>Ga0308160_10002774_pt1 | contig 20525 bp, 16 predicted proteins | sample PhyFR1_FD_201036 | JGI IMG/M metagenome (GOLD analysis project Ga0308160, IMG submission 201036) | Phyllosphere microbial communities from UC Gill Tract Community Farm, Albany, California, United States - DLSLF.R1 | ecosystem: Host-associated > Plants > Phyllosphere > Unclassified | place: USA...
CGAATCCCACCGCCTCCGCCAAGTTACAAAAGAGAAAGCCACCCGCAAGGGTGGCTTTTTCTTTTGTAACTTCGCGGAGGCGAGCAAGGCGCCTGCGCGCCTTGCGGGTGGGATTCGAAGGGTTGCGCGTACTCGCGCAACCGCGGCCCGCGGAACGTGGGCGAATCCCACCGTGCAGTTTACAAGCCACCGTAAGGTTAATGCCAGTCACTTAAGGCATTGATCTCTGCGCCGCAAGAGCTAAAACGGATTCATGTTCAATCATGAATCCGTTTTTTATTATGGCTCTTCAACTTAACTTGGACTATGCGGCCGAGCTGGCGCCGCATGAGTTCGAACGCTTTGCCAGCCTGATAGATCCTGAGTGGATCGATGAAGCCTTGCGGCAGACGGGAACAGTGTCCTTGCGGCGGCGGCGTCTGCCTGCCGAGCACATGGTCTGGCTCGTCATCGGCCTGGCGCTGTTTCGTAACGAGGCGATCTGGCATATCGTGCAGCAGCTCGACCTGGCTAATGGACCGGTGTTACACCCACCCGTTCCCAGTGCGGCGGTTGCTGCCCGCGAGCGCTTGGGCGAAGCGCCGATGGCGTGGCTGTTCAAGCGCTTGGCAGGCAGCTGGGGTAGCCGCCCCGTGCCCGACAACGGGTTGTTCCATGGCTTGCGCAGCTATGCCGTCGATGGTGTGGTGTGGTCCCTGCCCGATACGCCCGCCAACCTGGAGCATTTCGGCGGACCGTCCAACGACCATGGCGGTGGCGCATGGCCCCAGTTGCGCGCCGTCTGCTTGATGGACACTTATACCCACTTGATCCGCGCTGCCAGCTTCGGCGACTACCGCACCGGTGAACTCAGTTTTGCAGCGTCTCTCATGCAAGCGGTGCCCGACGCTTCCTTGACCATTTTCGACCGCGCCTACTTCTCGGCTGCCTTCCTGCTCGATTGGCAAAAAGCGGGAGACCAAAAGCATTGGTTGATGCGCGCTAAAACACCACTGCGTCATGAAGTCGTGCACGAGTTTGCACCCGGAGATTATCTGGTACGCATGCCGGTTTCGCCGCGTGCACAAAAGCTGCATCCCGAGCTGCCCTCGCATTGGCAGGCCCGGCTCATCAAGTGCAAAGTCGGCGGACAGACGCGTGAATTTCTCACTTCCTTGTGCGACGCGCAGCGCTTTCCTGCACGCGACATCGCTGCGCACTATGTGCAGCGATGGGAAATCGAGCTGGGCTTCAGGGAGATCAAGCAGGGAATGCTGAAGAAGGCGACGACCTTGAGGAGCAAACTGCCCGAACTGGTGCGCCAGGAGGTGTGGGGCCTGCTTATCGCCTACAACCTGCTGCGCCATGAAATAGCCCAGATGGCTAGTGAGCTACGGGTACCGCCACAGCGCCTGAGCTTTCAATGGCTGGCCTTGGCCATAACGACCGCCCTGTATCACTGGCCTTTGCAGACCCCCGGAACCTTCCCCAAGCGGCTGGCAATGCTGCATGAGCAAGCACGCGTCTATCTGCTGCCGTAGCGCCGAGCGCGCTCGTATCCGCGCGTCGTTAAACAGCCCAGATCCAAGTTTCCAATGAAAAATGCCAGTCAGCTTAACTGACTGGCATTAACCGTAAGGTGGCTTCTTATTAGGCCCTTTCTTCTTCAGCCCACAATTCGGCCGCGCCATCACCAACGCCAAATCCGTAGTCAACCGATGCAGCGACAACAAATCCGCCGCCGCATCCAGCGCCATTCTTCCAAGCCCTGCATCTCCATCCTCAACCTGCGTAACGATCCGATGCAGCGACGCCAGCAGCAGCGCATTCTCCGCCAGCCGCTCATGCAGCCCGTCGAAGGCGAGCGCCTCCATCACCTTCTCCTCGTGCGCCAGGTCCGCCTCGATCGCGGCGACCATCGCCTGGAAAGCCGCGCAGAACGCGTCATCCGGTTCCGCGCTCAACGCGTGAATGCGCACGAACAGCAGCTTGCGCGCATGGCGCAGCGCGGCGGCAGCCGTGTGTGAAGTGGAAGAGGAAAGCGGGAGCATCGCGAACTGCGCCTGAAGCCGTCCTGGCCGGATGACACGCTCTCCGTGCCAGACCAATATGTTAGGCCGCAATGCAGCGCCGGAGTTCCCGCGCATCGTGGTTCACATTCGACACGGCACAGCGTTCTTATCACCAGTCAAAGTCGCCCGTGCAACCCAGTGGGAGCATGGTTTCTTTGCAGGATGCGCGGAGCCGGCATGGACGATTTGCTGCGGTATTTCGAGGAAGAGCTGGGCGTCTTCGGCCAGTATGCACGCGAGTTCCGCAGCCGCTTTCCGAAGCCGGCCGGCGAGCTGCACATCGCAGGCGAAACCTACGAGGATCCGAGCGTCGCCAGGCTGATCCAGTCGGTCGCGCTGCTGAGCGCGCGCATCCACAAGCGCCTCGACGACGACCACCCCAAATTCACGGAATCCCTGCTCGAGAGCCTGTATCCGCACTACCTGCGCCCGCTGCCTTCGTATTCGGTTGGCCGGCTGGCGGGTGCCGGGCAGGATACGGGTGAATTCGCCGGCATCCCGCGCGGTACGCCCTTGCGCAGCAGCCCGGTTGCGGGCACGGTCTGCCAGTTCCGAACCGTGTATCCGGTAATGAGCGGCCCGCTGCGCATCGCCCATGCCGCCTTTTCCATCCCCATCGGCACGCCACGCGGGGCGCGCCTGCCGCGCGGCGTGACGGCAGCCATCGCGCTGACGCTGGAAGTGAAAGGCGGCTTGCCGGCGCTGTGCGCACGCGGTCTGGGGCGGGTGCGCGTGTTCGTCGATGGCGAACCGTCGCTGCGCGCGGCCCTGATCGACGCGCTCTTCATGCGTGCGCGTGGCGCCTGGGTGGAGGCCGGGGCCGGCTCCGGCGCCGGCGAACCCTGGATGGCCCTGGAGACCGTTCCGCTCGGCCTGGCCGGTTTCGATGAGGATGAGGCGCTACTGCCGGCGCCGGCGCGCTCGCATCCGGCCTTTCGGCTGCTGACCGAGTATTTCGCCTATCCGGAAAAGTTCAACTTCATCGACATCGACCTGCGCGAGATGGCGCGCCGCCTGCCTGCCGGCTGCGAGCGCTTCACGCTGCACGTCGGGCTGGCCGGGATGGCCGGCGATTGCATCGCCGCGCGGGTACTGGCGCCCTTGTCGGCGCGCCACCTGCTGCTCGGCTGCACGCCGGTCGTGAACCTGTTTCGCAAGGCGGGCGACCCGATCCAGCTGTCGTACACGCAGACCGAGTACCGGCTGGCGGCCGACGGCGCCCACGCATCCGCCTATGAGATCCACAGCATCGACAAGGTCAGCGTGGTGCGCGAAGCGCGCGGGCAGGCCAGCGTCACCGAGTTCGGCCCGCTGTATGCGGTGCGCCACGATGGCTCAGGCGCGCCGGGCCACTTCTGGGTGGCGCGCCGCGACGAAACGCTGGCCCGGATCAGTCCCGGACACGAACTCAGGCTGGCCCTGGTCGATCCGGACTTCACGGCGCAAGAGAGCGCCAGCGCCACGATCTCGACCGAGCTGACCTGTTCGAACCGCGACCTTCCCGTGCAGCTGCGCGTCGGCCAGGCGGAGGCCGACCTGCTGGCCGAATCCAGCGGCGGTGCCATGTCCTTCCGCCTGCTGCGCAAGCCGACGCCGAGCTGGCGCTTCGCAAGCGGCGAGGGCGTCCACTGGCGCCTGATCGCGCACCTGGCCCTGTGCCATGCCGGGCTGACGACGGCCGAGCTGCCCGACCTGCAGAAGATGCTGTCTCTCTACGACCTGCCGCGTTCGCCGAGCGCGCGGCGCCAGATCGCCGGTATCGTGGGCCTGGAACACGGCACCGTGCGCGCCTGGCTCAGGACCCGGCCCGTGTCCGCGCTGATGCCGGGTGTCGCCATCCGCATGACGGTCGACGAAGAGGCCTTCGCCGGCAGCTCGCTGTATGTGTTCGCGCAGGTGATGGATCGCTATTTCGCCCTGAACAGCCAGCTCAACTGCTTCACCCGGCTCGAGATCGTCTCGCAGCAGACCGGAGAGGAACTATTCGCATGCGCCCCACGCACCGCCGAGCACGTACGCCCTTGATCGACCGGCTGCTGGCGGCGCCGCAGGAATTCGAGTTCACCCAGGCGGTCTCGATCCTGCTGGCCTGGCTGGGCGAGCGGGGCGTGCCTTTCGACGCCGCCCTGCACGAGTGCCTGCGCTTCGAGAACAGCCTGGGGCTGGGCTTCCCGGCCTCGGAGATCGAAGCGGTGGCGCGAATGGAGGCGGGGGCGGGCGAGCGCCCCCGCTTCGCCCTCACGCCCACCTTCATGGGCCTGCTCGGCGTACATGGGGCACTCCCCCTGCACGTCACCGAGCGCATCGCCACCTGGCAAGGTGGGTGCGGGGATGCGGCGCCGCGCGCCTTCCTCGACCTGTTGTCGAACCGGATGCTGGCGCTGTTCTACCGTGCCTGGCGCAAGAACCGGGTCGAGACCATGGCGCCCGGCAGGGCGGGCGGCCCCGACCGTTTCAAGCCCCTGTTGCTGGCCCTGGCCGGATGCGCACCCACGCGCCGGCCAGGCGGACCCGGCGCCATGCCCGAGGATCTGGTCGCGCATTTCGCCGGCATGCTGCAGCAGCAGCCGCGCTCGCGCGTCGTGCTGGAACGCCTGCTGGCCGATTACTTCGGCGTCCCGATGGAGATCGAAGAAGCCGTCGGTTACTGGGACCGCCTCGATGCCGGCGAGCAGGCGGCGCTCGGCGTGAATGCCGAGCTGGGCGACAACGTGCTGCTGGGAGAACGCAGCTGGCGGCCGGACCTGCGTGCGCGCCTGCGCATCGGTCCGCTGGATGCGGTCGGCTTCGCCTGCTTCCTGCCCAGCGGCGCGGGCAGCGCCGCGCTGCGCGCCATCCTGCGCAGGTTCGCAGGACCAACCGTCGGCTTCGAAGTGCAATTGATCCTGCGCGCGGACGAAGTGCGGCCGCTGCAGCTGGCCGGACGCCCCGCGCAGTCCGGCCGGCTGGGACGCGACAGCTTCCTCGTCAGCCGGCAAACCCGCAGCGACCGTGCCGACATGTGTTACCTGGTCTTGCCGATGGCCCCGCTCGGCGCAGCGTCCGGCACCGAGCGCAAGGCAGGGCGGGCAGCCCGCGCGCCTACTTCAGCGTCAGGGCCGAGAAGTCCACTTCCTTGCCGTTGAACGCAACGGCGCAGTTACCTCCCGGATAGACGTAATCGAAGGCGATCTTGCCGGCGCTGTCCAGCGCAAGGAGCTCGGTACGGACCGGCGCGGTCACGGCCGAATAGGTGATGAGATGGTGGTTCGGCGCACCAGCCTCGTACACGCTCGAGCAGATGGCCGAATAGATTGCCGGCGTCGGCGAATAGGTCCAGGTTTCGACCGCGGTGCGCGCGGCGGCATCGATCGCATAGCGCGACGGCGTACTGTAGTCGCGCGTGATGCCCGCGGCGGTACCCGCCGGCTGGTTCAGGCTGCCCAGGCCGTTATTAAACATCAGCAGCTCGCCGTTCGAGGCGATCGACAGCGAATGCTGCCCGACCGGCGGCTTGCCGGATTTCAGCTTGAGGGCGAGGGCGCGTAGCGACGGATAGTCGACATACCAGTGCTTGGTGGTGTCGCCCAGGATCCATTTGATGTGGCCGGTCGCGTAGTCGATCTTGACGACGAAGTTCTCGCGGCTCGAGATCAGCAGCGAATCGTCGGCCGCGACGTAGATCGCCGAATTCATGTGGAACCAGTCGATGCCGTCGCGCACGAAGTTGGACGGATCGTCGCCGCCGGCCTGCATTGCGTCGCGGAAGATCTTCGCCATGTCCCATTCCTTGATCACTTCGCCCGTCGGGCTGATCTCGACCAGGTTGGACTCGTAGCGCAGCACCCCGCCCTCGAGCGCGTCGAGCTCGGCCAGCAAGCCCGTCTTGCCGCGCACGAGGTCGTGGTGGAAGTTGGTATAGCGGGTCGACCCCAGCGGACGCGGGGCGTAGCTGCCGTTCAGCTCGAGGCGGTACAGTTCCGGCGTGTTGGCGCTGCCGACGAAAAAGCCGTCGTCGTGGAACAGCGATGCGATCGAGGTGCTCAATCCCGTTCCCACCCAGCGCAGGTTGCCGTCGGTATCGAGCACGACCGGCGTGGTGAGATCGTTCTGCAGCATCATGTAGTCGAAGCCGGGCGCTACGGCCGCGCTGCGTGCGGTGCGCACCTGCGGGGTGTTGTAGATCGCGGCCGGGCCGGTGTAGGCGGGCGCCGCGATCGTGAGGCGCTCGACGTGGGTGGACGCGTCGCGGAAATGCGCCGTGACGGTGACGCTGTTCTGGTAATTCGCGTAAAGGCCGAAAACAGCGAAGGACAGGCGTTTGCCGGCCGCGTTCCAGGCGCCGGTCCGTTCGAACCGGGCGCGGGTGTAGGTGACCGCGACAGGCTTCGAGAACGTACCCGGCTTGGCGGCGACGGTGTACGACACGCTGTCGAGATGGGCGAAGTCCTCGAGCCTGAGCGCGAGGTTGACGATGAAGGGCGTCGGACCCGCCGTCTGCTCCACGACCGATACGTGGGCCGCTTCCGCATGGGTTTCGTCTTCTTCGGCCAGCCGGCTGCACGCCGCCGCCAGCAGGCAAGCCAGCAGCACCATACAATGACGGGCCACGTTGTGGATGGAATGTTTCATGCATTCTCCTGGTGAGGGAAACCGACGAGCTAAGCCTTCGATATGGAACGCGGCAGTAAGTTCACCTGCCGCGGCGCGATCGAGGACGGAATCAACGGGCGTCGCCGCGGGCGCTTGACCTTCCCACGATGGGAAGGACCAAACTGGCAGCATCGTAAAACGAGGACCCCAGGCGAGGACCCCATGAACAAGAACATCGACCAGCTTGCCAAGACCGGTGTGGCCAGCTTTGATATTTCCGGCATGACATGCGCCTCCTGCGTCGCGCGTGTCGAGAAAGCCATACGCGCGGTGCCCGGGGTGGAGGAAGTCGGCGTCAACCTGGCGACCGAGCGCGCCAGCGTGCACGGGAGCGCGGCACCCGGCGCGATCCTCGCCGCCGTGAAAAATGCAGGCTACGAGGCGGCCGTCACGCCTGACGCAGGGCCGGCGCAGCGGGAACGGGCGACGCCGGCGCGCTGGCCCCTGGTGCTGGCGGCACTGCTGACCGTACCCCTGCTGGCGCCGATGCTCGGCCAGGCCGCCGGCCTGGACTGGGCGTTGCCCGGCTGGCTGCAGTGGCTGCTGGCCACGCCGGTCCAGTTCTGGCTGGGCGCGCGCTTCTACCGCGCCGGCTGGAAGGCGCTGCGCGCGGGCAGCGGCAACATGGACCTGCTGGTGGCGATCGGCACCAGCGCCGCCTACGGCCTCTCCGTCTACCTGCTGCTGCGCGGCGGCGTCCACAGTGGCGGCCACCTGTACTTCGAATCCTCGGCCACCGTGATCACCCTGGTCCTGCTCGGCAAATGGCTGGAGGCGCGCGCCAAGGGCCAGACCGTGGAAGCCATCCGCGCGCTGGAAGCGCTGCGGCCCAGCGAAGCCCTCGTGCGCAGGAACGGTGTCGACACGACGATTGCGCTCGATGCGCTGCGCGTGGGCGACCTGCTGGTGGTGCGGCCCGGTGCGCGCGTGGCGGCCGACGGCCGCGTCGTCGAAGGGCGCAGCCATCTCGATGAATCGCTGCTGACCGGCGAGAGCCTGCCGCTGGCGAAAGTTCCGGGCGCGCGCGTGACGGGCGGCGCCGTGAACGGCGAAGGCCTGCTGCTGGTCGAGGTGACGGCCGTTGGGCATGACTCCATGCTCTCGAGGATCATCCGCCAGGTCGAGGATGCGCAGGCCGTCAAGGCGCCGGTGCAGCGCCTGGTCGACCGCGTCAGCGCCGTGTTCGTGCCGGTGGTGCTGCTGATTTCGCTGGTGACGCTGCTCGGCTGGGGCCTGGCGACGGGCGACTGGCAGGCGGCCCTGCTGAACGCGGTGGCGGTGCAGGTGATCGCCTGTCCCTGCGCGCTCGGGCTGGCGACGCCGACCGCGATCATGGTCGGCACCGGCGCTGCCGCACGCCACGGCATCCTGATTCGCGACGCCGAAGCGCTCGAACGGGCGCATGCGCTCGACACCGTCGTCTTCGACAAGACCGGCACCCTGACCGAAGGCCGGCCGCAGCTGGTCGCGGTCGAGGGTGTCGACCCCGCCCGGGTCGCGACGCTGGCCGGCGCCGTGCAGCAGCACAGCGAGCATCCGCTGGCCCGCGCCGTGGAAGCCTGGGTGCGCGAACATGGTCTCGCCGTGCCGCCGGCCGGCGCGGCGCGCGCCTTGCCGGGACGCGGCGTGCAGGCCGAGGTGGAGGGCAGGACGCTTTACCTCGGCAATGCGCGGCTGATGGAGGAGCTGGGCGCCGCCACTGATGCCTTGCGTGCCGGCGCCGGACGCCACGAGGCCGAGGGCCGCACCGTGTCCTGGCTGGCGCGCGGCGAACCGGGCGCGGTCGAGGTGCTGGGCCTGCTGGCCTTTGGCGACCGCGTCAAGGAGGGTGCCTTCGAAGCGGTCGCACGCCTCAAGGCGATCGGTGTGACGCCACGCATGCTCACCGGCGACAATCGAGGGGCGGCGCGCGCGGTGGCCGAGGTACTCGGCATCGAGGGCTACACGGCGCAGGTGCTGCCGGCGGAGAAGGCCGATGCGGTGCGCGCGGCGATCGCGGCGGGCGGCACGGTGGCGATGGTCGGCGACGGCATCAACGATGCGCCGGCGCTGGCGGCCGCCGACGTCGGCATCGCCATGGCGGGCGGCACCGACGTGGCGATGCACACGGCCGGCATTACCCTGATGCGGGGCGATCCGCGCCTGGTGGCCGATGCCATCGACGTCTCGCAGCGCACCTGGCGCAAGATCCGCCAGAACCTGGGCTGGGCTTTCGTCTACAACCTGGTCGGCATTCCGCTGGCCGCGTTCGGCCTGCTCAATCCGGTGCTGGCGGGCGCCGCGATGGCCCTCAGTTCGGTGAGCGTGGTCGCCAATGCGCTGCTGCTGCGCGGCTGGCGGCCATCTTCCTCGCTTTCACCCATTTCAACCAAGGCCGGCAGCGTGCCGGTCAATCAATCGACAGGAGAAAAAACGATGTATGAACTGACCGTGGAAGGCATGAGCTGCGGCCACTGCGTGGGCCGCGTGACGAAGACCGTGCAGGGACTCGACCAGGAGGCGAAGGTGGAGATCGACCTGGCGACCAAGAAGGTAAAGATCGACAGCCGCGCAGAGCTGGAGAAGATCGCTGCCGCAATCGACGAGGCGGGTTATCCGGTGACGGCGCGCTCAGCCGCCTGAGTGCGGCAAGAGAGAATATTTTCGGCACGCTGTCGCGCCTTCACTACACTTACCGATTGTCAATAAAAGTTGTAACTGGTAAGCTTCTGTTGTCGAAATATTCATAAGGGGGCCGCGATGGCCTGGATCGTCCAGCTGCTCATACCGCGCCGCCGCAAGAACCAGCACGAACTCGCCGGCCGCGCCGCCGAAGTCATCACCCAGGTGCTGTCCGACATCGGGATCGACCGCTTCCTGAACGGCACCATGCTGGTCGACCATCGCCTGCGCGTGCGCTTCGTCAGCTGCGGCGTCGCCATCGGCAGCGTGCACGCGGCGGTGCGCGCCGATACCCTGACCCAGGCGCGCTTGCTGCGCGCCGGCGACGGCAGCCTGGCGCTGGCTGCGCAGGCGCTGCAGCAGCAAATCGCGCGCCTGGTCGAGGAGTTGATGGCGGCCCTGCTGAGCCAATCGGACACCCTGCGCGCCTTGCCGCCGCATCGCTACCGTTACGGGATCGCCGAACGGCACGCCGAACGCAGGGCCGCCGCCTCGAAATAGACCCGCGTGATCGCCGGGTCGAGTTCCTCCACCGCGCGCTCGAGGCGGGCGATCGCCAGGTCCACTTCGTCGATACGCATGCCGCGCTTGAAGCGCACGGCCGCCGTCAGCAGCACGTCGTCGGGCCCGAGCTGCATCGTCATCAGCTGGCCGACGGTCTCGATGGCCGGGTCGGCGCGAAACAGGTCCTTCAGTTTGCCGGTCTGCTCGACGCCCACGCTTTCCCCCAGCAGCAGGGCGCCGGTCTCGCGCGCCAGCGTAAAGGCCGCGCCCACCAGCAGCAGGCCGATCGCGATCGAGGCCGCCGGATCGATATACGGATTGTCGAACAGGTGGCCGAGCCAGATACCCAATGCCGCCACCACGATCCCGAGCAGGGCCGCGCTGTCTTCGATGAAGACGGTGAAGGTCGAGGCGTCCTTGCTGGCGCGGACCGTCTGCCAGAGCGAGGCGCCGGGCTTGCGCTTGCCGTTCAGTGCGCGGCGCGAAACGTTCCAGCTGTATCCTTCGAAGAGAAAGGCCACGCCCAGCACGACGTAGTTCCAGAACGGGTCGCCCAGCGGTTCCGGCGCGCGCAGGCTGTGGATGCCGTGCACGATCGACAGCCCGCCGCCCAGCGAAAACACGGACAGGGCCACGATCAGGGCCCAGAAATACACGGCCTTGCCGTAGCCGAAGGGATGGCGCGCATCGGGCTTGCGCGCGGCGATCTTCTCGCCAACCAGCAGCAGGAGTTCGTTGCCGGTGTCGACCGCCGAGTGGATGCCTTCAGCCAGCATGGCGGCGCTGCCCGTGAGCGCGGCGACGGTGAACTTGGCGGCGGCGATGCCGAGGTTGGCGACGATGGCGGCGTAGATCACCTTGCGGCTGTCGGGTGCGGCGGGCGCTGAGTCTTGTTCTGTCATGTTCGGTTTGTCGGGAGAGGAGGTTGGCTTGAGGTCCAGTCTAGCGATTTCGCGCTTATTGAAGGGCACGCCTGCGCGCGAGGCCACACGATGAGCGTCCGCAACCTGAATAAACTGTTCGCGCCGCGCTCGGTGGCGCTGGTCGGCGCCTCGAACCGGCCGGGAAGCCTGGGCGCGACCCTGCTGCATAACCTGGTCACGGGCGGCTTTGGCGGGGCGATCTACCCGGTCAATCCGAAGCACACCGAACTGGCCGGCCTGCCGGTTGTTGCGAGCGTCGCCGAGCTCGCGGCCGCCCCTGACCTGGCCGTGATCTGTACGCCCCCGGAGACCGTCCCGGCCATCATCCGCCAGCTGGGCGAGAAGGGCACGCGCGCGGCCATCGTGCTGAGCGCCGGCCTGGCCGACGCCCGCGACGAGCGCGGGCGCTCGCTGAAGCAGGCCATGCTCGATGCGGCCCACCCCTACCTGCTGCGCATCCTCGGGCCGAACAGCGCCGGCCTGCTGGCGCCCGCGATCAAGCTCAACGCCAGCGTCGCCAACAGCGGCGCGCTGCCGGGACGGATCGCCTTCGTCTCGCAATCGGGCGCGCTGATGACGGGTGTGCTGGACCGCGCACGCTCGCGCGGCATCGGCTTCTCGCACTTCATCGCGCTGGGCGACTCGGGCGACGTCGACCTCGGCGACGTGCTCGACTACCTGGCAAGCGACGGCGCGACCGGCTCGATCCTGCTCTACGTCGAGCATCTGCGCTATGCGCGCAAGTTCATGTCGGCGGCGCGCGCGGCGGCGCGCAGCAAGCCGACCCTGGTGCTCAAGGCCGGACGCGCGGGTGGAGCGGAGCGCGCCGCCGCGAGCGAGAGCGGGGCCCTGGCCAGCATGGACGACGTGTTCGACGCCGCGATCCGGCGCGCCGGCATGCTGCGCGTGTTCACCACCGAGCAGCTGTTCGCCGCGGTCGAGACCCTGGCCCACGCCAAGCCGCTGCACGGCGAGCGCCTGGCCATTGTTGCGAATGGCGCCGGCCCCGGCGTGCTGGCCTTCGATGCGCTGGTGTGCGGCGGCGGGACTGCGGCCGCGCTGGCGCCGCAGACCTTGGGAAGCCTGGCGGCGCTGCTGCCCGCCGGCGCCCGCGCCAACCCCGTCAACCTCCATGGCGACGCCGAACCCGAGCGCTACCGCCAGGCCCTGGAACTGCTGCTGCGCGACCCGAACACGGACGCGGTGCTAGTCGTGCACGCGCCCACCGCCAACGTCGACAGCGCCGACATCGCGCGCACCATCGCGCCGCTGGCCAAAGGCGCCTCGCGCAACGTGCTGTCCTGCTGGCTGGGCGGCGACTCGGTCGCCGGCGCGCGCGAGATCGCCTCGAATGCCGGCATGCCGACCTTCGACACGCCGGAAGACGCGGTCGCGGGTTTCCTGCAGATCGTGCACTACCGCCAGAACCAGAACCTCCTGATGCAGGTGCCGCCCTCGGTCTCGAGCATCGCCGCCAGCGAACGCGGGACGGCGCGCGCGCTGGTGCGCGAAGCCCTGGCCGCCGGGCGCTACCTGCTGTCCGACCCCGAGACCAAGGCCATCCTGCGCGCCTACGGCATGTCGCTGGTCGAGACGCGCGCCGCCGGCACGGTCGACGAGGCGGTGGCGGCCGCGCGCGGCATCGGCTTCCCGGTGGCGGTCAAGATCCTGTCGCCCGACGTGATGCACAAGTCGGACGTCGGCGGCGTCGCCCTCGACCTCGACTCGGAAGCGGCGGTGCGCGCCGCCGCCCAGCGCGTGCGCAAGCGCCTGCAGGAGATGCGGCCCGACGCGCGCTTCGAAGGCTTTTCGGTGCAGGCCATGGCGCGCCGGCCGGAAGGGCACGAGCTGATCCTGGGCGCCGCCACCGATCCCGTGTTCGGGCCGGTGATCCTGTTCGGCCAGGGCGGCATCGCGGTGCAGGTAGCGGACGACCACGCGGTGGCGCTGCCGCCGCTGAACGCCGTGCTGGCGCGCGACATGATCGACCGCACGCGCGTGGCGCGGCTGCTGGCCGGCTACCGCAACCGGCCCCCAAGCGACATGGACGCCATCGTCGCGACCCTGGTGCAGGTCTCGCGCCTGGTCTGCGACATCCCGGAAATCGTCGAACTCGACATCAATCCATTACTGGCCGACGCCAATGGCGCCATCGTGCTCGACGCCCGCATGCGCCTGGCGCTGGCCGACCGTTCCGGCAGTACGCTGGACCGCCTCGCGATCCGGCCCTATCCGCGCGAGCTGGAAGAGCGCATCGATTTCGGCGGCGCGCCGCTGCTGCTGCGTCCCGTGCGGCCCGAGGACGGCCCGGCCCACTTGCGCTTCTTCGACGCGCTCACGCCCGACGACGTGCGCTACCGCATGTTCGTGCGCATTCGCGAACTGAATCCCTCGCAGCTGGCGCGTTTCACGCAGATCGACTACGACCGCGAGATGGCGTTCATCGCCACCCGCAGCGGGCCCGATGGTTTGCCGGAGACGCTGGGCGTGGGACGGGTGGTGGCCGATCCGGACAACGTCAGCGCCGAATTCGCGGTGACGGTGCGCTCCGACCTGAAAGGCCACGGCCTGGGGAAAATCCTGATGCAGAAGCTGATCGACTACTGCCGCCTGCGCGGCACCCGCGAAATCGTGGGCGAGGCGCTGCCGCAGAACAACCGGATCATCGGGCTGGTGAAGAAGCTGGGCTTCGAGGTATTCCCGGCGGGCGAGGAGGGCGTGCGGAAATTCAGGCTTGTCTTAAGGTGAAAGAATATTTCACGACGCGATCGCGCTTGAAATATTCTTTCATGGCGACGTGCGGTCGTCAGCGCCGGAAGCGCACATCCTCCGTCACCACCTTCGCGTCACCCTTCGGCTTCTTCGGTTTCTTCGGCTTCTTGATCACTTCTCCCCTGGCATTCGTCTCCGGCACCCGATGGTCGGGCGCGAAGCCGGGCTCCTCGACGCGTTGCAGGGCCTGGCCGGTCAGTCCTTCGATCGCCGCCAGCAGTTCCACTTCGTCGGCGCAGACCAGCGAGACCGCCTCGCCGGTCGCGCCGGCGCGGCCCGTGCGGCCGGTGCGGTGCACGTAGTCCTCGGCCACGATCGGCAGGTCGACATTCACCACCACCGGCAGGTCCTCGATGTCGAGGCCGCGCGCGGCGACGTCGGTGGCGACCAGGACGCGCACTTCGCCGGCCTTGAAGCGCTCCAGCGCGCGCAGGCGCGCCGGCTGCGGCTTGTCGCCGTGGATCGAGTCCGCCGTGATGCGCTTGGCCTCGAGCAGGCCAACCAGTTCGTCGACGCCGCGGCGCGTCTTGGCGAAGGCCAGCACCTGGCCCCAGCCGTGCCGCTTGAGCAGGTGCAGGAAGAGTTCGGACTTGCGCTTCTTGTCGACCGTGACCACCCACTGCTTGATCGCCTTGACCGTGGTATTGCGCGGCGCCGTCTCGATCCTGACCGGGTCGCGCAGCAGCCGGTTCGCCAGCGCGCGGATCGGATCGGAGAAGGTGGCCGAGAACAGCAGGGTCTGGCGCTTCTTCGGCAGGGCCTCCAGGATCTGGTCGAGTTCGCGCGAGAAGCCCAGGTCGAGCATGCGGTCGGCCTCGTCCAGCACCAGCATCGTCACGCCGTTCAATTTCAGGGCATTCTGGCGCTGCAGGTCGAGCAGGCGGCCGGGCGTGGCCACCAGCAGGTCCACACCTTTACGCAGGTTCATCATCTGCGGGTTGATGCTGACGCCGCCGTAGGCCACCATGGTGCGCAGCGGAAGGCCGGCGCCGTAGGCCTTGACGCTCTCGTGCACCTGCTCCGCCAGTTCGCGCGTCGGCACCAATACCAGGGCGCGCGCCGCATTCGGCGCCGCCTGGCCCTTCATGGCGAGGCGCTGGAGCAGGGGCAGGGCGAAGCCGGCCGTCTTGCCGGTGCCGGTCTGGGCCGCGGCCATGACGTCGCGCCCGGCCAGGACGGCGGGGATGGCCTCGGTCTGGACCGGGGTTGGTTCGTTGTAGCCGAGCGTGGCGAGGGTGCCTGCGATCTGGTCGATCAGGCCGAGCGAGGAAAACGACATGTAAACCTTGGAGCAAATGAACAGCCGACAGTTTACCCTGTGCCGGGCAGCACGGGGCAAACACGGGCGCCTTGGCGGGGCTTAAAAGTCAATAAAACAGACCAGGGGCTGGGCCGCGATCGGCTTGACCGGTTCCTGGCGGCCCTTGCAGGCGCTGGCTAGCAGGCAGGCGAGGACAACGGCGCCGCAGCGCAGGCCTCGGCGAAGGACGGGCGATCTCATGGCGGTTCCTCCTTGGCTCCGATGATACCGTCATCGGAAGCGGTAGGACAGCGTGGCACGCACCACCGGATAGACCTTGAAGTCCGAAGCGTCGTCGGCCAGCCGCTCCTGTTCGGCCGCGACGTCGCGCGCCAGGCGTTCGCATAGCGCCGTGGCGACCTGGCAGCCCTCGCTGCGCAGGCTCACACGTGCCGAGCCCTGGTAGAAGACCCCGAGGTCGCCGCCGAAGCTCCAGCCGCGCTCGCTGTTCAAAGCATTCCCCCAGCCGATGCCGAGATAGGGCGCGGCCTTGCGGAAGTCGACCTTGCCGCGCAGCAGGCCGACGTCGGCCGCGCTGTAGCGGGTGCCGTTCAGGCTGAAGCTGCCGAGCTGGTCGGGCGAGGCGGTGGCGTCGAAGCGCGTATCGTTGTAGAGCACGCCGGCCGTGACGCGGAAATTGCGCCCGGGCTGGGGATACCAGTCGAGCAGGGCGTCGACGGTCTGTAGCTTGCCGTCGAGGTCGTACTCGACCTGGCCCGAGCGCTTGTCGAAGTCGTGCTTGAAATAGTTGATACCGAGGCGGCCGTTCAGGCCGGGCGAGATCGGCAGCACCAGGTGGGCGCCGACGCCGGTGGTGCCGAGGTCGAGCGTGGCGCCGACCTGGGCCCGGGCCGCGATCGCGGTAAAAGCGGTCGTGGCGGCGAGCAGGCAGGCCCCGCTCGAGAGAAGGGGAAAACGGGTCATCTCAGCCTCGTATGGTGGGTCCGTGTTCCGATTGTAGCGACGCTGCCGTGGCGTCCGCCGTTCGATTCCGCGCCGAAAGCCACAGCGTGGATTTTGTAAATGTGTGTTGCAGCGTACAAAGTTTTCACATTGCGTCTGATAAAGTTCGGCCAACATCACCATTAGAGGACTCTCATGAAATCCCCGATCCGTTCCCTGATCCTCGGCGCCGCCCTCGTTGCCGCCGCGATTCCCGCCATGGCCCAGACCAACGTCAGCATCAGCATCGGCCAGCCCGGCTTCTACGGCCGCATCGACCTCGGCGACTTTGCTCAGCGTCCGGTCGTCTACACCCAGCAGCCGGTGATCATCCGCGAAGTGCGCCACGTGCGCGCCGAGCCGATCTACCTGCGCGTGCCGCCGGGCCATCGCAAGAACTGGTCGCGTTACTGCGGCCGCTACGACGCCTGCGCCCGTCCGGTGATGTTCGTGCGTGACGACTGGTACACCAACACCTACGCGCCGCGCTACCGTGAGCGCCACTACGTGGAGCGTCCGGTGGTGCGCGAAGTCGTGCGCGAGGTGCGTTACGTGGAACGCGACGATCGCCGCGATCATCACGACCGTCACGACAAGCACGACAAGCACGACAAGCACGACAAGCACGGCCACGGCCATGGCAATGGTCATGGAAACGGTCACGGCCGCGGCCACTGACACGCTTCCTTATTCCTGCGCGGCCATGGCCGCGCTCGATTTTTCCTCCGGGTGTACACTTGCCTTGTAGCCAATACCGGCTCGGCCGGCGGCACAACCAAGGGAGGAAAGTTTGCGAAGCGAAATCGTCATCGTAGGTGGTGGGGCGGGCGGACTGGAACTGGCCTGCAAACTGGGGCGCAAGCTCGGCCCCGCCAAGGTCATGCTGGTCGACATGCGCCTCTACCACATCTGGAAGCCCTCGCTGCACGAGGTGGCAGCCGGCACCCTCGACATCCACCAGGAGGGCCTGTCTTACCAGATGCTGGCCCACGATAACGGTTTTACCTTCGTCTACGGCCCCATGATGGCGCTCGACCATGGGGCGCGCCGCCTTACCGTCGGCGCCGTGCGCGCGGCCGACGGCGAAGACGTGCTGCAGGAGCGCAGCATCGAATACGGCTCGCTCGTGATGGCGGTCGGCAGCACCTCCAATTACTTCGGCGTGCCCGGCGCGCGCGAACACACGATTTCCCTGAACGCCACCGAAGACGCCGAACGCTTCCGCCTGCGCATGCTGCGCCTGATGGCGGTGGCCGAACAGGCGAGGGAAGAACGGCAGGACGCCGAGGTGGCGCTCGACGTCGTCATCATCGGCGGCGGCGCGACCGGCGTCGAGCTGGCGGCCGAACTGCGCGAAGCCTCGGGCGTGTACGCCACCTACGGCTTCTCGCGCCTGCAGGTAAAACGCGACGTGCGCATCACGCTGCTGGAAGGCGCGCCGCGCATCCTGGCGCCGCTGCCCGAACGGGTCTCGAACGCGGCCCTGAAACTGCTCGACGAGCGCGGTATCCGCGTCGTCAACAACTGCCGCGTCACGAAGATCGAAGCGGACCGGGTCACGGACGCCGACGGCAACGTCTACCCGGCCAGCCTGTGCGTGTGGGCGGCCGGCATCCGCGCGCCGGAATTCCTGGGCGCGCTCGGCCTGCCGGTCAACAAGGGCGGCCAGATCGAGGTCGACGGCAAGCTGCGCGTGAAAGGCGTGCCCGGCGTCTACGCGCTGGGCGACTGCGCCGCCTGCATCGACGCCTCCGGCAAGCCGGTCCCGCCGCGGGCCCAGGCCGCGCACCAGCAGGCCGACTACCTGCTCAAGGACTTCCTGCGCCGCGCCAAGGGCAAGCCGCATGACGACAGGCCCTACCAGTACCGCGACTACGGCTCGCTGGTCTCGCTCGGCAAGACCACCAGCGTCGGCAGTCTGATGGGTTCGCTGAGCGGCGCGAGCTGGTTCGTGGAGGGGATGATCGGGCGGGTGATGTACACCAGTTTGCACCTGATGCACCACCAGGCGGTGCTGGGGGCGATGCGGACCGGAGTCTTGGCGATTGCGCGTTTCCTGATTCGCAGGACGACGCCGCTCGTGAAATTACATTGACCGTCGGGTTTGTCCCGGCACGAAAGACCGCGTGGGCATGAATGCCCACCCTACACCAGACGTAGGGTGGAGTCCTGACTCCACGCGTTTTACGTGCCGTAAAACACCCGAACGGGTACGGTATTTATGCGCCCTTGCGCTCCCGCGGCAAAATCATGGTGAGCGCCGTGCCGCCTTCGATCGCGGACAAGGTCAAACTCCCACCCAGCGCCCGCGCCCGTTCGCGCAGCAGGCGCAAGCCGTGGCAGCGCAGCGACTCCGGCGCCGGCGGCTCCTGCAGTCCCACGCCATCGTCGCGCACGGTCAGCATCAGCTGCTCGCCATCGTCGTCGAGAATGACGTCCACCGCACTTGCGCGCGCGTGGTTCAAGGCATTGCGCAAACCTTCCTCGGCGCAGCGCAGCAGCGCCACGCCCTGTTCGCGCGGATAGCCGTCGTCGTCGTCGGGCAGGCTGACGCGCGCCGTCATGGCGTGCTCCTGGCCGAACTCGGCCACCAGCTCCGTCAGCGCCGCCTTGATGCCCAAAAATTCGAGCTTGTCGTTCCAGAGCCCGAGCTGGACCTTGCGGTTGGTTTCGATGATGCCGTTCAGCAGGGTCTTCATCTGGCCCGCGCGTTCCTGTGCCTTGGGATCGCTCAGGCCCTTGGACAGCAGGCCCAGGTGCATCGTCAGCGCGGTCATCGACGAGCCCAGGCTGTCGTGGAGTTTGCGCGCAAGCAGGCGCCGCTCGTCGTCCCAGCAACTCATCAGGTGGGCGACCAGCTCGGTCAATGCGGCGGTGCGTTCTGCAACCAGCCGTTCCAGGTCCGGGTCGTGGTGTTGCGGGTCCGGTGCGGTCATCGTGGGCTCGGTTGAATGTTTCCCAAATCATACAACACCTCGCTCGGGGAAGTGCGCACACTGAGGTGTCTGCGTGCGCTGCCGTACAGTAAAAGGAGGCGTTTGCGACGATGCTGGAGTCCTGGAAGCCTTATGAAAACCATCACACCTTCAAGGAGTTCTCATGCCTGATACCAACAAGCCAATCGACGCCGTCGAACTGCTGACGCAGCAGCACCGTGAAGTCGAAGAGATGTTCGAGCGCTTCGAGAAGATGACCGACCGCGCCAAGGTCAGCAAGAAAAAGCTGGCCGACGAGATCTGCAAGGCCCTGATCATGCACACCACGATCGAGGAAGAGATCTTCTATCCGGCCACGCGCGAAGCGAGCGAGGACACCGAGGACATGGTCGACGAAGCCGTCGTCGAGCACGCATCGGCCAAGGACCTGATCGCCCAGATCATGGAAATGGACCCGGACGACGACCTGTACGACGCGAAGGTCAAGGTGCTGTCGGAAATGATCGACCACCACGTCGAGGAAGAAGAGAAGGAAATGTTCCCGAAGACGAAACAGCTGAAGCTCGATCTCAAGGCCCTGGGCCAGGAGATGCAGGCGCGCCAGAAAGAGATCGAAGCATCGCAGTAAGCTGCACACGCAGGGCAAAAAAAAGCCGCACAGTCGCTGTGCGGCTTTTTTATTGCCGGGCTGCTGTCAGCCGGCCGAGGCCGGCAGCGGCGACGGTTCGCCCAGCGCGCCAAGCAGCTGGGCGATGTCGACCGGTTTTACGAGGTGCATGTCGAAACCGGCTTCCAGCACGCGGCGCTGGTCTTCCGCCAGGCCGTAGCCGGTGAGGGCGATCAGGCGCATGGCGCCGGTGGCCGGATTGGCGCGCAGGCGGCGCGCCACCTCGTAGCCGTCGATGCCGGGCAGGCCGATGTCGACCAGGGCCACGTTCGGCAGGTGGGCGGTGGCCAGGGCCACGCCGTCCAGGCCGTCGGCCGACTGCAGCACCGGGTAGCCGTACACGTCGAGCATGGTGGCCATCATTTCGCGGCCATCCTCGTTGTCTTCGATCAGCAGCACGGCCGGCTTGCCGGCCGTGGTGACAGGCTGGGCGGCCTGGGGCGCGGCCGCGGCTTGCGGCGCGTCCGCGCGCGGCAGGCGGATCGCGAAGGCGCTGCCTTCGCCGGCGCCGTCGCTGGTGGCGCTGACGCTGCCGCCGTGCAGTTCGACCAGGCGCCGTACCAGCGACAGGCCGATGCCCAGGCCCCCTTGCGCGCGGTCGAGGCTGATCGAGCCCTGCACGAAGACGTCGAATACGTGCGGCAGCAGGTCGGGGGCGATGCCGACGCCGGTATCGCGTACGCACAGGAGCACCTCGTCGCCCTCGGCGCCGATCGTGATGTCGATGGTGCCGCCGGCCGGCGTGTACTTGATCGCATTGTCGATCAGGTTGGTCGCGATCTGCTCGAGGCGGGTCGGGTCGCCGTCGACCCAGTTCGGCGCCAGGTCGACGTTGATGCGGTAGCCGCCGGTGCGGCCGGTGGCGCGGAAGGTGTCGAGGCAGGCCCCCACCAGGCTCGCCATGTCGACCGGTTTGCGGGCCAGCAGGATCTTGCCCGACATCGCGCGCGACAGGTCGAGCAGGTCGTCGACGATGCGCGACAGGTGCTGGGTCTGGCGCTGGATGATCTGGCGCGCGCGCGAGCCCATCTCGGCGTGCGCACCCGGCATGTCGATCAGGGCCGCCGCGCTGGAGATCGCCGACAGGGGATTACGCAGTTCGTGGCCCAGCATGGCCAGGAATTCGTCCTTCGCGTG
>Ga0308160_10002776_pt1 | contig 20513 bp, 16 predicted proteins | sample PhyFR1_FD_201036 | JGI IMG/M metagenome (GOLD analysis project Ga0308160, IMG submission 201036) | Phyllosphere microbial communities from UC Gill Tract Community Farm, Albany, California, United States - DLSLF.R1 | ecosystem: Host-associated > Plants > Phyllosphere > Unclassified | place: USA...
CCTGGGAACCGGCGTTGGGCTGGATGGACACCTGGTCGTACCCGGTGATCTCGGTCAGGTCAGCCTCGAGCCCGGTGATCAGCTCACGCCAGCCCTCGGTCTGGGAATCCGGAGCGAACGGGTGGATGGAGGCGAACTCCGGCCAGGAAATTGCTTCCATCTCGGCGGTGGCGTTCAGCTTCATGGTGCAGGAACCCAGCGGGATCATGGTCCGGTCCAGCGCCAGGTCACGATCGGACAGCCGGCGGATGTAACGCAACAGCTGCGTCTCTGACCGGTGCGTGTTGAACACCGGGTGCCCCAGGTAGCCGGAGGACCGCTCCACCCCGGCATCCAGTGCGAAGCTCCCGTCCCCGGCGACCTTGGCGCCAAAGATGTCCGCGACGTCGGCGACGACGGCCGTCGTCGTGGTTTCATCCAGGGAGATGCCTACGGTATCTGCATCGATGGAGCGCAGGTTGATGCCGTGTGCCTCAGCATCGGCAATAATGCCGGCGGCGCGGCCGGGAACCCGAACGGTGATGGTGTCGAAGAAGCTCTTGTGCAGGACTTCCACGCCGGCGGCCGCGAGGGACGCCGCCAGGGTGCGGGCGTGGGCGTGCGTCGTTTCCGCGATCGCTTTCAGCCCGTCCGGGCCGTGGTAAACGGCGTACATGGAGGACACGATGGCCAGCAGTGCCTGCGCGGTGCAGATGTTGGACGTGGCCTTTTCGCGGCGGATGTGCTGCTCGCGGGTCTGCAAGGCCAGGCGGTAGGCGGGAACGCCGGCGTCGTCCTTCGAGACGCCCACCAGGCGGCCCGGCAGCGAGCGTTCCAGCCCCTTGCGGACGGCCATGTAGGCGGCGTGCGGGCCGCCGAAGAACAGCGGAACGCCGAAACGCTGGGTGGAGCCGACGGCGATGTCCGCACCCTGCTCACCCGGAGGAGTGATCAGGGTCAGCGCCAGCAGATCAGCAGCAACGGTGACCAGCGCGCCGCGCTCATTGGCGGCGGAAATGGCATCTGCCTGGTTGAAGACACGGCCCGAGGCGCCGGGCTGCTGGAGCACGATGCCGTTGATGTCGCCCTCGGGCAGGCCCTTGGAGAGGTCGGCGACCTCCACCTCGAAGCCGAGCGCTTCGGCGCGGCCCTTGACGATGGCGATGGTCTGCGGCAGCACGTCGATGTCCAGGACCGTTTTGCCGTCAGCGGCAGGTTTGGCCTTGTTGGCGCGGCGCATCAGCAGGACTGCCTCGGCCACCGCCGTCGCTTCGTCAAGCAGGGACGCGTTGGCAATCGGCAGGCCCACCAGGTCCTGGACCATGGTCTGGAAGTTCAGCAGCGCCTCCAGCCGGCCTTGCGAGATCTCGGGCTGGTACGGGGTGTACGCGGTGTACCAAGCGGGCGCTTCGAGGATGTTGCGGCGGATCACGGCCGGCGTGATGGTGTCGTAGTACCCCTGGCCGATCATCTGCACGGCGGTCTTGTTCTTGCCAGCCAGCCGGCGCAGCTCGGTCAGGACCTCAACCTCGCTGAGGGCGTCCTGCAGGCGGAGGGCCGTCTCCTGGCGGATGACCTGGGGAACGGCGGTATCGACCAGGGAGTCGACGGTGTCGTAGCCCACGGCCTTGAGCATGGTGTCGACGTGGTCCTGGCGCCGGGCACCGATATGGCGGTCGACGAAAGTGGTGGAGGCTGAACTAACCGTCACGGGGGAACTCCAGATACTCAGGCGGCGCAGGGTACGCCACAGCGATTCGGGTCCCTCCCCGCTCTGTATTGGACCTGAGAGTTTCCGCGGCGCCTGCATGGACAGGACCCGCTTGCACCGTCGGTGAGCACAACGGTCCGGCATCCGGTAAAGGGGTGCCTGGACGGCCTGCTGCTTTCCAGAGGTGCCTCGCCGCGGCGGTACAGGGGCCTGCGAGATTCCTGGGGAGGATTTGCTCCTACGGCGCCTGCCGAACGTTGTGGCAGGACTCTCCCGCCGCAGATCAAAGGCTATTCAATTGGATGTGTACGCGGGGCCGTCCGGTGACGACTCCCACAATGCTTGATTCTCCTACGCCACAGCCCCCGGGGCAAATGTCCTGCTAGCGCCGGAGCCGCTCCAGTGCTGCCAGCAATTCGTCGACGTCCGCGGCCGCGCCGCCTTCGGGGACGGGGCCAACGGAGAGCATGGCGTTGAAGTAGAGGCCGTCCCCCATGTACAGCACGGCCTTGGCCAGGGCCGGCCCCACGTCGGCGGCGATTTCGTCGAGCCACCGCCGCTGGATCGCAGCGAATCGGCGGCGGGTTTCTTCATGCGCCACCTCCGCCAGCCTGGTGGCGGCGACGATGGCCCGGTCCAAGGGGGTGTCTCCCCACACCGAGGACCGGATGAAGTAGGCCGCTGCGCCCTCCGATGCGGCGGCCATGGCATCGGCGTCTTCTCCGGCGAGCGTGTCCAACTGGTCCAGGAGCGCCTGGATCAGGGCTTCCTTGTTCGGAAAGTGGTAGAGGAGCCCGCCCTTGGAGACGCCGGCCTTTCGGGCCACGGCGTCCAGGGTGGCGGCTCGCTCCCCCACCTCAATCAACAGGGTGGCGAAGGCGTCAAGGACGGCTTCGCGGGCGACTGGCTTTCGGGGCATGCCATCCATCATGCCTTCCCGGGATGCCAGGGGCTCAACTCAGCCATCATTCCAAACTGTACCGTCTGGACGGTATAGTTAATTCCATGACCATCTCGACGCACCGTGATGCACCCCGGCTCCAGGGACCCCCCACGCCACGGGCCCCGTGGCGCGACTGGCTGGCCCTTGCGCTGCTGATGTTTCCCGTACTGCTGGTGGCCGTGGACAACACGGCCCTGACCTTCGCCCTGCCCGCGATCGCCCAGTCCCTGAACCCTTCCGGGGTGCAGCTGCTCTGGATCGTGGATGCCTACCCCCTCGTCTTGGCGGGGCTGCTGGTGTGCATGGGCAGCCTTGGCGACAGGATCGGCCGGCGGCGGCTGCTCCTCACCGGCAGCCTCGGCTTTGCCGCACTCTCGGCCGCCACGGCGTTCGCGCCAACGGCGGAATGGCTGATCGCAGGACGCGCCGCCCTGGGCTTCTTCGGGGCCATGTTAATGCCCTCTACCCTCTCGCTCATCCGCAACATCTTTGCGGAGCCCAACCGCCGCCGGCTGGCGGTGGCCATCTGGGCCGCCGGCTTCTCCGGCGGGGCCGCCCTGGGGCCGATTTTCGGCGGTTGGCTGGTGGAGCACTACTGGTGGGGCGCAGTCTTCCTGGTCGCAGTGCCGCTCATGCTGCCACTGATCGCCCTGGGTCCGGTGCTGATTCCGGAATCGAAGAATCCGGAACCGGGGAAGGTGGATTTTCCCAGCATCGTACTGTCCCTGCTGGTGATGGTGCCGCTGGTGTACGGCATCAAGGAAGTGGCTACGGAAGGAGTGTCCGGCACCGGCCTTGGCGCCATGGCTTTCGGCCTGGCCATGGCAGTCGTTTTTGTTCGGCGACAGCTCCGGCTGCCGCACCCCCTGCTGGACATGTCGCTTTTCCGCAACCGGGTGTTCAGCATGGCCATCACCGCAAACGTCCTGGCCCTGTTTTCCTTCAACGGCTTCATCCTCTTCCTGGCCCAGCACCTGCAGCTGCTCGAGGGCATGACGCCGTCCGCCGCAGGCGTCGCCATGATCCCGGCCCTTGTTGCCACTGTGGTGGCAGGCCTGGTGGTGGTGCCACTGGTCCGGAAGGTTAGGCCCGGCTTCGTGGTGGGCACGGGCCTGGCGTTCAGCTCCGCGGGGTACAGCCTGGTGACGTTCGGGAACCACGACGGCGGGCCCACACTGCTGCTGGCAGCGTTGCTGATCCTGGCGCTGGGCGTGGGGACGGCTGAAACCATCTCCAACGACCTCATTCTCGGTGCGGCTCCGGCGCACAAGTCAGGTGCAGCGGCCGCCATCTCGGAGACCGGATACGAGGTGGGGGCGCTGCTGGGGACGGCCGTACTTGGCTCCATCCTCACGGCCTCCTACCAGCACAACCTGCACCTCCCGGCAGCTGTGGACGGCACCGCCACGGAAGCGGCCCGCCACAGTGCCGGCGAAACACTGGCCGGCGCCATGGACCTCGCAGCCGGGCTTCCGGCCCCGCTGGCCGATGCCGTCCGCCAGGCCGCGGCCGCCGCCTTCGACTCCGGCGTGCACGTCACCGCGGCGATTGGACTGGTCCTGATGGCCACCGCGGCAGTCTGCGCCGCCGTCGTTCTTCGCAAAGTGCCCAAGGCCGCGTAACAGCACCACGGCACGCGGCAGCGCGTAGGCCTTAACGGCAAAAGGCGCCCTGCGCCGGAGATCAGCCTCCGGCGCAGGGCGCCTTATTCATGCCGTGGCGGCAGCCCGCTGCTACTTTTCGTCAGGAGCGGTGACGCTGGCGGTTGGCTTGAGCGTCTCGGCGTTCACCATCCAGGCGAACTGCTCCAGCTTGGCGATGAACTCGTGCAGCAGGTCTGCGCTGGTGGGATCTTCCTCATCCACCTCGTCATGGACCTTGCGCATGGTGCCCACGGCGGCCTCCATGGCTGCAACGATCCGCTCGATGGCGTCCTTGGTGCTGATCAGCCCCTCGGGAAACTCCGCCAGGGCAGTCGACTTCGACACGGTGGAGCTGCGGCCGTCAGGCAGTGCATGGAGGGCCCGCATGCGTTCGGCGGTGTCATCGGCGAACTGGCGCGCGGCATCAACGATTTCATCCAGCTGCAGATGGAGGTCCCGGAAGTTGGTGCCCACAATGTTCCAGTGCGCCTGCTTGCCCTGGATGTGCAGCTCGATCAGGTCGGCGAGTACGGCCTGCAGGTTGTTGGTCAGGGTCGGTGAAGCTTTCATGGGAGTCCTCCTCGATTGGTCCAGTAACTTCGAAACTATCAGCGCCCGGGCCACCCGGCATGGGCCTGGGCGGATATTTCTCAGTGAGCTTACTAATTTTGCCGCACAGTCATAAACGAACGTGATTCATATTCCCTCTTGCGCGACCGCCGTCACACCCCCATACTAAATGAACGCCATTCATATAGTGACCCCGGTCATAAGCTTTCAGAAAGCGGTGCCATGACAGAAGCACTCCGCACCAGCTCCACCGCCGCGCGGGGCGAGCAATTGCCCGGCAGCGGCGACATTACCGCCAAGGGACTAAAGGGCGGGCAGCTGGGGCTCCTCGCCGTCGTCGTCCTGGGAATTTCCACGATCGCCCCCGCCTACACCCTGACCAGCGCACTGGGCCCCACCGTCAATGAAGCCGGACTCCAGCTGCCCGTGATCTTCCTGATCGGCTTCATCCCCATGATCCTGGTCTCGCTGGCCTACCGGGAACTCAACGCCGATTCACCGGACAGCGGCACCACCTTCACCTGGGTCAGCAAAGCGTTCGGCCCCTGGGTCGGCTGGATGGGCGGTTGGGGCCTCCTGGCGGCCAACATCATCGTGCTGTCCAACCTCGCCGGCGTGGCCGTCGACTTCTTCTACCTCTTCCTGTCCCAGCTCACCGGTTCACCGGAATTGGCGGAACTGGCCGATAACAAGGCCCTGAACGTCCTGACCTGCCTGGTGTTCGTCGCCCTGGCTGTCTGGGTCAGCTACCGCGGACTGCACACCACCAAAGTGGTGCAGTACGGCCTGGTGGGATTCCAGCTGCTGGTGCTCGGCCTGTTCGTCGGCATGGCCTTCGCCAACTGGTCCACCTCGGAGACCGCCATCCCCTTCAGCTGGGAGTGGTTCGACGTCACCAGGATTGAGACCTTCGGCCAGGTGGCCGCAGGAATTTCACTGTCCATCTTCGTCTACTGGGGCTGGGACGTCTGCCTCACAGTGAACGAGGAGACAGCCAACGGCAAGAAGACGGCCGGCGTGGCGGGCACCCTGACGGCCGTCATTGTCCTGGCCATCTACCTGCTCGTGAGCATCGCCACCATGATGTTCGCCGGCGTCGGCGATACCGGCAACGGGCTGAACAACGCGGAGAACCACGAGAACATCTTCACAGCGCTGGCCTCCCCCATCATGGGCCCGTTCGCCATCCTTATGTCCCTCGCAGTGCTCTCCAGCTCGGCCGCGTCCCTGCAGTCCACGTTCATGTCCCCGTCCCGCAGCCTCCTGGCGATGGCCCACTATGGGGCCCTGCCTGAACCCTTCAGCCGCGTCAGCCGGAAGTTCGCGACGCCGGGCTTCGCCACCATCGCTGCCGGCATCATGTCCGCGGGGTTCTACGCCGTGATGCATGTGGTCAGCGAGAACGTCCTCAATGACACCATCCTGGCCCTGGGCCTGATGATCTGCTTCTACTACGGCCTGACGGCACTGGCCTGCGCCTGGTACTTCCGGCACAGCCTCTTCACCAGCGTCCGCCATTTCGTGTTGCGGCTGCTGTGCCCGGTGCTGGGCGGCGTGGGCCTGTTCGTCGTGTTCTTCCAGACCGCCGTGGACAGCCTGGCGCCCGAGTTCGGCAGCGGTTCCGAAATCTTCGGCGTGGGACTGGTGTTCATCCTCGGCGTCGGTATCCTCGCGCTCGGCGCGGTCTTCATGCTGATCATGGCCCGGGTACGCCCCGGTTTCTTCCGTGGCGAAACGCTGCGGAAAGACACCCCGGCCCTGGTGGTCCCGGAGTAAAGACGCCTGCACAGGACAGGAAAGGTGCCGTTCCCGCCAACGCGGGGACGGCACCTTTCCTGTTTGACGACGCCGGCCGTCACCAGAAGTGCGCCACATCCACCACCAGCCGGGAGCCTGAACCCGGCCCGTCCAGCGTGAAGACACGGAACGGAAGACGGGCGCGGACGCCCACGCCGAGAGTGCTCTGGCCCTCAAAGCTTCCTGCCCAGACCACCTGGCGGAAGGTCTGGTAACCGGAGACGTTGGCGAGCTCAACCTGGTCGGCGGACTTGTACGTGGCGTCGCCGTTCCCGTCATAGGCAGGTGCCCGGACAACCACCTGCAGGCGGGCGCCACCCCGGATCTCGACCGGTTTGCCGGAACCGTCCTGAGTGATTTGCCCAACGTAGCGGACGGAGTAGCCGGGGGCCGGGCCGCTGCCCAGGTCAACCACCAGCCGGTCGAAGCAATAGTGCTGTCCGGTGCGGACATTGGTGACGGGCGCGCCGCTCATGGAGTCGTCCGTCTTCATTAGCGAGCCCCATGTGAGCCCGCAATACGAGGTGGTTGCCGAGGCGGGCCCCGGAACCAGCAATCCCAGTCCCACGGCCACAAGGATGGCCGTGAACCAGATGGAGAGTTTTTTCATTGTGGTGCCACCCAAGGAAGGAGCGATTGGATAGCTCCAGATTAGGACGGCGGGAACGGTGAAACGAGGCCTGTGGCCGCTTCGGGGCGGAACCGTTAGCCTGCCGTCCGCAGCATTAAGGCTGCATAAAACAGGGGCCGTTTCCGGGGGCTTCTTAACCCGTTCGGCACCGTTCCTGCACCTGCCCGTTACCACCCATAACGGTTGCCCGGGGGATACAGGAAAGCGCCGGCCACCCCAGTGGAGTGGCCGGCGCTGAAACCTGGTGGAAGCTCAGCCTTCGCAGTCGCGGCAGTACTTGAGGCCGTTCTTTTCGAGGGCAACCTGCGACCGGTGGCGGACCAGGAAGCACGAGGAGCACGTGAATTCGTCGGACTGCTCCGGAACGACAACAACTGTCAGTTCCTCGTTGGAGAGGTCGGCGCCGGGCAGGTCAATGCCTTCAGCGGTGTCGTTCTCTTCGAGATCGATGACGGCGGTCTGCGCGTTGCCGCCGCGGGACGCCTGGAGTGCCTCAAGCGAGTCAGCGGGAGACTCTTCTTCCTGCTTGCGTGGAGCATCGTAATCGGTAGCCATAGCGTGTTCACTTTCGTTGCTGCACAGCGCCATTTCAGGCACCTCAGTGCAGCAGTTTAGGGCATGACCCCGTTACAGGCGCAATAGTGTGCTCAACCAGCCAGTCAGCCTACGCCGGCGGTCGATTCGTCGTGCCGTGCGCGGGCATGGTCGGCCCCCACTGCCACGCCGCTCAGGGCCGGAAGCCAGCCCCAGCGGGATGCCTCAGCCATGGCGTCAGCGGCCTGTTCCGGGGATGTGAAGGCGAAGGCGGTGAACCACTGGCGGAACCTGCCGGGAATGTTCTCTGTCATTCCTGAAACTTAGGCGCCGGATGTTGTGTGCGCGTTTCCCCGGTATCTCTGCCTGGTTAAATCCGGAACTGCCCAGGGCTGAGGGCGCGCCCTCAGCCGGGTGGCGCCGTACTGCTGCGCAGGACAAGTTCCGGTTCCACCACCAGCGTCCGGGGACCCGGCGTGCCGCCGAGCTCCGCGAGCATCATGTCCATGCACCGCCGGCCGAGTTCTTCAAAGTCCTGCCGGACCACCGTCAGCGGCGGACAAAAGTAGCCCGCCTCAGGCTGGTCGTCAAAGCCCACCACGGATACGTCCTGCGGTACCCTGATGCCCGCCTCGTTCAGCGCCCGCAGGACCCCGAGGGCCATCTGGTCGTTGCCCACAAAGAGCGCCGTGGCACGGGGGTTGGCCGCCAGTTGCCGGCCAATTCCGTAGCCGCTGCCCGCGCTCCAGTCACCCTCGATAACCAGGTCCGCGGCGAGTCCGGCGGCTTCAAGGGCGGCACGCCAACCGTCGGCGCGGGCCACGGCGTCTATCCAGTCCTGCGGCCCCGCGATGTGCCCGATCCGCACATGCCCCTGCCCAATGAGGTGTTCCACCGCCAGTTCGGCGCCGCGGCGCTGGTCCACCTTGACCCCGCCAACTGTGTCATTTCCGTTGGACCCAACGGCCACGACCGGCACTCCGATGGGCAGTTCTGCCAGTGCGGCCAATGTCTCCAGGTGCGGAACAATCACCACGATTCCGTCCACGGACTGGTCCAGGAAGTGCCGGACGGCGTCCAGGATCGCGTCCCGGCTGACCTCCCGCAGCGCAGCCACACTGACGAAATATCCTGCGTCCCGGGCCGCGCGCTCCACCCCCAACATGGTGTTGGCAGGGCCGTACTGCGAGAGCTCACTGCCCAAGACACCGATGGTCTGTGAACGCCGGGTGACCAGGCTCCGTGCGGCGGTGTTGCGGCGGTAGCCGAGTGTGGCGATCGCCGCTTCCCCCTTTCCACGGGTCCCGGGGCTGACGCTCGGATGGTTGTTGACCACCCGTGACACGGTTTGGTGCGAGACCCCGGCGAGTTCCGCCACGTCCTCGAGCCTGGGCAGCCGGCGTGGCCTGCTGTCCGTCACGGGGTCCGTGTCCGCGGCAGCCACCGGGGCCGGCACCTTAGCCGTGCCATCGGATCAGATCCCGCCCGCAAGTTTGTAGTAGGCGGCGTTCCAGTTCAGGTCCTTCTTGAACTGGCGGATGGTGGTGCCTTCGTCGATGGTGAGCAGTTCGGTTTTCGCAATCTCGGCGAAGTCCTCGAACACGTCCATACCCACCTGGGTTGAAAGCACCGTGTGGTGCGCGGCGCCTGCGGTAAGCCAGGCGGCGGCGGACGTGGCGAAGTCCGGCTTGGGCTCCCACAGGGCGCGGGCCACCGGCAGGTTGGGCAGCGGCTGGTCCATTGGGACGACGTCCACGGCATTGGCCACCAGGCGGAAACGGTCCCGCATGTCGGACAGGGCAACGACGACGCCCGGGGAGGCATCGGCGTCGAACACCAGCCGCACGGGGTCTTCCTTGCCGCCGATGCCGAGCGGGTGGATTTCCAGCCGCGGCTTCGCGGCCGTCAGGGAGGGGCAGACCTCGAGCATGTGGGCGCCGAGGATCTTCTCCGCCCCGGGTTCCAGGTGGTAGGTGTAGTCCTCCATCAGGGACGCGCCCCCGGGCAGGCCGGCACCCATGACCTTCGCGGCACGGACCAGGATGGCGGTCTTCCAGTCACCCTCGGCACCGAAGCCGTACCCGGCGGCCATCAGCCGCTGCACGGCCAGGCCGGGAAGCTGGCGGAGGGCGCCAAGGTCCTCGAACGAGGTGGTGAACGCGGCCGACCCGTTGGCCTCGAGGAAGCTGCGCAGCCCGAGTTCGATCCGGGCGCCGTACCGCAGCGAGTCGTGCCGGGCCGCGCCCGTGCGGAGCTCCGGCACCACCTCGTAGAGGTCCTCATATTCGGCCACCAGGGCGTCGACGTCGGACTCCGGAGCGCCGTGCACGGCGTCCGCCAGCTCGTTCACGGACCAGGTGTTGACGGCGACGCCGAAGCGCAGCTCCGCCTCCGTCTTGTCGCCTTCGGTGACGGCAACGTTCCGCATGTTGTCGCCGAAGCGGGTCAGCTTCAATGTCCGGACCGCGGCCCAGCCCGCTGCGGCACGCTGCCACGAACCCACTTGCCGCGCCACCTCGGGGTTGGAGACGTGCCCGACGACGGTCTTCCGGGCGATGCCCAGGCGGGACTGGATGTACCCGAACTCGCGGTCGCCGTGCGCGGCCTGGTTCAGGTTCATGAAGTCAAAGTCGATGTCCGCCCACGGCAGGTCACGGTTGGCCTGGGTGTGCAGGTGCAACAACGGCTTCCGCAACAGGTCCAGGCCCTGGATCCACATCTTGGCCGGGCTGAAAGTGTGCATCCAGGCGGTGACGCCGATGACGGAATCATCCGAGTTGGCCTCAAGGGCGGTGCGGCGAATGGCGTCGGAATCGGTCAGGACAGGCTTCCAGACGATTTTGACCGGGACGGCGGAGGAGGCGTTGAGCTGGTTGGCGATCTCCTGGGACTGGGCGGCCACCTGCTTGAGGACTTCCTCCCCGTACAGGTGCTGGCTGCCGGTAAGGAACCAGACCTCATAGCCGTCAAGGGAAGTGGATGCTGCTGTACTCATGGGTTCTCCTGGAAAGTTCCTGGTGTCCACAGGCGTTATTGGCCGTAGACGTTCTGGTAGCGGGCGTAGAGGGAGTCGATGTGGCCCTGGTCGATGGGCAGCGGGTCACCGAGCTGCCGGGCGATGTGCACCGTGCGGGCCACTTCCTCGCACATCACGGCAGCCTTCACCGCAGACTTGGCGTCCTTGCCGATGGTGAACGGGCCGTGGTTCTGCATGAGAACTGCCGGCGAATTGGAATTCTTCAGCGTCTCCACAATGCCGTGGCCGATCGAGTCGTCACCGATCAGGGCGAACGGTCCCACCGGAATGGATCCGCCGAATTCGTCACCCATCATGGTCAACACGCACGGAATGGCCTCACCCCGTGCAGCCCAGGCGGTGGCGTACGTGGAGTGCGTGTGCACCACGCCGCCCACTTCAGGCATGTGCCGGTACACGTAGGCGTGCGCCGCCGTGTCCGACGAGGGCGACAGCGGCGGATTGCCCCAATCGACGGTGCCTCCAGCACCGACATTGGTTCCCCGGACGGGGGTGCCGTGCAGGTCAGTGACGATCATCTGCTCCGGGGTCAGGTCCTGGTAGGAGACGCCGGAGGGCTTGATGACCATAAGGTCCGTTCCGGGCACGCGGGCCGAGACGTTGCCGGCGGTCCAGACCACCAGTTCATAGCGGGTCAGTTCGGCATGCAGCGCGCACACTTCCTGCCGGACCCGGGCAATGGTCTCCAGGATTCCTGCTGCGACGCTCATGCGGACACCTCCGTGGGAGCCTCTGACGCAGCGGCCGACTGCGTGATCCCCGGGGTTGTGCGCCGGATGCCGGAGGGCGTCCCGTCATGAACACCGATGACGGGATGGCCGAGGCCTGGCCCGGGGATGGAAGGGAACAACGAATCTGGCATGTGGTGCCTCCGTCCGGGAGGCAGCGGCCTCATTACCGGGTTCTGTAGGGATCGGGTAGTGCTAAGTGCTGCAGTAAGTGTGAACGCTAACAAAGTAGAAGTCAATGAAGCCGAAAGGTTCTCGAAATTCAAACCCCGGCCTCTTGTTAGCGTTCACAAATGGGTCTATATTGAACCGACACATCAACAATGTGGCCAGGATCGGCAGCACGGGTGCTGCCTGATCCAACAACACTTCGTGGCAGTGCTGCCGCGGAAGGAGATTATGGTGAGAATCAAAAAACTGATGGGCGCGGTGGCCCTTGTCCTCGCCCTGACGGTGGGCGCCACCGGTTGCGGCTCCCGCGGCGGAACGAGCGAATCCAGCGGTGCTGCCGCCAACCCCAGTGATTCACTGGTTGGCATCTCGATGCCTACGCAGACCTCCGAACGCTGGATTGCAGATGGCGCCAACGTCGAAAAGTCCCTGAAGGACCTCGGCTACAAGACGGACCTCCAGTTCGCCAATGACGACATCCCCACCCAGGTGTCGCAGATCGAAAACATGCTGACCAAGGGCGCCAAGGCCCTGATCATCGCCGCCATTGACGGCACTACCCTGACCGACGTCCTGGCCAAGGCCAAGGAGCAGAACGTTAAGGTCATCGCTTACGACCGCCTTATCAACGGCACGCCCAACGTGGACTACTACACCACGTTCGACAACTACACCGTTGGTGTCCAGCAGGCTACCTCGCTGCTGACCGGCCTGGGCCTCGTCGATGCCAGCGGCAAGAAGGTGGACGGCAAGGGCCCCTTCAATGTCGAGCTTTTCGCGGGCAGCCCGGACGACAACAACGCCAACTTCTTCTGGACCGGGGCCATGGACACCCTCAAGCCCTACCTGGACGCCGGCACCCTCAAGGTCCCCAGCGGCCAGACCAAGTTTGAGCAGGCGGCGATCCTCCGTTGGCAGGCGCCTGTTGCCCAGAAGCGCATGGAAGACATCATCACCTCCGCCTACAGCTCCGGTACCAAGCTGAACGGCGTGCTGTCCCCGTACGACGGCCTGTCCATCGGCATCATCTCGGCCCTTACCAGCACCGGCGGCTACGCCAAGGGAAGCCTGCCCGTCGTCACCGGCCAGGACGCCGAAAAGGGTTCTGTGAAGTCGATCGTTGCCGGCGAGCAGTACTCCACGATCTTCAAGGACACGCGGCAGCTCGGCGCCCAGGCCGTCAAGATGGTCGACGCCGTCCTCAAGGGCCAGGAGCCGGAAACCAATGACACCAAGACCTACGACAACAAGGTCAAGGTGGTCCCTGCCTTCCTGCTGAAGTCCGTCATCATCACCAAGGACAACTACAAGAAGGAACTGATCGACTCGGGTTACTACACCGACGCTGACGTCAAGTAGTCAGCGCCCGGCAGCTGTGGCCGGACCCGGGGTCCGGCCACAGCTTCCTCCCGCAGCCTTCTGCAGCAGCAGGACGGCCAACCTTTCGACCAGTCAGTGGGAATTGACGATGAACACACCCATTCTTCAAATGCGAGGAATCACCAAGACGTTCCCGGGCGTGAAAGCGCTGCAGGACGTCACCCTGGACGTGAACCGTGGCGAGGTCCACGCCATCTGCGGTGAAAACGGAGCCGGGAAGTCAACGCTCATGAAAGTGTTGTCCGGCGTCTATCCTCACAACACATTCGACGGGGAGATCCTCTTCGAAAACGAACCCTGCAACTTCTCCAGCATCTCGGACAGCGAGAAGCGGGGAATTGTCATCATCCACCAGGAACTGGCCTTGAGCCCGTTCCTGTCCATAGCCGAGAACATCTACCTGGGCAACGAACAGGCCACCAACGGCTGGGTGGACTGGCGCAAGACCAACCTCGAGGCAGCAAGGCTGCTGGCGCGCGTTGGCCTGGATGAAAATCCGGTCACCCCCGTGCAGCACATCAGCGTCGGCAAGCAGCAACTGGTCGAAATCGCCAAGGCCCTCTCCAAGGAAGTGAAGCTGCTGATCCTTGACGAGCCCACCGCCGCTCTTAACGACGAGGATTCCGGCCATCTGCTGGACTTGATCCTCCACTTGAAGGGCCAGGGTGTCACCAGCATCATCATCAGCCACAAACTCAACGAGATCCGGAAAGTGGCTGACGCGGTCACCATCATCCGGGACGGTAAGACCATCGAAACCCTGCGGCTCGATGAAGGCCAGATCACCCAGGAACGGATTATCCGCGGCATGGTGGGCCGTGACCTGGAGAGCCTGTATCCGGAGCGTGAGCCCAACATCGGCGACGAGGTCCTGAGGATCGAGGACTGGTCCGTTCGCCACCCGCAGGATCACAGCCGCATGGTGGTCCGCAACGCAAACCTGCACGTCAGGAAGGGTGAAGTGGTAGGGCTGGCAGGCCTCATGGGCGCCGGCCGCACCGAACTTGCCATGAGCGTCTTCGGCCGGACCTATGGGACCACCGTCTCCGGCAAGGTCTACAAGTACGGCGAGGAAATCAACACCTCCACAGTGTCTGAGGCCATCCGGCACGGCATCGCGTACGCCACCGAGGACCGGAAGCATTACGGCCTGAACCTCATCGAGGACATCAGGCGGAACATCTCCCTGGCTGCATTGCGCAAGCTCGCCAAGCGCGGCTTCGTGGACAAGAACCAGGAGACCGTGGTGGCCAACGGCTACCGCAAGAGCATGAACATCAAGGCGCCCTCCGTGGCCGCCATCACCGGCAAGCTGTCCGGTGGAAACCAGCAGAAGGTAGTGCTGAGCAAATGGATGTTCTCCGACCCCGACGTGCTCATCCTTGATGAACCCACCCGCGGGATAGACGTCGGCGCCAAGTTCGAGATCTACACGATCATTGCCAAGCTCGCAGCCGAAGGAAAAGCAGTCATTGTGATTTCCTCGGAACTTCCCGAACTGCTGGGCATCTGCGACCGCATTTATACCCTCGCAGCCGGCCACATCACCGGTGAAGTGCCCATCGCAGAAGCGACCCAGGAAACCCTGATGCACTACATGACCAAAGAGAAGGAATAGCGAAATGTCCGCCCTACGAGAATCGCTCGGATTCCTCACCAGCCGCCTCCGCCAGGTTGGCATTTTCGTTGCCCTGATCCTGATCGTTCTGCTCTTCCAGGGGCTCACCGGTGGGATCCTGCTGCAACCCCAGAACGTCACCAACCTGGTGGTCCAGAACAGCTACATCCTGATCCTTGCCATCGGCATGGTGATGGTAATCATCGCCGGACACATCGACCTTTCCGTCGGCTCGGTAGCCGGGTTCATCGGCGCCGTCGCGGGCGTCATGATCGTGCACTGGGGCTGGCCGTGGTGGGCCGCCATCCCCGCCTGCCTCCTGGTTGGCGCCTTGGTGGGCGCCTGGCAGGGCTACTGGATCGCCTATGTGGGGATTCCGGCCTTCATCGTCACGCTGGCGGGCATGCTGATTTTCCGGGGGCTGACCCTCATCACCCTGAGGAACCAGCAGATCACCCCCTTTCCCGCGGAGCTGCGGGCCCTCGGCGGAGGCTTCCTTCCGGACATCTCCGGAGGCACCTCCGTGCTGGAATGGCTCACCGTCATCCTGGGCGTCGGCGCCACCGCTGCCCTGCTGATCCAGGCCTTCAAAGAGCGCAGGATCCGCCGGAAGTTCGATCTTGAAAGCGAACCCCTGGTCTGGTTCATCATCAAGACCGCGTTCACTTCGCTGCTCATGCTCATCATCACCTTCCTGCTGGCGTCCTACCGGGGCACGCCGATCGTCCTGGTGGTCCTGGCCGCACTGGTGATCGCCTACACCGCCCTCATGAACAACAGTGTCTTCGGGCGGCACACCTACGCCATTGGCGGGAACCTCCACGCGGCTGAGCTTTCCGGCATTAAGACCAAGGCCGTCACGTTCCGCCTGTTCGTGAACATGGGTGTTCTTGCCGCACTGGCCGGCCTCGTCTTCACTGCCCGCCTCAACTCGGCACAGCCGGCCGGCGGAACCGGCTTCGAACTCGACTCCATCGCCGCAGCATTCATTGGCGGCGCCGCTGTCACCGGCGGCATCGGAACCGTGGCCGGAGCAATGATCGGTGGCCTGATCATGGGCGTCCTCAACAACGGCATGTCCATCCTGGGCCTTGGCACCGACTACCAGCAGCTCATCAAGGGCCTGGTGCTCCTTGTCGCCGTCGGGTTCGACATCTTCAACAAGAACCGCAGCGGTGGCGGCGGCGGGATTGGAAAGCGCTTCAAACTGAAGACCAGTCCGCCGCCCGCGGAGGAGAAGCCCGCTCCGGCTTCCAACGAAACGGTGGAGGCCGGCCGCAAGTAGTACTTTCTGCAACCCGTACGAAACGAAGGCCCCTGCTGCGTGGACCACGTCCAGGCAGCAGGGGCCTTTCCGTGCGGCACCGGTTCACCCCGTCAATTCCTCGGGGGCAGCCAGCTCCGTGGCGGTGTCCGCCGGCGAGCGCTGGCGCCGGCTCATCAGGGTGAAGGGTGCGGCCAGCAGTTGCACGGCCCCGCTGACGGCAAGGGAGGCCGGGTAGCCGTAAAGGTCCGCGGCCCGTCCCAGCAATGGCTGTACCACCACTCCACCGCTGGAACCCATGAGGGAGTCGAAGCTGAGCACCGTCGCCCGCTGCTTGGAGGGGATCATGTCATTCAGGTACGCCTGGCGGACCGGGACCCCGGCCGAACCCACCATCCCCCACAACATGAGCAGCACCAGGGCCAGCCAGAACGTGGTGGTAAACAGGAGCGCCACAAGGATCAGTGCGCTGGCCACGTTGCTGGCGATCAGCACCGTGGTCCGCCGGTGGACCAGTTTCCTGACCCGCGGCGCCATCCACCCGCCCACCACGTCGGCCCCGGCCACAATGGCGGCGGCAAGGCCGGCCACTGCGTAGGCACGGGGATCCCCGAAGAGCTGCAGGAGGTAGGGCTGCAGGGCGTAGAAGACGTAAATACCCACGCCCTGCGTGAACGGGGCGGCCAGCATGATGTACCGGACGGGCGGATGCCGGAGCCCGCCGTCCACGGAGGCCTTGAGGACGGCGCGGGTGGCGGCGAGCGGGCGGGCCGAACGCTCGGGGGTGAATCCGACGTCGTGCATGAGCAGGAAGGCGACAACGAACATGGCCATCAGCACTGCCACCCGCAGCAGGAAGGGAACGCCCAGGTTGGTGGCCTGCGCGATGACGCCGCCGGCAACGGATCCCGCCAGCATGGCGATGCCGGACACCATCTGGCCCCGGCCCAGCACGGTTTCGAGGGTGCCGTCGTAGCCGGCATACTGCAGGGCATCCACCAGCCAGGCTTCCACCGCGCCGGAGAAGAAGGTGAATCCCAGGCCGAGCAGCACGGAGACGGCGGCCCACCACCAGAACGGCGCCGAGTACTGCCACAGCAGGTAATAGAGGAAGGTGGAGCCGGCGAGGGTCACGGTTCCCAGGAGGAACGAAGCGCGGCGGCCCCAGCTGTCCGCCACCACCCCGGTGGGGACCTCGAACAGCACCATGCCTGCGGTGAAGAAGGCGTTGGCGGCGAAGGCTTCCAGGTTGCTCAGGCCGGCGTCGAGCAGGAACAGCGTGTTGATCCCCCAGATAAAGGACGCTGCAAGGGTGTTGCCGAGCGTCAGCACCAGGTAGGCGCTCTGGATCTTGCGGGCGGCCGGATTCATCAGGGCCCGGTTCAGGTGGGGCTGAAGCCGGGCGGCACGGGGTCGTGGCGCAGGTAGATGCGGCTGAAACGGCCCGTACCCGCTGTGAGGGCGCGGAGTTCGACGGCGTAGCGCAGCAGTTCCTGGTCCGGCACCTCGGCGCTGATGTCCGTGAGTCCCCCGCCCGACGACGTCGTGCCGGTCAGCCGGCCCCGGCGGCCCGAGAGGTCGCTCATGACGGGTCCCACGTGCTCGTCCGCAACGGTGATGCTGACTGCTGAGACCGGCTCAAGGAGCTGGATCCGTCCGGCAGCAGCCGCCTCCCGCAGGGCCAGGGCGCCGGCAGCCTGGAAGGCGGCGTCGGACGAATCGACGCTGTGGGCCTTGCCGCCCACCAGCCGCACGCGGACGTCCACCACGGGGAACCCGGCGGATACTCCTTTCTCCATCTGTGTACGGACCCCCTTCTCCACGGAAGGGATGAACGTCCCCGGGATGACCCCGCCCACCGTCTTGTCCACGAATTCGAAGCCGCCGCCCCGGTCCAGCGGCTCCACTTCGATGTCGCACACGGCGTACTGCCCGTGCCCCCCGGATTGTTTGACGTGGCGTCCGTGCCCGGTGGCCGGGCCCGCGAAGGTTTCCCGCAGCGGTGTCACCACGTCCACGGCGTGCAGCTTCACGCCCTGCTCACGGAGCCTGTCCATCACGACGTCGGCATGCGCCTCCCCCATGCACCACAGGACCAGCTGGTGCGTTTCAGCGTTCCGTTCCACGCGCATGGTTGGGTCGCCGGCGGCGATTTTCCCCAGGCTCCGGGCCAGGGCATCCTCGTCGCTGCGGGAATCGGCTTCCACGGCCACGGGAAGGAGCGGTTCGGGCATCTCCCACGTGGCGAGCATGAGCGGATCCTCCCGGGACGAGATGGTGTCACCGGTTTCGGCGCTTCCCAGCTTGGCCAGGGCGCACAGGTCCCCCGCCACGCAGTAGGGCACAGGCCGCAGGGTGGCTCCCAACGGCGAGTACAGGTGCGTGACGCGTTCGTCGGTGTCGTGGTCCTGGTGCCCCCGGTCCGCCAGGCCGTGCCCGCCAACGTGCACCGGCGAGTCCTCGCGCAGGGTTCCCGAGAACACGCGGACCAGGCAGATCCGGCCCAGGAAGGGATCGTTGGAGGTTCTCACCACTTCCGCGGCCAACGGCCCCGACGGGTCGCAGCCCAGGGACCGGCCGTGCCGGCCCTCCAGGTCCGTCGCCTCCGGAACGCCCGCCTCCGTGGGCGGCGGGAACGCGCGCCCCAGCATGTCCAGCAGTTCTGATGTTCCCAGGCCGGTGACCGCGGACGTGGGGATGACCGGATGGAACGAACCACGGGCTACGGCGGTCTCCAGGTCTTCGATCAGGACGCCGGTATCGATTTCCTCGCCGGACAGATAGCGCTCCATCAGGGTTTCGTCTTCGCTTTCGGCGATGATCCCCTCGATGAGCTCTCCGCGGGCCCCGGCCGCAGCCGCCGCGTCGTTGGCTGCGGCGTCCCGGGTGGCAGGGCTTTCCCCCGGGGTGTAATCCGTGACCGTTCCGGACAGCAGTCCCAGCAATCCGGTGCGTCCGCCGCCGGAGCCGACCGGGACGTAGAGCGGGAGGACGCCGTCGCCGAACGCCTTCCGGCACTCCGCGAGGACGCCGTCGTAATCCGCCCTCGGGTGGTCCAGCCGGGTGATCACCACTGCGCGCGGGAGCCGCCGGTGCGCGCACTCCGCCCACAACGCGGTGGTGGTGGCATCAATTCCGTCGACGGCGGAAACAACAAAAAGGGCGGCGTCCGCTGCGCGGAGGCCGGCCCGCATTTCCCCGATGAAGTCGGGATAACCGGGTGTGTCCAGCAGGTTAACCTTGGTTTCGTCCAGCATGAGGGGCACCAGGGAAAGAGTGACGGACCGTTGCTGGTGGATCGCAGCGGGATCGGAATCGCCTACAGTGGTCCCCTCAGCTATGGATCCTTTGCGGGTGATCATTCCGTTGGCAGCCAGAAGTGCTTCAATTAGCAGGGTCTTGCCGGCTCCGGAGTGTCCGATCAGCGCGATGTTCCGGATGCTGGCCGGTTCCAGTGCCGCGATGCGGGCGGCAGAATCGGCCCGGCGTGGTTCGGCCCCATTCCGGCCACTTGCAGCCCTGGCCGTGTCTTTGGCACTCTTCACCGACATGGGAACCTCCTGGCATCTTTGCCGTGCAACCCGTCCTAGCGTGTCCTCAAATTCGACACCCTGGGAGGCGTTAGGGCAAGGGCCAGGACGGCGCTGCGGCCAGGGACGCCGTCCGCTTTCCCTCGCGTGCCGGAGGGACTAGGACCTGGCCTTGCGCGTGGCGGCGTCGTTGGCTTTCTGCACTGCCTGGACAAGCTGATTCTTGTCCATCCTGGAGCGGCCCTTGACGTCCAGTTTCCGGGCCAGTTCGTAGAGATGTTCCTTCGAGGCATTGGCGTCCACGCCTCCCGCCGTGGGCGTGGATGAACCGGGGCCCTTCTCTTCCGCCCGCTTGTCCGACGGCCCCTTTTTGTCCTTGGCTTCCCAGTGGTCGCCCACCTTCTCGTAGCTGTGCTTCAGGGATGCGTAGGCGGTCCGCGCTGCCCGGCGTTCGTCGTCGTAGGACTCGATGGCGGAGTCGTACGTCTTGGCGAAGGTGTCCTGGGCCTTTTGGTCGGAGCGCTGCAGGGTCGAGGGAAGTTCGTTCTTGCGGGCATGGTCGTTCTTGCCGGTCTTGGGCATGGCAGCCATCCTCCATTCATCAGCAGGCTGATCATTCGGATGGCACCAGCTTAACCCTGGAACGGCGGCGCGGGGAATGACGAAACGGACGGGTACCGGCATCCCGGGCATGAGTGGAGCCCCCTGTCGGATTCGAACCGACGACCCCCGCTTTACAAGAGCGGTGCTCTGGCCAACTGAGCTAAGGAGGCGTGCCCATACGGGCGGCGCCTGACGGCGCCAGATAAGCGTAGCCCAAGTGCTGCCGGTGGTAAAAACGGCAGGCTCGCGGGTTGGGGACCTTGGCCCACGGCCGGGAAGGAAGCCGGACTCCGGCCCTTAACGCAGTCAGCCCGCTCCCGGAAGTTCCGGAAACGGGCCGCCTGGAGGCTAAAGGGGTCTTAGCCCTTCGCTGC
>Ga0308160_10002777_pt1 | contig 20513 bp, 17 predicted proteins | sample PhyFR1_FD_201036 | JGI IMG/M metagenome (GOLD analysis project Ga0308160, IMG submission 201036) | Phyllosphere microbial communities from UC Gill Tract Community Farm, Albany, California, United States - DLSLF.R1 | ecosystem: Host-associated > Plants > Phyllosphere > Unclassified | place: USA...
GTATGGATGCCACCATGCAGCACATGGTGACGGCGACCGATTCGATCAATGCCAAGCTGGCAGCGCTTTCCGAAAAGGCCAGCAACATCAACAATGTGCTGGTGACGATCACCAAGGTTGCCGACCAGACCAACATCCTGTCGCTGAATGCCGCAATCGAGGCCGAAAAGGCTGGCGACGCGGGCCGCGGATTCTCGGTGGTGGCGACGGAAATCCGGCGTCTTGCCGACCAGACGTCGGTGTCGACCTGGGATATCGAGCAGATGGTGAAGGAAATGCAATCTGCGGTATCGGCCAGTGTCATGGGAATGGACAAGTTTTCTGAAGAAATCAGGCGGAGCGTCGGCGAAGTAAGACAGGTCGCCGAGCAGCTCTCGACGGTGATGGATCAGGTGCAGAAACTGACACCGCAGTTTGATCTGGTGCTTGAAGGAATGCAGTCGCAAGCGGTCGGCGCCTCGCAGATTTCGGAAACGATGCTGCAGCTGAGCGACGCCACGCAACAGACGGTCGAGTCCCTGAAAGCGACCAGCGATGCCGTGCGCCAGCTGCAGTATGCCGCCGGCGACCTGCAGTCTTCGGTCGCCAGCTTCTCGGTCAACAGCTGACTCGAAATGAAGGTGCTGGTCTTTCATATCGGTGCGCAGCGCTACGGCTTGCCCCTGGCGGCCATCTCGAGCGTGCTGCCTGCCGCGGCCCTTACCGGCGTGCCGCTCACGCCACCCTACGTGGCGGGCCTTCTCGACCTGCATGGCACGCCGGTGCCGGTGATCGACCTGGCGCAGCTTGCCACCAAGGTGCCTGCTGCGCTGCGCTTCGACACCCGTATCGTGATCGTGGACTATGTTGTCGGGGCCGGAGAGGGCGAGGGCGACGTGCAGCCGCTTGGCCTGCTGGCCGAACGGGTACAGGGTATCGAAGACGTGGCAGCGGCGGCGCTGGCCGATAACGGCGTGCGCGGCGCACCTTTCCTGGGACAGGTCGCCACCGGTGCCGGTTCCATGCTGCAGCTGGTCGAGGTTGACCACCTGCTGTCAGCCGAGGTACGCGCGCTGCTGTTTCCTGCTGGTCAAGCATGAGCGCGCGCCGCCTGCTGCAGGATGCAACCGGCCTGAACATCAGCGAGGCCGATGCCGAACGCGCCGTGCGCGAAAGGATGGCGCGGCTTGGCATCGATGACAGCCGCGCCTATCTGCGTGCGCTGCCCTCCAGCGAACTGAGCGCGCTGACCGAATTGATCGTCGTTCCCGAATCCTGGCTGTTCCGTGACCCGGGCGCCTTCAGCGCCGCCATTCGCCTTATCCAGCGCCAGCTGGCGCTGCACCCGGCGCGCGTGCTGCGCGTACTGTCGTTGCCATGCGCCGGCGGAGAAGAGCCGTATTCGATCGCGATGGCGCTCGACATGTCAGGGGTAGCGCGGCAATCGGTGCAGATCGACGCGATCGACCTGTCGCACCTGTCGATCCGGCGCGCCGTTGCCGGACACTATACGCGCAACGCATTTCGCAGCGCCGACCTCGGCTTTCGCAAGCGCTATTTCACCGAGCAGGGGGGCGGCTACCAGTTGTGCGATGCGATCCGCGCCCGGGTCAGCTTCAGCCAGGGCAATTTGTTCGAACTCGACACCGCGGCCCTGGCCGGCCGCTACGACGTCGTATTCTGCCGCAACGTCATGATCTATTTCGATGACCCCGCCGCACAGGCTGCGGCCAAGGTGTTGCGCACCGTAATGGCGGACGATGGCCAGCTATTCGTGGGCTACGCCGAAGTGCCGGCGTTTTGCCGCCACGGCTTCAAGGCGCTGCATATCCCCGGCGCCTTCGCACTCGCAAAGCAGGGCGCCGAGCGGGTGCAGCCGGCGCGATTGCCGCGCCCGGCGCAAACGGTGCGCCCCGCTGTGCTTGCCCGCACGGCACTGCGGTTGGCGCCATCGGCGCCGCCGCTGAGGCATTCTGACAAGCCGTCTGATGCGCCATCCGATGCGCCATCTGACGCGCTGGCCCATGCGCGGCGCCTGGCCGACCAGGGCGACTACCAGGGCGCCGCCGCGGCCTGCCAGGCATGGCTCGTGACTAAGCCGGCCTCGGCCGAGGCATATTTCATCCTCGGCATGGTCTGCGAGTGCCGGCAGCAGATCGCGGCGGCCGCCGATTACTGGCGGCGCTGCGTCTACCTTGACCCGGGCCATTACGAGGCATTGTGCCACCTTGCCTTGCTGGCCCGACGTAGCGGCGACGCCGAGGGCGCCAACCTGTACCAGCAGCGAGCCGCGCGCATTTACGGGCGCCAGGCCCAGGGCAGCGCCGCATGAACGACGGGTTCCTGAAAACGGCGGCAGACTGCTGGACACAGATCGGCGTTGCCGGCAACCGTAGCTGCGCGCAGCTGGCCGAACACGTGCACTGCCGGCATTGTCCTGTGTATCAACAGGCTGCCGGGCGCATCCTCGAACGGCCGCTCGACAGCGCCTATCGCGCCCAATGGGCCAGCCACTTCGCCCAGGCCCGCACCGCGCTAGCGGCGCCGGATGCGTCGGCGCTGGTGTTTCGCGTCGGCGCCGAGTGGCTTGCGGTAGCGGCCACGGCGGTAACATCGGTGGCGCCGGTGGCGCCGGTGCATCGGGTCCCGCACCGCAGTGGCGGCGCGCTGCTGGGCCTGGCCAACGTCGGTGGGCGCCTGGTGCCGGCCGTCGCGCTGGCGACGCTGCTCGGCATCGATGAAACACAGGCCGAGGCCGTTACCGGCCGCCACGTATTTGCGCGCCTGCTGGTGCTCGACTGCGCGGGACAGCCATGCGCGTTGCCGGTGGCCGAATTGAAGGGGCTGGTGCGTTACGTGAAAGCGCAACTGACCGCGCCGGCAGCAACCATCAACCGCGGCCTCGAGCGCCATCTTGACGGTGTGCTGGTCCATGACGGCCTGCTGATCGGGGTGCTCGACACCGCCTTGCTGACGCGCCACTGCACAGGATTGCTCCGATGACCCATGACCAGCAAGACCTGAGCGCGTTTTCGCTGCTCGACCTGTTTCGGCTGGAAGCCGATGGACAGGCGCGCCAGTTGACCGAGGGCTTGCTGCGCCTGGAAAGCGGCGCCAGCGACGCCTCTGTACTCGATGGCCTGATGCGTACCGCCCACTCGATCAAGGGCGCTGCTGCAATTGTCGGGCTGCAGGTGATCGTGCAGCTGGCGCATGCGATGGAAGACGCTTTTATCGCGGCCCAATCGGGCACGCTCGAATTGCATCCGGCCCGCATCGATGTGCTGCTCGCGGGCGTAGACCAGATCGCGCAGGTGTCGAGCATGACCGAAGCATCCCTGGCCGACTGGATGGCCGGGCACGGCGCCGATATCGATCGCGCCGTGAACGCCGTGCGTTCGCTGGGGACGCTGACAGTTGCCGTCGAGGGTCATGATGCGCCGGGCGAGCAAGCGCAGGACGCTAGCCCAGAGCCGGCGACGTCGAATGGCGCGCCGGATGATCATGGTGCGGCGTCATTGCCGCCGCTGCCGCTGCCGGCAAATGCGGCCCGTGCCGGCGTCGCCGCCGACGAACTGCTGGCGCTGGCAAGCGAAACGGGCGTCAATGCGCACAAGCTCGCCGCACTGAACGCGTCGTTGCAGCGATTCAAGCGCCAGCAGAGCGCCATGTTGCAGTCGCTGGCACAGCTGCAGGAAGCCGTTGCCGCCAGCCGAGAGCCGCACCTGATCGAGCAGGCGGCGCTGGTCGCGGCGCGGGCCGAGCCACTCAAGCGGATGCTGCAACAGCACATGGCCGATGCCGAGTTGCATGAGCGCCGTGCAACGCTGCTGTCGACCCGGCTGGTGGACCAGGTGCTGGTGCTGCGCATGTGTCCTTTCTCGGAAGGCGTCCATGCATTTCCGCGCATGGTGCGCGACCTGGCGCGCAAGCTCGGCAAGCAGGTGCAGCTCATCATCGAAGGCAGCGACACGCTGGTCGATCGCGCCGTTCTGGCCTGCATCGAAGCGCCGATCAATCACCTGCTGCGCAATGCGCTTGACCATGGCATGGAAACCCCGGACCAGCGTAGCGCGGCCGGCAAGCCGGAACTGGGCACGATCCGCCTCGCTGCGCGCCACCGTGCAGGTATGCTCGAGATCAGCATCAGCGACGATGGCCGCGGCATCGACCGCGAGCGCGTGCGCAGCGCGGTCGTCGAGCGCGGCCTGGGCAGCGCGGCCATGGCGTCAGCGCTGTCGCCGGCAGAACTGATGGAATTCCTGTTCCTGCCGGGCTTCAGCATGAAAGGCAGCGTGACCGAGATTTCCGGACGCGGCGTCGGTCTCGACGTGGTGCACGAGGTCGTGCGCGAACAGAACGGCACCGTGCGTCTCGAGTCAACGCCGGGCCTGGGTTTTCGCACCAGCATCACGCTGCCGCTGACCCAGTCGATCGTGCGCGCGCTGGTAGTCCAGGTGCAGGGCGAAGCGTATGCCATTCCGATCGCCAAGGTGGAACGGGTGTTGCGTGTGGCGCAAAGCGCCGTGCACACGCTCGAAAACAAGCAATTCTTCGAGCTCGACGGCATCCACTACGGCCTGGCCGCCGCAGCCCAGGTGCTGGAGCTGGGCCAGTCGCCGCCGGCCGCCGAACTGGCCGTCGTCGCGGTCGGCACTGGCGAGGCACGCTACGCGCTGGTGGTGGACGCGATTATTGGCGAGCAAAGCCTGACGGTGCAGTCGCTGGAACCGATCTTTGGCAAACTGCGCAATGTGTCGGCCGGCGCGCTGCTCGACGATGGTTCGCCGGTGCTGGTGCTCGACGTGGCCGACCTGCTGTTGTCGATCAATAAGCTGATCCATGCCGGCGCGCTGCAGCACTCGGCGCGCCAGGACAAGGGCGACGCACGCACCGAGTGCCGGATCCTGGTTGTCGACGATTCGCTGACGGTACGCGAGATGGAACGCAAGCTGCTGGCCGCGCGCGGCTACCGTGTCGATACCGCGGTCGACGGCATGGATGGCTGGAACATGGTGCGCGGCGGGGCGTATGATCTGCTGGTGACCGACATCGACATGCCGCGCATGGACGGCATTGAACTGCTGAGCATGGTGCGCCAGGACGCGCGCCTGCACAAACTACCGGTGATGATCGTCTCGTACAAGGATCGCCCAGAAGACCGTGAACGTGGCATGAATGCCGGTGCAGACTATTACCTGGCCAAAGGTAACTTCCATGACGCGACGCTGCTCGATGCGGTGTTCGACCTGATCGGCCCAGCCTCAGCATGAGAATCGGAATCGCCAACGAAGTCGCCCCGGTTGCCGAAGCCTTGCGCCGTGCAGTCACGCATGGCGCCGGGCACGAGGTGGCATGGGTGGCGCGCAGCGGAGCCGATGCAGTGCGTCTGTGCCTCGACGACCGCCCCGACCTGGTGCTGATGGATCTGAATCTGCCTGGGCCGGCCGGCGTCGAGACAACGCGCCAGATCATGATGCAGGCGCCGTGCGCCATTTTGATCGTCACGGCCCAGCCTCAGGACAATGTCAGCGAGGTATTCCGTGCACTGGGTGCGGGCGCGCTCGACGTGGCTGCGACACCGGTGCTCGGCGGCGGCACGACTGGCGCGCAAGAGCTGCTGGCCAAGATCAAGACCATCGGAAAGCTGATCCGTTCGGACCGCGCTGTCCCGGCAGCGGCCAAAGGCGGCGCCCAGCGCTCATCCGGCCATGCCGGACATATCCGGCATGTGCTGGCCATCGGCGCCTCGACCGGCGGACCAACAGCCATCGCCGCCATCCTGGCCGGCTGGCAGGCGCCGCCCGACACCGCGGTCGTCGTGGTGCAACATATCGACGCCAACTTCGCCGGCCATTTCGCGCGCTGGCTCGACGATCAGCTGTGCATGCCGGTGCGCGTGATTGGCGAAAACGATGTTTTGCAGGGCGGCCTGGTGCAGGTCGCAAAGACCAACGACCACCTGACGCTCAGTGCCGGCCACCGTTTTCATTACCGGCCAGAGCCGCTCGACTATCCCTACCGCCCATCGGTGGACGTGTTTTTCGATTGCGTCGCGCATCACTGGACCGGCTCTGCCACAGGGGTATTGCTGACCGGGATGGGACGCGACGGCGCAGCAGGCTTGTTGAACATGCGCCGGGCAGGGCAGGCCACCATCGCGCAGGACCAGGACAGCTGCGCTGTCTATGGCATGCCACGCGCCGCCGCAGAAATCGGTGCAGCAAAGGATATTTTTCCATTAAGCAAGATTGGACCGGTGATCCGCGATAGAATTCGTGATTAATCCGAGCGCGAATATACGCAACTTCAATATGCAACATATCCCCAGCTCTGACACGGCCTTCACGAATATCGATTCGCAAGAATTTCTCCGTCATCGTGTCAGGGTGTTGCTTGTTGACGACCAGTTAATCATTGTCGAGGCCGTTCGGCGCATGCTCATCGGGCAGCCCGACATCGAATTCTATTTCGTGACCGATGCCACCAAGGCTTACGCGGCTGCGGCCGAGCTACGCCCCACGGTGATCCTGCAGGATCTGGTGATGCCTGGCTCGGACGGCTTCGATGTAATCCGCCAGTGTCGATCCGACGCCAGCTTGCGGGCAGTGCCGATCATTGTGTTGTCGGCCAAGGAAGACCCGAAAATGAAAGCGCACGGCTTCGCCGTCGGCGCAAACGACTATCTGGTCAAGCTGCCCGACCCGGTGGAGCTGCTGGCGCGGATTCGCTACCATTCTGCCGCCTACATCAGCCGCCTCGAGCGCGACGAGGCCTTCCGTTTCCTGCGTGAGAGCCAGCAAAAACTGGCGGACGCCAATCTGGAACTGCAAAAGCTGGCCGCCCTCGACAGCCTTACCGGCATTGGCAACCGCCGCGCCTTTGACGATACCTTGCAAAACGAATGGCAACGTGGGCAGCGCACCAAGACGCCGTTGTCGATGCTGCTGTGCGACGTCGACCATTTCAAACTCTACAACGACGAATACGGTCACCAGGCCGGCGACCTGTGTCTTAAAAAAGTGGCGGCGGTGTTGACCGAGCAGCTCAAACGGCCAGCGGATCTGGTCGCGCGCTACGGTGGAGAGGAATTTGCTGTCGTGCTGCCTGAAACAGACCTGAGCGGCGCATTGAAACTGGCCGATGCGTGCCGCGAAAAGCTTGCAGCACTGGCGATCGAGCATTCCGGCGCCAATATAGGCGTGGTGACGATGTCAGTAGGTGTTGCGTCGCTCGTGCCAGCGCCCGAGTTCAGCGCGGAAGACCTGATTAACCGCGCTGACAAGGCGCTGTATGCGGCCAAGGCAGCGGGTCGTAATTGCGTGCAACAGGGGTGAGTGGCTGGCGCGGTCTTGAGCGAGTGGCTGGTGGCGATTCAGCTGACGTTGCGGGGATTCAGGCGATTGTGATTGCGCTTGGCTGAACGGGATTACATGCTTGGGCGGCTATTGTTGGCGTAGAAGCCAGAACAAGCCGATTGACTTAACAGACCAGGCTGTGGCAAACGCTCTTCAGGCCTAAGCGCCGGTGCCAGACTTTATAAGTTAGTGGCGCACTTTCTTAGTGCGCCACCGCAGTTACTCCAGACCGCCTTACTCCACCGTCACCGATTTCGCCAGATTGCGCGGCTTGTCCACATCCGTCCCACGCGCCAACGCCGTGTGATACGCCAGCAGCTGCAGCGCTGCCACGTGCAGGATCGGCGACAGCAAACCATAGTGTTCCGGCAGACGAATCACGTGCACGCCATCGCCCGAGGTAATGCGCGAATCGACGTCGGCGAACACATACAGCTGGCCGCCACGGGCACGCACTTCCTGCATGTTCGACTTCAGCTTCTCGAGCAGCGCGTCGTTCGGCGCAATCGTCACCACCGGCATCTCTTCAGTCACCAGCGCCAGCGGGCCGTGCTTGAGTTCACCGGCCGGATACGCTTCGGCGTGGATGTACGAGATTTCCTTGAGTTTCAAGGCGCCTTCGAGGGCGATCGGATAGTGGATGCCGCGGCCCAGGAACAGCGCGTTTTCCTTGCGTGCGAAGTCGTCGGCCCAGGCGATGATCTGGGGCTCGAGCGCCAGCACGGATGCCAGTGCAACCGGCAGGTGGCGCATCATCTTGAGGTGTTCGGCTTCTTCGGCCTCGCTCAGGCGGCCGTTGACCTGCGCCAGCGTCAGCGTCAGCAGGAACAGCGCTGCCAGCTGGGTGGTGAAGGCCTTGGTCGAGGCGACGCCGACTTCGACGCCGGCGCGGGTGATGTAGGCCAGCTCGCATTCGCGCACCATGGCGCTGGTCGAGACGTTGCAGATGGTCAATGTGTTCTGCATGCCCAGGCTGCGCGCGTGTTTCAGTGCGGCCAGGGTGTCGGCGGTCTCGCCGCTTTGCGTGATGGTCACCACCAGCGTGCTTGGCACCGGGACGCTGTCGCGGTAGCGGTATTCGCTGGCGATCTCGACGCTCACTGGCACCTTGGCCACCGATTCGATCCAGTACTTGGCGGTAAGGCCGGCATAGTAGCTGGTGCCGCAGGCCAGGATCAGCACGCGGTCGATTTTCTTGAATACGGCATACGCGCCGTCGCCGAACAGTTCCGGCATGATGCCGGTGACGCCTTCGAGGGTGTCGCCGATCACGCGTGGCTGCTCGAAGATTTCCTTCTGCATGTAGTGGCGGTACGGGCCCAGTTCGGCGGCCCCGGTGTGGGCGTGCACGGTCTTGACGTCGCGCTCGACCGAGCGGCCTTCGGCATCGACGATCCAGTAGCGCGCCAGTTGCAGGTCGACCACGTCGCCTTCTTCCAGGTAGATGATCTGGTCGGTGGTGTCGGCCAGCGCCATCGCGTCGGAGGCGACGAAGTTTTCATCCTTGCCGACGCCGACGATCAGCGGCGAGCCCTGGCGCGCGGCGATCACGCGGTGCGGTTCTTCGCGGCAGAACACGGCGATCGCGTAGGCGCCATGCAGGCGCTTGACGGCTTGCTGCACGGTGTCGAACAGGTCGCCGTTGTACATGTGGTCGACCAGGTGGGCGATGACTTCGGTGTCGGTCTGGCTGGTGAAGGTGTAGCCCAGACCCGTCAGTTCGGCGCGCAGTTCATCGTGGTTTTCGATGATGCCGTTGTGGACAAGTGCAATGCGCGCCGCGTCTTCGCTAGGCGAGAAGTGCGGGTGGGCATTGTGCGAGGCCGGGGCGCCGTGGGTGGCCCAGCGGGTGTGGGCGATGCCGGTGAAGGCGTCGAGGCCGGCTTCACGTACCTGCGATTCGAGTTCAGCCACGCGCGATGTCGAGCGCGAGCGGGTCAGGCGACCGTCCAGATGCACGGCAACGCCGCAGGAATCGTAGCCCCGGTACTCAAGGCGCTTCAGGCCTTCGATCAGGACGGGGGTGATATTGCGTTTGGCGACTGCACCGACGATACCGCACATGGCGAACCTCACTTATAAATTATCAACAAATGCTATCGTAGAGCAAGTACGATGAAATATGCTTTCAGTGCGCACCATATTTCGTTAGATAATTTCATCAGGGTGTAAGCATGAAACGAAATTTCATCATACTCCTAATTACTACCTAATATTTCACAACCATGACAGAAGAATCGATCTTGGACGATCTTGATCGTCGCATCCTCAATGCGCTGCAAGCTGATGCATCGCAGACGAATGCAGAACTGGCCGGTTTGGTCCATGTCTCGCCGCCCACCTGCCTGCGCCGGGTCAGGCAGCTGACCGAACGCGGCATCATCGCGCGCCAAGTGGCAATTCTTGACCCGGAGAAGGTCGGCGCGCGCCTGAGCGCGATCGTCGAGATCACGCTCGACGTGCAGGCCGCCGAGCGCATGGACGAATTTGAAAAGCTGGCGGCGCACGAAAGCGCCGTGCTGCAGTGCTACCGGGTGACGCCAGGCCCGGATTTTGTGCTGATCGTGCAGCTTGCCGACATGCCGGCATACCATGCGCTCGCGCATCGGCTGTTCACGGCGCACGCCAATGTGCGCAATGTGAAAGCGTATTTCTCGACCTTTCGCAGCAAGTTCGAGACCCGAATCGCTGTCTGAACAGCTGTGCCGGGCTCAGCTCGGCCTGTGGATAACGTTGTGGATGACCTTTGAAAGCTCACAGGACAACCCTGGGGGTAACTTGTGTTTATCCTGTGATCCTCCTGTGTTTATCCTGTGGCTTTGCTGTGATTTTCCTGTTGATAGGCAGTGGATTACTTCTTCACTTTGACTGGGCGAGTCCAGCCTTCGAGCGTCATTTGCTTGGTCCGTGAAATGGTCAGCTTGCCGGCTGGCGCATCCTTGGTGAGGGTGGTGCCGGCGCCCAGCGTGGCGCCTTTGCCGATGGTCACCGGCGCCACCAGCTGGCTGTCGCTGCCGACGAACACGTCATCCTCGATCACGGTACGGAACTTGTTGACGCCATCATAGTTGCAGGTAATGGTGCCGGCGCCCAGGTTGACGCGCGAGCCGATCGTGGCGTCGCCCACATACGCCAAGTGGTTGGCTTTGCTGTACGCGGCCACCGTGCTGTTCTTAATTTCCACAAAGTTACCCACATGCACTTCCTGACCCAGTTCGGTGCCCGGGCGCAGGCGCGCGTACGGGCCGATCTGGGAAGCAGCGCCGACGTTTGCGCCTTCGACGTGGCAAAACGGCTTGATGTTGGCGCCGGCATCGACCCTGGCATTGATCAGCACGCAATTGGCGCCGACGCGCACACCTTCACCGAGCTCGACGCGGCCTTCGAACACGCAGCCGACGTCGATCACGACATCGCGGCCGCAAATCAGTTCGCCGCGCACGTCGATGCGGGCCGGATCCATCAGCGTTACGCCTTTTTCCAGCAGGGCATGGGCGATATTGCGTTGGTGCTGACGCTCGAGCTCGGCCAACTGCACCTTGCTGTTGACGCCTGCCACTTCCCACTCGCCCGATGGCTGGGCCGAGACAACGTCCACGCCATCGGCCACTGCCTGCGCCACGATGTCGGTCAGGTAATACTCGCCTTGGGCATTGTTGTTCGACAGTGCCGCCAGCCACTTTTTGAGGTGACGGGTCGGCACCACCATGATGCCGCTGTTGATCTCGCGGATGGCGCGCTCTTCGGCGCTGGCATCCTTTTCTTCGACGATGCGAACGATGGCGCCGTTCTCGCGCACGATGCGGCCCAGGCCAAACGGATTGGCTTGCTCGACGGTGAGAATGCCCAGCTTGTCGGTGCCGGCCGCGTCCACCAGGCGGCGCAGCGAGTCGCTGCTGGTCAGTGGCACGTCGCCGTACAGCACCAAGGTCGAGTCCGAATCATCGAGTTGCGGCACTGCCTGCATCACCGCGTGACCGGTTCCCAGCTGCGGTTGTTGCAGGGCGGTATCGATTGTACTGCCGCTCTCCTGGGCCAGCGCCGCGACCATCTCGGGCACCGCTGCGCCTCCATGGCCGTAAATAACGCATAATTTTCTAGGACCAAGACTGCGCGCGGTATCGATTACGTGACGCAATAGCGGCTTTCCCGCCAGTGGATGCAGGACTTTCGGCAATGCGGATTGCATGCGCTTTCCCATGCCGGCGGCGAGGATCACAACGTTCATAAGCCGTTCTCAAATAAGTTGAATATATGAAAAATTTTAGCATGCAAGATACTCTGATTCGCCGCACCGTTGCGCTGTTGGCAATTGTTTTGATGGCTTTTGCGGCCGGTTGCAGCACCATCCGCTTCTCGTACAACCAAGGTGACACCTTACTGTACTGGTGGCTCAACTCGTATGTCGACTTCGAAGGTCAACAAGCCGACGTTGCCAAGCGCGATATCAACACATTGTTCCAGTGGCACCGCCAAACCCAGCTGCACGACTATGCGGCCCTGCTTGGCAACTGGCAGCGCCAGCTGGCCGGCAATCCGACCCAGGCCGACCTGGTCAATGCCTACCGCGAGGTGCGCGTGCGCGGCGAACGCCTGGCGGCGCGCGCCGTGCCCGAAACGACCACGCTGGCCTTGTCGATTACACCAGAACAGATCGCCAACATCGAACGCAAGTTCAACGCCAAGAATGAAGAATATCGCCGCAAATTCATGAGCGGCAGCACTGACAAGCGCCAGCGCGCCCGGTTCAAGAAGTCGATGGAACAGTTCGAACTGTGGTTCGGCAATTTCAGCAGCGAGCAGGAAACGGCGCTGCGGCGCGCCTCGGATGCACGCCCGCTCGACAACAATCTCTGGCTGGAAGAACGCATCTATCGCCAGCGCCGCATCCTCGGCATGCTGCGCGAAGTCCAGCAAAAAAAACTGACCCGGGAACAGGCCACCGCGCGCGTCCAGGCGATGCAGAAAGAATTGTTTACGCGCATGGATTCGCCTGAGCGCAAGGCTTTCTACGACACCAGCATCGACCAGACCACGAAGTACGTCATGACCGCGATCCGGATCGCCACCCCGCAACAAAAAGCGCATGCGCAGCAACGCATGCAGGGCTGGATCAATGATTTCCAGGCTCTGGCTTCAGGTAAATAAAGCAGTCAATCGCGCCCGCAAGCCGGGCCGGAAGGGCGGCCAAAGGCCCATGCTATAGTGCCGCCCATGCAGAAAAAGTCCCACAAACCGGCGTCCCATGGCGCCCCGCGCATGGCGCAGCATCAGGTCCGCATCATCGGCGGCGCCTGGAAACGTACCCCGCTGCCGGTGCTCGACGCGCTCGGCCTGCGCCCCACGCCAGACCGCGTGCGCGAAACCGTCTTCAACTGGATCAATCATCAAATGCCCGGCGACTGGGACACGGCGAGCGTGCTCGACCTGTTCGCAGGATCGGGCGCGCTCGGCTTCGAAGCGGCCAGCCGTGGCGCCGCATCGGTCACCATGATCGACAACCATAGCCCCGCCGTACGCCAGCTGGAAGCCAACCGTGACAAGCTCAAGGCCGGCAATGTCACCATCCTGCGCGCCGATGCGCTGTCGCTGGCACGCGACATGGCAACGCGCGGCCAGCGTTTCGATGTAATCTTCCTTGATCCACCTTATCAACAGGATTTACTGGCGCAGTCGCTGCCGCTGTGTCCGGCGCTGCTGAAAGAAGGCGGCCTGGTGTACGCCGAGGCCGAAGCGCCGCTGGTGGCGGACGATCAGGAAGCGCCGCTGGTGGCGGACGATCAGGAAGCGCCGGCATGGCTGGCCGGCTGGGACATCGTGCGGTCAGACAAAGCCGGGATGGTCTACTTCCATTTATTGAAGTTGCAAGGCAGCGACGAATAAGGCTGCAACCCGCCCGGATTCTGCACAAGAATTGGGCAGCCCCCGCCCCAGCCTGGGGCGGCTGCCGGATTTTCAGGCATAATGCCCGCATTCAGGGTGTTTTTTCAGGGAGCCGCAATGGTTGTAGCCGTTTATCCAGGTACGTTCGATCCGCTCACCCGCGGTCACGAGGATTTGGTACGTCGCGCATCCGGCCTGTTCGACCGTCTGGTGGTCGGCGTCGCCGACAGCAGGAACAAGCGTCCGTTCTTCACGCTCGACGAGCGGCTCGAGATCGCCAATGAAGTGCTTGGCCATTACCCCAACGTGCAGGTCGAGAGCTTCTCGGGCCTGCTCAAGGATTTCGTGCGCAAGCATGATGCGCGCGTGATCGTGCGCGGCCTGCGCGCCGTATCCGACTTCGAATACGAGTTCCAGATGGCCGGCATGAACCGCTACCTGTTGCCGGATGTCGAAACCATGTTCCTGACCCCGTCCGACCAGTACCAGTTCATCTCGGGAACCATCGTGCGCGAGATCGCCGTGCTCGGTGGCGATGTGTCCAAATTCGTGTTCCCTTCGGTGAACAGCTGGCTGCAAAAGAAGATTGCAACCATGCCGCCGAAGGCTTGATCCCTTCATAAGCTCATGTCCCTCCTCATTACCGACGACTGCATCAACTGCGACGTCTGCGAGCCCGAGTGCCCCAACGAAGCGATTTCGATGGGCGAAGAGTTTTATCAGATCGATCCGAACCGCTGCACCGAGTGCGTTGGCCACTTCGACGAACCGCAATGCGCGTTGTTGTGCCCGGTTGCTTGTATTCCCCTCGATCCCGCACGGCGCGAAACCCGGGAACAACTCCTCATCAAGTATGAAAGACTGACGGCCGCCAAGGCCGCAGCCTGACCCCTCTCCCAACCGGCGCTTAGGCGCCGGTTTTCATTTCCGCTCCCGATTCGTGCCACCCGCGTGCCGTTTTTTTCGGCAGGCGCGTTCACGCACGTGCGCCGTATCGTGCTTTCCTGTTTTCGCACAATGCTTACTATTACTTGCCAAGTTTGCCACTGCAAATTCTCTGATTTTTCGATGATACCAAAAGTTATTTTATGAATATTCTAGAATGTGAAGTTCGTGTAATTTATATCTTTCTTACATCTATCATCATCTAAGAAAAGACTATATGACGTTAAATGCCAGATTTTGATGGTTTCATTTTGCATTCAATAAATACATGATTATTGAGCTTATTATCTTCTAACTTGGGTCTTTTTTCTCTCATTTCTAGATTATCTCTAGAAATTTTGCTCCCTATAATAAGTGCTGATTTTAACTCTTTGTGAACTTTGTTAAACAAAAAGGGCGAGAAAATCCCCGTGATCGAAAGTCACTGTCCAAAACCGCAATCAGGTCGTTAATCGAGAAGGAAGCGCCGAGATATGCTCGGCAGGCGCCGCAACGACAGGCGAAAAAAAACGCGGCGACCGTTACCGGCGCCGCGTCTGGAGGAAAAGGGGGTTAGTTAGTGGCGGATGCCCATGGCGCGCACTTCGGCGGCATCGACAGGATCCAGGCTGATGCTCTTGCGCGTCATCGACAGCGCCTCATTCAGGGCGCGCTGGGCAGCCAGCTCGGCCTTGCTGCGGCGTGGGCGCACGGTCAGGAACAAGGCGCGGCCAATGCCGACCAGCAGCGGCCGGAAAAACACCAGGGTGCCACCCAACAAGGCCAGATACAGGGTGGTGCTGAACACCTGGCCGAATGGCACGGCGGCAGCAGTTTGAAACAGGGTGGCGGTGGCAGTCATGATGTCATTACTATGTTATTTAGAAAAACTATAGTGCAACGCAACATATAAATCTAATTCCGTTCAATGATGGCGCTTATATTGTTTGTGAATGATTTGATGTATACTTGTATTCACACCAGTTTTCCTCTTAGTTCCCATGAGCTTCCTGACGCTTGACTTGAATCTGCTGCGTGTTTTCGACGCAGTCATGACCGAGCAAAACCTGACCCGCGCCGCCGGCCACTTGGCCATGACCCAGCCGGCGGTATCGAATGCGATCAAGCGATTACGGGAAAGCCTGGGCGACGAACTCCTGATCCGCACCGCCTACGGCGTCAAGCCGACTCCACGCGCCGAAGCGCTGTGGCCGGCCGTGCGCCAGGCGCTGGCCTCGCTCGAAGCGGCCGTGATGCCGGAAACCTTCGACGTCTCCAAGGCGCAAGCCACTTTCCGCATGGCGATGGCCGACGCGACTGCCGCCTTGTGGTTGCCGTCGCTGATGCGTTCGATCGAAAGTGAAGCGCCGGGCGTGAATATCCGCATGGTGCCGCTTACCACGCGCGAACCGCGGCCGATGCTGCTGCGCGGCGATATCGACCTGGCGGTCGGCTTCTTTCCCGGTGTGGCGGCGCAGTTGTCGTACGAGACCGGCTCGCCGATCCGGCACGAACGCCTGTATTCGGGCGTCTATGTATGCGTGATGCGCAAGGATCACCCGCTGGCCAAGGAAAAGCTCGACCTCGACACCTATTGCAAGGCGAACCATTTACTGGTGAGTTTCTCGGGCCGCGCGCATGGCCTGGTGGACGAAGCGCTGGCGCAAGTGGGGCGTGAACGGCGCATCCTGCTGACCGTGAATCAGTTCTTCACGGCGGGCAGGGTGGTGGCGAATTCAGATTTGATTACCGTGCTGCCGAAGCACTTGATGGTATCGACCGGCATGACCGACGTGCTGGTGTGGCGCGAATTGCCGTTCCAGTTGCCGGCGGTGCACCTGGATATGCTGTGGCACGAACGCGATGGGCGCAGCCCGGCGCATCGCTGGCTGCGCAAGAATCTCGAGGCATCGGCCGAGAGCGCCACCAAGGGCGGCGTGCGCAAGGTCGTCTGACAGCGCCAGCGTTGTAGCGCACTGGCCGGCGCACCAATCCCGGCCTTACAAAAACGCTGATCGGCTGATCAGCGAATCGGCAACTTGGTCGTATTCTTGACTTCTTCCATTACTGCATAGGTATGCGTCTCGCGCACGCCTTTCTGCAGCAGCGTCTTGCCCAAAAATTCGCGGTACGCCGCCATGTCTTTCACGCGCGCCTTGACCAGGTAGTCGAAGCCGCCCGCCACCATGTGGCATTCGAGCACTTCGGGAATCATCTGCACGCTTTGCTTGAAGGCGTCGAACACTTCCGGAGTGGTACGATCGAGCACCACTTCGATAAACACCAGCAGCGACACATCCAGTAGCTGCGGATTGAGCTGGGCCGTATAGCCCATGATGTAGCCCGATTCGTGGAGCTTGCGCACCCGCTCGAGGCAGGCTGCCGGTGACAGGTTCACGCGCGCCGCCAGCTCCACGTTGCTGATGCGACCGTCGTTCTGCAGCTCTGCCAGAATCTTCTTGCTGATCTTGTCCAACATCAGGGTCTCCTTGTAAATTTTATTCGGCCAGATTGTCGCATCAAAAACTATCTATTGCTAGTCTGGTTTAAAAACAGAATAAATCCAGAAGAATTCCTTCTACAATCGAATCATTTCCACCGAGTCTTTACCTGCAATTACTTGCGCCGTCCGCCCATCGAGCAGCCGGCGCTTTTGCCATACGCGGTGCCCTTCGCTGTTCATTTTTCGTTAGATACCCGCCATGCAGATCGCTGCTTCCCCGGCCTCCACTTACGTCCCATTCGACGCCCTTCACGCTGAAGTCAAACGCACGCAGACACCGCTGCGCGCGGCCATCACCGCCGCCTACCGCCGCGATGAAGCCGAAGCCGTGCAATGGCTGCTGGCCCAGGACGCCAGCCCCAGCCCGGATGCCGAAAGGCTGGCGCGCCGCCTGGTCTCGAGCGTGCGCGAGAAACGCACCCGTGCTTCGGGCGTGGATGCGCTGATGCACGAGTTCTCGCTGTCGTCCGAGGAAGGCGTTGCGCTGATGTGCCTGGCCGAAGCGCTGCTGCGCATTCCCGACAGCGACACCGCCGACCGCCTGATCGCCGACAAGATCAGCCGCGGCGACTGGAAGAAGCACCTGGGCGAATCGCCATCGCTGTTCGTCAACGCCGCCACCTGGGGCTTGCTGGTCACCGGCAAGCTGGTCTCGCCCAACAGCGAGCGCGGTCTGGGCGCGGCGCTCACGCGCATGATCGCCAAGGGCGGCGAACCCTTGATCCGCAAGGGCGTCGACCTGGCCATGCGCATGCTGGGCAACCAGTTCGTGACCGGCCAGACCATCGACGAAGCGCTCAAGAACAGCCGCGACAACGAAACCCGCGGCTACCGCTATTCGTACGACATGCTGGGCGAAGCGGCGCTGACCGAGAGCGACGCCCAGAATTACTACGCCTCGTACGAACAGGCGATCCACGCGATCGGCAAGGCCTCGAATGGACGCGGCATCAAGGACGGCCCGGGCATCTCGATCAAGTTATCGGCCCTGCACCCGCGCTACAGCCGCGCCCAATATGCGCGCGTGATCGGCGAACTGCTGCCGCGCGTGCGCAGCCTGGTATTGCTGGCCAAGAGCTACAACATCGGCATCAATATCGACGCCGAAGAAGCCGACCGCCTCGAGATCTCGCTCGACATGCTCGAAGCGCTGGCCTTCGACGCCGAGCTGGCGGGCTTCGAGGGCATCGGCCTGGTGGTGCAGGCGTACCAGAAACGCTGCCCGTTCGTGATCGACTACCTGGTCGACCTGGCCAGGCGCAGCGGCCAGAAGTTCATGGTGCGCCTGGTGAAGGGCGCCTATTGGGATGCCGAGATCAAGCGCGCCCAGGTCGAAGGCATGCCCGGCTATCCGGTCTATACGCGCAAGGTGTACACCGATGTCTCGTACCTGACCTGCGCGCGCAAGCTGCTCGATGCGGCCGACCTGCTGTACCCGCAGTTCGCCACCCACAACGCGCACAGCCTGTCGGTGATCTACACCTGGGCCCAGGACGCGAATATCCACAACTACGAGTTCCAGTGCCTGCATGGCATGGGCGAGACGCTGTACGACCAGGTGGTCGGCCCCAAGAACCTGGACAAGGCCTGCCGCATCTATGCGCCGGTCGGCTCGCATGAAACGCTGCTGGCCTACCTGGTGCGCCGGCTGCTGGAAAACGGCGCCAACTCGTCGTTCGTGAACCAGATCGTCGACGAGAGCGTGGCGATCGACAGCCTGATCACCGATCCGTTCGAGGTGGCGCGCGCGAATGCCGGCCAGCCGCACCCGGCGATCGCCCTGCCAATCGGGATGTTCGGCAATGAGCGCAAGAATTCGGCCGGCATGGATCTGGTCAATGAAGACATGCTGCGCAGCGTGGCAGACGGCCTGGCGCGCCAGCGCCAGCACCTGGCCGCCCCGCTGATCGCGGGCAGCGTCGACAGCGGCGCCCCGGCCAATGTCGTCAACCCGGCCATGGCCAGCGATATCGTGGGCCAGGTCAGCGAATCGTCGCGCCTGGATGTCGAAACGGCACTGGCCAGCGCCAGCGCCTTTGCCGCCGAATGGGCGGCGACCGACGCCAGCGAACGCGCCGCGATCCTGGAACGCACTGGCGACCTGTTCGAACAGAACGGCGTCGAGCTGATGGCACTGGCCGTGCGCGAAGCCGGCAAGTCGCTGCCGAACGCGATCGCCGAACTGCGCGAAGCGGTCGACTTCTTGCGCTACTACGCGGTGCAGATCCGCGCTGCGGGCAGCGCCGAAGCACTGGGCCCGGTCAGCTGCATCAGCCCCTGGAACTTCCCGCTGGCGATCTTCACCGGCCAGGTGGCGGCAGCGCTAGCCGCCGGCAACGTGGTGCTGGCCAAGCCGGCCGAGCAGACCCCGCTGATCGCGTATCGCGCGGTTGAACTGTTCATCGAAGCCGGCACTCCGCGCGCCGCGCTGCAGCTGCTGCCGGGCCGTGGCGAAGTGGTGGGCGCCGCGCTGACCGCCGACAGCCGCATCAAGGGCGTGATCTTCACCGGCTCGACCGAAGTGGCGCAGCTGATCAACCGCACCCTGGCCAAACGCGCCGAGCAGGAAGGGATCGACATCCCGCTGGTGGCCGAAACCGGTGGCCAGAATGCACTGATCGTCGATTCGTCGGCGCTGCCCGAACAGGTGGTGCAGGACGTATTGAGTTCGGCCTTCGACAGCGCCGGCCAGCGCTGCTCGGCGCTGCGCGTGTTGTTCCTGCAGGAAGACATCGCCGACAAGACCATCCGCATGCTCAAGGGCGCGATGCAGGAACTGCGGATCGGTAACCCGGACCGGCTGGCAACCGACATCGGCCCGGTGATCGACCGCGAGGCGCAGCGCAATCTGCTGGCCCACATCGAGCGTACCAAGGCGACCGCGCGCAGCCACTTCGCACTTGATCTGCCGGCCTCTGTTACCGACCACGGCACCTTCGTGGCGCCCACGGTGCTCGAAATCGCCTCGCTGGCCGAACTGAAACAGGAAGTGTTCGGCCCTGTGCTGCACATCGTGCGCTATCGCCGCGCCGACCTGGCGCAGGTGATCGAGTCGATCAACGCCACCGGCTTTGGCCTGACCCTGGGCGTGCATTCGCGCATCGACGAAACCATCGACCGCATCGTCAACCGCGCGCACGTCGGCAACATCTACGTTAACCGCAACATCGTCGGCGCCGTGGTGGGTGTGCAGCCGTTCGGCGGCGAAGGCAAGTCGGGCACCGGTCCCAAGGCCGGCGGCCCGCTCTACCTGAAGCGCCTGCAGCGCGGTGCGGCGCCGTTGATGCAGCATGTGCGTCAACCCGAAGCGGCGCTGGAAGCCTTGCTTGGCTCGATGCGCAACAGTGGCCAGCAAGCGCTGGTTGCGCTGGCCGAGGTCTATGCCCGCACCTCGCTCAACGGTGTGTCGATGGACCTGCCAGGACCGACCGGCGAAAGCAACCGCCTGTCGTTCACGCCGCGCGGCGTGGTGCTGTGCGCGCCGGGCACCGCAGCCGGCCTGCTGAACCAGTTGGCGGCAACGCTGGCCACCGGCAACCGCGCGCTGGTGCTGGCGCCGACACCTGACATGATCCCGGCCGATCTGCCGGCGAGCGTCAAGGAGCGCGTGCGCTTCATCGGCAAGCAGGAAGTCGATGCCGGCGTGTTCGACATCGCGCTGGTCGAATCGGGCCTGGCCGGCTCGCTGCGCACGCAACTGGCGGCGCGCACTGGCGCCATCATCGGCGTCGTCGACACCGAGCCAACGGCGCCGATCGACTTGTGGCGCCTGGTTGCCGAACGCGCGGTCTGCGTCAATACCACCGCCGCTGGCGGCAACGCAAGCCTGATGACGCTGGGCCTGTAAAAATCGACTTCTGGAGGGC
>Ga0308160_10002778_pt1 | contig 20509 bp, 15 predicted proteins | sample PhyFR1_FD_201036 | JGI IMG/M metagenome (GOLD analysis project Ga0308160, IMG submission 201036) | Phyllosphere microbial communities from UC Gill Tract Community Farm, Albany, California, United States - DLSLF.R1 | ecosystem: Host-associated > Plants > Phyllosphere > Unclassified | place: USA...
CCGTGGTCACCAAGCCGTTCCCGTTCGAAGGCCGTCGCCGCATGCAGGTGGCGCTGAAGGGCATCGAGGAACTGAGCCAGCATTGCGACTCGCTGATCACCATCCCGAACGAAAAGCTGATCACCGTGCTGGGCCGCAACGCCACCATGATCCAGGCCTTCCGTGCCGCCAACGACGTCCTCCAGGGCGCCGTGCAGGGCATCGCCGACCTGATCGTGCGTCCGGGCCTGATCAACGTCGACTTCGCCGACGTGCGCACCGTCATGTCCGAAATGGGCCTGGCCATGATGGGCACCGGCACCGCCCGCGGCGATGACCGCGCCCAGGCTGCGGCCGAAGCGGCCATCCAGAACCCGCTGCTGGACGATGTGAACCTGGCCGGTGCCAACGGCATCCTGGTCAACATCACCGCCGGCGCCGACTTCACCATGGCCGAGTTCGACGAGATCGGCCGCACCATCGATGGCTTCGCGTCCGAAGATGCCACCGTGGTGGTCGGTACCGTGCTGGATCCGGACATGCAGGACGAAGTCCGCGTGACCGTGGTGGCCACCGGCCTGAACCGCGTCGTGGCCTCCAAGACCCAGCGTCCGGGCGAGCGCGCGCCGATCAAGCTGGTCCGCAACGCCACCACCGGCCAGCCGGAGTTCGGCGAGTTCGACACCGGCGGCGATGCGGTCTCCAAGGCCGTCGGCGGGATGGGCATGGGCCTGCGTCGTCCGAGCGCCGATACCCCGGCGTCGTCGGCCCCGTCGTCGTCTGGCCCGGCGGCTGCTGAACTGCCCAACGATTACCTGGACATCCCAGCGTTCCTGCGCCGCCAGGCGGACTGAGGATTGCGTGCCGGGGTCTTGTCCTCCCCGGTAAGCGCCTCCATGTCCCTTGCTGCCGGGCCCGGAGTGGCCCGGCAGTCTGCCGCCCGTCTTTCGGTTCAGAAAGGGGTGGTGGTACTGCGTGTTATTCTTGTTTGTCACCGCCGCGCTGACTGCGCGCTCTCCCGGTCCTGCTCCCCATGATTCCGCAACGCACCCTCAAGAACACGATCCGCGCCACCGGCGTTGGCCTGCACAGCGGTGACAAGGTCTACATGACCCTGCGCCCGGCCCCGGTCAACCATGGCATCGTGTTCCGTCGGGTCGATCTGGAGCCGGTCGTGGAAGTGCCCGCGCGCGCGGACCTGGTCACCGAAGTCACCCTGTGCACCGGGCTGACCTACCACGAGGCCAAGATCCAGACCGTCGAACACCTGATGTCGGCCCTGGCCGGCCTGGGCGTGGACAACATCATCGTGGAGCTGTCCTCGGCCGAACTGCCGATCATGGACGGGTCCTCCGGGCCGTTCGTGTTCCTGCTGCAATCGGCGGGCATCGCCGAACAGGACGCCCCCAAGCGCTTCATCCGCATTCTCAAGACGGTGGAAGTGACAGACGGCGACAAGGTCGCCCGCTTCGAGCCCTACGAGGGCTACAAGCTCGGTTTCACCATCCAGTTCGATCACCCGATGATCCCGGCCAAGCAGTCGCGCGCCGAGATCGAGTTCTCCACGGGCGCCTACACCAAGGAAATCTCCCGCGCGCGCACCTTCGGGTTCATGCGTGACCTGGAGTACATGCGCGAGCGCAACCTGGGCCTGGGCGGTTCGATGGACAACGCCATCGTGCTCGACGAATTCCGCGTGCTCAACGACGACGGCCTGCGCTACGCCGACGAATTCGTGCGCCACAAGATCCTCGACGCGATCGGCGACTTGTACCTGGCCGGCGGCCAGGTGCTGGGGGCCTACCAAGGCTTCAAGTCCGGCCACGCGCTCAACAACAAGCTGGTGCGGGCGCTGATGGCCGACGCGGCCGCCTGGGAATGGGTCGCCTACGACTCGCCGGTCGTACCGGACCCGGTGGTCTACATCACGCCGGCCTACGTGTGATGGATCGGGCTGAGCTGCTGTCACCTTAGTATTGCGCACACATCCATTAAACAGCTTTCAACTTCTTGCATAGCCTGCACAGACTGGGTCGGCTAGCGTCAGCAGTCCATCTCTTGAACGGGATTCTCATGAACTCCGATGGCTGTTTCTCCGCATTGACGCGTGTACCGCCTATCCCGCATTCGTCACAGGTCGTACATCCTCCTCAGGCCCTGCGCAACTTCGAAGGGATGCTGTGCACACTGCGCAACAGCAGCATCCCAGTCTCGGAGCGTGTGGAGGCTGCGTTCCTTTCTCCAGAGTTACAGCCACTGTCACCTCATGCGCGGTCAGCGCTTCAGGCACGCGCGCATGCTCACGGTGGGTGCTTGGATGCTGCTGCCATGGCGGCCGGCAAGTATGCGTTCATCGACAAACGTGACGACACGCGATACCCCGTCGACCCTGGAAAGGCGGTCGAGCTGGCTGCGGTGTTGAGGCAGGCTGGCAAGCCGAACCAGCTGCTGCGGCTGCCGGAAGGAATCAAGCGGTGCGGTGTGCATATCCGTCCCCTCGCCAAGGACGACTACGAGGTGGGCCTGCCCATGCTGCTCAGTGCCGAGACGGGCCACTGCGATATTCCGGGTGGCGCCGGTTGCAATTACCCGCTGGCCGAGTATCTGTCAGATCGTGGGCGCAGCTGTTCACTGGTCAAGATAGCGGAAGGCCAAGAGAGATACCTCGGCCACTTCAACGTCTGGAAGCTCAATGACGGCCGGTATCTGCTGGGTACCTTGGCGTTGCGCTCGGATGGGCACTGCGCTACAGACTACCTGCGGGCTGCGCTGTGGTCCTTTGCAGAAGCACTTCTGCAGCAGGATCCGTCCGCCTCAAGCGTACTGCTGGGGCTGGGCGGCCAGAATCTGCAGCGATTGTTTCCCGGAGCATTTGAGCCCGGCAAGCTTGCGCACGTATCGCTGGGAGTACTGCGCCATGCAGAGCCAGAGGTGTTCTCCGCCCGGATGGATGCGGTTGCCCACCTGCGGAAGGTCACGGGGCTGGCTGTTGTGCCGGGACCCTTGCACATCGGGAGCGAAACTGTTATTGGCATGGAGCCGCAGCAACGGCTGGACATGAAGAACGCCATGCAGTGGTTGACCAACATGCCGACTGAACGCGCTGAGGTGCAACAACGTTGCCTGACAGCCGAAGCGCGTTACCAGGCTGGCCTTGGTCCACAAGCAGGCAAGACGCAGCGAACCGGCGAATGGGAGAATGCCCGAATGCTCAAGCACCAGCGCATTGACCAAGCGATGGCGCACATCGTGCGATGGCATCCCGACGGAGAATGGATCAAGACCGGCAAGCGCGATATGGTCATCCGTCTTCCCATTGTCGATGGTGCGGAGACACGTCTACATTATCGGTGCCAGCGTGAGGCACCGCCCATCCTGCGCAGTTCGCTGATCCGTCAGGTTGAGTGAATAGTCCCGGGTCTCGTGGCGGTGCCAACCGTGAATGAGGCAAACTGCAGGCAGTCAAGCCGCCGTGGGGGCGGCCTGACGTGAACCAACCGGCTTCCACGCTACCCGAGGTGATTCACTTACAGTTCCAGAGTGGAAGATGTGTCCACGTAGCGGTGATTCATGTACATCACCAGATCACTGAGTATCCGGTCGACCTGGTTAGGACGCAGATCACTGTTCGTCGTCACTACGCCGGGGTAGTGGTTGTCTGCCCATGCAGCGAGAGACTGCCGGCTACAATCGTCCATCCATTCTGGCCGCCGTTGGTAAAGATGGGCGGCCAGGGCATCGATGACCCTGCGCATGGCCCTGGCGGCTTGTCCGATCCGTTCTTCGGGGTCTTCGATGCTGGTGTCCTGGCTGGACAGTTTTCGGACTTCATCGAGAGTGAAGGGCTCGGTTCGCCGCAGTACGTCTTCGCCGTGTTCGGCCACGATCGCGTCCACCAGTGATTGCATGTGTTCCCGGTAGACGGGTGAATTCCGGAACTGGTGTTCGAGCACGTGAAATCCGCGACTGTTGTCCGCCGCAGGTGGCACTGGCTGCGGAAGAGAGTGCCGAAGCTGCTGCCGCGTTCTGTCGAGGCTGGTGCGGCAAAACGGATCATCGCCCTGCGCACAGAGGTGCTCTGCGGCGCTTTCGAGGCAAAGCGCTACCGCACGCGGTGCCGGCAGGCGGTATGCGCTCAGCTCGTTCACACAGCCCCGCACCTGGATAAGCGTTTCATCGTAGAGGATCGTATCATCCTTTGCGCGCACGGCTTGCGAGGAAAGCAGCGCAAGCCCGGACGTTAACAGGTGCGGGAACGTCCTCAGCACCCGGTTGGGCGCGACATGGTTCAACACGGTGCCTGCGCGCCCTGCCGCAGTGTTTGCCACATTACGGAGCATTGCCATCTTCGTATGGATACCTGCAATGGCCGACGCCATGGTGAAAGAGGCGGGCGGCGAAGGGGCGATCTGCGAATGGGGAATGGGTTTCGGCACGTGAGGCGCTCCAGTGGGCGGTTGTTACCGTACGTGCGCGGGCCGGACGCGGGCGCGACATGACGCACAGAACGACGCCGCAGAAGGGCATTTGCAACTTCTCTGAAGGAGGGTTCAATCGTGCTCGACTGTGCAACGGCGCCAATCAGATCAATCGAAGGGAATGTCCAGGCCGTGGCGCCGCGGTTTGTGAAGTATCTGTCTGATCTGTTCCAGCTGCGTCTGGTGTTTGGGCAGGAGGGCGCCACTGATGTGCCAGGCCGGTGGATCATTCGGGTAGCCGAAGCGATGATTGATCATGCGCAAATGGCGGTGCGACTGTGCCTGTAGATCACGCGGGTTCATGCCGTGCTGAGATGATAGGCCGTGGTCGGTGGTAGTGGCCGTAGGTACCAGTATGTCCAGTAATGCTTTGCGACCTCCGCGGGAATGGGTAAGCGAAGAATCATCCAGTGCCAGCCACGCTCGCACCGTTGAAAGATGGGCGCCGGCATCAACCAACTGCTTGCCCGCGAGGCGACGCTGTTCCGGTGTCGAATCGCCCACAGGCAGGTGGCGTAGTATCTGTTGCAGGCCGGCCGCGCCGATGTACTGCTGTAGACGCGGCAAAACGTCGGGTGGCGTCTGGCTGCAGGCATGATGCAAGCGCAATGCTGTCATCTGCCCCAATTGCGCGCGCAGGGGCGCAGCTGACGTCAGCAACCTCATGGCTTCTTCGCACCCGCTTGGCGCGGAGGCGGTGACTACAGCGTGCAATTGGCATAGGCGTCCATCCATACGGTTTAGTACGTCCGCCAGCGTCGTGCAGAGCTGTGCCTTGTCGGGCATGCCTTCACATTGCGGCAGGTCGGCCCAGCCGGGCGCTGAAAGGGGGTAGCCGAAATGCCGGCTGAGCCGCAATGCGCTCAGGTAATCGAGGGTGGCGTATACAGCCGGTATCCCAGCGTCTGCCGTTGCGTCTGCGTTGGGAGGACTCGCGGTTCCAGCCCGGCACAGCAGATCGCGCACGCGCGGCGGGTAGCCGCCGGCCTCCACCAGCAGGCAGTACAGTGTTTCGCGTGCTGTGGCGGGCAGGGCGTGCACTGGCAGGTGTTGCATGATGCGCTCCATGCCCGCATGGACGATGCGCTGCTGCAGTATCGTGCTGTTGATCGTATACCGGGAAGGCAGGATCAATCCGACGTGCAGCTGTTTGGCGGTGCGTTCGGCCAGTTGCTGGCGCAGGTGGTCGATGACATCAGGGTCGTCTGGCCCGGCACCGCCATCGGCCTGTGCCAGTCTGCGCTGCCAGTCCGCAGAAATGCCGGCCGGAGGGGAAGGTCGAGGTTGCTGTGGGCAGGGCAGGGAGCGGTTGCTGATGCTGATCTGGAGCAGTGTCTGCATGGGTGCAGACGCTGTCACGGGCGGTGTGGTCGATGCCGGTAGTGCGACGACAGTGTTGAGGGGCACGGCTGCAGGATGCCTGGATGAACTGAAGCCAATACTGTGCCGATATCCGGCGTGGGGCAATCGGACAAATGGGAAATGCATGCTGGGGCGCGGCCAAGAACGCTGAACTGGTTTGGTCTGCATGGCGCCCTACAGTAGGTCGCCACCCCATGTCTGCTCTCTCGCCTTCATTGACCGGCCGCCAGCGCAAGACCAGCCAAGGAGCGTGCCAGTCGCAGTACACCCGTTTGTAATCCAATGCCCCCACCAAACCGGAATCGTCCCTGCAGTTTATTCTGTTCGCCTTCCTGACCCTGCTCCCAGGAAGGGCGTGAACGCACTTTTGTGGGGCCCCGCGCCAAGTCCTGGGAGGGGCGCTGTGTCCAGAAGCGACGAAATATTTATATTCGGTCGACTAAGGTCGAGTGGCCTGTCGTCCGCTGTCAGACGGCAGTGATGCGGCCGGTTACCAACAGCGTTAAGAGCGGTCAAGCCCGCCTTCGGTTCCTCATATGCATGGCGGGCTGGCACCCAGATGCTGGAACCGCACGCGTGTTGGACATCCATTGGCTTTCTCCATTGCGAAGAATACAACGTGGTCCTCGGCCGGATATCCAGCCAAGAAGATTGATTCAGTCCAGTCGCCTCATGCCTGCGCATGCGGCGATGATCATTCAAGGTCTGTCGTCGCCTTCGGAGGAGATTCAACCCGCCTCCTTCCGGCATTTGGGCGACTGGCGGGGGCGGTCAGGCGTGCCCGGGGTGGAGATGCTCATAGAGCAGTGCCGCGAACGTATTCCGGTGCCTTGGGAGTGAGTTCGTCTCGCGGGTGGTCATGAAAAGGCGACCGAGCTGGCGTTGGATGTTACGGGCCTGTTCATCGTCTATGCGCTGATCGATCCCATGCATGTTCTCAACCTCTATCTTGATCCCAACCCTGGCTGCTTCGCCGAACGCTTTCAGGGCCTCCTCGGTGGCATAGGGATGCGGGAGCATGCGCTCGTTGAGGTTGATTCTGAGGACAACCTTACTGGTCGATGGCATGTTTGAGTCATACAGATTCATACCCGCGTTTTGCTTGAAAGCTGTATTCGCGCGTTCTAGGGCCATTATGAATGTCTCCGACGCTGCAAATTTTGATCTTATCTCGTTCTTAATTGCAGGCAATGCATCCTGAGTGGCAGCCGGGGGAGCGTTCACGTCTGGCGATCGAACGCCAACAGCGCGGGTCGCGGTGTACTGGAGCAACTTGTAGTCGGGGAGGTTCTCGGAACCGTGATGCATCGCAGCTTTTATTGCGCAATAGGCGGCAGCGCGCTGCTGGTCTTGAGCGCCGGAATGCTCTTTCAAGCATTCGCCTGCGTCGTTGACAATGGCATTCAGCGTTGCTTGGCCAAGATGAAGGTAGCCGCCCCCGTGTACAGGCCCCTGTGCTCGTCCTGGCACGGGTTCCAGGTTGCGTACAGCCGCTTGAGCAAATGCGTGCTGCCTTACCAAGCAAAGCGCGGTGGCAACGAAAAGTATCTTCTTTGAGAAGCTGCAGTCAGTGCGGTTGTCAACCATCATCTTTTGACAGAACTGCTTGCCTGACACGGGCTGCTTCCGCCGTGCTTGGTCGATTGCATTGCCACCTTGCACGGCCCTGGAATGGGCTACCTGGGACATATGTTTCATGATCGTGGGTTCCGGCTGTGGAAATTCGACTGTCGCAGCATGGTTATGCCTGCACAAGAGGCAATCGCGTCTTTTTCCCTGCTTTCGCACAGCCGAATGTCGACGCCTGTCGGTGCTTGCTTGGAAAAGGCCGAGGAATTTCCCTACCCGGTCTTGAATCGCCCCCGGGTTCCGTGGAGGCTCCAACCTTTGAGAAGATGGAGCTATGAACACGTCGAACACGTTCTCCCCTGAAGTCCGCGAACGGGCCGTGCGCATGGTGCAGGAACACCGAGGTGAGTACACCTCGCTCTGGCTGGCGGTGGAATCGATGGCGCCCAAGATCGGCTGTGTTCCCCAAACGCTGTTGACCTGGGTCAAGCGCAAAGAGATCGACGCCGGCATGCGTGAGGGCGTCACCACGTCCGAAGCGCAGCGTGTCAAGAAGCTGGAGCGGGAGGTCAAAGAGCTTCGTCGGGCCGACGAAATCCTGAAGGTGGCCAGCGCGTTTTTCGCCCAGGCGGAGCTCGACCGCCGATTCAAGACTTGAGGGAGCTGATTGATACCCATCGGGATACGTTCGGGGTCGAGCCGATCTGCAAGGTCCTGCAGATCTCCCCGTCCGATTAGCGACGGTATGCGGCGCTGCGGCGCGATCCACAACGGCGCTGTTGGCGTGCCCACAGCGACGACCTCCTCGCTCCTCAGATCAAGCGTGTCTGGCAGTCCAACATGCAAGTCCATGGCGCGGTGAAGGTCTGGCGTCAACTGGCTCGCGAGGGAACGGCTGTGGCGCGTTGTACCGTCGAACGACTGATGCGCCGCGTCGGATTGCAGGGGGTAAGGCGAGGCAAGATCGTGCGCACGACCATCAGTGACAACAAAGCCGCCTGTCCGCTGGACAAGGTCAATCGGCAGTTTCGCGCCGAACGTCCCAACCAGCTCTGGGTCTTGGAAGACCAAAAAATCTTTGGAGCTGGTCACGCTGGAATGGGTGTCATGGTTCAACGAGCAGCGTTTGCTGGAACCTATCGGCTATATCCCGCCTGCCGAAGCTGAGGCAAACTACTATCGGCAACTAGCCAGTCAGGCTGCCGCGGTGGCGGCCTGACTTAAACCAACTGGCCTCCATGAAACCCGGGGCGATTCAGTAACGGGGTTTACCCGCAGGGTCTCGTGCACTGGCGTGCAGCGGCGCAGCAGAGCCTGGCCGGTCCAATCTTGCCTGGCGCGGCAGTGACGATAGGGCAATCAATAGGTGAGGGCCTCAGCGTTTTTCCTGTGCGCATCGCTGACCACTACCTCTGCAAGCTTCACCTGCCACACGCCTGAGCGGTCCTTCTGCGCAGACATGACCTGGAAGCAGCTCTGGGGTGAATAAAGGCGCACCTGCCCCTCGCCCCCCATGCGCCATCGACTACCTGTTTTCATCCAGCTGACACCCCGGACTTCGAAGTTTACGATGTCCCCATGCCCTGGCTTCATGGGATGCCCCGCCGTATCCCCTGCGGCATCGGCGGTGGACATGAAACGCGTCGGGTGGATCAGCCTCGAGGTCCCCGCCATTTTTTGCAGTGTTTCTATCATTTGCGCACTGTGTTCTGCACGGCGGAACGTTGTTTGTAGGCCCCGCTTCCCCAATGCGTACTCGGCGCAGCCAAGTTTGTGTGCCTTATCGCTGATCTCATTCAGTATCGCAGGTGTGAGTTGTAATGCACCGGACTTGATCTCCTGCTTACCCTTCTGCGCGCCACCCGCGAAGATATCTTCCCCATGCACGCGCTCGATTTCATTGATCACTGCAGAGCCAGAAACCTTCGCTGCAGTCCGATCAAACATTCCATTGATGGCTCGGCACCCGGCATTGGTGTGGTAGATAGTGCCAAACGTTGTTTCGTTCTGGAGCTTCTTCAAATCGGCGTCAAGGCTGGCGGCCGTCGATGGATCAATGCCAGCTTTGACAACGATCTCGCGTCGCGATGCAAGCTCCTGCTCCCGCTTTATCTGATCGAGTGTTCTGATCTTTGAATCGATTTTCTCAAGCTCAGCTCGCAATGGCGCCGTTTTTTGGGCTGTCTCCGCCTTGAGTTTAGCAGCAACCTGCTTCGTGAGCGCGGAGGAAACGGGCTGGAAGGACTCTTTAAGATTGAAGGAATTTTTAAGATTCAGATGCCCTCTCATCTCTTCAATCATGTCCTCTGCAATTCCTGCCGAATTAGCAATACCGGCCTTGTTCAGAACCGCTTCCATTTCTTTGATCAGTAGCGGAAGCTTCAGTTCGACCTGTTTCGTCATCTCGGTCGTTGCCGATTTCAGTGCGTTCTTAATGTCCCCTTGTGTGACGCGTGTCCCCCTGATGTTAAGCTCCTGTGCGAGCGCCTGCGCCTGCTTCTCACGGCCCGCGTTGCCGATGCCAAGGAGTCGCTTGAAGGCGCTCTTGCTTTCGAAAGCGACAATGCGTGAGCTGCCGCTCGTATTCTTTTTGAGCCGTAGGCACTGATTTTCTTGAAAGCTCTTCGCACTGTCGACACGCTGCGTGAGCGTTTCTACACGTGCACGTAGAGGCGCCAACTCGGATTTATTGGCTTCGTCATACGCCATGCACCTATTTGTAATGGTCTTAAGGTCTTTCTTCAGCGTCGTTACGCGTTCCGAGACACCGCTCTGGAGCAAGCGGATGTTCTCATTTAGAGCCTGGCGCTGTAACTTCAGACCCTGGATCGGGTGGCTAATGTGCATGTGCAATCTCTCAGTAGGCGGGCCCTGACCATAGGTGGATGGTTGGGCGCAGTTAAAAAAATGATGCGGCATTATCCGCAATGCGTCTGGCCGGGGCTTTCAAAAAAGCGCCAGGCGCCGCTCAGCACTTTTGGGTTCTCGCGGACTAGCGTGGAGCATTGGCTTACCAGCGGTCCAGCGGTACACTTGAGGCCTGATTTCCCAGGCTCGAGGGTGCGGCTATGCTGAATAGGGACCCAATGGCGGTTCAACCGGCGCTTCGATCTGGCGGCTCTGGTGCCGCGTTTGCTGGTAGCGGCGGCCAGGCTCGCGCCATGGTCGGAAGATGCGCTGCGAGACGTGCCGGTTTTTTCGGCTGAAGTAGCGTGCAAATCAGGTAGTGCCTTGGTAAACCTGCCCCATCGGCATCTGGCCGGGGAGAAAGCTTATGGAAATGCAACGCGTGCAAGAACCATTGAACTCGTCCAGCGGCCGGCGACCGGCACAGCGGCGGGCATCGGACATCCGCCGCCCGTCTGTGTCGATCGCCTTGACAAACGGCGTATGCATCCTGGATATATGCGATCCAATGCTGACGTCGGTCAGCAATCAAGAGCTGCCCTCGCCGGCGACTGCCGCGCCCCCCTCCAGGACCGATCTGGGGAGACGGTGGGGCCAGCGACTGCTGGCGTGTGCAACGCTGGCGTATGCGCTATGGTCGATCGTCAATTACGTAGCACCGCGAGGCTCAGGCGGTAGCGGCATGCCTCGCAATCCCGACTGGGAATTTGATCGCTGATGTCAGCGCCTGCCAGCGGTGCGCTGAGCAACCGGCAGCGGCAGACTCAAACCCGATAGTCTGAGCGAAGGGGGCGGGATTGAGGCCGGTGCCATTAGCTCAAGCCGTCGAAACCACGACACGGGGGTATCAGTGCCCCCACCTTTTTCTTGCAGCGCCGCCATCCCCTCGGCTATGTCCGCATCCCCGGCGCCCGGGGTAGCCGGGTAGAGCAGAAGAAAGCCGTCACGGCGTGAATCGATCTCGAGCGGCCAGACCGCAGGGTGATCTTGATGTCAATGAACCGTGGGCCGTACACAGGCCACGGAATTGTGAGCCTGATCAAGCTTCTCGCTGACGTTAACGAAAGTTTAATAAAAGCCTAACGACTGGGCGACGTTCCACGGCTACGATGCTGGCCGGTTCCCTGACAAGTTCACGTGCTGGTAACCCGTCGGGGAAGGGGCCGGATGCCCTGATGCCTTCAGGATTTGGCGAAATCCATATCCTTCAGGCAGGCCAACGCGTCGCGCAGCCCTTTGTGCGTGGCGGCTGAAACTGCGTGGGGGCCATTCCTGTTATCGATCGCTGGGGAGCGTGGAGGAGGGGCAGCGGCAGTTTTGACGGTCACCTTGGTGACCTTCAGCCCGATGGACCGGGCCGCGTCGATCAACTGTGCTTCGGCAAGCCTCAACTTGGCGTGCCAGACGGGGGAATCGACGAGAAAAACGAGGTGCTCGCCGTTTACATTCGCCAGCCGGCAACGGGTGGCCAGTGCAGGCGGTAAATGGGGGCGCAATTGACGGTCCAGTGCGTCCAGCCACAAGGCTCGGCGCAGCGGGTTACCGGCTTTGTCCGCCATCACCGCATCCAGCGCCGGCTTCGGTGTGGATGGGGATCGCGCACTGGATTTCGGCTCAGACATGAAAACTCACTGATGGCATTCAAAAAGATCGTAATCAAAACGCGTGAAGGAAAGGCCAAGACGCCCCTGGCGCGTTTGCGTTTCTACTTCGAAGATTCACCCCGGGCCCTGCTGGGCAGCGTGCTGGGGGTTGGCTGCCTGATCGGCTTCGGTGCCGGCATCGGCGGCAGCATGTTCAATGAATCCCGGCTCCAGGCCAAGGTCGCCCGGCAGGAACGCGAGCTGGCGCAGGCCCAGAAAGATGCCCAGACCCAGGTGAACGCGCTGGCTGCGCGGATGGGTGAACTGCAGGCGCAGGCCACCCGTCTCAACGCCTTGGGCGAACGACTGACCCAGATGGGCAAGCTGGAAGACGGCGAATTCGACTTCAACGAGACCCCCGGCCTCGGTGAAGGCGAGCCCGGCCCGACCCAGGATATCCCGGTCAGCGCGGTCAATGCCGACTTACAGGTGCTGGAACAGCGCTTTGCTGCTTCAGGCCGCCAGTTGTCGGTGATGGAGTCGCTGATGTTCGATCACCAGCTCGAACAGAACGCGGTGCCCGGCCGCATGCCGATCCGCAACACGTACATCACCTCCAACTTCGGCACCCGCAGCGATCCGTTCGGTCGCGGTGCGGCCACCCACAAGGGCATGGATTTCCACGCCAAGGTCGGTGACCGGGTGATGTCGGTGGCCGATGGCGTGGTCAGCTTCGCCGGCGTGAAGGGCGGGTACGGCAACGTGGTCGATGTGGACCATGGCAACGGCTATGTGACCCGCTATGCGCACAATTCGCGCCTGGTGGTGAAGCCGGGCGACCTGGTGCGCGCCGGCCAGGAAGTGGCCAAAGCCGGCTCCACCGGCCGTTCCACCGGTGCCCACGTGCACTTCGAGGTGTGGGAACGTGGCCAGGTGGTCAACCCGCGCAAGTTCCTCGGTGACGGCGGCAATACCCCGGTCGGGCGCGTTTCGCGCGGCTGAACCGGTCGTCGGGTGGTGCCGCCCCCGGAGTACGGGGGCAGCGCCGTAGGCGCGGGGGTGTGGAGGCCAAGTAAGCGGGGCCCGCGGTTCGCGCAGCGAAGCGTGGGAGCGCCAGCGCGCATGCGCTGACGCGTACCCGGCCAACGGCCGGATGACGTACCCGGCCAGCGGCCGGCACTACCGCCACGGGGTTGAAACCCCTGACGGCCGACCTAAGCTACAATGGGTATTGCCATAGACAGGGCGCAGTGCGCCCTGTTTCGTTTGCGGCCGACGCATCCCCCGGGGAGGGCGTGGCCGTTGGGGCGTCTCATTCCAACCGGTTCCTTCAATGATCAACAGCCTGCTTACCCGCGTCTTCGGCAGTCGTAATGAACGACAGCTGCGCCAGCTCAACCGCATCGTCGCCAAGATCAATGCGTTGGAGCCGGAAATCGAAAAGCTCTCCGACGAGCAGCTGAAGGCCAAGACCCCGGAGTTCAAGCAGCGCATCGCTGACGGTGAAGCCCTGGACAAGGTGCTGCCCGAAGCGTTCGCGGTCTGCCGTGAAGCCAGCCGCCGTGTGCTGGGCATGCGCCATTACGATGTGCAGCTGATCGGCGGCATGGTCCTGCACCTGGGCAAGATCGCCGAAATGCGCACCGGTGAAGGCAAGACCCTGGTCGCCACGCTGCCGGTGTATCTGAACGCGCTGGAAGGCAAGGGCGTCCACGTGGTCACCGTAAATGACTACCTGGCCCGCCGTGACTCGGCGCAGATGGGCAAGCTCTACAACTGGCTGGGCATGAGCGTGGGCGTGGTCTACCCGGGCATGCCGCACGGCGACAAGCGCGAGGCGTATGCCAGCGACATCACCTACGGCACCAACAACGAATTCGGCTTCGATTACCTGCGCGACAACATGGCACTGTCCCGTGCGGACCGCTACCAGCGCGGCCTGCATTACGCGATCGTCGATGAAGTCGACTCGATCCTGATCGATGAAGCCCGCACCCCGCTGATCATTTCCGGCCCGGCCGATGATTCCCCGGAGCTTTACATCCGTGTCAACCGCGTCGTCCCGCACCTGATCAAGCAGGAGGCCGAGGAAGGCGAGGGCGATTTCTGGGTCGATGAGAAGGGCAAGCAGGTCCATCTGTCCGAAGCGGGCATGGAGCATGCCGAGGCACTGCTGGTCGAAGCCGGCATCCTCACTGCCGAGACCGAAGGCCTCTACGCCGCGCAGAACCTGACCGTGGTGCACCACCTCAACGCGGCCCTGCGTGCGCATGCGATCTATCAGCGCGACGTGGATTACATCGTGCGCGATGGTGAAGTGGTGATCGTGGATGAATTCACCGGCCGTACCCTGGCCGGTCGTCGCTGGTCCGATGGCCTGCACCAGGCGGTGGAAGCGAAGGAAGGCGTGCCGGTCCAGCGCGAGAACCAGACGCTGGCCAGCATCACCTTCCAGAACCTGTTCCGCATGTACAAGAAGCTGTCCGGCATGACCGGTACGGCCGATACGGAAGCCTACGAATTCCAGAGCATCTACAACCTGGAAGTGGTGGTGATCCCGACCAACCGCCCGACCATCCGCAAGGACGGCTCGGACCAGGTGTTCCTCAACCGCACCGGCAAATTCAACGCCGTGCTGGCCGACATCCAGGAATGCAACAAGCGCGGCCAGCCGGTGCTGGTGGGTACCACCTCGATCGAAACCTCGGAGATGCTGTCCGAGCACCTGCGCAAGGCCGGCGTGCACCACGAAGTGCTCAACGCCAAGCAGCATGACCGCGAAGCGACCATCATCGCCAACGCCGGCATGCCCGGTGCAGTGACCATCGCCACCAACATGGCCGGTCGTGGTACCGACATCGTGCTCGGCGGGTCGCTGGAAGCGCAGCTGCACGAGCTGGGCGAAGAGGCCACCGACGAACAGCGCGCCCAGGTCAAGGCCGAGTGGCAGAAGCGCCATGACGCGGTCAAGGCCGCCGGCGGCCTGCACATCGTGGGCACCGAACGCCACGAATCGCGCCGTATCGACAACCAGCTGCGTGGCCGTTCCGGCCGCCAGGGCGATCCGGGTTCGTCCCGCTTCTACCTGTCGCTGGAAGACAACCTGATGCGCATCTTCGCCTCGGACTGGGTCCAGAAGGCGATGCGCATGATGGGCATGAAGGAAGACGACGTCATCGAAGACCGCCTGGTCAGCCGCCAGATCGAAAAGGCGCAGCGCAAGGTGGAAGCGCACAACTTCGACATCCGCAAGAACCTGCTCGACTTCGACGACGTCAACAACGACCAGCGCAAGGTGATCTACGCCCAGCGCGACGAGCTGCTGGACGCCGAGTCGGTGAAGGACAACGTGGACGGCATCCGTGGCGACGTGATCTACGACATCGTGGCCCGTTTCGTGCCGCCGAACTCGATCGACGAGCAGTGGGACCTGCCGGGCCTGGAAGCCACCCTGGCCGCCGACCTGGGCGTGCAGATGGACGTGGTGGGGCTGGTCAAGCAGCACGAAGAACTGGATGCCGAGGCCATCGCCGAGAAGGTCCAGGCGCGCATCGACGCGCACTTCGCCGAGAAGGAAACCGGCGTGGGCGAAGACACCATGCGCGCACTTGAAAAGCACGTGATGCTGACCGTGCTCGACCAGAGCTGGAAGGAGCACCTGGCGCGCATGGATTACCTGCGCCAGGGCATCTACCTGCGCGGTTACGCGCAGAAGCAGCCCAAGCAGGAATACAAGAAGGAAGCCTTCGAGCTGTTCTCGGAAATGCTCGAGAACGTCAAGCGCGAAGTGGTGACCCTGCTGGCGCGCGTGCGCATCCGCAGCGAAGAAGAAGTGGAAGCGCTGGAGCAGGCCGAACGCCAGCAGGCGCAGGCGCGCCTGATGCAGTCGCAGTTCCAGCACCAGGACGCCGGCGGCTACAGCGCCGACGAAGAGGCTGCGCAGGTGGAAGCGGCGCAGAACGGCGTGGCCCAGGTGGGCCGTGACGAGCCCAAGGTGGGCCGCAACGATCCGTGCCCCTGCGGCAGTGGCAAGAAGTACAAGCACTGCCACGGTCAGCTGACCTGATCATCTGGGGCGTGGCGCCAGAGTCACATTGGCGCCGCGTGAGACAATGATCCAATTTCTAGCGGATAGCCCGGCGGTTGCCATTGTTGCCATTGCATTGCTGAGTTGCGGGCATTAAGCATTTCGACGATGATCGCGGCGTTTTTTGTGGGTTCTTCAAGCCCATACGCAAGCTTGATGGGCTGAAGCGCGTCTGCATCACGTTGCGGATCAGGACGCAGTTCAGGCGCATTCAAAGACAGCGCGGACACGGCCTCTGCCTGCCAATTGAGCATCGAGACAACGGCGCCGCGCTTTGCACCAGCGTCCTGCTCGATATAGGGACAGCTTTGGAGGGAAGTTGCGAGCATGAGGAAACCATATATGCCCGGTAGCTGGTAGCTTGCCGACACGTCCTTCAGTGCGCCCGCGAGATGAGCCAATGTAGCGTAGTACTCATTCAACTCGTGAGGGTTGGAGAGGCTGTGCTGCGCTGTTCCGAGATCGGCGCAGGGGTCATCAGCCAATGCCAGCGCCATTTTTTGGTACATCACTGCTTTCTGTTCGCCTGATAGAGTCTGGCACTTGTTCATGCACGCCCTGATGGTGGGCGGTGCGTTGTCGCGCTTGACCGCTTCGCGCAGCCCTTCCAGCAGGGTAGCTGCTTGTTTGAGGTAGTGGGCGAAGTTGTCTGCAACTGCGGCCGTGCGTGAAGTGCCGGCGGCGCTACTGGGATTGCCTATAGGATACATGATGAATGTCCAAGACAGTGGTCTGCAGGAGCAGGTTGGCCAGGCGCGCATGTCATTGTTCACAGGTGCGCCGTGGCATTGGTTCACCCGTGCAGCTCGATCTGCATCAAGGCGCGCATCCAGAGCAGGTTGTTCAACTCCACCAGCAGTGGGCGCGGGATGGGTTGTCCATCGGCCACGCAACCCGCCTGCAAAGGAAGGTTGGTTTCGCAGATTTGGCGAAGGGAAAGCTCGAGCATGCCACTGATTCTTTCCCACAATGCCGCGCGGACGCCGTCATGCGTATGTTGGTCCACGCATGTGATGCCGTTCAGCATGTTGTCGACAACCCGCTCTGTAATCCGGGGCAGCTCGGCCACCGGCAGGCACGCGCGAAGCGGTGTGTCATACCAGCACTCAACGAATATCGTCAACTCGTTTTGCAGGCGCTTCGGGGGCCTGAGCAGCGCCGCCAAAGTGATCGGTATGTCACCATGGTGCACGGCCTCAGGGAACTCCAGCATGCCACCCGGTGTGGGGGCGGCTGCGACGCCGTTGCAGGCGATGAGCTCGGGCCGGAAATCGCGTGCAACACTGGGAAGGGCGGCATTGGCAATGTGGGTGACGCCGGCCGCCAGGGAGGACAGGGAGCCGGCGGCCGGCCTCGGGGTGTGTATCTGCAGCGGGAGGCCGGTGCGCGCCGTCGCGGTCGAGAGCATCAGCCAGACTCCTGTATGAACGTAGCTTAAGTTTCACTCTGTCCGGATTGTCGCGCAATGGGCAAATGCGACATCAGTCCACGCGGTGTCGTCGTTCCGACCGCGCCTTGGGCCGCGGGGCTTGTCCAAATGGCCCGCGCCTAGCAACGATCTGTAATGACGCCCGGCGGACGAAGCCAGGGATATGCGAGTCATGCAAGCGCCAGTTCGGCCAAGATACCGGGCTCAGCGTTGGTGTTAGTGATCGATTGCGCGCCCGTCAACTGCTGGTTTAGCAGCTGCCACCGCGAACTGCCGGCGCAGAACGTTGTCGTTGCAGATTCTTGAATGACGTTTCCAACGGTGCATCTTCTCAGCGAAGGCCGTTGGGGGATAGAGAAAATTGTGGACCAGAATCCGCCACAGCCTGGCGGCGCACCGCTACGTGCTTCTCCACAGACCGGTGCGCTACCAAATAGCCTCCATACCCAGAACGAAGCAACGTGCTATATCCGAGACGCGCAGGATGCGGGCAGAACCCTATTTGACGATCACGTAACGGTCGACATTCTCGATAATGCGTATTGCGACAAAGATGGGGAAATGGCCAGATTTGATAGCTATCCCGTGCATGGATTGAGAGCCGAATCAACGCTATTGGTGAGCTTACGATGTGGTCCGAAGGCAGTGATCCTTGCCGACCATAAGCTCATGCGTGACGGTAACGTTGCCCCATTGGCAGTGGCGCACTTCACGTGATGCACCAAGCCCGATACCGCATCCACGCTGATGTGCGCTTTCATGCCGAAGCGCGCCTGATTGCGCTGTCTGGTTTTTTCTGCGTTCCTGGTCGGGCTTGATGCCGAGCGGATTGTCGCGCCGGCAATCGTGCCGGCGCGAAGGCCCCTGCCCTTGCATTGCAAGGGCAAGGGGCAGGGTTGGGTCTTCAACCTATGTCGCTATTACCGGGTCCCGACACTGCGCCACCACACCAAGCGATGTTCAGAGATGGTGCTGGGGCTTGTCGCTTGCTCCCAGCCTGTACGTCCTGCAGCCGGTTGGGGTAAGCCGGTTGGGCAGAGGGCGAGGGATGGATAACTGCACCCGTGCCCCACACCGGGTGGAGGGGTGACCGGGTGCGGACGGGCGGCTGGGGACGCGGCAAGGGAGCGAAGGCAAATTTACCCGACTCCCACCAGCCTTTCTGGCCACTGAGCAGCGAGGACAACGTGATGTCAGGGTCGGTCGGGGTGAGGCGCTGATCAGTGGGATCAACGGCCTTGGCGGTTTCGAGCGGGCGCTGAGTGACGGCCCTAAGGGGGATCATGTGCAAGTCGTCCGGTGCTACGTAGGGGCGGTCAGCCGGAGACCAGATGCTGGATGTACAGGAATGTTGGACGCTATTGAGCATTGGCTTATCGAGCAGGATGGGTGAGGCTTAAGCCTGCCGGCAGATAGTGCCCAGGTGAAGAGGCGAACGCGCCACTGTTTCATTCTGTCAAACGTTGGGTCCGCTTGGCAGCAGTCGACCGCCCAGGCATGAGCGTTGTTGTGCGCGCCACCACCGGGTTCTTCAACCCGCCAGCGGGCGGGGCGCGGATGACGGCGCGCACTCTATGCAATAATGTGCGAAAAGCGCGCGGCTACACGCATTTGACGGCATTGAGGATGCGAGGCAACAGCATCGCGCCGGCGGGGCAGGTTGCACGGCCGGCGTAGTTCAGGGCCGTGCGTTATGAGGGTGCGCCTCTTGAGCAGTGCAACGCGTTCAGGTCAATCAATTGGATGGAGGCCGGCACCGTCCGGCACCATACCTGCGCCACCGACAACGGGTGGCTGGGCTTCCAATCCCGAATGACTAAGCGTTGTTTACGCTTGCCAGCCGGCGTCGCCTTATGCGATGGCGGCGCCGGCTGGCAATCCGTCTGTGCTTCTCTGGCGGGCGGTACGGGGGGGGGGCTCGCGCCCACCGGACAAATGCTTAGTCACCGGTATTGGAACCACGTATCGTCCGCCACCCGACGTTGGCGGGTCATGAGACTCGCTTTCGAAGGCCAACGTGATGCACTCAGCCTACCCCGCGCTGTTCGCCACTCTGGGCGATGCCATTGAGCGCGTACCGCCCGATGTTGCCCCTGCGCTTGAACTGGCCTTGGCGGCGGCTGCGCCGCCGCCAAGGCCATCCGGTCCTCCGGCCGCCGCGCGCACACGCGCCGGCCTGGCGGCGGCCAGGCTGCGGTGCGTTATCGAGTTGCTGCACGCAGCAGAGTGCGCGCGGGCGGGTAGCCGCCAGGGTGACCAACTCAGCGATGGCGCCCGCGAAGGTCTTCTGCTGGCGGGGTGTTGCTTGACTGAGCACATCACGCGGGGTATCGCCGCGTTCTGAAAATGCATCGCCCTGACTGCTGGATCGGTTGAAAATCCCGTTGCTGGCCTGAGCGCTCGCAGGGCCACCGCGCAGGTTATGGCTTTTTGCAACTTGATCAAAATCAATGCATTGACGCTACGTGTCGGCAAATATTTCGCTGCCACTAGCGGTGCAACTTCAGTACACATCATGCCTAAGACTGCAGCATCCATTGATTTGCCGCTGTGCACCTCGCCGGTGGTAGGCAAGAGCGTCGGCACCACACCAGGGGTTGGGGCGCGTTACCCTTAACAGCCTCTGTAACTGTGCGCCGCCGTGGGTGACCTGGCCCCGGGTCACGGCAGTGTGCACGTTGGTTGGCATACGGCTTTACGTGGCCTGGTAGGGCCCGGAACTGTGGGATCACCCGGCCTATCAGGCCGGCGCCAGCCAAATGAAGCTGCAATTAGGCAGTGACGCGACGCAGCGGAATGGTTGAAGGTGTGCACACGCCCGATGGGGGGCATCGGGCGTCCCTGTCCGCTTTAGGGCGGCTGCATCATCCGCCACAGGTGTCACCTATGGCACGGCGGCTCGCCGGGTGCGCTAGGCCTGCTCGGCCACTGGTGCAGCTACCAGTCCAGCCGCAGCCCGATATTGCCTTCGATGACCTTGCGTTCCTTGCGTGCGCTGCTTTCCAGGTCACGTGTGTAATCGGCCACCGCAAACGCACTGACGTTGCGGTTGAAACGCGCCACCACGCCCACGCCCACTTCCAGCGCACGCGCATCCTGCTGGTTGAGAATGCGG
>Ga0308160_10002779_pt1 | contig 20505 bp, 16 predicted proteins | sample PhyFR1_FD_201036 | JGI IMG/M metagenome (GOLD analysis project Ga0308160, IMG submission 201036) | Phyllosphere microbial communities from UC Gill Tract Community Farm, Albany, California, United States - DLSLF.R1 | ecosystem: Host-associated > Plants > Phyllosphere > Unclassified | place: USA...
GCAAGGTGGCCGCACGCACTGCCGAACTGACCGAACTGGTTGGCCACCTGATGAGCTGCTGGGACGAAGAGCGCCGCCTGCTGGCGCGCAAGCTGCACGACAGCCTGGGCTCGTCGATGACGGCGCTGACCATGCATCTGGGCCTGCTGGCAAAGAACCTGAGCGAAGACAAGGCCAAGGACCGCGCCAGCCAGATGAAAAGCCTGCTCAACAACATCATCGAGACCAACCGCACCGTGCAGCTGGGCCTGTGGAACGACAAGCTCGAATTCCTGGGCATCAAGGCTGCGCTGGCCGAACTGGTAGCCGAGTTCGGCCAGGAACATGGCATCAAGGCCAGCGCCAGCCTGCCCGACGACGACGACGGCTATGCGCGCGCCCAGGGCGTGGCCCTGCTGCGCTGCGCCGAGGAAGGCCTGCGCAACGTGCTGCACCATGCCCAGGCGGGCAAGGTCGAGGTGATCCTGGACGACGACGGCGAGCAGCTGATGCTGACCGTGCGCGACGACGGCGTTGGCTTGCCGGATGGGGCGGCGCCGTCGGAATCGCTGCATTGCCACGGCCTGCGCCTGCTGCGCGAGCGTGCGCGGACGCTAGGCGGGACGCTGACGCTGGGGCCGGGGCACGGGGGCGGAACGGCGTTGACAATGGTGTTGCCGCGGCAGGTGCCGGGGACATAAAACAAAGGCCGGCATTGCCGGCCTTTTCCATTTCAGCGCCTAGTGCAGCCTTAGTGCAGCTTCACCAGCGGCGTGGTGCGGCGGATCAGGAAGCGGGCGATCGCCAGCACGCCGGTGCGCATCGAGCCGAGCACGGCCTGGTGGTGCATCAGGTGCAGGCTGGTGTACATGAAGCGCGCCACCATTCCTTCGACGAACCAGCTTGCCCCGCGTAGCGAACCCATCAGGTTGCCGACGCTGGTGGTCTTGCCCAGCGAGACCAGGGAACCGTAGTCGCGGTAGCGGTAGGGCTTTTCGTCGAACGGCTTGCCTGCGGCCAGGCGCAGGAACTGCTTGCGCAGGTAATCGGCCTGCTGGTGCGCGGCCTGGGCGCGCGGCGGCACCGGCTTGCCGGATTCGTCGATGCAGGCGGCGCAGTCGCCCAGGGCGTAGACGCCGGGCACGCCTTTTACGCGCAGATTGGCGTCGACCTCGATCTGGCCGCCCTTGTTGGTCGGCAGCCCCAGCGTGGCCAGGAATTCCGGCGCGCGGATGCCCGCCGCCCACACCACCAGGTTGGCCGGATACACGTTGCCGGCGTTATCGAGCACCTTGTCCGGGTCGATTTGCGTGACGCGGCAATCGGTCACCACGTTGATGCCGCGCTCGCCCAGCAATTTGAGCGCCGCCGCCGACACGCGCTCCGGCAACGGCGCCAGGATGCGCGGCGCGCCTTCGAGCAGGGTGATGCGCACGTCGCGCTTGACCTGCAGGCGCGAGAAGCCGTAGGTGGCGTACACGCCCGAGGCTTCGCGCAGCTCGGCCGCCAGCTCGACGCCGGTGGCGCCGCCGCCGATGATCACCACGTCGAGCGCGGCGGCGGCATCGGGCCGCTCTTCGCGCACCTGTTCGGCCACCGCCATCAGGCGCAGCAGGCGCAGGCGGAAGCGCTCGGCGTCCTCGGTGGCGTTCAGGGAAATCGTGTGTTCGCGCGCGCCCGGCACGCCGAAGTAGTTCGAGGTGCTGCCGACCGCCATCACCAGCGAACCGTACTCGATACGGCGCTCGTGCAGCACGTCTTCGCCATCCGAAGCCTTGACCGCGCCGACCGTGATGCGGCGCGCGCCGGCGTCGAGCGCGGTCATGGGGCCGTAGACGAAGGTGAAGCCGTTGTCGTGGGCCAGCATCTGGTAGGACAGACCCTCCTGGTGGATGTCCAGGGTGCCGGCCGCCACCTCGTGCAGCGAGGGCTTCCAGATGTGATACAGCCGGGTATCGACCAGCATCACCTTCGACGGTCCCAGTTTGCGCCCCAGTTTGCACGCGAGCTCCAGCCCGCCTGCCCCACCACCCACGATCACGATTTCACTTTGCAAAACTTTCCTCCAATCCGTATGTACCTTGTTACGGGAGCAAGTCTACACCGGCAGAGGAAATCGCATGGTGCGGCCCCTGGAAACAGGAAGCACCGTGCCGCTTATCGTCCGTGGCCGTGGCCGCGGTCGTGGTGGTCGCGGTCGCGGCCGTGGTGGTCGCGGCGGTCATGGCGATCGTGGTGGTCGCGGCGGTCGTGGTGCTCCGGACGGCCGTGGTGGTGCGCCGGACGGTGGTGACGCTCGCGCCAGCGTGGCGCATAGCTGTTGGTGTACCAGTCGTCGCGCACGAACATCACCGGACGGCCGCAGGCGTCGTAGCGGCCGCAGTAGCGTTTCCAGTTGCTGCGGTGGCCGGCCGGCACGCGCAGGTAGATCGGGGCGGCGCGCACGTGGCGCACTTCGCGCACGATCACCGGGCGTTCGTAGATGACCGGCGGACGGCCATAGTCGGCGACATCCAGGCGGCCATAGAAGCCGGGTTGGCCGATGTTGATGCTGACGTTGGTGGCGGCAACGGCCGGGAGTGCGGAGGCGGCCAGGGCCAGGCCGGCAACCAGGAGTTTGAATGGGGAAGTCATGGGAGAGCTCCTCTTGTCATGTTGTTTCGTTGATGTGAACTTTATCAGCTGAAACGTTACGTTCCTGTACGCTGCAACACACATTTACAAATGCCGCGCGGAATTCGCGCTGTGGTACGGATGCGACGCCAGGCTCGCTACAATCGGCCCAACGCATCCAGCATGGAGGAATTCATGTCGTCCCAGCGCCTTTCCCTGACTCTCATTTGCCTGCTCGCCGCGGGCACCGCCCAGGCCCAGACCGGTGTCTCGGCAGACCTCGGCACCACCGGCATCGGCGCCCATCTCACCTTCGGCTTCACCCCCAGCCTGAACGGCCGCATCGGCGTCAATTACTTCCAGCACGACTTCACGAAACGCTCCGGCCAGGTCACGTACGACCTCGACGGCAAGCTGCAGACCGTGGATGCCCTGCTCGACTGGTATCCGAGCGCGGGCAGCAGTTTCCGCCTGACTGGGGGCGTGTTCTACAACGACACCCACTTCGATGCCGTCGCCGCGCCGGACCAGCTCGGCACTTTCCGCCTGAATGGACGGCCCTACAATGCGGCCGATGTCGGCCTGCTGGTCGGCAAGGTCGACTTCCGCAAGGCCGCGCCCTACATCGGCATCGGCTGGGGCAATGCGCTGAGCAGCGAGCGCGGCTGGAGCTTCGGCGGCGACCTCGGCGCCTTTTACCAGGGCAAGGCGCGCGTCAGCCTGCGCAGCGTCAACTGCACGGTGCAGTCGGAACTGTGCAACCGGCTTGCCGGCGACGTCGCGGTGGAAGAAGCGCGCCTGGCCGACGAAGCCTCGGATTACAAGGTCTATCCGGTGCTGCGCGCCAGCCTGTCGTATCGTTTCTGATCCATCGCGTTTGAAGCACACGTGCGCGCGGCCGGCGCGCAATTGCGGCTATCATCAGCGTCAAGGAGATCGCCATGAAAAACCTCGTCCTGCGCTGGTCCGCCCTCGCCCTTGCCTGCCTGCTTGCCAGCGCCTGCAAGGACCGTCATGAGCCGGTGAAGCCGACCGCGCCTGGCACGCCCGCGGTGTTCGACCGTTTCCTCGACACCTGAGGGCTGGCTCACGGTTTTTGCGCTCGCCGGCGCGCGGCACGGTAAACTGTCGGCTGTTCATTTTTGCCCAAGGTTTCCATGTCGTTTGCCTCGCTCGGCCTGATCGATCCGATCGCCCGCACCCTCGAAACGCTCGAATACAAGAACCCGACGCCGGTCCAGGCCCAGGCGATTCCCGCCGTGCTGGCCGGGCGCGACGTCATGGCCGCGGCCCAGACCGGCACCGGCAAGACCGCCGGCTTCGCCCTGCCCTTGCTGCAGCGCCTGGTGATGGAAGGCACGCCACTGGCCAGCAACACTGCGCGTGCGCTGATCCTGGTGCCCACGCGCGAGCTGGCCGAGCAGGTGCACACGAGTTTCCAGACCTATGGCGCCAGCCTGCCGCTGCGCACCATGGTGGCCTACGGCGGCGTCAGCATCAATCCGCAGATGATGCGCCTGCGCAAGGGCGTCGACTTGCTGGTGGCCACGCCGGGCCGCCTGCTCGACCTGTACCGCCAGAACGCGCTGAAGTTCTCGGCCACGCAGATGCTGGTGCTGGACGAAGCCGACCGCATGCTCGATCTCGGCTTTTCGCGCGAGCTCGACCAGGTGCTGGCGGCGCTGCCCAACAAGCGCCAGACCCTGCTGTTCTCGGCCACCTTCTCCGACCCGATCCGCGCCCTGGCCGCCAAGCTGCTGGTCGACCCGGTCAGCATCGAGACCGCGCCGCGCAACACCACCGTCAAGGCCATCAAGCAGTGGGCGGTGCCGGTCGACAAGAAGCGCAAGCCGGAACTGTTCCTGCACCTGCTGAAAAAGCACGGCTGGGGCCAGGTGCTGGCCTTTGCCAAGACCCGCAAGGGCGTGGACGAGCTGGTCGTGCTGCTGGAAGCGAAAGGCATCGCCGTCGACGCCATCCACGGCGACAAGCCGCAGCCGGCACGCCTGCGCGCGCTGGAGCGCTTCAAGGCCGGGGAAGTGAAAGTGCTGGTGGCCACCGACGTCGCCGCGCGCGGGCTCGACATCGACGATTTGCCGGTGGTGGTGAACGTCGACCTGCCGATTGTGGCGGAAGACTATGTGCACCGCACCGGCCGCACGGGTCGCGCCGGCGCTTCGGGCGAAGCGGTGTCGCTGGTCTGCGCCGACGAAGTACAGCAGCTGGCCGCAATCGAGATGCTGACGGGGCAGAACCTGAAGCGGGTCGAGGAAAGCGGCTTCGCGCCGGACCACCGCGTGCCGGAAACGAATGCGAGCGGCCAGGTCGTCAAGAAGCCGAAGAAACCGAAGAAGCCCAAGGGTGACGTGCGCGGCGAACAGCGCGTGGTGAGCGAGGACGTGCGATTCCGGCGGTAAAGCTTGTCTTATCACGCATGAAATAAAATTTCACACAGAAGCATACGGTGAAATTTTATTTCGCTGCCTACTGCAGCACCAGCCGCAATTTGCGCACACCTTCCTCGCCCGGCGTGACTTCGAAGCCAAGCTTCTTCACCAGCCCGATCATGCGGCTGTTCTGCGGCAGCACCTCGCCGACGATCTCGCGCGTGCCGCGCGCGCGGCAATACGCGATCAGCTTTTCCATCAGGATGCGCCCCAGTCCCATGCCCTTCAGGTCCGAGCGCACCGTCACCGCGAATTCGGCCGAGGTGTTGTCGGGATCGGCCACGACCCTTCCCACCCCCAGCGTTTCCGCTTCGCCATCCGCCCCGGGGCGGGTCGCAATGAACGCCATCTCGCGGTCGTAGTCGATCTGGGTGAAGCGCGCCAGCTGCGAAGGCTGCAGTTCGCGGATGCGCACGAACATGCGGTAGCGGATGTCGTCGGGCGTGAGGGCGTCGAAGAATCGCAAATGGGCCGGCCCGTCTTCCGGCCGCACGGGGCGCAGCAGCAGCGCGCCGCCTTGCCAGGGAATGGTCTGCTCCAGCTCGCGCGGATAAGGCCGGATCGCGAGCCGGTCGAGCGTGCTGGCGGAGCGGTCGGCCAGCGCCAGGCGCATGCGCGCGTCCAGCACCACGGCGCCCGAGGCATCGGCAATCAGCGGGTTGATGTCGAGTTCGACGATTTCCGGAATGTCGGCCACCAGGCGCGCCACCTGCACCACGGCGGCGAGGATGGCGTTCATGTCGGCCGCCGGGCGATTCCGGTAGCCGGCAAGCAGGCGCGCCACGCGGGTGCGGTCGACCAGTTCGCGCGCCAGCACCGCGTTCAGCGGCGGCAGCGCCACCGCGTGGTCGTCGGTCACCTCGACCGCGATGCCGCCCTGGCCGAACAGGATCACCGGCCCGAACACCGGATCGGTGGCCACGCCCAGGATCAGTTCGTGGCCCTCGGGCCGGCGCGCCATGGCCTGCACCGAGTAGCCTTCGAAGCGGGCGTCGGGGCGCAGCTCGGCCAGCTGGCGCCGCACGCGCCCGGCCGCCGCGCGCACCGCCTGCTCGGAGTCGAGGTCGAGCGCCACACCGCCGACGTCCGACTTGTGCATCACGTCGGGCGAGAGGATCTTCACGGCCACCGGAAAGCCGATGCTCCTGGCCGCCGCCACCGCTTCCTCGACGTCCGCCGCCTGGCGCGTCTCGACCAGGGCCATGCCGTAGGCGCGCAGGATGGCCTTGGTCTCGGGGTCGGACAGCAGGTGGCGCCCGGCCGCCAGCGCTTCGCGCACCAGGGCGCGCGCGGTGGCGCGGCCGGATGCGAGCGTGCTGGAAATCGAGGGCGGCACCTGCATCAGCAAATTCTGGTTCTGGCGGTAGTGCACGATCTGCAGGAAGCCGGCCACCGCATCCTCGGGCGTATCGAAGGTGGGCATGCCGGCGCCGGAGGCGATCTCGCGCGCCGCGGCCACCGAATCGCCGCCCAGCCAGCAGGCCAGCACGTTGCGCGACGCGGCGCGCGCGAGCGGTGCGATGGCGCGCGCGATATCGGCCGGGTCGACCGTGGCCGTGGGCGAATGCACGACCAGCACCGCGTCGGCGCCCTTGTCCTGCAACAGGATCTCGAGGGCCTGGCGGTAGCGTTCGGGCTCGGCGTCGCCCAGCAAATTGACCGGGTTCGCGCGCGGCGGGCTGGCCGGCAGCAGCGCGGCCAGGCGTTCGAGCGACTCGGGCGACAATTCGGCCGCGGTGCCGCCGCCGCGCACCAGGGCGTCGAGCGCCAGCACGCCGGGGCCGGCGCCGTTCGACACGATGGCCAGCCGTTCGCCGTACAGCGCCCTGGCATGGGCCAGGGTCTCGACCGCCGCGAACAGCTCCTCGGTGGTGTCCACGCGCAGCATGCCGGCGCGCCGGATGGCGGCGTCGAACACATCGTCGGTGGCCGCGAGCAGCCCGGTCTCGCTGGCGGCGGCGCGCACGTCGTCGCCGACCCGGCCGGCCTTCAGCACCAGGGTCGGCTTGCTGCGCGCCGCCGCCCGCGCCGCCGACATGAACTTGCGCGCGTAGCGCAGGTTTTCCACGTACAGCAGGATCGAGCCGGTGGCGCTGTCGCTGGCCAGGTAGTCGAGCACGTCGCCGAGGTCGACGTCGCTCGAGTCGCCCAGCGCGATGAAGTGCGAAAAGCCGATGCCGCGCGAGCGCGCCCGGTCCAGCACGCCCGTCATCAGGGCGCCGGACTGCGAGACAAAGGCGATCCGTCCCGGCAGCGCGCCGCTGTGCGCCACGCTGGCGTTCAGGCCCAGCGCCGGCGACAGCAGCCCGGCGCTGTTGGCGCCGAGGATGCGCAGCAGGTAGGGGTGGGCGGCGTCGAGCATGGCCTGCTTCACCGGGCGGCCACGCTCGTCGCGCGCCCCAGCCAGGCCGGCGCTCAGCACGATGGCGGCGCGCGTGCCCTTCTCGCCGAGCTGGCGGATGATGGCGGGAATGGTGGCGGCCGGGGTGCAGATGATGGCCAGGTCGGGCGCGGCCGGCAACTCGGCCACGCTGGCATAGACCGGCTGGCCGTGCAGTTCTGTGTACTTCGGATTGACCGGGTACACCGGCCCCTTGAAGCCGCCCGCCGCCAGGTTGGCCAGCACGGTCGCACCCAGGCTGCCCGGCCGCGCCGAGGCGCCGACCAGGGCCACCGAGCGCGGCGCGAACAGGCTGCGCAGGTTGCGGGTGCTCATGCGGCGGCGGCCCGCATGGCAAGCGTGCCCGGCGAAACCGGCGGATTGGCTAGACTGGGCATCAAAACCGACTCCTCTTCACTCATGACTGACAACACGAACACAGCACCCGCCAGCGACAGCCGCAAGGTGATCTACGCCGCCATCGTCGCCAACCTCGGCATCGCCGCCGCCAAGTTCTCGGTGGCCGCCGTCACCGGCAGCGCCGCCATGCTGGCCGAAGGCATCCACTCGGCGGTCGACACCGGCAACGAACTCCTGCTGCTGGTCGGCGAAAAAGCCTCCAGCCGCAAGCCAGACGCGCGCCACCCCTTCGGCTACGGCAAGGCCGTGTATTTCTGGGCCCTGATCGTGGCCCTGTCGGTGTTCACGCTGGGTGGCGGGCTGTCGATCTACCACGGCATCCACAGCCTGCAGGAACCGGCGCCGCTCGAAGATCCGTTCTGGAACTACGTGGTGCTGGGCGTCGCCTTCCTGTTCGAAGGATACAGCTGGAACGTTTCGCGGCGCGCACTGAACAGCAACCGCCTGCCCGGCGCCACGCTCTGGCAGACCGTCAAGGCCAGCAAGGATGCCTCGGTGTTCACCGTCTTCATCGAAGACAGCGCGGCCCTGCTCGGGATCGTGGTCGCGGCCGGCGGCATCTGGCTCGGGCACCTGCTGGACAATCCCTACATCGACCCGGCCGCCTCGATCGCGATCGGCCTGCTGCTGGTGGGCGCGGCCTGGACCCTGGCGCGCGAAACCGGCGGCCTGCTGGTGGGCGAAAGCGTGGGCGTGGAGCAGACCGGCCAGCTGAGGGATATCTTTTGCGCCGACCCCGCGCTGGAAACCGTGGGCCAGCTGATGACCATGCAGCTCGGCCCCGACGACGTGCTGCTGACGGCGGCGGTGCGCTTCCGGCGCGGCATGCGCATCGACGAAGTCGACCTGGCGATCGCGCGCCTGGAAGCCGCGGTCAGGGCATTCGATCCGGCGATCCGGCGCGTTTATTTCGAGGCGGCGGCGCTGCGCTCGGCCAGCCGGTAGCGCTGCTCGGGCAAGGCGCGCAGCAGGGCCGACTGCGCCAGCAGCGCGGCCATCAGTTCGTCGACCAGCAGGGCGACGTCGTGCTGGTGGAAGGCGGCCAGGGCCGGCAATTGCGGCACGCTCGCCTGCAGCGCGTGGGCGTGCACCAGCGCCGTCACCGGCAGCGCGGCCAGGGCGCCGCCGCCGGGCAGGTTGCCGCTCACGAAGCGCATCCGGTACTGGCGGTCGACCAGCATGGTCCCGCCCAGGAAACGCTCGACGCCCATGTCGAACAGGACGTGCCTGACCACCTCGGCCGCGCGGTCGGCGAGTTCGCGCCGGTTCTTGCGCCGGCGCGGAATCAGGAGCTGGGCGATCCAGGCCATCCGTGTGGTCCTTTATTCAACAGTGATTGACTGATGGGCAACATATTATCAGCAGGTATTTATGCTGACAATCAAGAATTGTGGGGGCCTGCAGAGACGACGGCCGGCCGGCGCCCCGCCGCCATAGCGCCGAGGCAGCGTGCTAGAATGGCCGCGTGAATACCCTCTTGCGCACCCTGACCCTGTGGCTGGTCCTGCTGGCGGTTCCCTTCCAGGGATTCGCCTCGGCGGCCATGCTCGGCTGCGGGGTGGGCAGCATGGGGCACACGATGCCCGCCCCTTCCGCTCCGGCGGATGCGGGCGCGGAGCATGCCCACCACGGCATGCATGGCGGCGCACACCAGGCCATGTCGGCGCCGGATGCGGGCGACAGCCAGCATTCGCCCCAGCACCACGGCAACGCCAAGTGCGGCGCCTGCTCGGCCTGCTCCATCGGCGCGGCGATCGTGCCGGCGCCCGTCCTCGCCCTGCCGGTGCATGCGCCGCCGCGCCTGGCGGCTCCGTTCTCGGCCGGGCTCCTGCCTTCGGTCGACCTCGCCCTGCCCGAACGGCCTCCCCGCTTCGTCCTCGCCTGATTTGCCGCCTGCCGCGCCGCTTGCCGCGCGGCCCTGTCGTATGCAACCAGTGAGGATTCCATGCCATCCCCCATTTCGCGCATCCCGCGCATCGCGCCGTCCTGCGCGTCTTTGATTTTCCTGAGCGCCGGCCTGCTGGCCGCCAGCGCCCATGCCGCCAACGCCGCCAGCGTGCCCGCCGCCGACCCGAACGCGCCGGTGCCGCCGACGCGCTACCAGACCGGCGCCGCCTACCAGCCGCGCCCCGCCGAACCAGCCACGCCCGACCAGGCCTGGAAGGAACAGAACCGCATCGTCGCGGCCACACCGGGCCACGGCCACGGCCACGCGGCGCACGGCGCCGATCCGCACGCTGGCCACGCCATGCCTGCCGCGGCATCGGCTGACCCGCACGCCGGCCACGCCATGCCCGCTTCGACTCCGGCCGATCCGCACGCCGGTCACCGTCCGGCCGCGCCGGCGCACCAGCACGAGGGGCAGCACTGATGCCAGCCTCCATCGTGACACGCGGCGCCCTGGCCGGCGTCGCTGCGCTGCTGGCGGGCTGTGTCGGCGTGGCGCCGGATGGCGGGTTCGGCGCCGTCGCCGACGCGGCCCGCGCGCGCACCGGCGCCGAAGCAAAATTAGTGCGCACCGCGGCCGACGAACGCGCGGTGGCCGACACCGTGCGCGCCCTGCTGGCCCAGCCGCTGGGCCGCGAAGGCGCGGTGCGCATCGCCCTGCTGAACCATCCCGGCCTGCAGGCCAGCTACTGGGACGCCGGCATCGCCCAGGCCGATTTGGCCCAGGCCGCGCGCCTGCAGAATCCGGGCGTTGGCTTCAAGCGCACGTCCGGCGGCGGGTCCGTCGAGATCGAACGCTCGCTCACCTTCAGCCTGGTGCAGGCGCTGACCCTGCCCCTGTCGCGGCGGCTGGAGCAGGCGCGCTTCGAGCAGGTCAGCCTGAACGTCGGCGCCGCCATCGAGCGCCACGCCTTCGATACGCGGCGCGCCTGGACCGAGGCGGTGGCCGCGCGCCAGGCCCTGGACTACGCGCGGCGCGTGAACGCCGCCGCCGAAGCCAGCGCCGAGCTGACCGGCCGCATGACCCGCTCCGGCAACGCCAGCGCCCTCGACAGCGCGCGTGAACAGCTGTTCCATGCCGAAGCCGCCGCCGGCGTCATGCGCGCCGAGCAGGGCCTGGTGGCCAGCCGCGAGCATCTGGCGCGCCTGCTCGGCCTGTGGGGCGAGCAAACCGTCTTTGCGCTACCCGAGCGCCTGCCCGACCTGCCGCCCGCGCCGCTGGAACTGGGCGAGACCGAGCGCCTCGCCCTAACGCGCCGCGCCGACGTCCAGGCCGCGCGCCAGGAAGCGGCCAGCACCGCGGCGAACCTCGGCCTGACCCGGACCACGCGCTTCGTCAACGTGTTGGAGCTCGGCCTGGAACGCAAGAGCGAGACCGGCGAACCGCGCGCGCGCGGCTACGCGCTGTCGCTGGAACTGCCGCTGTTCGACTGGGGCGGCGCCCGCGCCGCACGCGCCGAAGCGGTCTACATGCAGTCGCTGCGGCGCGTCGCCGAAACCGCGGTCAATGCGCGCAGCGAGGCGCGCGAACGCTACCTGGCCTACCGCGGCGGCTGGGACCTGGCGCGCCACTACCGCGACGAGGTCCTCCCGCTGCGCAAGAAGATCTCCGGCGAAGTCCTGCTGCGCTACAACGGCATGCTGGCCAGCCCCTTCGAACTGCTGTTTGATGCGCGCGAGCAAGCCGGCGCCGTGAACGCCGCCATCGAGGCCCTGAAGGATTTCTGGATCCAGGAAGCGGCATTGCAGCTGGCCCTGGGCGGCCCCGCGCCGCAGGCCGCCACCAACCAACACAAGGAACACGCACCATGACCACCCGCAGAGCATTCCTCGGCGCCGGCGGGACCCTGGTCGGCGCCGCCGCGGTCAGCCGCGCCGGCGCGGCCGGCCTGCCGGAAGCACCGTATGCACCGACCCATGGTGCAGCGCCAGGCGCCACCGCCGCGCCGCTGGCCCCGCCCAATGGCCGCCCCTACCATCCGGTCGTTACCCTGAACGGCTGGTCCCTGCCCTGGCGCATGAAGGACGGCGTCAAGGAATTCCACCTGGTGGCCGAACCGGTGGTGCGCGAACTTGCCCCCGGCATGCAGGCCAATTTGTGGGGCTACAACGGCCAGAGTCCGGGCCCGACCATCGAAGTGGTCGAGGGCGACCGCGTGCGCATCTTCGTCACCAACAAGCTGCCCGAGCACACCAGCGTCCACTGGCACGGCCAGATCCTGCCCTGCGGGATGGACGGCGTGACCGGCCTGACCCAGCCCGGCATCGCGCCCGGCAAGACCTTCGTCTACGAGTTCGTGGCGCGCCACGCCGGCACGTTCATGTACCACCCGCACGCCGACGAGATGCAGCAGATGGCGATGGGGATGATGGGCTCCTGGGTCACGCACCCGAAGGACCCGCGCCAGCATGCCGTCGAGCGCGACTACGTGATGCTGCTCGGCGCCTTCGACATCGAGCCGGGCAGCTACACGCCGCGCACCAACACCATGCTCGACTTTAATCTGTGGACCATGAACAGCCGCGTCTTCCCTGGCCTCGACCCGATGGTGGCGCGCCTGGGCGACCGCGTGCGCATCCGCGTCGGCAATCTCACCATGACGAACCACCCGATCCACCTGCACGGGCACCGCTTCGAAGTCGCCTGCACCGACGGCGGCTGGGTGCGGCCCGAGGCACGCTGGCCGGAGGTGAGCGTCGACGTCGGCGTGGGCCAGATGCGCGCCATCGAGTTCGTGGCCGACAACCCCGGCGACTGGGCCTTTCACTGCCACAAGTCGCACCACACCATGAACGCCATGGGGCACGAGGTGCCGAACCTGATCGGCGTCGACCACCGCGGCGTGGCCGAGAAGATCAACGACCTGATTCCCGGCTACATGGTCATGGGCGACAAGGGCGGCTCGATGGGCGACATGCAGATGCCGCTGCCCGAGAACACCCTGCCGATGATGACCGGGCGCGGCCCCTTCGGCAACCTGGAGATGGGCGGGATGTTCACGGTGCTGAAGGTGCGCGAGGGACTGGCGCGAGGCGACTACCGCGACCCGGGCTGGTACCGGCATCCGGCAGGCACGGTGGCGCGCGAGTGGAGCGGCGAACTGCCGCCGGCTGCACAGGCGCCGGGCACGGTGGCCGCCCCGGCGCAGGGCGCGGCATCGGCACGCAAGCCGCAAAAGCACGGGCATTGAGGCGCCTGGCTCCAGGCCTGGACTGCCGGCCGCCAAGGGCATCGCCCCGGACCGCGAGCCATCGCCGGGGGGTGGGAAGACCCGGCGCGGCGTGCAGTTGTCACCTGGAGACCGCTGCCCGAAATCGCTGCCCGAAGCTTCAGGCCACCGCGCGCGCCGTCACCGGATAGCCGGCGTCGTCGATCGCCGCCGCAATCCGGTCCAGGTCGGCGCCGCTGTCGATCTTCACTTTCTTGGTCGGCAGGTCGATCTCGACTTTGGCAGCGGCGTCGATGCCCTGCACGGTCTTGGTCACGCGGCCCACGCAATGGCCGCAGCTCATGCCTTCGACAGTCAGTTCGTACATGGTGTGTTCTCCTTTCGATGGGGGCAGGCTTGCCCCGATGGTTGATGATGCCATGGGCGCCGGCTGCCAGCGCCGCAGCAGCAGCGCGTTGCTCACCACGCTCACCGAGCTGAGCGCCATCGCGGCGCCGGCCAGCATCGGGTTCAGCAGGCCGAAGGCGGCCAGCGGAATGCCGACGACATTGTAGGCAAAGGCCCAGCCCAGGTTCTGGCGGATCTTGCGGTAGGTGCGCTGCGACACCGCGATGGCGTCCGCCACCAGGGCCGGATCGGCGCGCATCAGCGTGATGCCGGCGGTGTGCATGGCGACGTCGGTGCCGCCGGCCATGGCGATGCCGACGCCCGCCGCGGCCAGGGCCGGCGCATCGTTGATGCCGTCGCCGACCATCGCCACCCTGCGCCCGGCCGCCAGCGCACGCTGCACGTGTTCGGCCTTTTCGCCGGGCAGGACCCCGGCAGCGTATTCGTCGATGCCGACCGCCGCCGCCACCGCGCGCGCCGCGCCCGGGTTATCGCCGGTCAGCATGCTGGTGCGCACACCCATCGCCTGCAGGCGCGCCACCGCGGCCGCCGCCGTGGCGCGCACGCGGTCGCCAAAGGCGAGCAGTCCCAGCACCTCAGGCTGGCCGCCGCGCTCGTGCAGCAGCCAGGACACGGTGCGGCCTTCGGCTTCGTGGCGCGCCGCCGCCTCCTGCCACTGCCCAAGCGCGGCGCCGAGCTCCCCCGCCAGGCGCGCATTGCCCAGCCAGACGCGCGCGCCATCCACGCTCGCCTGCACGCCGCGTCCCGGCAGGGCCTGGGCTTCGGCGGCGGGCTGCAGGACCAGGCCGCGCTGCCGGGCCAGCTCGCCCACCGCGTGCGCCAGCGGATGGCTGCTGGCCTGCTGCACGGCGGCCGCCAGCGCCAGCACCCGCTCCGGCTGGCTGCCCTCGACCGCGGCAACGACCGGCCTGCCCTCGGTCAGGGTGCCGGTCTTGTCGAACACAACGGTGTCCACCGCGTGCGCGGTTTCCAGCGCCTCGGCGTCGCGGATCAGGATGCCGTGGCGCGCCGCCACGCCTGTGCCGACCATGATCGCGGTCGGCGTCGCCAGGCCCAGCGCGCAGGGACAGGCAATCACCTGCACCGCCACCGCGTTCAGCAGCGCGCCCTGCCAGTCGCCGGTGGCCAGCCACCAACCGAAAAAGGTGAGCGCCGAGACCAGCAGCACGGCCGGCACGAACACGGCGCTGACGCGGTCCACCAGGCGCTGGACCGGCGCCTTGACCGCCTGCGCGTCTTCCACCTGGCGGATGATCTGCGACAGCAGGGTCGCCGCGCCGACCGCGGTCACGCGCACCAGCAGCAGGCCTTCGCCGTTCACGGCGCCGCCGGTGACGCGCTCGCCCGGCCCCTTGGCCAGCGGCAGGCTCTCGCCGGTAAGCAGCGATTCGTCGAGATGGCTGCGGCCTTCCTCCACCACGCCGTCGGCGGCGACGCGCGCGCCCGGTTTCACCACCAGCAAATCGCCAACGCCTAGTGTGCCGGCGTCGACAATGTGGTCCTGGCCGCCGCGCCGCACCAGGGCATCGGTAGCGCGCAGCGATTCCAGCGCGCCGATCGCTTCCAGGGTCTGGCGCCGGGCGCGCGCTTCCAGCCACTTGCCGAGCAGGACCAGGGTGATGACGACCGCCGAGGATTCGAAATACAGGTGGCCGGCGCCATGCCCGCCGGCCAGCAGCAGGTATACCGACAGGCCGTAGGCGGCGCTGGTGCCAAGCGCGACCAGCAGGTCCATGTTGCCGGCGCCGGCGCGCAACGCCTTCCAGCCGGCGCGGTAGAAGCGCGCGCCGAGCCAGAACTGGACTGGCGTGGCCAGCAGCCATTGCAGCCAGCCCGGCAGCGCCCAGTCGGCGCCGAGGGCCGCGCCCAGCATCGGCAGCATCAGCGGCGCGCTCAGCAGCGCGGCGGCCACCACCGGCCACCAGGCCGGCAGCGCGCGAGAAGGCGCCGCGGTGCGCAGCGGCGCGGCCGGGGTGGCCGCGGCCTCGTAGCCGGCCCTGCGCACGGCCTCGACGATGGCGAGGCTGTCCGCCGCGCCGCGCACGCTGGCGCGCTCGAGGGCCAGGTTGACGCTGGCGTCCTCTACCCCGGGCACCGCGCGTAGCGCCTTCTCCACACGCGCGACGCAGGATGCGCATGTCATGCCGGAAATATCAAAGCTTGCCGCGCCGGGCTTGGCATGCTGTTCGAGGCTGTTGTCCATGGTTCATCTCCTTCCGATACCCACAGCATATTGCTTCCCATCGTGGGAAGGTCAAGCGCCGCTACCGGGCAGCATGGCGAAGACGATTGAGCCGGTCGGTGGCATTGCCGTCCTGCCAGAAATTCAAGGCAGAGCCGGCATCGAATCTGTAACTCGTCAGTATCCCATTTCCTGGAGGCTGCATGAAGACCGCATTGCGTACCGTATTGTTACTTTCCCCCTGCCTGCTGCTGGCAGCCTGCAGCCATTCCGACGACGACACCCAGGCCGAGGAGGCGCGCGTACGGGTGGTCGGCCAGGCGCCGGGCTCCACGCCTTTCGTCGCCAACCTCACCCTCTCGCTCGACGACTTCGCCCACCTGTCCAGCGTGTCGTACACCATCGCCGCCCGGCCCGGCACCTTTTCCAAGCCGATGAGCACCACCTTTACCCGCGCCTGGATCGAACGCACCGGCGCCTGGCGCGCGGCCGACCGGCGGCTCGTCATTCCGGTGTTCGGGCTGTATGCCGGGTATGCCAACGGCGTCACGGTCAGCGCGGCGTTCGAGGACAAGTCGACCGACGACGAGCAGGTGACGGTGGCGGCGCCGGCTTATACGGGGCCGGCGGCAGTCTACACCACGCCCGAGGTGAACACCGCGCGCAGCGCTGCGGCGGCGCCAGGGTTCGACTACATGCTCATCAAGAACAATACCTATGCGCCGGTCGTGCTCGATTCTGACGGCAACATGCGCTGGCTGGGCGCCGATCCGAATACCTCGCCCTCGACCTGGTTCGGCGGCGACGCGTTCTACGTCGGCAGCGCCACTTCGCCGGAACTGAGGCGCTTCGACCTGACCGGTTCATTTACCACCATCCCGCTCGCCGCCACGCGCTATACCAACTTCCACCACGACCTGTCGGCCGGCAAGAAGGGCTTGCTTGCCGAACTCGACGCGAACGATGGCGGAGCGCCGAAGATCGAGTCTATTTTGGCGGAAATCGGCACCGACGGCGCGATCCTGAAGGAATGGGACCTGGCGCCGATCTTCCGCGCAACGATGCAGGCCGGCGGCGACGATCCCGCCAACTTCGTACGCGACGGGACCGACTGGTTCCACATGAATTCCGCCGTCTACGTGCCGGCCGACGATTCGCTGCTGATTTCCAGCCGCGAGAACTTCGTGGTCAAGCTCGACTACCAGACCGGCAAGATCAAGTGGCTGTTCGGCGACACCACCAAGCACTGGTACGTCGATTATCCCTCGCTGCGCGCGCTGGCGCTCGAACTCACCTCGGGCAAGGCGCCGATCGGCCAGCACACGTTGTCGATCACCCCGAACGGCGAACTGCTGCTCTTCAATAATGGCCTGGGCAGCCAAAACCAGCCGGCCGGCACCGCGCCTGGAGTCACGCGCGATTTCAGTACGCCCTCGCGCTATGCGATCGACGAGAAGAAGCGCACCGCCGCCGAGGTCTGGACCTATGCCCCCGAGCCGCCGATCTATTCGGACATCTGTTCCAGCACCTATGAAACCACGCCGGGAAAATACCTGGTCGGTTACGCTGCCGCGGCAGGCCGCACCCGGGCCCGACTGCTGGCGCTGGACAGTGCCTACCGGATCGCTTTCGATTACGAGTATCCTACTGCAGGGTGCGGAACCTTGTTCATCGCCCAGCCCATCGGGTTCACGGGCCTGGTGCTGAAGTAAGGCTGGCGGGCAGGCCAAGCATGCCGCGCTGCCTGGCCCGCGTCGGCCACGGAATGCTAGCGCCGCCTGGTCGGCCCCGGCGGCAGCGGGGCCATCGGACGCACCAGGTAGCGCATGTCCGCCCGGTCCGCGCTCGCCGGCGCCGTCAGCACGAAGCTGTCGCGGCCCAGCCGCGGCGGCGGGGTGTCTGCACCGCCAAGCCGGCTCGCCCCGACGTCGGCTGCGCGCAGGATGAGTTGCACTTCGAACTCGATGCCCGGCACCGCGAACTGGGCCAGCAGCTGGTGCAGGGCCGCCGCCATGTCGCCGCTGGGCAGGAACCGGCTGAAGCGGGACCGGTCCAGCGGCCCGATCCGCAGGCGCACGCGCAGGTCGGGACGCCAGCTGCGCGCACCGAGCAGCGTGTTTTCGCCGAGGCAGGCGGCGCCGAGCGCGCTCTGCTCGTGCGCGGCGAGGAGGCCCCAGTGCCCGACCGTCTCCTGCAGCGCGATCGGTACACCGAAGTAGCCCGCCAGCAGGCTGCGCAGCACAGCCGCCGAGCGCGGACGCTGGTGCAGCAAGCCGGCGAAGTAGGCCAGCGACGCCGCCGGCACGCCCGCTGCGGCTTGGCTTGGCGCCGCACTCGCTTCCTGCGTTGCGGCGTCGATCGGCATGCCGCTGCCGGCGGCCCCGGCCAGGGCCAGCAGGCGCGGCATAAAGCGGTCCAGTCCGCGGGCCATGTCATGTTCGACCCGGTGCTTGCGCCAGGCCGCGTAGTACAGGGCCAGCATGCGCCCGGACAGGATGTCGAGAAAGGCGCGCGGCGCCTCGTCTCCGTGCGCAGACTGCCATTGCTGGATGCGCTCGGTGTCGTGCAGGGGCAGCGCCCCATGGACGCCGAGCAGGCCCATGAAGCTGGGCGTGAGCAGGAACTGCGGCGCCGGCGCCGCGTCCGTTTCCAACGCGCGCAGGTCCTCGATCTCGCCGGCCGGGAAACCCAGGCGCAGGCTGTTCGAGAAGCGCAGGTGCGCGCGCCAGGCCTGCGCGGGCGGCACGCCCTGCTCTTCCAGCCAGCGCAGCAGGATCGTCACCGCCTGGACGAACTCGAACGCCTGCGGCGCCGCCAGCAGGCGCGCGAGGACGCTCACGTCGCTCACTCCGTCTCGGCGCTGCGTGGGGCGCATGCGAGGATTTCCTGGCCGCTGCGGGCGGAGACGATCTCGAGCCGGGTGAAGCAGTTCAGCTGGCTGTTCAGGGCGAAGTAGCGGTCCATTACCTGGGCGAACACATACAGGCTGGCGCCGGCAAAGGCGTCTTCGTCGAGCGTCATGCGGATGCCGATCCCGGGCATCAAGGTCGGCACCGGCCGGGTGCGGATCCAGGCACGCATGCCGCCGTGTTCGAGCTTGAGGATGCCGCCGATCTGGCGCCGCGCCCCGGCCGACTTCGGCAAATCGTACAGGGTCAGCATCTTTTGCAGGTCGCCCAGCCCGGCCTCGGTCAATCCGGCATGATTCAGCGACAGGTGCGCGATCAGGCGCCAGTGCGCGCCCTTGCCGTCGAAGCGGCGGCTCGGCGTGGGCGTGCGCAGCAGGCGCCAGGGCGCGCTGTTCGACGCCGATTCGGCGATCAGGACGGCGCCGGGCCCGCCCGCCCCCAGCTGCGCCGGCAGGTCGCGGTTGCTGCAGGTGAGCTCGGTCGACACCGTCGCCCCGGCCGCCTCGCTGGGCCGGAAATCGGCGTCGAACAGGGCCAGCCGGACCTCGTGCCCGGGGCTGACCTGGGCCAGCGTCTCGTCGCGCCGTGCGACCCAGAAGTGCGCGCCGCCGCCGCCCGGCGTATCGTGGCCCACCGCGTACAGCGGCGCGAACTCGGTGATGGCGCTTATTCCGCCTCCTCCGCTTCCTCCGCTTGCGCCGCGCGCTTCGCGCACCAGGCGCACCCGGTCGATGCTGTGGATCTCGTAGGAAGCGGCGTGCGCCGAATCGGCCGCCAGCGGATAGTCGGCCCGGGTGTGGGACAGCTGGATCGGATCGCCGCCCTTGCGGAACAGGTTCACCACCGGCGTGCAGCCGGGCAGCAGGTGCTGCGGCGACAGCGGCGCCAGCAGGCGCGCCTCGGGCGTGTCGGCAGCCGGCGCGCGCAGCGGCAGGTGCAGCGTGAAGCGCACGCAGCCGGCCGGCAGGACGCGCGCCATGGCCGCCAGGTCAACCTCGACGAAGGCGAATTTCTCGGGATAGCTGAAGTACTCGGTAAGCAGGCGGAAGGCCGGATGCGAGCGCCCGCTGTCGGGCAGGATGGCGTCTTCCGGCGCCAGGCCGGCCAGCTGCAGCGGCACGCGCGCGAGCGCCTGCCAGGCGCCGTCGCCGGCCTGGACCCAGGCCCCTGCCGCGTGGATGAACAGGGCGTCGAGCAGGGCCGCGCGCAGCGAGGCGTCGGCGTCGACGAACAGGCGCACGCGCCCGATCCCGCGCGCGCACAGTGCGCCAAGCGAGCCGCGCACACCGAACTCGATGGCGATGCAGGCGCCTACTCCGCGCGGCAGGCGCACCGCACCCGGCGCCCTCCCGGCAGTGAAGGGCGCCGAGAAGGAAGCGCGCAGGACGCGCAGCGGTCCTGCCAGCACCGGATACACGGTGCGGAAGTGGCAGATCGTACCCGCGACCGGTACGCTGCGCAGCGCCGTGCCGCGCGCCAGCTCGGCGAACTCGCCGCTGTCGCCGGCATTGTCCTGGACCAGCCGCGCGACCGAATACGAGGGCAAGGGCCGCAGGTAGTGCGGATACAGGCTTTCGAGCAGCGACTCGGTGAACTTCGGGTAGTCGTCGTCGAGCCGCTTGTGGATGCGCGCGCTGAGCAGCGCCACCGACTGGATCAGGCGCGCCACGCCGGGATCTTCGATGCTGTCGCCGGCCAGGTGCAGGGCGCCGGCGGGCTTTGGATAGCGGCGCGCAAACTCGCGCGCGAACTCCCCGAACAGGCCCAGCTCTTCCTCAAAATACCGCAGAAGCTCATCCATGCGCTCTCCGCAAAAATTGCTGAAGACCAAGATGCATGCTCCCATCGGGGCGGTTGACCGGCATTGATGGCGGTCAGGTGTCGGATGGCAGGTAGCGGAAAAGAAAAAAGCCACCTTGCGGTGTAATGCCGTTCAGTTAAGACTGAACGGCATTTTTCTTTTGAGTGTTGTAAACGGTCGCTGAGACTGTTAACCTGCGTCACCATGTTCGATGACGCGCTTCATTTTCTCGTGCAATCTCAGGAAGAC
>Ga0308160_10002780_pt1 | contig 20503 bp, 16 predicted proteins | sample PhyFR1_FD_201036 | JGI IMG/M metagenome (GOLD analysis project Ga0308160, IMG submission 201036) | Phyllosphere microbial communities from UC Gill Tract Community Farm, Albany, California, United States - DLSLF.R1 | ecosystem: Host-associated > Plants > Phyllosphere > Unclassified | place: USA...
GCCGGCTACGACACCATGCGCGCGGTTTATCGCCATGCGATCGAACAACGCTACCGCTTTTTCAGCTATGGCGACGCCATGCTACTGACCTGCTCCAACAATGCTTAATTTCAAACTGAAGAAGACCGACGGCAACGCCCGCCGCGGCAGCATCACCCTGAACCACGGCGAGGTCGAGACCCCGATCTTCATGCCGGTGGGCACCTATGGCACCGTGAAGGCGATGTCGCCGCTGGAGCTGAAGGAAATCGGCGCCCAGATCATCCTGGGCAACACCTTCCACCTGTGGCTGCGCCCCGGCACCGACATCCTCGACAAGTTCGGCGGCCTGCACCGCTTCATGGGCTGGGACAAGCCCATCCTGACCGACTCCGGCGGCTTCCAGGTGTTCTCGCTGGGCGCGATGCGCAAGATCACGGAGGAGGGCGTGAAGTTCGCCTCGCCCATCAATGGCGACAAGCTGTTCCTGTCGCCGGAGATCTCGATGCAGATCCAGCGCTCGCTCAACTCCGACATCGTGATGCAGTTCGACGAATGCACGCCGTATGAAATCAACGGCCGCGCCGCCACGGTGGACGAGGCCGCCAAGTCGATGCGCATGTCGCTGCGCTGGGCACAGCGCTCGCGCAATGAATTCAATGCCGGCGAAAACCCGAATGCGCTGTTCGGCATCGTTCAGGGCGGCATGTACGAGACGCTGCGCGATGAATCCCTGGCCGGCCTGAACGACATCGGCTTCGACGGCATCGCCATCGGCGGCCTGTCGGTCGGCGAACCCAAGGAAGACATGATGCGGGTGCTGGAGCACATCGGCCCGCGCCTGCCGGCCGACAAGCCGCACTACCTGATGGGCGTGGGCACGCCGGAAGACCTGGTGGAAGGCGTCAACAACGGCGTCGACATGTTCGACTGCGTGATGCCGACCCGCAATGCGCGCAACGGCTGGCTGTTCACCCGCTTCGGCGACATCAAGATCAAGAATGCCCGCTACAAGGACGAGGACCGGCCGCTCGATGAAACCTGCGGCTGCCATGCCTGCCGCAACTTTTCCCGCGCTTATCTGCATCATTTGCACCGTGCCGGCGAGATCCTCGGCGCGCGCCTCAATACCATCCACAACCTCTATTACTACCTCGACCTGATGCGCCAGGCGCGGGAGGCAATCGATGCCGGCGCCTTCCAGGCATTCCGGACCCGCTTCCATCAGGAACGCTCGCGCGGCGCCTGATTTGCGGTAGCGCAGGCCATGTAGACGAACGGCATGTCGTAGCGCGTGCCGATGGAACAGGCATGTCCTGCCTTTTCCTCATTGGGGAAGTCAACGTGGCAGGCCTGGCTCGGGCAAGTCAGCGTTGTCTCGTTCCGACTCCCCCTGCCTCAGCGTCGCTGGCAGCGGGAGATGGCCTGCCACGACCCGCTTGAGGAATTCGATGATGGATGCGCGATACGATGACGATATACCAGCCCTATGGATGCTGCTGCAGGAAAATTATCCCGACTACCCGGAACCTTCCTTTCCCCACCTGGAAACTGCGCTGGCGCCGCGGATTGTTGCCGTGCCCGCCACGCAGGAGAACGTTGCGGACAACCGGCTCATGCCGCAGCAGGGCAGAATCTGGCATCAGCTTGACCCGTCGTCATTCTCACAGCCCGCATACAAATCGCAGCAGCAAGCGATCAACGAAGAAATGCGGCGCTTATGCTTCAACTGGAAAGCGGATGACGACCTGGCCACCGTACCCAAGCGTGCCAGCAAGGCAGAACCCCGCCAGGCGCAGGAACCCGCCGTCAGGTTGTCGGAAGGCGCGGCGGCGCTGCTTGCCGCCTGCATCCGTGGCGACCAGCAAGTCGTGCGGGCACTGCTCTGGGAAGGCGAGGAGGTCAATGCCCGTGATCACCATGGCCTCACCGCGCTGGACCATGCAGTCGATCGCAGGCAGTTCATCATCGCCGAGATCCTGACCACCGCCGGCGCAGTCTGGACCCGGTCACGCAACGATGTCACGTCAATGCTGATTCCCGCAGTCAGCGCCAATCTGCCCAACCTGCTGCGCTACGCGCTGGGCGCGGGCGCCGATATCACTGTGACCGACCGCGACGGACGCACCCCCTTGCACCATGCGGTGCTGGGCATGCGCCATGCATTCCTGCATTGCCTGGCAAACCTGCGCACAGCGATGCATGCGGATGCATCAGGCAACACGCCCTTGCACCTGGGCGCCCTCGCTTGCAACGAGTACGCGCTGAAGGCGCTTTTGCCCTGGCGTGCGGCTTTAAATGTACGCAATCAGAATGGCAACACCGCGCTTGCCTGTGCCTGTGCGCTTCCGGACGTCAATTCCGTCCTGCTGTTCCTGCGCGCCGGCGCCGACATCACGCTGGAAAACCGTCTCGGCCAGCGCCCGCTGCATGTCGCCTGCCTGCATGGCCAGACGGAGATCGTGCGCATGCTGCTGGCGCATGGCGCCGATCCGTGCGGGCGCACTACCGGCGGCGAGACGGCGCTGGACATTGCGCGGCGGGTGAATATTCCCGCCATCGTCAGCGCCCTGATGCTTGCCGGCGCGACCGATTGAACACGGCGCCGGCACTGCCGGACGGCGCGGAAAACCGGGTAAGCGGTGCTAAAATGCCGGGTCTTTCAAAACTACAAGGTGGAGCAGCACACATGTTGATATCGAATGCATACGCCCAGGCGGCCGGTGCGGGCGGACTGGAAAGCAGCCTGACCAGCTTCCTGCCCATCATCCTGATGTTCGTGGTCCTGTATTTCCTGATGATTCGCCCGCAAATGAAGCGGCAGAAGGAACAGCGGGCCATGATGGACGCGCTGGCCAAGGGTGACGAAGTGGTTACCGTGGGCGGCATGCTGGGTCGCGTCACCAAGGTGGCCGATGCCTATGTCACGCTCGACGTCGCCAACGGCACCGAGGTGGTGGTACAGAAAGCCGCCGTGGCCACCCTGCTGCCTAAGGGCACCATCAAGGCGCTTTAATACCGACCCGGTACGAGCGGCGCAGCGGGACGCAGCCAGTGTCCCGCAGCGGCCTCCCCAGGGCCGCGATCCTCTTCTGAATGCTCCCATGCCATGAACCGCTATCCCCTCTGGAAATACATCATCATCGTCATCGCGCTGCTGTTCGGCGTGATCTATACGCTGCCCAATTTCTTTGGCGAGTCGCCGGCGCTGCAGGTCAGCAGCGCCAAGGCCACTGTCAAGGTGGACAACAGCGTCACCGGCCTGGTGGAGGGCGCACTGCAGAAGGCGGGCGTGCCGGCCCAGGGCATCGTGTACGAAACCATCGGCAACCAGGGTTCGGTGCGGGTGCGCTTCGCTGACACCGACACCCAGTTCAAGGCCAAGGGCATCCTCGAAAAAGAGCTCAACCGCGACCCGGCCGACCCGACCTACCTGGTCGCCTTCAACCTGCTGCCCAATACCCCGCGCTGGCTGCAGGGCCTGCATGCCTTCCCGATGTACCTGGGCCTGGACCTGCGCGGCGGCGTGCACTTCCTGATGCAGGTCGACACCAAGGCAGTCATGAACAAGCGGCTGCAGGGCCTGCAGACCAGCGTGCGCAGCATCCTGGTGGACAAGAAGATCCGCTACGCCGGCATCGGCCGCAGCGGCGACAGCGTCGAAGTGCGCTTCCGCGACGAAGCGACCCGCAATGCCGCGCGCGAAGCGCTGGCCTCGCAATTGTCGGAACTGGTGCTTGCCGACGCCGGCAATGGCGCCGAGCTGTCGCTGGTGGCCAGCCTGCGTCCGGAGGCACTGAAGAACACCGTGGAAGACGCGGTGCAGCAGAACATCACCACGCTGTCCAAGCGCGTCAATGAACTGGGCGTTGCCGAGCCGCTGATCCAGCGCCAGGGCGCGGACCGCATCGTGGTGCAGCTGCCGGGCGTGCAGGACGTGTCGCGCGCCAAGGACATCATCGGCCGCACCGCCACGCTGGAAGTGCGCTTCGTCGATGAGTCGGTCACCCGCGGCACGGAAGAAACCGCCGCCATTCCCTTCGGCTCCGAGCTGTTCAAGGTCGGCCGCGGCGCGCCCGTGGTGCTGTACAAGGACCCGATCATCACCGGCGACTATATTTCCAACGCGTCCGCCAGCTTCGACCAGAACCAGCAGCCCGCGGTAGGCATCGATCTCAACGGCGACGGCGGCCGTCGCATGCGCGAAGCCACCCGCAACAAGATCGGCAAGCTGATGGCCATCGTGCTGTTTGAAAAGAACCGCGGCGAGGTGCTGACCGTGGCCACCATCCGCGACGAACTGGGCGCGCGCTTCCAGATCACCGGCATGGGCTCGTCCGAGGCATCCAACGACCTGGCGCTGCTGCTGCGCGCCGGCTCGCTGGCCGCGCCGATGGAAATCATCGAGGAGCGCACCATCGGCCCACAGCTCGGCGCCGAGAACATCGCCAAGGGCTTCAACTCCACGCTCTACGGCTTTGCCGCCATCGCGGTCTTCATGGTCATTTACTACATGCTGTTCGGCTTCTTCAGCGTGTTCGCGCTGGCCACCAACCTGCTGCTGCTGATTTCCATCCTGTCGCTGCTGCAGGCCACGCTGACCCTGCCCGGCATCGCGGCTATCGCCTTCACGCTGGGCATGGCGATCGATGCCAACGTGCTGATCAACGAGCGCATCCGCGAGGAACTGCGAAACGGCGCTTCGCCGCATTCGGCGATTGCCACCGGCTTCGACCGCGCATGGGCCACGATTCTCGACTCCAACGTCACCACGCTGATCGCCGGCCTGGCGCTCTTGATCTTCGGCTCGGGCCCGATCCGCGGCTTCGCCGTGGTCCACTGCCTGGGCATCGTGACCTCGATCTTCTCGTCGGTGTTCATTTCGCGCGGCATCGCCAACCTGTGGTACGGCCGCAAGAAGAAACTCACCAGCATATCGATCGGCCAGATCTGGAAGCCGGGCACCTGAGCCCGGCCCCTACCGACATCAGAGGATTCCATGGAACTTTTCCGCATCAAGAAAGATATTCCCTTCATGCGCCACGCGTTGATCTTCAACGTGATTTCGGCGCTGACCTTCGTCGCCGCGGTGTTCTTCCTGTTTCACAAGGGGCTGCACCTGTCGATCGAATTCACCGGCGGCACCGTGATGGAGGTGGCGTATCCGCAGAGCGCCAATATCGAGGGGATCAGGCAGAACGTGGTCGGCATGGGCTTTACCGACAGCCAGGTGCAGAGCTTCGGCACCGCGCATGACGTGCTGATCCGCCTGCCAACGCAAAAGGGCCTGAACTCCACCCAGGTCAGCGAAAAGGTGCTGGGCGGCCTGAAGGCGCAGGACCCGACGGTGGAACTGCGTCGGGTTGAGTTCGTGGGCCCGCAGGTGGGCGAGGAGCTGACGCACGACGGCCTGATGGCGCTGGGCATGGTGGTGCTGGGCATCATGATCTACCTGGCCTTCCGCTTCGAATGGAAGTTCGCAGTGGCGGCCATTATCGCCAACCTGCATGACGTGGTGATCATCCTGGGCTTCTTCGCCTTCTTCCAGTGGGAGTTCTCGCTGACCGTGCTGGCCGCGGTGCTGGCGGTGCTGGGCTATTCGGTCAACGAGTCGGTGGTGGTGTTCGACCGCGTCCGCGAAACCTTCCGCGACCGCCGCTATGGCAAGCTGGCCACGGCAGACGTGATGAACCATGCCATCACCAGCACGATATCGCGCACCATCATCACCCACGGCTCGACCGAGGTGATGGTGCTGTCGATGCTGCTGTTCGGCGGCCCGACGCTGCATTACTTCGCCATTGCACTGACCATCGGCATCCTGTTCGGCATCTACTCGTCGGTATTTGTCGCGGCAGCTGTGGCGATGTGGCTGGGCGTCAAGCGCGAAGACCTGCTGAAGCCGGCAAAGGAAAAGGACACCACTGGCGGCGCTGTGGTCTGATGCACGCGTGATGCAGCAAGCACGGGCCGCAACGGCCCGTGCCAGCCGGGCTGCCAGGCCCGGCGAACCAGTATGACAGGCGTCCTTTTGCGCCAGTGAATTCTTCCCCTGCAAGTGTTACGAAGGCCGACATCGTCGTTGCGACGTCGTCTTGCACAACACTTATCTGGAGAATAGTCATGGCGGATTCAAGCGTGGAGTCATCGGGCGGGTCGAAGCGATCTAATAGCTATAGCGGTAGTCGAAGTAGCAGTCCGCGCGGCCTGGACGGCTTTTCAAGCGAGTACGGAGTAACGCAGAGTAAGCAAGAAAACGCGAAAACCAAGGCGCCTAATTCCGGTTCCGGCGCGCCCACTTTAAAAGTCAAAAGCCAGAGCAAGGATGGCACTGTGAATTCCAGCTTTTTCGCGCCAGGGTCTGGTAAGAAGCCGGGTATGGGCCCTGGCGCAAAAAGTGGGCAGCTAACTTTAAAACAGCAACTGAGCGCAACCCGGGTTGAAAGCTCCCACAGCTCGGAGTCCAGTCCGCGCAGTCCCGGCGCCTCCGGTAAGCAAAAGCGGGAGAAGGACAATGACAATGACAATGACGTCTACTCCCCCCTGATCGATAAAGATGCAAACGACAGCGCCAAGGAGCGCAAGAGCAGCAAAACGTCTGCGCTTCTCAAAAGGAGGGAGACTGCGAAGGCCAGGAAGCCGGCAAACATCAAAACCAAAGGAGCAACGACTACCACCACAACTACAACTACAACCACCACCACGACAACAACAGCCACCACGGTGCCTAGGTTAAAGGCGTCGAGTTCCAGCAGCGACAAAGTGGAATCGACGTCAAGCGAGGAGAAAGAACGCACGCCTAACGCCAGCACGAGGGAGAGGCGCCGCTCTTACCTCACTTCAAGCGTCGAGCCGGACAAACAGTCCATAGCGGCTGTGAAGGATGCAAGGTCGATTTTCGAGATGCCACCTAGCAAGCAAAGCGAAGCCTTCAAAACGGTGCTGGACAAGATAGAGCAGATGAAGCCTTGTAACCGCTGTGCCCCATTGGTCACTCTGGCACCCGCCTTGGATCTCCTTGATTCAAAGGAGCAAGCTGTTTACTTGCCGCGGTTGCGCAAACTTGCTTCTCCGCCAATGTCTGGGCAGGATAGAAAAAAAGTCATCGATGCGCTTATATGTGCTTTTGCCGGGTGTGCCATTGATGACACAGGTAGCGATCACAGTAATCTGGATGGAGAAGACTCGGATACGCAGCAGGCTTATCCACCGGACGATGCCAAGGCCCTGAAGCAATTTGAGCAGAAAATCAAGGACGCGAAATCAAGTATTGATGATGTCAATGCGCCCGGCAAGCAACGTTCAATCGACTCCATTAAACAGGTTATGCAAGACGTAGCCGATTCAGGAGATGTTTGCCTGGGGCTTGAATGTGCTATCGGGTTTCTCGACGACCTTGACAACTATCAGGACCATGACAAGAAGACGATTTTCAGTCAACTGCTCGATGTGCTTGGCGATGAAATCGTCGCCACCGCCTTGTTGCTGGGCGTGCTGGGCAAGGAACTGGAAAAGGCTGCTGACATCAACTTGTCGCCGTCGAACATGCTGGCTGGCTTCATCGAGGGCGACAGAAGCGTCATAAAATCGCTGCTAGAATTCATTGCAATACAGGCGCGCACGAAGTCTTTCCTGAATGTTTTCCTTCAGCGTATCCAGGAAAGGTCCAGGGAGATGTTCACGCCGGGAAAGAACAATCCCCGGAGAGCCGCTGCAACGATGTATTTGTTGATGGATATGGCAGCAGCAAGTCAACTGCCTGAAGCCAGTCGGTGCAGGCTGATCCTGTATCTGTACTCCATGAATCCGCCGCCGCTGTATCAATCCCTGTCCAGCACAAGGAAGCAGCATGGTGAAACGGGTTTCGACTTCGCCCATCGGGTGATGGCAACTGCAATCGATGTGTCAGCCTGTTCCAGCTTGCTGCCCGAATCCGTCGACAAAACGATGGTACACCTCGTCAGCTACCAGGACCGTGTTGATGCGGCGAACGGAAAGGAAAAGCAGCCAGGTCTCCAGCCTCGCGGCAAGCGTTTGCGGGCGCTTCTTCTGGACAGCAACGGCGATGCAGCGGAAGTGACGAAGGCAGTCCGAAAAGTGTTTGCGTCCAATGCCAGCTTTGACGACAAACGTATTCTGCTACAGGCAATGGAAACCACGCCGCTGACGGATGCGCTTCCCGCTTACGTTGAAGAGTTTTATTTTGAAAAAGCGGATGTTTACCTAAAAGAACAAAATCCCGATAAGGCCAGGCATTTGCCGGACATGGAACGGCTACGAACGGAAAAGAAGCCCTATTACAAAACACTTTCGCGCATCCATAAAGAACTTCCAGCGGAAAAGGTGGCAGCGCTCAGGAAGGAAACGAAGGAAGCGCATGATAAGGTTTTAAACAGCACTTTGCCAGCCGTGCATGCGGCGATCATGAGTAACAATGTGGCAATGGTGAAAGCTTATTTGAATGCTGTGCTGGCCCCTGATAACGGATTGTCATCGATTCAGGCGATGGAATTGATAAGTATGCCGCATGAGGGAAGATCCGCGTTCTATAGGGCGCTAATGCGCGGCACGCCGGAAATGATAAGCACCTTTTTTGAAACCATCCTTGCCTCGAAGCTGGATGAAACGCATAAGGTAGATCTGCTGTTGGCAAGGCGTGAGTCTGATAATTTTGGCGCATTTTATATTGCCATGTCTTCACGCAATCCCGAGCGGGTCAAGGCGTTTATGGAAGCGGTCTTGACCTCCAATCTGCTCTTGAAGAATAAGGAAAAACTTCTCAGATGTAAGAAAGAGCTTGGAAAAGGCGCTGCGGCAAGCCGAAACAAGATTAGTAAGATTTACGACGACGCTCAATTGTATGCACGCAGCGAAGCAGTACGCAACGAAGCAATATGGGCTTCCAGGGAGCAAAAAATCACTGCGTACGACAAGATCAGCTATGGCGCACGCAAGATACCGAGCACGGTTTATCCCAACATCAAGCGCGATCCTGCCGGCTTGCGTAACAGAGAGGAAATGCCCAGTCTCGTGGCGTTATTCGATGACCTGATTGACAAATCCGACCTGTCCCCTATAGGCAAGGATGGGTTGAAGGACAGGCTTCCAAGCAGAAAGCCGTTGAATTATTAAATCCGATGCCGGCCGTGTCAGCCGGCATCCTCCACCACCTCAGATATCCCGCGCCAGCCGCTCGGCGATGCCGAGATAATTCGCCGGCGTCATTGCCAGCAACTGCTCCCTGGCCTCTTGCGGTATCGCCAGGCTCTGCACGAACGCCTGCAGCGCCTCGCGGGAAATGCCTTTGCCGCGGGTCAGTTCCTTCAGTTGCTCGTACGGGTTCTCGATGCCGTAGCGGCGCATGACGGTCTGCACCGGCTCGGCCAGCACTTCCCAGGTGGCGTCGAGGTCTTCGGCCATGCGCGCCGGGTTGACTTCCAGCTTGTTTAAGCCACGCAGGCAGCTGTCGTAAGCCAGCAGCGCATAACCCAGGCCGACACCGATGTTGCGCAGCACGGTGGAGTCGGTCAGGTCGCGCTGCCAGCGCGACACCGGCAGTTTCTCGGCCATATGCTTCAGCACCGCATTGGCCATGCCCAAGTTGCCTTCTGAGTTTTCAAAATCGATCGGATTGACCTTGTGCGGCATGGTGGACGAGCCGATTTCGCCGGCCTTGGTGCGCTGCTTGAAGTAACCCAGCGAGATATAGCCCCAGATGTCGCGGTTCAGGTCCAGAAGGATGGTGTTGGCGCGGGCCACCGCGTCGAACAGCTCGGCCATGTAGTCATGCGGCTCGATCTGGATGGTGTAGGGATTGAAGGTCAGGCCCAGGCGCTCTTCGATTACCTGGCGGGAAAATGCCTGCCAGTCCAGTTCCGGGTAAGCCGACAGATGGGCGTTGTAGTTGCCGACCGCGCCATTCATCTTGGCCAGGATCTCCACCGAGGCGATGCGCTGCGCCGCGCGCCGCAGCCGCGCCACCACGTTGGCGATTTCCTTGCCCAGGGTGGTGGGGCTGGCCGGCTGGCCATGAGTGCGCGACATCATCGGCACGGCAGCCTGCTCATGCGCCAGTTCGGTCAGGCGGTCGATCACGGCCTGCAGCGCCGGCAGCAGCACCGTGTCGCGGGCGGCCTTGAGCATCATGCCGTGCGAGGTGTTGTTGATGTCTTCGGAAGTGCAGGCGAAATGGATGAACTCGCTTGCGGCCACCAGCTCGGGCACGTCCTTGACCTGTTCCTTGAGCCAGTACTCGACCGCCTTCACGTCATGGTTGGTGACGGCTTCGATCTGCTTGATGCGATCGGCGTCGGCTTCGGTGAAATCATTGGCGATGCGGGTGAGCAGCGCATTGGCGTCCGCGGAAAACGGCTTAATCTCGGCCAGGCCCGCCGCGGCGAGCGCCTGCAGCCATGCAATTTCCACCTTGACCCGGTGATGCATGAAACCGGCTTCGGACAAAATGGGACGTAGTTTGTCGGTCTTGGCGGCATAGCGCCCGTCAAGTGGGGAAAGGGCGGTCAGGGTGGAGAGAGGCATGGCGATGAGGGAAAGGAAGATGGACACTGTGCCGCGGCAAGGGCGCCGGCCGGCAGAACGGAAAAAAGCGCCATTCTACCACCGGCGGGGATGCGTAATTTCCTTGTTCAGACGCGAAACCGCGTGTATTTTGCGGATTAAACCCGAATTTCCGGGTGCTATAATCGACCCGACCTATTCTAAAAACTCTCTATGAAACTACTCGGTTCCCTCGCCAGCCCCTACGTGCGAAAAGTGCGCGTCGTCATGGCCGAAAAAAAGCTCGATTACGAGTTGGTACTGGATAACGTCTGGGGCCCCGAAACCACCGTTCCGCAATCCAATCCGCTGGGCAAGGTGCCCTGCCTGATCATGGAAGACGGCGCCGCAATGTTCGATTCCCGCGTCATCGTCGAATACCTGGATACCCTGACGCCGGTCGGCAAGCTGATTCCCGCGCAAAGCCGCGAGCGCGCGGTCGTCAAGTGCTGGGAAGCGCTGGCCGATGGCGTGCTCGACGCCGCCATCCTGGTGCGGCTGGAAAAAACCCTGCGCCCGGTCGAGCAGCAGAGCCAGATCTGGATGGACCGCCAGATGGGCAAGGTACATGCCGGCCTGAAGACCATGTCGCAGGACCTCGCCGAGACGCCGTACTGCATGGGCAACCAGTTCACGCTGGCCGACGTGGCCATCGGCTGCGCGCTGGGATGGCTGACTTTCCGTTTCCCGGAAATCACCTGGCGCGACGATTATCCGAACCTGGCGCGCCTGTTTGACAAGGTGTCCGAGCGGCCTTCTTTCAAGGATAGCGTTCCGCATTGATGCTTCATTAATGGCCTGTGCGGCATGTGCCTGCATGGGCTTTCAAATTGAAAAACGGCGCTGATTGCGCCGTTTTGCTTTCATGCTCGCTGCCAACCATGCGCTTCAGGTGTCGGCCCACATCCGCAACAGGTTGTGATAGCAGCCCGTCAGCTTGACCACCGGCGGCGTGTCGCCCTCGGTGCCGCGCAGGGTGAGGATGGACATGTCCAGATCGAACAGCAGGCGGCGCTGGCTGTCGTCGCGCACCATGCTCTCTATCCAGAAAAACGACGCCAGGCGGCAGCCGCGGGTGACCGGCTCGACCCGGTGCACGCTGGACGCCGGGTACAGGATCAGGTCGCCGGCGGCCAGCTTCACCGACTGGCTGCCGAAGGTGTCCTCGATCACCAGTTCGCCGCCGTCGTATTCCTCCGGTTCGGACAGGAACAGCGTGGCCGACAGGTCGGTGCGGACCCAGGCGCCGGTGATGGGCGAGGTGCGCACCGAATTGTCGATGTGGTTGCCGAAGGCATTGGACGCGCCGTCATAGCGGTTGAACAGCGGCGGATAGGTTTTCTTGGGCAGCGCGCCGGTGATGAACAGCGCGCTCCTGCCCAGCGCATCGAGCACGATGGCGCGCGCCGCGCGCGCGGCTTCCGAATCTTCCGGCAGTTGCCGGTTGTTCTTGACCTGCTCCGACTGGGTGCCGGCGGTGATCTTGCCATCCGCCCAGTCGGCTTGCTCCATGATGGCGCGGCACCGGGCCAGCGCGTCGGGCGACAGGACTTCGGGTACGCGCAACAGCATGGAGGACTCCCGGTCAGAACTTGGTGGACAACGTCAACTGGGCGATGCGGGTGGTGCCCGGCACGATATGGCCGGCATACACGCCCTCATAGTACTTGCGGTTGAACAGGTTGAACACGTTCAGCTTCAAGGCCCACTTGTCCATCTGGTACTCGGCCATTGCATCCCAGCGCACATAGGATGGCGCCTCGTTGGTATTGGTGGTGTTGCCATAACGCTTGCCCACCGCTTCCACGCCGCCGCCGAGCTTGAAGCGCTCGCTGACCCGGTAGGTGCTCCAGATGTTGGCGGTGTGCTGCGGCGTATTGATCGGGCGCTTGCCCAGCGTGTCCTGCTGGGTGCCGGTGGCGGCGTCGATCTTGGCGTTCATCAGCGCCAGGCCGCCGAAGATTTCCCAGTTCGGCGTGATCCGGCCGGCCAACTCGAACTCGATGCCGTCGGTATGGCGCTTGCCGGAGAGCAGGTTCTGCTCGATGCTGACAGCCAGGTCGGTATTGCGCTCGTTGGTTTTTTGGGAGCGGAACAGCGCGGTGCGGAACATCACGTTGCCGTCCAGCAGGTCCCACTTGGCGCCAACCTCGATATTGCGGTTCTTTTCCGGCGGCGTATTCGCGCCGCGGTCGTCCAGCGCATACAGTTCGCCGGAAGGATTGAACGAGGTGCCATAGGAAGCGTAGTAAGACGCGGTATCGGTCGGCTGGAAGATCAGGCCGGTGCGATAGCTCCATTCGGCATCGGTGCGCGACAGTGGACCGGCGGGCGCGGCGCGCTCATAGTCGGCGGAGAAGCGGTCATGGCGGGCGCCCACCAGCACCTTCCATTGCTTGTTCAGGCTGATCATGTCCTGGCCATAGATGCCCACGGTATGGGCGTCATAGCTGACCGGATTGATGCGGGTCTTGTTGCCGTAACCGGGCGGCAGCACGGGGTAGGCATTGATGTTGCCCACCGTGGTCGACGGATTGGCCGGCGTGGTGGCGTAATTCCAGCGGTTGGCTTCTTCCTTCACCAGTTCCGCACCGAGCAGGATTTCATGCTTCATGCCGGCCGCTTCCAGCTTGGTGGTGAAGTCGGTCTGGCTGGTCAGCGTGTGCTCGACGCCGCCGCGGCGCTGTGCCTGGCGATTGATGAAAGTGCTCGGGCTAATGAAGCTGGTGTTGGCCGCCAGGCGCGGCGCTACGGCCCACAGGTCGCGGTCGTAGTCGGCCTTGCGCAGCACGGTGCGCACCGAGGTGTCGTTGTCGAAACGATGAATCCAGCTGGCGGTTGCCATGTCGGTGTCTTCGCGCTGGTAGTCCGAGTCAGGCAGACCGTAGAAGGTGTTGACCGGCACGTTCAGCGGCTTGCCCCGGAAGTAGGGCACGCCGAAGTCAGGCGTGTTATTGCCCTTGAGCTTGTAGTAGGACAGGTTGAACTCGTCCCTGGTGCCGATGCCCCAGCTGAACGACGGCGCCACGCCCCAGCGCTCGCTGTGCACGCCGTCGCGGAAGCTGTCGGTATCGGTCTTCATCACGTTCAGGCGCACGGCAGCATTCTCGCCCACCACCCGGTTCAGGTCGGCGGTGCCGCGCTTGTACGAATCGCTGCCCACGGTCAGGGCGGCTTCATTGATGTTGGACAGGAAGGGTTTCTTGCTGACCTGGTTCACCACGCCGCCGGTCGAGCCGCGGCCGAACAGCATCGATGCCGAGCCGCGCAGCACATCCACCTGCTCGATATTGAAAATCTCGCGGTTGTATTGCGCGATGTCGCGCATGCCATCCAGGTACAGGTCGCCCACCAGCGAATAGCCGCGCAGCGTGATGTTGTCGCCGATACGGCCGCCTTCGCCGGCATTGAAGGTCAGGCCGGCGACATTGCGCAGCGCTTCCTTCAGGGTGTCGGCGCCGCGATCCTGGATCAACTGCTCGGTCACCACCGTGACTGCCTGCGGCACGTCGCGCAGCAGTTGCGGCGTCTTGCCCACCGTGGTTTTCACGCCCTGATAGCCCAGGTTTTCCTCGCGCTGGGTCTTGACGTTGATTGCCGGCAGCGCAGCCGCTTCCGCCTGCGCGTTTTCCTGCGCATGTGCCACGCCGGACAGTGCAACGGCGGCCATCATTGCGCCCAGCGGCAGCAGGGCGGGACGACGGGCGCCGGCGGCGCTCAATTCGGGGTGGCTGATATCGGCGGCGAGGGGCCGCAGAGCGGGACGTTGCATGCTGTTCTTCTCCTGGGATAGCTCGTCGCGGCACACGCGACGAGAGGCGCTGACTGGTTTTGTGGCTGGCTATCCGCGGGAGGGAATTGCTGGCTGGATGGACGATGACCGAGCTGGCACTGGGCACCGCCAGAAATGATAACTATTCTCATTTGCATTGGCAACCCTTTATGCAATCTTCCGTCCCCACTGCGGCACGGTCGCCACAGTAGCGGCCCGCGGGCTGATCAACCCTGCGCCAGGGTGACGAAAGGCAAGCAGGACGCATCTGTCAACTGCCAATGTTTCGAGCTTCCGGCAGCATTTGCGGTTTCTATACTCCCTCTCCACAAGGCAGCCATTCAAGCCTTGCCTCGCAAGCCCGTCCGACCGCAACCCTCTTCAACGTTGTCTCTTCAGGGAGTGCTCGCATGCGTCATCTTCGTGCAGTTCAATCACGCGGTCAGGGCATGACCGAATACATCATCATCGTTGCGCTGATCGCGGTGGCGGCTATTGCTGTCTACCAGTTCTTTGGACAAACCATACGCAGCCAGATGTCGGCGATCGCCAACGAGGTAGGCGGAAAATCAGGGGCCACCGCCGTCACGGCGGCAGGCACCGCGGCGGCCAAAACGGACGACCAGCAAAAGGCAAAAGGCTTGTCGAACTATGCGGATGGCGCGGACAAGGCGAAGTAGACAATTGCCGGATGCTTCCCATGCGCCTGCCTCGCCGTCTCCCGACAGCAGCCGTGCGCAAACCACTGCGTTCTTCGTTTTGCACACTGCACCGCCAGCGTGGCCAGGCGCTGATCCTTGGCATTTTCTTCCTGATCGCCGGGCTGGCCGGCACCTATTTCCTGTTCAACACCGGGCAGGTCATTACCGAAAAAAACCGCCTGGTCACCACCGCTGACGCGGTTGCCTATGGCGCGGGTGTGATGCAGGCCAGGGCATTGAACTTCGATGCTTACGGCAACCGCGCCCTGGTTGCCAATGAAGTACTGATTGCACAAATGGTCAGTCTGTCTTCCTGGTCGCAATATGTGAAGACGCATGCGGAAAATCTGCCATGGCAGTTTCCTGAATGCATGGATCCAAACGGCGTTGGTGAGGCGTATGGTGTGGCATTCAAATACGATCTCTTGTTCGCCGCTAAATGCTATCTATCCGTGCAATATGCGGGCGAGTTCGTTGCCCAAGCCGCTGAAAAGCTGCCGATGCTGATGCAGAAAATCGTCATCGGCGTGGAGGCCAACAAGAAGCTCATCCAGCTGGCGCAGAAAGCGCTACACGGCCCCGGCACAGCCAATGGCAGCGGCAACGCAACCCTGAGTGCCTTCCAGCTGTCGCGCGCCACGGTAATGCAGGAAATTGCAGATGCCAACTATCGTGGCGACGGCAGTGTGACCGCCACCGCGCAATTGCTGACCGACAGCTGGCCGGGCTTTACGCGCCGATATGAAGGCGCTGAGCGTGCCCGCTTCGCAGAAGTGACCAAGATCGCTGCCTATAGCGATGGCTTTGTCAAACAGCGCAACTGGACTGCTAACGCCATGTTCCCAGACCCAACCCAATGGGTTTGCGTACTGAATTGGCGAAAGAACTCGGTCAAGCGGCGCGGCGGCACCGAACTGGTCAATTACGATGAATGGAAGGCCGAAGATACCGAGTCCTATTGGGAGTTTCGCAATACCGGCCGCATTTTCAAGCGTTGCCGCAGCCGCGAGCATCCAATCGCCTGGGGCGAGCAGCAGGCGCATCCGGATGATGCTGACCAGGACGATTCCGAGGCAACGCTGGGCGGTTCGCCACGCACCAATCCCTATGCCCACAGCTTGGCCTCTTCCGATCAGTGGGCTGAGTACACCGGCCTGCCAGCCTTCCAGGACCTCAACGCCGACCACCTGAAGCCTGGCGAGCCTGAGCCCCGGCTCAAGCTGCAGGTCAAGCTGACCCGCCAGCGCGACCAGCTTGCCACGCCTGAAGGCCGATCGGCGATCAGGCAGGCGCCCGATCCTGCCGGGGCGCGGCCGAATGTAACGGCTTATCAGTCCAACCTGTCGGGCGGAGAAATGACGGCCAGCGCGGCAGTGGAAGTGTGGTTCGAAAGGCCGCCTGGCAGTGTGAACAACACCTGGGGTAGTGCGCACGGCAAGCCATCCGAATTGCCCAGCCTGTTCAATCCCTACTGGCAGGCGCGCCTGCTGGACCCGTCGCTGCTGGCAACGGTAGCCGGAGCGTCAAAATGAGCGGACTGGTGCACAAGCGCGGCGCAAGGGCAGGGGCCGTGGCAGCAATGCACGGTCAGGCACTGACGGAGTTCCTGGTCATCAGCCTGGTGCTGATTCCGCTGTTCCTGTTGTTGCCCGTTATCGGCAAATACCAGGACATCAGCCATGCAAGCCAGATGGCCAGCCGTTACGCTGCATTCGATGCCGTACTGCGCAACGACGGCAACAACAGCCAGAAGCCCCCGGCACAGCTGCAGAACGAGTTGCGGCAACGCTATTTTGGCCCTGCGCAGGCCGGCATCAGAAGCGGCCCGGAACAGGAAGCCGCACTCAAGGACTACTGGAATGACCCGTTCGGCAAGCCGCTGATACGCAATCCCGATGACATTGCATTGTCCTTTGGCGCATCCCATGGCGACAGACATGCCGATGGCTATGCCAAGGCCAGCGATACCCTGCTCTTCCCGTGGGCCAGCCTGGCGGGCCTTTCCGCCAACGGCATCTACCGTGCCAATGTCGCTGTCAGGCTTGCCAATCTGCCCGAAGGCCTGCGCAGCATCGAGCCCTTCGACAAGCTCGATTTGACCATCGAGCGGCATGCGAGCGTGCTGCCCGATGCCTGGACAGCCGCTTCGCCCGTCCAGGCAGAGCAGCGCTTTGGCCGCATGGCGCCGATCAATGCGCTGATGCCGGAAGACCTGATCTCGCTGGCCATCGAGTACGTCGACCTTGGAAAGGTCGAGGCGCCACGTTTCGGCAATCTGGCGGCCTGGCGTGACGTGGTGCCACAGGACCGGCTTCAGGGAAAAAAAACGCCATGAGACTCTCACGACGCTTCCTGCTGCTTGCTGCTCTGGCATGTCCTCTCGCCCGTGCAGCCGACACAACGCAATGGCCTGAAGTGCGCCTGCCTCCCGGTGCGCAGGGATTCTCGCTGGGCGGCCCCCTCTCCGCCAACGGCATGCCGATGCAAGTGCAGGGATTTCTCAGCAAGCAGCCGGCAACAGAAATCATTGCCTGGTTTCGTGCCAGCCTGGGCATGCCGCTGGTTGAAAACCACGTCGGCGCCAGTACGGTATTGGGTCGGGCGCAAGGCAGCCGGTACCTGACGGTGCAGATCGAGCCGGCGGGCAGTGGTTCACGTGGCTTGATTGCCCAAACTGACTTGGCGGCCATGGTGGCAGACCGTGGAGAGGAGCGCAGGCTGCAGGCACACTGGCTGTCGCGCCTGCCTTCTGGCATGCGACTGCAAAGCCTCACACGTGGACATGATGCGGCGCGCCACTACCAGTACCTGGTGCTGGACAGTCCGCATTCATCAAGCCTGAGCCGCAATGCCATCAACAACCTGATGCAACAGGACGGCTATGCATTGGAGCGCGAGCTGCGAGCCGTGAAGCCACCCTCCCAGACACTCTATTTTCGTGGCGCGGCGCGTGAGGCCACCGCTGTCATCCTGGCACATGCCGACGGCTCCAGCGCGGTCGTGCTCAACACCGTCGTCACCATCGATGGCATGCGATGAGACGGGCGCGGCGTTGCGGCGGCCAGTCCTCGGTGGAATACGCCTTGGTGTGCGCGGCCATTGCATTAACGCTGGGCATAGGCATGGCCGACCCGGACAGCGTGCTATGGCAACTCGTCGATGCGCTGCGCACCGCGTATCAGAAATTTACCTACGCCGTATCCCTGAGCGAATGACATCATGAAATTTGCGCTTCCTTCTTTTCCGCGGCCAGGAAAAACCACCATAGTGCTGGGTCTCGCCCTGGTCATTGGCGTTGTCGCAGCCCTGGCGGCCAACCGCTTTCTCTCCGCCCGCATCGATGCGATCGAGGCCCGCAGCCGGACCGCCATGGTGGAAGTGGTGGTGGCCAGGACAGATCTTCCCAAGGGACAGGAGATCGGACCCGGCAATGTCGCGCTGCGTCCCATACCCAGGGACTATGCGCATTCCAATGCGCTGACCAATGACAGCTTCGGCAGCGCTGTGGGACGCAAGCTCGCCTACAACATCAAGGGCGGTGAAATGCTGCTGTCGAGCATGCTGGGAGCGAGCAAGCCAGCCACATTTTCCGGGCGCGTCGGCATCGGGTGGCGGGCAATGACGGTTGCCGTAGATGAAATCAATTCCATCTCGGGCCTGCTGGAGCCGGGCGATGTGATCGACCTGATTGCAAGCCTGGAACGCAAGGGGAACAAGCTCACCATGCCGCTGCTGCAAGGGGTGCACGTGATCGCCACCGGCCAGCGGCTGGTCGACGACCCAGTCACTGGCGAGCGCAAGCAGTATGCAACGGTCACGCTCAATGTCACGCCATCGCAGGCGACTACTCTGATTGCCGCACGGGATGGCGGCAAGATCACCGCACTGCTGCGCAATCCGGGCGACAGGCAAGCCGCGCCCGGCGATGCACTCGACATGAATGCACTGTTCGGGCAGGGCATGAATGAAGACCCGGAGATTCCGGTGCTGTACGGCGGCCGTGTGAGCAAGTTTCCACCCGAAGCGCTATGGCTGGGCGGATACAGGGCGGCATCCGGTGGAACGACAGCAGGCGGCTTGAACGCAGCAAGCGGGCAAGCGCGCCCGGCTGCAGTTGTTCCAGTGCTGACACCGTCGATTACAGGCGCTGCGCCTTTGCCTTCAGGCGATGCAATCGATGCAGCCGATGCACCGGGCACATCCGCTCCCGCCATGCCACGCGCAAGCCGCGCTACCGATCCACGCTAGCGTCAATGATTGGGAACCCCTTCATGTACCTTCTGCCAGTTCGCTGCCAAGCCACACTGCCGCTAGTCTTCATTCTTGTGCTGATGAGCGCTGTTTCCGGTGCAGAGGAAACAGCGCTTGCGGGCGCCAGTTCCACCGGCGCCATCACTTCCGCGCAGGCGCCGGTTTCTGCTTCAGGCAAAACTACGAGTACATCGCCACCTGCACCAGTTGCCGGCCATGGCTACGCAGAACAGCTACGCCCGCGCAGGAAGGCGGCGCCAGTACTGGTCAACCAGCCGTATGCGCCGATCCGCAAGGCCGACGAGCCGGTCGACATTCCCGAAATCGAGATGTTTGTCGGCGAGTCGCGGGTATTTCCCACACCTGGCGTGGGCCGCATTGCGGTCGGTAATGGCCAGATCCTGACCGCCGCAGCGCTCGATGGCCGGGAAACCATCCTGTTCGCCAATGCCGTCGGCACCTCCTCGCTCTTTGTCTGGAACGAGGACGGCCGTTACCAGCGCCTCAAGATCAATATCGTTCCCGGCGACACCAGCCGATATGCGCGGGAAGTCGCTGCCTTCCTGGCGACGATACCAAGCGCCCGCGCATCGGTCATTGGCGACAAGGTCATCGTCGAAGGCGATGGTTTGTCCGACTTCGACCTGTTGAAAATCGATGAGCTGAGCAAGCGCTATCCGCAGATCGTCAACTTCACCAATCGCCTGGGCTGGGAAAAAATGGTGCTGCTGGATGTGAAGATTGCGGAGTTTCCCGTCAGTGAACTGCGCGAGCATGGCATCAAATGGACGCCCACTGGCGGTGGCGCGATTGCCGGCATCTGGTCGCCGCTACGCCACGGCACCGATGGGCCGTACCAGATCAATATCCAGACCGCAGGCCAGGGCAATGCCGCGCCAATTTCGGTGCCGCAAGGTGTCGAAGGTGTGCCGGCAGGCGGCGGCGTGCCGCTGCCGAACGGACTAAAGATCCTGTCCGGCATCAACATGGGCTTGAATGCGCAACTGAATTTGCTGGCGCAGAACGGCCGCGCCAGCATTCTGGCCGAGCCCCAGCTATCCGCCCGCAATGGCGCCAAGGCCAGTTTCCTGGCCGGTGGCGAATATCCCTACACGGTGTCCACCATCAACGGTCCGACGGTCTTGTTCAAGCCCTATGGCGTCAAGCTCGACATCCAGCCACGGGTGGATAGCCACGGCGTAGTACGGGCGATGATAGACAGCGAAGTCAGTTCGATCGATGC
>Ga0308160_10002781_pt1 | contig 20499 bp, 21 predicted proteins | sample PhyFR1_FD_201036 | JGI IMG/M metagenome (GOLD analysis project Ga0308160, IMG submission 201036) | Phyllosphere microbial communities from UC Gill Tract Community Farm, Albany, California, United States - DLSLF.R1 | ecosystem: Host-associated > Plants > Phyllosphere > Unclassified | place: USA...
ATTGCGGTGGTTATCGAGCTCTCGGACCCGGTTTCCCGTTCCTCCCTCTGTCAGGATGAGATCTGAGAACATCGTGAGCCGAGCCGACTACCAACAAGTCGGGTTCGGCGCTATTCTGACTGCCGAAGAGGTACGTCGAGACTGGCGCCTCGTGACGGTTGGCGCCGTAAGTCCTCCGTAGGCGTTCTTATCGCGTTCGTACCGCGGCCTCACTGGGTGTGCCTGAATTGTCGAATCGGTTGCGGTTTTCTTGAATCTCATCGTGGTGGCTGCCGGCCCAGTCGATCAATGTTGTGATGGCGGTGAGCAGGGTGGCACCGAGCTCGGTCAACGCATACTCGACTCGCGGAGGCACCTCGGCGTAGGCAGTTCTGGTGATGAGACCATCGCGTTGCAGTTGGCGAAGGGTGTGGGTCAACATGCGCTGTGAGATGCCGGGAGTGGAGCGCAGCAGATCTGTGTAACGCAGGGGTCCGATCTGTAGCGAGCTGACCACAAGCACTGCCCACTTGTTGCCTGCCCGCTCGATGATCTGCCGGATGGTCTCTCCGTGTTCCGCCGGCCAACGGGAGCAGGGTCCCGCCAAGGCGTGGGCCTGCCCAGTCAGGGCTAACGGTTCCATGTTGCGCACCTCCGCTTCCGGTTTCGCACACGCGTGTGCCTTTTGTATCGAATTCAATACTGCCCCATCGTGGGATTACACACTATTAGTAACCATGACGCGTTCCTGGCCTCCACGTCAGTGTCGCCCCGTTCCGGAAGGAAGATTATGTTGATGCGTGCCGTGACCGTTTCCCGCTTCGGCGGACCCGAGGCAATTGAAATCACAGAGGTCCCGGTGCCTACGCCAGGCCTTGGACAGGTGCGGATTAAGGTGGGGGCGGCTGCTTTGAATCCGGTGGATGCCGCCATCCGTTCCGGCATTTTCGGCGGCGAGGGAGAGCGGCTCGGCTTGGGTTGGGATGTCGCCGGGATGATCGACGCCGTGGGAGCCGGGGTGGAATGGAAGGTCGGCGCACGCGTCATGGGATTGGCCACGGGCCACCGTGAGCCGCTCGGTACACATGCCGACTACGTTGTGCTCGACGCGGGCGCTGTTGCCCCGGCTCCTGCTTCGCTCGACGATGTCCAGGCCGCGACCCTGCCGCTGAACACGTTGTCCGCCGTTCAGGCCCTGGGGATGCTGGCGCTGCGGCCGGGGCAAATGCTTCTGGTCACCGGTGCAGCCGGTGCCGTCGGAGGGCACGTGGTGGAGCTGGCACACCGGGAGGGCCTGGAGACTACCGCCATGGCCTCCCTAGAGGATGAGCCCTTCCTTCTCTCCCTGGGAGCCGATCACTTCCTCTCCCGCGAGGCAGATCCTGCACAAGCGAGCTTTGATGGCGTGCTGGACGCTGCTGGCCTGGGGCGCCCGGCGATCGCCGCAACTCGTGACGGGGGCTCCTACGTCGGCCTGTGGCCGGGACGGGAACCGGAGTCGGAACGCGGCATTCGCGTTGGTGCGCTGAATGTGCAAGCCAACGGCGTTCAGCTCGCCGCGCTTTCACGTCTCGCCGATCTGGGTGAGCTCGTAGCACGCGTCGCACAGATCTTCCCGCTGGAGGATGCAGTGGCAGCACATGCACGGCTGGCCGAAGGCGGCCTGCGTGGCCGGCTCGTTCTCATCCCGTGACCCAGGAAGCCAGCGCGGCGAGGTGACCTCCGACGAACCCTGACGGGTGCGGGGTGTAGGTCACCTCTTACGGTTTCCGCGCCTGGGGCATCGCGCATTAGCTACTTCGTCGGATACCCATTATAAATCTGTGCAATCGACGGATTGCCTGGACTCGAAGCTGTCCCGTTGGGAAACTATCGATGTAATTGTTCGTGGGTCATCCGGTACCTCATGTTCCCATCGAGAAGACGCGGTTCAATCCAGACTTCGTAGTTGTCGGCGGCGCAGAATAGCTCACGGCCTTGTACGCCCTCTGCCGCTACCCAGAGCAGGCTGGAGTCCGGCATTGCGTCTTCCACAATGCCGGCGCGGACCAGGGCGCCCCACCTCGTTATCTCGACAGGGGCGCCGATCAGTAGGTTCCATTCCTTTATCGGGTACTTCGCCGTGCGTCGTTGTGTCATACGGAGCCTAACGGCCGCTGCCGGATGCCGGGTCCTGGAGCTCTCTCACCCGGTGCGGGTTCCTCACGTGTTCTTGCTGCGGGCTTGAGCATAATTGTGAAGGCGCAGGCAACAGGAGTCGGCGCCGAGGGCTGCTGTCCTGTATCAGAGTCGGACGTGTAGTGGTATCGGCCGTATTGGGGTGTTTGTTCTGTTGAAGTGAAGCACTTTTGCTCGTCAAGATGGTCTCCCTGTTTTTGGATGGCGTGAGGTTCCGCGCGAACCTCACGCCACTGTTGATCCAGACCGAGCAGCAATCGGGTTATGCCGGTGCTTTTTTCCTACCGCCTCATCCCCGGAAGCTGGCATGTGCGTAGTGAACGCGTCCGGGGTAAGCCCCGTGCGGCGGTTGGCGTGGATGTCTGGGCTATGCCTTGGCTGGCTCGATGAAGGCCAGTACTCGTGCTGGGCTAGCTGTGCCGCCGACAATCGGCAGTGGGGTGACGACGATGAAGGCGCCGGTGGCCGGAAGCCGGTTGACGTTTTTCAGTGACGTTACGCCGTACTTGTCGTTCCCGAGGAGGAAATGATGCATTGGGAAAGGTGGTTCGAGACCGAATCCTGCCCCGGCATCAATGCCGACGGTCTCGACACCGAACCCGGCGATTTCCGTCTCTTCAGCCAGCCAGCGCGCGCAATCCGATGAGACGCCAGGGGTGTGTGGCCCTGTTTGATCTGCGTTGAGGAACAGAGATTCGTCGTGCCCATATTGGTCCCATCCTGTGCGGTAAAGCAGCCAGGCACCCGCGGGCAGTTGGCCATGGGCGTCCTCCCACGCCTTAACATGGTGGATCTCGAGCAGGAAGTCCGGGTCTGCGGCGACTTCAGAGCTTAGATCAATCACGACCGCTGGCCCGACGAGTCTTTCTACGGGCAGTTGGGATACGTCCCGGCCTTCCCGACCGCTGATCCAGTGAATCGGAGCATCGACGTGTGTGCCGAAATGCTCTCCGACGTGGATGTTGTTGTGAGCCCACATGGGGCCGCGTTCATCGTAGGCGGCAACCTCTTCGAGGCTGAGATCGATTACATTGGTCAGCGGTTCGGGCAAGCGCAGAGCGGGAGTCTCCGGGGTTAGTGGCGTGGTGAGGTCGATGACCTGGATGTGTCCTTGTGCCAGGTCTTCAAGCAGGCAGGCAAGCGTACCGGCCCGTGCGGTCTGGGCAGTCTCGGTCATGGTCGTTGTTGCCTCTCGATCTCTCATGCATTCAGGATGTTGTGTCCCGGGGAATTGTTTGTGCTTTCTTAGTGGCCTTTGAACGCTTCCTCGAGCCACCATGAGGCAAAGCTGACGGTCTTCGCGTCGATCAGCAGCGGAGTGTCACGGGGTCCAGCGAGCCATTGGCGGACGGGATCGAGGTCGTTGGGTGTCCTGACGGTGGCAGCTGTGAAACCATATCCGCGGGCGATGGCGGCGAAGTCGGTGTCGGGAAACGTGATGAGGCCCAGTGCGTGGTCGCTTTCACCGAAGTGGTGGACTTCCGCCCCGTAGGCGGAGTCGTTGTAGACGATAACTACCAGCGGAATGCCCAGGCGGACGACGGACTCCATTTCGGCCGACGCCATCAGGGCCCCGCCATCACCGGTACCAAGAACCGGAAGACGGTCCGGCTGAGCGTACGCGGCGCCAATAGCGCTGGCTAGGCCGAGGCCGACACACTGGAAAGCTTGGCTAAAGACGAGCCCGTTCTCGTCGGGGATATCGAGGAAAGCGCTGGGGTAGCCGAGGAAGTTGCCCGAATCGACTGCCACCACTCGCTCCTTGTCGAGCATGCGGTCCAGGGCGATGGTCAGCGTGCGGGGGTCTATGCGTTCGCTGTCCCCGAGATCTTCGTACGGAACGTCCTGCCAGCGGCCCTCGCGTTTGATGGCCGCTGCCATGTCTTCCGTGCGGTAGCCAACCCGCGACAGACCACGCTTCCGCAGTTCCGCGGTTACTGCGGCCGCCGTGGCAGCGGAGTCACCGAGTACGCCAAAGTTGATGGGACGATGCTTACCAGGTGCCAGCGGATCTACATCAACCTGTACCACGATGGCTTCGGGACCAATGAGCGTGCCGTGGCGCATGGTCCACATATTCAGCGCCGAACCGAACGAGATAATCAGATCGGCATCCTGGATGCTCCGCGCCGCCAAAGGTGTACTGAAGCCGCCGGAGATGTCCAGATAAAAGGGGTCATCATTGAACAGCCCCCGTGCGACGGCGGACGTGGCCAACAGAGCCCCCGACGCTGTGGCGAGTTCCCGCAGCTCAGGGCCGGCATTGCGGCCGCCACGGCCGGCAATGACAACGGGGCGCGCGGACTGCTCGATAAGGTCAGCCAAGCGGTTAACGTCTCCTGCGGGGGGTGCGACCGAGGGGCTCAGAGCGGATAGACCGGGCAGGGATGGTAGAAACTCTTCAGTGGTCTCAGCGCTCTGGACGTCAAGGGGCAGATTGACCAACACAGGGATGCGCCGGGTGACGGCGGTCCGATAAGCAAGGGCAATATCGCGGGCCGCGGTTTCGCGAGTGATGCGTAAGCTGGCAGCGCCCACCGATTCGACCAGGCGGTCCTGCTCAATGCGGAAGTTGGAGTGGATTGCCGAAGCGGCGACCTCTGCTGCCAGAATCAGCATGGGAGAACCCGATTTCGCGGCCTCGGCTATGCCGGTTATTGCGTTTGTGAGGCCGCAACCCTGGTGCAGTGAAATGGCAGGCACGGAATCACCGACGCGCGCGAACGCATCAGCCATGGAAGCCGCCCCGCCCTCATGCCGGGCTGCCACGTATGTCGCCCCGCGTTCGACAAGGGCTTTCGTCACGTCATAGTTGCCGCTGCCAACGACGCCGAAGACCTGTCGAACGCCAAGGCCAACAAGCGTTTCGGCCACTTTCTCAAATACGCGCATCTGAATACTTACCTCGAATATCAGTAGGGGCAGAGGGACCACAAGGTTTTGATCATCATGCTCCCCTGCCGGAGGCGGACATGACTAATGCCTATTTGCGCCCCCGGCATTCGTGTTAGGGCATACCTGGCCGCTCCACGCCCCTTGGGTTTGTTCGCAAATCTGCGGGGATTGTCCTGCGGATGCCAATGGCCACCTGCTCCATGCATCGCACCATCAAGGCGACAGCGGGGCTTGGCAACCTGTCCGTCAACGTAGTCACACCAACAGTTTGTCCGATGCCTTTGATGCGGGCATCCACGAGGCGCAACGAAGGGTCGGCGGCTGCGATCGTGTGCGGTTGAAGGGCGAGAAAGTCGGTTTCTGCCAGGATGGCACGAAGTGTCATCGGTGAGGAACAGTCGACCTGCTCCTCGGGCAGGTCGAGCCGCTCGCGGGCGAACGCCCGCTCCAGCTCTCCACGTAGTGCAGTCTGCCCCACGGGCATGACCCAAGGGTACTTGCGTAGGTCGGCCAGAGTCGTTGGGCCGAGGTCTAAAACAGGATGTCCAACGCGCGCAACAACCTCGAAAGGTTCATGATAGAGGGCGGCTTGCTGCAGCTCCGGCACGCCGTGCTGGGCAGTCAGGCGTCCGACGACAACGTCGATTTCACCGGCGACGAGACCGTTGGTCAACCGGTCGGGGGTTGCTTCGTGGACGTAAATGTTCACGTGCGGGCGTTGCTGTTTCAGCAGCGCTATCGCCTTGGGTAACAGCAGGTTTCCGCCAGCCACATATGTGCCGACCGTGACCGACCCCGCAGTCGCATCCGCAAGCTCGGCTATGTGTTGTGTCGCCTGTTTGAGGTGCCCCACGACGGCCCGTGCATGGTCGATAAAGACTTCCGCAAACGGAGTAGGTCGAACGCCACGCGCCCCCCTCTCGAAAAGCGGGGCTCCCAAAGCCTCCTCGACCTCGCGCAGTCCCCTGCTGACCGCCGGCTGGGTGATGTAGAGGTGCCTGGCGGCGCCGACGATGCTGCCCTGTTCGGCGATGGTCAGCACCAGGACGAGGTGGCGAATTTTGAGCGGCCCGTTTAGGAGAGATCTGATGTCCATGACCACGATGATATGCCCATACAGACATAGGAGGTTCGGGAATAAGCATTCGACGGACATGGATTCAGCCAGCAGACTGGGTGATGTAACCCACATCAACAACCCGGGAGAAGCACCGATTATGGCGATTCCTACCCTGCGTAACTTCGTCGGCGGAGCCTTTGTTGACGCGACCGCTGCCACGTTTGAAAAAATCAGCCCGGTGGACGGCAGCGTTGTCGCTCGCGTTGCCGAAGCAGACCGCGGCACTATCGACATGGCAGTGAAGGCAGGCCGCGATGCCCTGCAGGGCCACTGGGGCCGTTCTACGGTCAATGAACGGGCAGCGCTGCTCCGCCGCATCGCCGACCGTATCGAGGCACGCTTTGATGACCTGCTGGCGGCAGAAATCGCGGACACCGGCAAACCGGAGGCGCTGGCCCGGGACCTTGACGTGGCGCGTGCGGCCGCTAATTTCAGGGCATTTGCCGACATTATTGCCGCCGAGGGCCTCGACTCCTTCCTGACGGAACTGCCCGACGGGCGCAGGGCTCTCAATTATGCGCTTCGCCGGCCGCTGGGTGTCGTTGCCGTAGTGGTGCCCTGGAATCTGCCGCTGCTGTTGCTGACATGGAAGGTTGCCCCGGCGATCGCATGCGGGAACGTCGTCATTGTAAAACCATCGGAGGAAACACCATCTTCTGCCACGGTGCTCGCGGAAATCATGGCCGAGGCGGGAGTGCCCGATGGAGTGTTCAATCTGGTCCACGGTTTTGGGCCGAACTCCGCCGGAGAATTTCTCACCACCCATGAGGGTATCGATGGAATCACTTTCACGGGTGAATCCTCGACGGGTTCGGCTATCATGCATGCCGCCGCAGCGAACGTACGCCCGGTTTCCTTTGAACTTGGCGGCAAGAACGCTGCACTCGTCTTCGCCGACACCGATGTCGAACGCGCCTTGGACGGGCTCACGCGATCCATTTTCACCAACACCGGCCAGGTGTGCCTTTGCACCGAGCGCGTGTACATTCAGCGCCCTATTTTCGATGAAGTGGTCCAGGGACTGACCGAGCGCGCGAAGGGCTTGACGCTTGGTAAGCCCTTCGATACCCGCACCACGACTGGTCCGCTTATTTCGCTGAACCATCGGCAGAAAGTGCTTTCGTACCTCGAACGGGCACAACAGCAGGGCGGGACCGCAATCGTGGGCGGCGGCATCCCGAACCTTGGTCAGGAGCTCAGCGGCGGCGCTTGGATCGAACCGACGTTGTGGACCGGACTCAGCCACGACGCGCCCGTGATGCGTGAAGAGGTTTTCGGTCCCGTCGCCGGTCTTATCCCCTTTGACGATGAGGAAGAAGCTATACGCCTGGCCAACGATACAAAGTACGGACTCGCCGCCTCCGTCTGGACCAGTGATCTGGATCGTGGTCACCGCGTTGCCGGACGCATGAATACTGGCATTACGTGGGTCAACACGTGGTTCCTGCGTGACCTTCGTTCCCCTTTCGGCGGCGCCGGGCTGTCCGGCATCGGCCGCGAGGGCGGCACTCACTCCCTGCATTTCTACACCGAGCCCACAAATGTGTGCGTGAATCTCAGCGAGGCCTGATCCGAATGACCACTACACAGTCAACCACCCACGGCGCCACGGCGATCGCCCGGCTGCTCGAACAAGCTGAGCGGGAGGGCAACGCCATCGCCCAATTTGGTGACGTGCTCTCTCTTGAGCAGGCCTACGAGGTACAGTCCGAACTGCTCGCGCTTCGCTTAGCCCGAGGAGAGCGCGTTTCCGGTGCCAAGCTCGGTTTCACCAGCGAGGCCAAAATGGCGCAAATGGGCGTGCACGAGGTTATCGTCGGATTCCTGACAGCCGACATGCACGTTGACGGAGGCGCAGCTCTCGCACTGGAAGGGCTCGTTCACCCGCGCATCGAACCCGAGGTCGCCTTCCGGTTCGGGCAGGCCATACCGGCAGGGGCGTCGGAAGAGCAGATCATTGCGAGCGTGGACGCGGTCGCTCCGGCACTTGAAATCATCGATTCCCGCTATCGGGACTTCTCCTTCAGCCTCGCCGATGTCGTCGCGGATAATACGTCTGCAAGCCGCTACGTGCTCGGGGAATGGACTGAATTCACAGACGACCTTGCCGGCCGCGCCGTAACCCTGCTCGTCGACGGAACAATCACCGAAACAGGAACTACTTCGGCGATCCTGGGCGATCCCATGAATGCGCTTAAAGCATTCGCACGAATGAACTCGCGCTACGGGTCAGGGCTGCCGGCCGGCGCGGTGCTTCTGGCGGGCGCGGCGACCGCCGCAGTCGCTCTGGCGCCAGGGCGCACAATCACGGCGATTGTCGCCGGCATCGGCACCGCCGAACTGGAGACGGCCGGAGCTGCAGCATGAGCGGCGCCAGGCTCATTGAGCACCTCGCAAAGCCCCGGGGACGTTTTCCCCACGTCAAAATGGCCGGGGACTTCATCTACGTGTCCGGAACCAGCAGCAGGCGCCCGGACAACACCTTCGCCGGCGTCGAAGCGGACGAGCTGGGTACAACAAACCTGGACATTCGCGCGCAGACCCGGGCGGTCATCGAAAACATCGGCGAAATCCTGCGCGAGGTCGGAGCCTCCCTCGACGACCTCATCCAAGTCACCGCATTCTTGGTCAACATGAACGACTTCGGCGGCTACAACGAAGTGTACGCACGGTACTTCGACGAAAACGGTCCCGCCCGCACTACCGTCGCAGTCCACCAGCTGCCCCACCCGCACCTTTTGATTGAGATTCAAGCCGTGGCATATAAGCGGCAACACTGACCACCATCGTCACCACAACCGGAGTAACAAGGAGCAAGGCAATGACCGAAAGCAAGAACAAGACAGATGTCCTGCCCGTTTTCAACTTCCAGCAATGGCTGGCCGAGAACGAGGCCTCACTGAAGCCGCCGGTAAACAACAAGGCCATGTGGACCCGGGTAAACGACTTCATCGTCCAGGTCGTCGGGGGTCCGAACCAGCGCACCGACTTCCATGTTGATCCCTACGAGGAATGGTTTTACCAGGTCAAGGGCAACATGCACGTCAACATTGTTACCGATGAGGGCGTGAAGCGAGTCGATATCCGCGAGGGCGAAATGTGGCTGCTCTCGGGGAACATCCCGCACTCGCCCCAGCGCCCGGAGGCCGGTTCGATCGGCATCGTCATCGAAAGGATCCGCGAGGAAGGCACCACCGAGAAATTCCAGTGGTACTGCCTCGAATGCTCAAACCTTATTCATGAGGTCGAACTGCAGGTCCGGGACATTGTTGCTGACTTGCCGCCGGTATTCGAGCAGTTCTATGCCAGCGACGCGGCTGCCCGCACCTGCAGCAACTGCGGCTCCGTTCACCCTGGCCGGGGCTGACCTCCGGGTCGGACAACACACGAGGAAAAGAATACGTGCGCACCGTTAACGCAACCATAGATATTCATACCCACTACGTGCCCAAGGGCTGGCCGGATCTTAAGAGGGAAACCGGCGGCAGTGGCCCCTGGCCCTGGCTGCGCAGCGATTCGGAGCGGGAGGCGATGCTTATGCTTGGCTCCAAAGAGTACCGTCCGCTCCGAGCGGCTGCGTGGGCCGCCGAAGAGCGGCTAGCGGCAATGGATGTTGACGGCGTTGACGTGCAGGTAGTCTCACCCACTCCATTGTTCTTCTCCTACGCCCGTGAAGCCACGGAGGCGATGAAGGTCAGCCGCATCTTCAATGACCTCGCCCTGGAAGTCTGTGATCCCGCGCCTCAACGCCTGATTCCGTTCTGCCAGGTACCGTTGCAGGACGCAGACGCGGCCTGCAGGGAACTCGACCGGTGCCTGGAGAATGGACACGTCGGGGTCGAGATCGGCAACCATGTGGGAGACCGCGACCTCGATGACGAAGGCATCATCACATTCCTTCAGCACTGCGCGGACCGCAATGCAGCCGTTTTTGTGCATCCCTGGGACATGCCCAGCTCGCCCCGCTTGGAGCGTTGGATGGCCCGCTGGTTAGTGGGCATGCCCGGGGAGACACATCTTTCGATTCTCTCGCTCATTTTGGGCGGCGGTTTCGACAGGCTCCCCCCACATTTACGCCTTTGCTTCGCCCACGGCGGCGGGTCCTTTCCATACTGGGTCGGCCGCATGGACAACGCCTGGCACCAGCGGCCCGACCTCATCGCAACATCCGAGTTCCCTCCGTCGCACTACCTGAACCGGTTCAGCGTTGACTCCGCAGTTTTCAACAACGCCTCATTGCGGCTCCTTGTTGACGTAATGGGCAGCGAACGCATCATGCTTGGTTCAGACTTCCCGTACCCCTTGGGCGAACGCCCAGCTGGAAACCTCATCAGGCAAGCGGAATTCCTTACAAAGGAACAACAGCAGCAGATGCTGGGCGGCAACGCCCACCAATTCCTCGGGCTTGATTCCGGAGCCCCCATGCTGGCGGAAAAAAAGGCCGCCAGCTGATATCACATCGGCGCGATCCCCACTGTCGTGGATCCTACCGAAAACCCTTTTCCATCAGGAGACGCTCATGTCACAGCAAGCCCTTGGCGCTACTCGCGCCAAAAGTCCAGGAATCAGCCGGTACGTCATCGCTTCCCTTGTCGGGAACTCCCTGGAATGGTACGACTTCTTCCTCTATGCAACGGCTGCGGCCATCGTATTCGGGAAACTTTTCTTCCCGGCGGGCACCGATCCCCTCGTGGGAACGCTGGGTGCCTTTGTAGGGTTCGCGGTCGGATTCGCGGCGCGCCCCTTGGGGGGTATTCTCTTCGGTCACATTGGTGACCGGGTGAGCCGGAAATCCGCCTTGGTAATGACACTGAGCATCATGGGTATCGCCACCTTCCTCATGGGGTTTCTTCCCACGTACCAGCAGGTAGGAATTTGGGCGCCCATCCTGCTGGTCATCCTGCGGGTTCTCCAAGGGATTGCTGCCGGCGGCGAATGGGGCGGCGGCGTTCTGATCATCAGTGAAAACTCCTCCGATCAGCGCCGGGGACTGTTCTCTGCGTTCAGCCAGGGAGGAGTCACCCTCGGGTTTGTCCTCGCTTCGGCGGCGTTCTATCTGGCCCAACTGCTCCCGAATGACCAGTTCATGGCCTGGGGCTGGCGTCTGCCCTTCCTCCTGAGTGTGGTGCTGTTCGGCGTCGGCATGTACATCAGGTTCCGTATGCCGGAGACGAAAGAATTCGAGCAGGTGAAAAAGACCGGCGAACGAGCATCCGTGCCAGTTTTGGCGGCGCTGCGGACTCATCCCAAGGAAATCCTGGTCGCAATGGGCCTGAGGGTGGCCGAAAACGGGGGTTCTTACCTGTTCCTGTCATTCTCCCTGGTTTACGGCGTGCACGTCGGAGTCGAAACAGGAACGCTGCTCCTGGGTGTGATGCTTTCCATGCTGTTCGCCTTTTGCACTATCGTCTTTTTTGGACACCTGTCGGACAAAATCGGCCGACGGAAGGTTTATGCTTTCGGAGCCTCAGCTCTGGCACTCATGGCATTCCCATTCTTCTGGCTCATCAATTCAAACTCACCCAGCCTGGTCATCCTGGCCTACTTCATCGGTAACGGAATCTGCCATGCAGCAATGATCGGGGCTCAACCGGCATTCTTCCACGAACTGTTCAGCCCCGAAGTCCGCTACTCCGGCATGGCGTTTGCCCACGAGCTTGCCGCAGTATTTGCCGGCGGACTAGCGCCCTTCATTGCCACCGCGCTGCTGCTCACATACGACAGCTCAACGCCCGTAGCCCTGTACGCCATTGGACTGGCCCTGATTACCTTGACGGCGCTGGCCTTCTCCACAAAGTTGGGCCGGCCCGATACCTCGACAAGGGATGAGCAAACGGGCGTCCGTGCGCTCAAAGCACCACAGCACTAGCTCCCGAGCATTCCGGCGGCTTGCCCGGGTCATGTCTCCGGGCAAGCCGCCAAGCTTCAGGCGCACATCCGTCAGTGGCACGAACCCACTTGCAGTTCCTTCCACTGACGGCGGACAACAACACTGGAAGAGAAAAGAAACAGTCATGGCAGTTTCCATCATCGGCGCCGGCGAGTCACCCTATACGCGACATCCTCAAGCGGGAACGACCTCCTCACGCACCATCGCCGACGCAGTCACCCGTGCACTAACAGATGCAGGGCTCACTCCTGGCGACGTCGACGGCTTCGCGGTCTCGAGCTTCACCTTAGACCCGGACCACGCAATAGACCTGGCCTGGAAAATGGGATTTGAGCTGTCCTGGCTTATGCAGGACACCAACGGCGGTGCCAGTGCCGGAAACATGCTCCAGCACGCAGTCCACGCAATTACGGCCGGCGACGCCTCCGTGATCGTGCTCGCAGCGGGAGACCTCATGGACAACACCGCGTTCGCAAAGCTGGTGGCAAGGTACAATAGCGCCACGGAGAATCACCTCACGCCGTTGCCCCTGGCCGGTCCCAACGCTCTGTTTGCCATGTTGACAAGCCGGCAGATGGAAAAGTTTGGCCTGGGGCGTGAGGATTACGGCCGGATAGCAGTGGCCCAGCGCCAGTGGGCAGCAGGCAATCCTGGGGCTGTCTACCGCACGCCGCTGACACTGGACGAATACCTTGGTGCACCCCTGGTCGCCAACCCATTGGGCCGGTTCGACTGTGTTCCACCAGTCACCGGTGCCGACGCGATCGTCATAGTCGCCGATGAGAGAGCAGACGGAAAGCGGAAGGCCAAAGTACTCTCGGTTACCGCGTCATACAACGCCGACAACCAGGTCGGGGACGGACTCCAAACCGGGCTGCGGAAGTGTGCACCACTGGCATGGGAGCGGGCAGGCGTCTCACCGGAAGATATTGACATCATCAGTGTGTACGACGACTACCCGGCAATGGTCGTGGCGCAATTACTGGACATCGGGATCCTCACCGACGGTGCAGACATCGCAGAATTCATTGAGACCCGGATTCTTTCCCGGGATTTGCCGCTCAACACCTCGGGAGGCCAGCTCTCCGCTGGCCAGGCAGGATCGGCAGGGGGCCTGCACGGTCTCGTTGAAGCGGTGCGGCAATTGCGCGGGCAGGCAGGAGACAGACAAGTACATGCAAAGACCGCCGCAGTCAGCGGATACGGCATGGTGCTGTACCGGCACGGCTCCTGCGCAAACATGACGGTGCTGGAGGCCGCCCAATGAGCGCACTCATCCAGACCTGTACCAATTGCTCGGCATCATATTTCCCGGCCCGGCTCATCTGCCGCCACTGCCATGGGACAGAGTTCGCGGACGACAAGGTCGACGCAGGAGCAGTTGAGACAACCACCCGGCTCTCCAATGGCTATCAAATAGCCACAGTCACCTGCCCAGGTGACGTCTACCTTATAGCCCGCATCATTGGTGGAACTGCCGAAGCCGGCGACCGGATCAGGCTAACCAACGATCCGAGCGACGATGCCGCAGTGGCTGCCTTTGTGCCTCTACACGGAACGGAACTTTAGGAAAACCATGAGAGAGATCGCCAGTACCAATCCAGGACCCGGCGCAATGACAGTGCCCGGTATGTTGCTCAGAAGGGCTGAGGAAGCACCCACCACACCCCTCCTGCGCTGCGGGTCCATCCGCCGCGACGGGCAACAGATGGTTCAAGCCGTTGCTCGCGCTGGCGACGTCCTGCTCGAGCACGGAATTCGCGCAGGCGATCACGTTGCTTTGATGTCGGCCAACCGGATCGAACTGCTTGACTTCATCCTTGGCTGTGCCTGGATTGGGGCTGTTGCCGTGCCAATCAATACCGCGGCCCGCGGAGAGCAGCTCCATCACATTCTCTCCAACTCCAAGTCATCCCTCCTCATCACCGAGATCCCCTTGTTGGAGCATGTAAATCGCCTACCCCAGCTTCCGGAGCTGCGACAAATATGGGTCGTCGAGGAGTCCGACGGGCCTGTCGAAACCGGCTATCCGGTTTCTGCGCTGCCGACCTCGGTTACGGAAGCGGAACCCGCCGACGTTGCGCCCGGCGACACAGCAGCAATCCTCTACACCTCCGGCACGACCGGCATATCAAAGGGAGTCCAGTGCCCTCACGGCCAGTTCTACTGGTGGGGTACAAATGTAAGCCAGCAGCTTGAAATCACAGCTGAAGACGTCCTCTACACCTGCTTACCGCTCTTCCACACCAATGCCCTCAACGCATTCTTTCAGGCGCTCGTCAGCGGAGCCGAATATGTGCTTGGACCGCGCTTCTCCGCCTCACGGTTCTGGTCGGACGCCCAGGAAGCGGGAGCAACGTTCACCTACCTGCTCGGCGCCATGGTCAGTATCCTTGCCAGTAAACCGCCTGCTCCCGGGGATCGAACTCACGGCATTACCGCTGCTTTGGCCCCTGCAACCCCTGCTGGCTTGCTGAATGATTTCCGGGACCGTTTCGGAGTGACGCTGATAGACGGCTACGGCGCCACCGAAACGAATTCGATCGTGGCTGCAAGCAGGTCTGAACAACGCCCTGGCTACATGGGCAAAATCCAGCCCGGTTTCACCGCCCGCGTAGTGGATGAACACGGCCTGGAAGTACCGCCGGGTGAACCCGGCGAACTGTTGCTGCGCAGCGACCAGCCCCATGCATTCGCAACCGGCTACTATCAGATGCCCGAAGCTACCGTCCTGGCATGGAAGGACCTATGGTTCCACACCGGCGACCGCGTCGTGATAGAGCCCGACGGATGGCTGCGCTTCGTCGACAGGATCAAGGATGTTATCCGACGCAGGGGCGAGAACATCTCCTCCGCTGAGGTCGAACAAGTCCTGCTGGAACACCCCGCCATCAGCGAAGTAGCCGTCTATGCCGTGGACTCTGAACTCGGAGAAGACGAGGTTATGGCCGCCATTGTTCCCAAAGGCCCCGTAGATTTCAACGAAATCACAGAATTCTGTGAACCGCGGCTCGCGAAGTACGCCATCCCCCGCTTCATGCTGGTCCGCGATGCTCTGCCGCGCACCGAAAACGGAAAAGTACGCAAGTCCGTCCTGAGGGAGGAAGGTAAGGAAGCCGCTCAGTGGGACAGGGAACTGGAAAAGACCCACAAACAGACGCCAGTACTCAGCGCTCCTGCACTCAAATAAGAACGCAAAACCTACCGGGCACCTGTCGGGCGTGCTTCGAGCCCGACACACGTACGGGACGTGGACGCGCTGGCAAGCCAACAACTTTCACCGGACCACCGGTTCTTCGGCGTTTCTTTCACAGCTTGCTGCTCCTAAACCAAGCACAGGTCTTCATCCAAAAAGCCAACGCCCGTCTTTCCCCAACCAGTCCTAAACAACGACAGACAAGCTGCCGGGTTACCCTGCTTCGCCGCCAACGTACAGGGAGGTGACCGGCAGGATATGAACACAGATGGGAGCAAGAAATGCAGACTACTCACACCCCTTCCCGTGAGGCAATCCTGAATGGGTTCGCCGAGGAACTCATGACTGCCGGCTCAACGCGCGTACCCGTGGCGCCGCTGCGGGACCGGGTCACGGCCATGACCATTCAGGACGCATATGAGGTCCAGGAAGCCCAGCTGCGCCGGCACCTCAGTACCGGCCGGATACTAGCTGGCAGGAAGGTTGGTTTGACCTCTCTGGCCATGCAGGCCCAGCTTGGCGTCGATGCCCCAGACTTTGGGTTCTTCTTTGAAGACATGGTTCACCACGAAGGCGCGCGGATCCCCACGGATGGCTTCATCGCCCCGAAGGTTGAGCCCGAGTTCGGATTCCTGCTCAAGAATTCGCTGCAGGGCCCGGGCGTAACCTACCAGCAAGCCGCAGACGCGATCGAGGCGGTCTATCCCGCGATCGAGATCATCGATTCCCGGATTGCGGACTGGGACATCCGTTTAGTGGACACAGTGGCGGACAACGCCTCCTGCGGAGCCATCGCCGTGGGGCAAAGCCCATTGGATGTCCCTCCAGACCGGCTGACCGAGGTCGAATGCGTACTGCGCATCGATAACCACCCGGCCGAGACCGGCACTGGTAAAGCCGTAATGGGCGATCCAATCGAAGCTTTGGTTTGGCTGGCAAACGTCCTCGGAGAACAAGGAGTCGCCTTGGCAGCCGGCCAGCTCGTCCTTCCGGGATCCTTCACGAAGGCTCTTCCGGTCGTGGCGGACAGCAGTGCAACAGCTGATTTCGGGGACCTCGGGTCCCTAACCATCCACTTTATCTAGCCCAGCGGCACGTGCAGCCGAAAACAATCAAAGGAACCCACATGGCTAAGAAGACTGCCGCGATCGTCGGCTCCGGCAACATCGGCACCGACTTGATGTTCAAGATCATGCGCCGCAGCACCAACCTCGAGGTCAAGTACATGATCGGCGTGGATCCGGCCTCGGACGGGCTGGCCCGCGCGGCCCGTCTCGGAGTCACCACCTCGGCGGAGGGCGTTGACTGGCTCCTGGCCCAGGATGAACTGCCCGACTTCGTCTTTGAATGCACCTCGGCCAAAGCCCATGAAGCTAACGCCCCGAAGTACAAGGCCGCGGGGATCCATGCAATCGACCTGACTCCTGCCGCCGTCGGTCCTTACCTGTGCCCGGTGGTGAACCTGGACGCCCCCGAGGATGTCCTGAACGTCAACATGATCACCTGCGCCGGGCAGGCCACTACGCCGATTGTCGCCGCGATTTCCTCGGTGGTGCCCGTGGACTACGCCGAGATCGTCGCCTCCATCGCCTCCAAGTCGGCCGGTCCGGGAACCCGTGCCAACGTTGACGAGTTCACCGAAACCACCGCCAAAGCACTGGAAGAAGTGGGCGGGGCAAAGCAGGGCAAGGCCATCATCATCATCAACCCGGTGGAACCGCCCATGATCATGCGCAACACCATTTACGCCGCGATCCCCGCCCAGGCGGCCGAACCCGGCAACCTGCAGGACAAGATCCGTGCCGCGATCGACGAAGCAGTGGCCAGGATCCAAGACTATGTTCCCGGATACTCGCTGCGAGTGGAGCCCCAGTTCGACGCCGCCCGCGACGACTGGAACGGCAACGGCCGCGTCGGCGTCTGGGTCCAGGTCAAGGGCGCCGCGGACTACCTGCCCGAGTACGCCGGCAACCTGGACATCATCACCGCCGCCGCCACCCGGACAGCAGACCTGCTGGCCGAACGCATGGACGCCGCCGTCCCTTCAACAACACCCGTAGGAGCATAACCATGACAGCAACCAACGACCTCAGTGTCCGGCTGACGGACACCACCCTGCGGGACGGCTCCCACGCCATGAGCCACAAATTCACCGAAGAACACGTTCGCTCCGTGGTCCGTGCCCTCGACGACGCCAAAGTCGAAGTCATCGAGGTCACCCACGGCGACGGACTCGGCGGGTCCTCCTTCAACTACGGCTTCTCCCTCACCCCGGAACTGGACCTGGTACGCGCCGCCGTCGACGAAGCGAAAAACGCCCGGATCGCCGTACTCATGCTCCCGGGCCTGGGCACCATCCACGACCTGAACCAGGCCCACGACGCCGGCGCCTCAGTCGCCCGCATCGCCACGCACAGCACCGAAGCCGACGTCTCCATCCAGCACTTCCAGCACGCCCGCAAACTCGGCATGGAAACCGTCGGCTTCCTGATGCTCTCCCACCGCACCACCCCCGAGAACCTGGCCAAGCAGGCCCGAATCATGGCCGACGCCGGCTGCCAGTGCGTCTACGTCGTCGATTCAGCCGGAGCCCTGATCCTCGAAGACGTCTCCGACCGCGTCTCCGCCCTCGTCACCGAACTCGGGGATGACGCCCAGGTAGGCTTCCACGGCCACCAGAACCTAAGCTTCGGCGTCGCCAACTCCGTCTACGCCGCCCGCGCAGGCGCCAAACAAATCGACGGAACCCTGCTGGCCCTCGGGGCTGGAGCCGGAAACTCACCCACCGAAGTGCTCGCCGCCGCGTTCGAACGGCTGGGCATCCAGACCGGCGTTGACGTTCAGGGGGTCATGGCAGCAGCCGAAGACATCGTCAAGCCCATCATCACGCGCATGCCCATCATGGACCGCGCCTCCATCATGCAGGGCTACGCCGGCGTCTACTCCTCCTTCCTCATCCACGCCGAACGCGCCGCCCAACGCTACGGCGTCCCGGCATGGAAAATTCTGCAGGAAGTTGGAAACGCGGGATACGTCGGGGGCCAGGAGGACATGATCGTGGATGTCGCCGTAAACCTGATGGCCGAAAGCAGGTGAGACAAGAGGGGACAAGACCCCTGTGATGCCCTTCCGTGCCGAGATGGTGACAGCAAGTTCCAAGAACACTGCACCGCCAAAACCCTCCAGACGCCGCCCATAGCGCTAGGTTGCCATCCCTGCGATCCATCGGGACTGCCCTACCAAGGACATAACTCTTAACTCCGTCTACCGACTAAGAACGACGGGAAAGGAAGGAATTCATGCCCCACGCAGTTGTGGCGACTCAAGCCGGTGGACCCGAAGTCCTCTCTTACATATGGACTGACACCCCCACGCCAGGTCCCGGGCAGCTACTGCTCCGGGTGGCAGCGGCGGGAATGAACTTCTCGGACACCTATAAACGTAAGGGCATGCACAAATTTACGTATCCCTACGTTCCAGGGTCGGAAGCGGCAGGGACGGTAGCGGCGCTTGGTGAGGGGGTTGTCGAATTCGCTGTAGGAGACCGCGTAGCTACCGCTGAGGGTCTTCATTGCTATGCCGACTATGCCGTGGTGGACGCCGGTAATGCTTTGCCCGTTCCGGACGAAGTTGACGACGCTACAGCAGCCGCCCTTCCGTTGCAGGGTCTAACGGCCCACTACTTAGCGAATTCGGCTTTCCAAATCGAGGCGGGTCAAAACGTTCTGCTCCACGCTGGCGGAGGTGGGGTGGGCCCACTGCTTATCCAACTCCTCAAGGCCAAGGGTGCACGGGTAATCACCACCGTGTCCTCCAACGAAAAGGAAGCACTCGCGCTTCGGTTCGGGGCCGACCGAGTTCTCCGATATGCCGGATTCGCCACAGGCGTACGGGACTTTACTGACGGCAAGGGCGTCGATGTCGTTTACGATGGCGTCGGCAAGGACACTTTTGACGGTTCACTTAAGGCTCTTGCCGTGCGCGGGACTTTGGTCCTGTTCGGCGCAGCCTCAGGCCCTGTGCCACCGGTAGACTTGCACCGTCGGATCGCTGAAGGTTCGAGATTCCTGACCGCCCCCAGCTTGGCTTCCTACCTGCAAAATGCAGAGGAACGTCGTTGGCGGTCCACTGAGATTTTCGCTGCCGCATCCAACCACAACCTCAAAGTCTCTATTGGCGCCACGTACCGGCTCTCTGAAGCTGCCCAGGCCCACCGAGACCTGGAGGGACGTCGCATTGCAGGTAAAGGGCTCCTTATCCCGTAACCCATGACTCCATCGCGTGACCGCGAGGCAAGTGACTGCCCCTAACACCGTCACACGTTTGAACGGAAGAAAGCTGGTTGAAATGACACAGGAATTGGTCGAGCATTACCACCACCCCTCGGACCGAAAATTCGACCGCCTAACGCGCTAGGGGCCGCCGGCTGGTCATAAGGCCTTCATTGAGATGCATCAGGCCGCCTTCAATCCCGAGGCCGAGGTCCCGCCTAAGTTCAAGGAGCTGATGACTTTGGCCATCGCGCTGACCACACAATGCGCCTAGTGCATCGAAGCCCATAGCAAAGGTGCCAAGACACAGGGCGCTACCCACGAGGAAATCGCCGAAACCATCACGTTGACTGCAACCATGCGTGCCTCTGCCGCAATGGCACACGGCAGGATGGCCTGGAAGTTCTTCACCGCAGAGGACTAAACAATCGCGCCCCAAGGGATGCCTCAGGCCGTGGAGTCAAGCCGGATGAACGAGTCCGAGTCCTGCGGCCGTGGCCTGCGAGGGGAGTCTCGCGCGTGAACAGGAGAGGCACACCCCAACCTGACGTCAGGAAGCAAGGATAAGAGCGTCAGAATAGGGTCCGAACCAGCCTTTCGGCACACTCCGCTGAAAAGGTTCTAGATTTCAACCGGACGGTCATGCTGCCCACCACTCTTGCCGACGGGATGCCCGATCATGGATGCTGCTTTGTGCAGACAGTGTCTGCACAAAGCAAGGATGTCGACGACAGCTCTGCCGGCCCGATTTCGAAGTCGTTAGCCAGACGTTGGGCGGGATCGATCAGGTAGGCGCTTTACTCGGCACTTTCGGTAACTTCGGAGTCCGGTTCGGCCCATTCCAAGGCGGCGACGAGGTGTCCCTCGTCAGGAAGTGCTTTCTGTTCCGCTGCGGGCAATTTGTCGTAGGTGTAGGCGGCGACGGCCATGGGGGATGTTGAGCGTCCGAGGCTGTATCGGACGCTTCGGT
>Ga0308160_10002782_pt1 | contig 20484 bp, 18 predicted proteins | sample PhyFR1_FD_201036 | JGI IMG/M metagenome (GOLD analysis project Ga0308160, IMG submission 201036) | Phyllosphere microbial communities from UC Gill Tract Community Farm, Albany, California, United States - DLSLF.R1 | ecosystem: Host-associated > Plants > Phyllosphere > Unclassified | place: USA...
TGATGGCGTCGACCACCTGCTCGGTCATCGCATCGTCGACCACCACCTCGATCTTCACCTTCGGCAGGAAATCGACCACGTACTCGGCGCCGCGATACAGCTCGGTATGGCCCTTCTGGCGGCCGAAGCCTTTCACCTCGGTCACGGTCAGGCCGGTGACGTTGACGTCGGCCAGCGCCTCGCGCACCTCGTCCAGCTTGAACGGTTTGATCACGCAGGTAATTTGTTTCATTTAAAGCTCCTTTCAGGTTTTCTTGGGCGGCGCACGGCGGCGCCTTTGGTCTCGGTCCGGCTCAATTATCCGGAATCTGGGCCAGTTGCTCCATCCACACGGTTGCCTCGGAATCGCTCGGGGCGCGCCAGTCGCCGCGCGGCGACAGCGAGCCGCCATTGCCGACCTTCGGCCCGTTCGGCACGCAGGAACGCTTGAACTGGCTGGTCTTGAAGAAGCGCCACAGGAAGATGCCGAGGTTCTTCTTGATCGCCGCCAGGTCGTACTGGTTGCGCGCCGGGTTGCCGCCTTCCGGCCACGGGCCGAGGTTGCGGTCACGCCAGGCCGACCAGGCCAGGAAGGCCACCTTGGTCGGCCGGAAGCCGTAGCGCAGCGTGTAATACAGATTGAAGTCCTGCAGCTCGTAGGGACCGATGAAGTTCTCGGTGACCTGGGCCGGCTTGCCCTCTTCTTTGCCGGTGCCGGTCTTGGCGGGCACCAGCTCCGGGCTGATCTCGGTTTCCAGAACCTGGATCAGCACGTCGGAACCGGTGTCGCCGATCTGCTTCGTGTCCGCCACCCAGCGCACCAGGTGCGAGATCAGGGTCTTGGGCACGCTGGCATTCACGTTGTAGTGCGACATGTGGTCACCCACGCCGTAGGTGCACCAGCCCAGCGCCAGCTCGGACAGGTCGCCGGTGCCGATCACGATCGCGTGGTTGTGGTTGGCGAGGCGGAACAGGTGGCTGGTGCGCTCGCCCGCCTGCACGTTCTCGAAGGTGACGTCGTATTCTTCCTTCCCCTCGGCATACGGGTGGCCGAGGTCCTTCAGCATCTGGATGCAGCTCGGGCGGATGTCGATTTCGCGCGCGCTGCAGCCGACTGCCGCCATCAGGTCGCGCGCCTGGCGCAGCGTGCGTTCGCTGGTGGCGAAGCCGGGCATGGTGTACGCCAGGATGTTGGTGCGCGGCAGGCCGAGACGGTCCATGGCCTTGGCGCAGACCAGCAGCGCGTGGGTCGAATCGAGCCCGCCCGAAATGCCGATCACGACCTTCTCGTGACCCGAGGATTGCAGCCGCTGCAGCAGCGCCTGCACCTGGATGTTGTAGACCTCGGTGCAGCGCTCGTCGCGCCGTGCGCTCGATGCCGGCACGTAGGGGAAGCGCTCGACCAGGCGCTGCAGCGGCAGCTCGCGCTCGAGCGGCAGCGCCAGCGGGAAGCGCTGGATGCGGAACCTGGCGACTTCGTCGGCATGGCGGCGCACCGATTGCGCGAAGGTGGTCGCGTGCATGCGGTCCTGCGCCAGCCGTTCCAGGTCGACGTCGGCGAAGATGATGTGCGAATCCTGCAGGAAGCGCTGCGACTCGGCCAGCATGTCGCCTTTTTCATAGATCAGCGACTGGCCGTCCCAGCCCATGTCGGTGGTCGACTCGCCCAGGCCGGCCGAGGTGTACAGGTAAGCCGCCACGCAGCGTGCCGACTGCTGGCCGACCAGCTGGTGCCGGTAGCCGCTTTTTCCGACGACGATGTTCGAGGCCGACAGGTTGACCAGCACCGTGGCCCCGGCCAGCGCCGCGAACGAGGATGGCGGCACCGGCACCCAGACGTCTTCGCAGATCTCGACGTGGAAGCGGAACAACGGCAGGTCAGTGTCCTGATTCGCGACCTCGAACAGCTGCTCCGGACCGAAGGGCACGTCCTGTCCCAGCAGCCCGATCTGCGTCACCGCGGTGTTGTCCGCGGGACTGAACTGCCGCATTTCGTAAAATTCGCCATAATTGGGCAAATAGCTCTTCGGCACCACACCCAGGATGCGACCGCCGGCCACGACCACCGCGCAATTGAACAGCGTATGGTTGAGGCGCAGCGGCACGCCGACGATCATGGCCAGCGGCAGTTCGGTGGACGCCGCGACCACGTCGGCAAGCGCGGCCAGGCAGGCGTCGAGCAGCGCGCGCTGGTGGAACAGGTCGTCGCAGGTGTAGGCGGACAGGCCGAGTTCCGGGAAGGCGACCAATACCGCGCCCTGTCCGGCCGCCTGGCGCGCCAGTTCGATCGTCTGGCGTGCGTTGAACGCCGGATCGGCGACCTTGCAGCGCGGGCTGGCGACGGCGACACGGGCGAAATCGTGCGAATAGAGGTTGAAGAATGGCTTATCCATCATGCATCTTTCCTTGGGTGAGCTTCGACCACCATTTGTTTGCCGGGAAGCGCGGCGCCCGCGCAGTACCCGTTACTCCTTTGATATGGAAGTCATCTTGAATTATCGCACGCATATCGTTTCTTCTCTGTCCGAGATCGGCCAGCCCGCGTGGGACGCGCTGGCATCCAGCCAGGACAAACCGAATCCCTTCCTCTCGTATGCCTTCCTGCATGCCCTGCACGAGTCCGGCAGCGCCGCGCCGGATGCCGGCTGGCAGCCGCAATTTCTCACGCTGTACGATGGAGAAGAGCTGGCCGCCGCCCTGCCCCTGTACGTCAAATACCACTCCTACGGCGAATACGTGTTCGACTGGGCCTGGGCCGATGCCTACGGGCGCAATGGCCTGGAGTACTACCCGAAACTGCTGTCGGCGATCCCGTTCACCCCGGTGACCGGTCCACGCCTGCTGGCGCGCGACGAGACCGCCCGCGCCGCCCTGATCGAGGTGCTGCGCCACGTGCAGCAGTCGACCGAGGTCTCGTCGACTCACATCCTGTTTCCACCCGAGGAACATGCGCGCCAGCTGGGCGAAGCCGGCTTCCTGCTGCGCAGCGGGGTACAGTTCCATTGGGTCAACCAGGGCTATGCGGATTTCGACGCCTTCCTGGCGACGCTGGAGCAAAAGAAACGCAAGAACATCCGCGCCGAGCGACGCAAGGTGCGCGAGGCCGGCGTGACCTTGCGCCGGGTGCGCGGCATCGACGCCAGCGACGAAGACTGGCGCTTCTTCACGCGCTGCTACCGGCATACCTATGCCGAGCACTACTCGAAGCCTTACCTGAACCTGGATTTCTTCCGGCGCATCGGGCGCGAGATGCCCCACAACCTGCTGCTGGTGATTGCCGAGCGCGATGGGACGCCGATCGCGTCATCGCTGGTGGTGCATGACGAGACCACCCTGTATGGCCGCTACTGGGGCGCGCTCGAACACGTGCCCTGCCTGCATTTCGAGACCGCGTATTACCAGCCGCTGGAATTCTGCATCGAGCAGGGCATCGGGGTGTTCGAGGGCGGCGCCCAGGGCGAGCACAAGATGGCGCGCGGCTTCCTGCCGACGCGGACCTGGTCGGCCCACTGGCTCAAGCATCCGGCGTTTGCCGATGCGATCGAGCGCTTCCTCGAACAGGAGGCCGGCGGGATCGACGATTACATCGATGAGCTGAACGACCGGAATCCGTTCCGGGGCCAGGCCTGACCCGGGCCGGTCATTTGCACCGCCCGCATATTGACTTGACGACAAGCAGACAGCTGTCCGATGATTGCCGGGCGGTACGGCATGGAGCCGCTACCACCGACCCTGGAGACGACACAATGACACGATTCATCCTGGCCGCCCTGCTGGCGAGCAGCGTGGCCGGCCTGGCGCAGGCTGCCGACAAGGCCGACGATGCCCAGCTGCGCGCGGCGATCGCAGGCAGCCACCGCAGCAGCGCCAACGCGGCGCGCGACAACTGGCGCCATCCGTATGACACCCTGGCCTTCTTCGGCATCAAGCCGAACATGACGGTGGTGGAGCTGTCGCCCGGTGGCGGCTGGTACACCGAGATCCTGGCGCCCTACCTGCGCGACAACGGCAAGCTGATCGCCGCAGGCCCAGCCTTCGATCCGGCCAAGCGTGGCACCGTGGCCTTCAAGCAGAAACTGGACGCCAATCCGGCGGTCTTCGGCAAGGTCGTGCAGGGTGTGTTCGCGCCGCCGTCGACCTACAACTTTGCCGCCCCCGGCAGCGTCGACATGGTGCTCACCTTCCGCAACCTGCACAACTGGATCGACGCCGGCGGCGACGACGAGCTCAAGGGCGTGTTCAAGGCGGCCTACACCAGCCTGAAGCCGGGCGGCGTGCTCGGCATCGAAGAACACCGCTTGCCGGAAGCCATGCCGCAGGATCCCAAGACCTCGAGCGGGTACGTGCACGAATCCTATGTGATCAGGATGGCGGAAAGCGCCGGCTTCAAGCTGGCGGCGAAATCGGACATCAACGCCAATCCGAAGGACAAGGCCGACCACAAGGGGGGCGTATGGGCCCTACCCCCGACCCTGGCCAACCGCGACCAGGACCGCGAGAAATACCAGGCGATCGGCGAGAGCGACCGCATGACGCTCAAGTTCGTGAAGCCATAAACCGCAGCGTGCCCGCTGCCGCTGGTTTGCGGGCGGTCATGGCGCGGTCAAGCTGCGCACGCATTCGGGACAGGCGGCGCAGCACCGGCGCACGGATCTTGCCCGGTCTCGGCCGGGACGCCATCGGCGCCCTCCCACTGAGCGGCATGGACCCGGTTGCGGCCACTGCGTTTGGCGGCATACATCAGTTCGTCCGCGCGCGCGATCAGGGCGTGGCTGGCAATGTTAGGCAGGCAGGCGGACAGGCGCGCGCTCACCACGCCGAAGCTGGCCGTCGCATTGATCCGGACATCGGCATGCGGACGGCTTGTTTCGGCAAGACGTGCGCGCATGCGCTCGGCAAGGGCCAGGCCCTCGTCCAGGGTGGTGTCGGGCAGGATCAGGAGGAATTCTTCGCCGCCGTAGCGCACGACCGTATCCCTGTCGGCGCGGATCATCGACAGCAACAAGCGTGCGAAATCCTGCAGGAGCGTGTCCCCGGCCTGGTGGCCGTAGGTATCGTTGATGGCCTTGAAATTGTCCAGGTCGCACACGATGATGGTCAGCGCGGCATGCTGGCGACGGGCGCGCTCGATTTCACGTTCCAGCAGGCCGGCATTCAGGTGGCGCCGGTTGAAGGCGCCCGTGAGCGGATCGCGTAGGGACTGGTCGATCAGCGTTTGCTCGGTCCAGTATTGGCGGCGCGACGCATGGGCGTCGCGCCGCGCGGCAGCGGCGCCGAACAGGTTCGCCAGCAGCAGCAGCATCGCCATGGTCCCCAGCTGGCGCGGGTTGACCGTACCCATGGCATACACCAGGGCCAGGAAGCCGGCGCTCGCGCCCAGCGCCACGATGTAGGCGTTGACCAGGCGGTTTGGAATGAACAGGTAGACGATGATCAGCATGATCGCCATCGACATGCCATGAAGCAGCAGTTCGCCACGCGAATACGTGACCAGCAAGAACGTGAGCATCGCCAGGCTGCTGAATACGGTGGCCGAGCGATAGCCGGTTTGCCCGGGATTGGCGCTGCGGCGGGTCAGCACGATACCGGTCACGGCCACCGCGGCGGTTGCCAGGCGCACCACGAACAGCAGCAGTGTCTGGCGATTCAGGCCAAGGTGAGCCACGTCGGCAAGCGCGAAGGCCAGATAAAAGACGCTGCAAAATGAGAGCGAACGCGTCAATTCATGCCGGATGACGCCACCCTGGGCGCGCAGGAACGCGGCTTCGATGCCGGCGGATGCGAATTCACCGCGCCAGCGCACAATGGCGCCGGGAGACTGCTGCGTAGACATGAAAAGACGAATAGACGTGGACGTGCCGACTGTAACGACATGCTGCATTTCTGTAAAGAAATTTATACGAAAATTCACACAATGGTTGCGTCGATGCTGCGTCAGCCCATTGGACGGCCAGGATTACAAAAACATCGGAACGTTTTATTTAATAAGACATCTGGAATGATCGACACTGAACGCTTAATTTTACGCAAACACACGGTGGCAGATACCGACCTGGTTTTCCAGCTTGCCAGCGATCCGGCCGTGCTTCAGTCCATTGGTGGCCGTCCTCCCTCGCGCGAAGACGCCTGGCACCGACTGCTTCGCTATGCGGGTCATTGGAGCTTGCTGGGCTTTGGCATGTTCGCGGTAGTCGAGCGGGCCACCAATCAATTCATCGGCGAAGTGGGCCTGGCAGATTTCCAGCGCGGCCTGGGCACCGACTTCGATGGCGAACCTGAAGCCGCGTGGGTATTCACCGGGCATTCACATGGCAAAGGTTTTGCCCTGGAAGCCATGACGGCAGCGCTGGACTGGTTCGATCAGCAAGCCGTGTCATCACGCAGCGTGTGCATGATCGAACCGCGTAATACGGCCTCGATCAGACTCGCGGAGAAACTGGGATTCACTTGTTACGGCCAGGGTTGTTACAGGCATCATGAAATCAACAAATACGAGCGCATGCGGCCTGATCATCAACCCCGCATCGAAACAACGTGAGTCCCGAATCGATGGATAGTCAGACCACGCTCTTGACCACGCCCCCATCCGCACGCAGGGCTGCGCCCGTGGTGGCGGATGCGAGCGGGCTGGCGACGTAGGCCACCAGCGAAGCGACTTCCTCCGGCGCGGCAAAGCGCTTGATGAGCGAGGTCGGACGTGCCTTCTCGAAGAATTCCTTTTCAGTCTGCTCGAAGGACAAGCCTTGCGCCTTGCCCATCGATTCGACCAGGTCCCTGACGCCGCGCGACTTGGTGGGGCCTGGCAGGATGCTGTTGACCGTGATGCCGGTACCCGCCACCGCTTCGGCCAGGCCGCGCGCCACCGCGAGCTGGGCGGTCTTGGTGGTGCCGTAGTGGATCATCTCGGTCGGGATCTGGATCGCGCTTTCGCTCGAAATGAAAATGATGCGGCCCCAGTTCCGCTGCCGCATCGATGGTAGGTACAGGCGCGCCAGGCGCACGCCGCCCAGCACGTTCACTTCGAAAAAGCGCATCCAGTCTTCGTCGGGGATCTCCTCGAATGGCTTGGCTTCGAAAATGCCGAGGTTGTTGACCAGGATTTCGACATCCGGATACCGGCGCCCGAGTTCCTCGGCGGCAGCGGCGCTGCCGAGATCGCCGGCGAAGCCTAGGACATCCGCGCCGGTGGCGGCTTTGATGTCGGCGATCGCCGTATCGACCGCCGCCTGCGTACGCCCGTTCACGATCACGCGGGCGCCTTCGCGTGCCAGCGCTTCGACGATGGCACGGCCGATGCCGGCGGTACTGCCGGTGACCAGTGCGAGTTTGTTGGTGAGCTTGAGATCCACGATGTTCCTTTCTTGTTCGATGGCGGGGTGAGGATGACGTGGACGATTATGCAGCTTTTCCCGGTTCCGGGCCGGGGTCAGGGCATGGGCCTGTCGCCCAGGCTGCTGCGCAGCCAGTCGCGCCCGCGCGCATCCATCGCCTTGGCGATCACCGCTTCCGGCAGGCTATAGACCGTGGCCCAGGTGGCGCGGCCATCGGGCGCATTCGACGGAAAGCTGGTGGTCTCGATCGGCCAGTGGTACTTGCGCTTCAGCGCGCGGACGATGGCAGCCAGCGTGACGCGGCCGCGCAGGGGTTCGGCGCCGGCCTGGTCGGCATTGGACAGCAGGACGGCGAGCACGAGCCCGCGCGCGGTGCGCGGGCCGGGGAAGATGGGCGTTTTACTGGGCATGCCGGCATTGTAGCCGGGCAGCGTCATGCAGCCCTTTCCATATCGCTTTTGTGCCACCACAGTTTCGGATTGTTGTCGGCCAGTTCGCGCAGCAGGTCCCACACCACCTTCACGCGGCGCAGCCGGTACAGGTCGGCCGGCGCGGCCAGCCAGAACGAGCGTTCGGCATAAAAGCCCGGCAGCACCTGTACCAGGCGCTCGTCGTCCATCACCGCGTACGGCGGCGCCATCATCAGGCCCATGCCCAGCGCCGCAGCTTCGATCTGGGCAGTCATGCCGGAGCAGCACAGGCGCCGCCGCGGCGTGAAGCCGAGTTCGTTCAGGTAGGACAGTTCGCGGCTGGCCAGGCGGTCCTGCACGTAATCGACGAAATCGTGGCGCTCGAGGTCGGCCTGGGTATCGATCGGCGCATGCTTGGCGAGGTAGGCAGGCGCGGCGTACAGGTAGAAGCGGAACGAGGCCAGGCGCGTGACCATGTAGCGCCCGGTGGACGGCGGATCGAGCATGACGCCGAGGTCGGCCTCGCGGTTGGCCAGGTTGGCAAAGCGCGGCAGCGCCAGCAGGTCGATCGACAAATCCGGATGCTCCTCGAACAGCGGCACCAGCAGCGGCGCCACCACGCGCACGCCGAACACCTCGGGCACGCCGAGGCGCACCACCCCGTGGGCCGCCACCTCGGCCCCGCCGAGCTGCTCGGCCGCCGCCAGCGCCGCACCTTCCATGGCCTCGGCGTGCGGCAGCAGCGCGTGCCCCATTTCGGTCAGTTCGTAGCCTTCGCGCGAACGGTCGAACAGGGTGTTGCCGAGCTGGTGTTCGAGGCGGTCGATGCGGCGCGCCACCGTGGTGTGCTCGACCTCGAGCCGGCGCGACGCGCCCGACAGCGTGCCGGCGCGTGCCAGTTCCAGGAAGAAACGCAGGTCGGTCCACTCGGGCAGGCTGTTCATGACAGGTTGTTCCTTATCAAGATGACACATTGTGCACTAGTGCACATTCCTGCTGCAAGGTTTTGGTGCTGCCATTTGTGCGTGCACAAAAACCACACAAGTGAGCTCGACGGTGCCCTTTCCCGCGTGCCCCCAGGCGGTGCATATGGATGTGCAAATTTGCACACCCGGTGGGCGCGCTGTTGTCTATTCAACCAATCCCATCCGAGTCACACTGCGGTGCGTGCGAAAAAAAAAGCATGACACCACAACAAAATCAGGAGACGTCCATGCGTGTTAGCAAGAAACAAGCGCGGTTGCCCATGCGCGCAACCCGGCAGCACCTGCTGAGCCATTCTGCCGCTGCCCTGCTCGCCCTGTCCGGCGCTGCCGCCGGTACGGTCCATGCCCAGGACACCGGCGCTGCCGCAGGTGGTGTCACTGCGGCCCCCGAGGGCAATGTCGAGAAAGTGGTCGTCACCGCACGCCGCCGCCAGGAGACCCTGCAGGACGTCCCGGTGTCGGTCACGGCGTACACCGCCGACCAGCTGTCCAAGCAGGGCATCCCGGACGTGGTCGCGCTCACCACCACGCTGCCGAACACCACCCTGAAAGCCTCGCGCGCCACCAATTCCACGCTCACCGCCTTCATCCGTGGCGTCGGCCAGGCCGACCCGCTGGCCGGCTTCGAATCCGGCGTCGGCATCTACCTCGACGACATCTACCTGGCCCGCCCGCAAGGCGCCGTGGCCGACATCTACGACGTCGAGCGCATCGAAGTGCTGCGCGGCCCGCAGGGTACGCTGTACGGCCGCAACACCATCGGCGGCGCCGTCAAGTACGTCACCCGCAAACTGGCGCCGCAGACCGACGTGCGCCTGAAAGGCACGCTCGGCAACTACAAGGAACGCGACGGCGTCCTCACTGCCAGCACCCCGCTCAGCGACACGCTGCGCGTCGGCGGCACCATCGCCAAGTTCAAGCACGACGGCTACGGGCGCAACCTGTTCAACGGCGCCCCCAACTACGACAAGGACCTGAGCGCGGCGCGCGTCTCGGCCGAATGGACGCCGACACCGGAACTGTTCGTGCGCCTGGCTGCCGACCTGACCCGGGACGATTCGCATCCGAAAAACGGCCACCGCCTGATCGTCGGCCGTACCAGCGGCGCACCGATCCTGTCCAACGTCTACGACACCCAGGCCGAGATGATGACGGCCCTCGGCCACGAGCAGGAAGTGCGCCAGCATGGCGTGTCGGCCACGGTCGAGTGGACCGTCACCCCGGAGCTGACCTTCAAGTCGATCACCGCCCAGCGCCAGGACAAGTCCTACGCCCCGATCGATTTCGACGCTCTGCCCGTGGTCGACATGGAAGTCCCGGCGCTGTACACCAACAAGCAGTTCAGCCAGGAATTCAACCTGACCTATACCGGTCCGAAGATCCAGGGCGTGGCCGGCGTCTACTACATCGATGCCAACGCCTACAACAAGTTCGACACCGTCCTGGCCGGTCTCGTGCCCACCAGCACCTTTACCAGCGACGACATCGACACCAAGGCCTGGGCCGTGTATGCCGACGGCAGCTACAACCTGACCGACGCGCTGCAGCTGTCGCTGGGCGGCCGCTACACCGTCGACAAGCGCGAAGCCGACATCTTCCGCCAGATCTATTTGGGCCTGGGCGGCACGCCGCAAATGGGCAACCCGGGCGCCATCCTGTTCCGCACCGACACCGACTTGCCGGGGCTCTCCCGCGAGGACAAGAAATTCACCCCGCGCATCGCACTGAACTACAAGGCGACCCCGGACCAGAACGTCTACGCGTCCTATTCGAAAGGCTTCAAGGGCGGCGGCTTCGATCCGCGCCTGAACGTGGTCGGCACCCGCATCACGCAGGCGCAGGCGCGCGCCGGCTACCGTCCCGAAACCATCGGCACCGCGGAGCTGGGGCTGAAGTCTTCCTTCAACGGCGGCCGCATCACCACCAACACCGCCCTGTTCTACAGCGACTACAAGGACGTGCAGATCCCGGGCTCGGTGGCGATCGACACCAACGGCGACGGCCGCGACGACAGCTTCGCCGGCCTGACCACCAACGCCGGCAAGGCCAAGATCAAGGGCTTCGAATTCGAGGCGGTGGCGCACCTGACCCAGAACTTCTCGCTGGCCGGCATGTACAGCTACATCGACGCCAAGTACGACGAATACATCGTGGCCGGCGTCAACGTGGCCAACCAGCGCGTGTTCCAGAACACCCCGCGCAACTCGGCCAACCTGCGCGCCACCTACGACATTCCGCTGCCGGTCGGCGGCGTCAACGGCCGGCTGGCGCTGATCGGCAGCGCCTCCTACCGCGGCGCCACCAACCAGTTCGAGACCGTCTCGATCCTCGACCAGGAATCGTATTACCTGTACGACGCCAGCGTGGTCTGGACCCGCGCCGACGGCAAGATCCGCGCCGGCCTGCACGGCAAGAACCTAAACGACAAGCGCTACAAGACCGCCGGCTACCTGTTCCCGACGCTGGGCAACGAAGGCACGCTGACCGCCTTCTACGGCGCCCCGCGCACGGTACAGGCGACGGTCGAGTACCGCTTCTGAAGCCGCGGCCATGAAGCGGCGTCCCAACCGGTGCTGTCGGGCACCGGGCGGGACCTGTGTGCCCGGGATTTGAACCGGTGGCCTTGCACGCAGGGCCGCCATCGAAGGATTGCTTGAGCGTGCCTAATTTCATATCGATCCGTTACACCAGCGCCGACGGCCTGGCGCTGTATGCCCGTGACTACCCGGCGGGGGGAGCTACCGTGCACGTGGCGGCGCTGGAGCAGACGCAGCCGATGCAGGCGCAGCCCGTCGCGGCCCGCCTGCCCGTCATCTGCATCCATGGCCTGACGCGCAACTCGGCCGACTTCGACGAATTCGCCCCGGCCATCGCGGCGCTGGGGCGGCGCGTGCTGGCACTCGACGTGCGCGGCCGCGGCCACTCCGAGCGCGACCCCGATCCATCGAACTACACCCCGCAGGTGTATGCGGACGACGTGGTCAAGCTGATGGCCGACCTCGGCATCGCGCGCGCCGTCTTCGTCGGCACCTCGATGGGCGGCCTGATCACGATCGCGCTGGCGGCGCGCCACATCGGCCTGATCGCGGCGGCAGTCCTGAACGACGTCGGCCCGGTCCTGTCGGAACGCGGCCTGGCGCGCATCGCCGGCTACACCGGCAAGGCGGTCGCGCCGGCCTCGTGGCGCGATGCGGCCTGCTACGTCCGGGACATCAACGCCTGCGCCTTCCCCGAGTACCAGGAACAGGAATGGGACAAGTGGGCGCGGCGCGCCTTCGAACCCGATGCAGGCGGCCGGCTGGCACCGCGCTACGATCCGAATATTGCCATTGCGCTGCAAACCGGTAGACTCAGAACCACCTCGCTGGCCTCGCGCATGGCGTTCCGGCGCCTGGCGCGCGAGCGTCCGGTGCTGTTGGTGCGCGGCGCCCTGTCCGACCTGCTGGAAGCACGGCAGGCCGACTGGATGCGGCATGCGGCGCCATTGATGCAGTATGTCGAGGTGCCGAACGTCGGCCATGCGCCGATGCTGACCGAGGCACCGGCGCTGCAGGCGATCGAACGCTTCCTGGCCAGCGTGCCGTGAGCAAAAAAATCAGAATGGAGGAGACAAGCATGACCCGTTTCAAACCGATGCCGGCAGCCTTCCTGGCTGCCTTCGCCGCCACCCTGTCCGCCGGTAGCGCCTGCGCTGCGCCGGACCTGAAGGTCGCCCTCATCGCCGGCAAGACCGGCGCCCTCGAAGCCTATGCCAAGGAAACCGAAACCGGCTTCATGATGGGCCTGGAGTACCTGACTGGTGGCAAAATGGAAATCAACGGCCGCAAGATCAAGGTGATCGTCAAGGACGACCAGAGCAAGCCCGACCTCGGGCGCACTCTGCTGGCGGAAGCCTATGGCGACGACAAGGTCGACATCGCGGTCGGCACCACCTCGTCCGGCTCGGCGCTGGCGATGCTGCCGGTGGCCAAGGAATACAAGAAGGTACTGATCGTCGAACCGGCCGTGGCCGACGAGATCACCGGCAGCAAGTGGAACAAGTACATCTTCCGCACCGCGCGCAGCTCGATGCAGGATGCCTTGGCGGCCGCCTCCACCTTCAAGCAGGGCAGCGTCGGCTTCCTGACCCAGGACTATGCGTTCGGCCGCGACGCCGTCAAGGCCGCCAAGGAAGCGCTGGCCGCCACCGGCAGCAAGGCCGTCGTGGTGCATGAGGAATACGCGCCGGCCGCCTCCACCGACTTCACGGCGCCGACCCAGCGCATCTTCGACGCCCTGAAGGACAAGCCGCAGCCGCGCGTGCTGCAGATCGTGTGGGCCGGCCCGAATCCGCTGACCAAGGTCGCCAACATGAAGCCGGAGCGCTACGGCATCGCGGTCGCTCCCGGCGGCAACATCCTGCCCGTCATGAAGACCTGGAAGGCCTACGCCGGCACCGAAGGCACCATCTTCTATTACTACGGCTTCCCGAAGAACAAGATGAACGACTGGCTGGTCGCCGAGCACATCAAGCGCTTCAAGATGCCGCCCGACATGTTCACCGCCGGCGGCATGGCCGCGGCCGGGGCCGTGGTCGCGGCGCTGCAGAAAGTCCCGAACGCCAACGGCGACCAGATGGCGGCGGCGATGGAAGGCATGAGCTTCGAGACCCCGAAAGGCACGATGAGCTTCCGCAAGGAAGACCACCAGGCGCTGCAGCCGATGTACCACTTCCGCATCAAGAAAGACCAGAAGAACGAGTGGGACCTGCTGGAACTGGTGCGCGAGATCCCGGTTGCCGACATGCCGCTGCCGGTCAAGAACAAGCGTTGACATGGACACGCCGTCGAGCAAGCCCGGGCAGCCTTCGCTGTCCACGCGCGACCTGAGCATCCGCTTCGGCGGCCACGTCGCGGTGAACGCCGTGTCGGCCGATTTTTATCCCGGCACGCTGACCGTGATCGTGGGTCCGAATGGCGCTGGCAAGACCACCTATTTCAACCTGGTGTCGGGCCAGCTGCAGGCCACGTCCGGCCGCGTGTTCCTGCGCGGCCAGGACATCACCGGCTTCGGACCGGCGCGCCGCACCCGCCTGGGCATCGGCCGGGCGTTCCAGCTCACGAACCTGTTCCCGCACCTGACGGTGCTGGAAAACGTGCGGCTGGCGGTGCAGAGCCGGGCCGGCATCGGCCTGTCGATGCTGTCGCTGTGGTCCGGACACCGCGACGTGATCGCGCGCGCCGAGCACTACCTCGAGCGGGTGGCGATGGCGGGCAAGCGCAACGCCTGGGTCGGCACGCTGTCGCATGGCGACCAGCGCAAGCTCGAAGTCGCGATCCTGCTGGCGCTGGAACCCGAGATCATGATGTTCGACGAACCGACCGCCGGCATGAGCGTGGACGAGGTGCCGGTGGTGCTCGACCTGATCCACCAGGTGAAGGCGGAGCGCCGCCGCACCGTGCTGCTGGTCGAGCACAAGATGGACGTGGTGCGCGCGCTGGCCGACCGCATCGTGGTGCTGCACAACGGCACCCTGGTGGCGGACGGCGAACCGGCCACCGTGATGCAGTCGCAGATCGTACAGGAGGCCTATCTTGGCACACCCGAACCTGCGTGACGTGAACGCGGCGCCGGCCGCCGACCCGATACTGACCCTGTCCGGCGTCCACACCCACATCGGCCAGTACCACATCCTGCAGGGCGTGGACCTGGTGGTGCCGCGCGGCGGCCTGGCGGTGCTGCTGGGCCGCAACGGCGCCGGCAAGACCACGACCCTGCGCACCATCATGGGCCTGTGGAAGGCCAGCCGCGGATCGATCATGTTCGACGGCCGCGACATCAGCAAGATGACGACGCCCGACATCGCGCGCGCCGGCATCGCCTACGTCCCGGAAAGCATGGCGGTGTTCTCGGAACTGACGGTGCGCGAGAACCTCTACCTGGCGGCGCGCACCGGTCCGCTGGACGCGGCCCGGGTCGACTGGATCTGCGGCTTCTTCCCGGCCCTGAAGCGCTTCTGGAACTACCCGGCCGGCAATTTGTCGGGTGGCCAGAAGCAGATGGTCGCGATCGCGCGCGCGATCGTGGAACCGCGCCAGCTGCTGCTGGTCGACGAACCGACCAAGGGCCTGGCCCCGGCCATCGTCCAGAGCCTGATGGCCGCCTTCCGCGAACTGAAGGACACCCGTACCACGATCCTGCTGGTCGAGCAGAACTTCAACTTCGTCAGGAGCCTGGGCGACAGCGTCAGCGTGATGGACGACGGCCGCGTCGTGCATGCCGGCCTGATGCACGACCTGGCCGGCGACGAGGCGCTCCAGCAGCGGCTGCTGGGCCTGTCGCTCGACTCCCACCAATGACATGAAACCGACTACCGTGACCGCTCCCCTCCCGCTCCCCCAGGCCGCCCCTGCCATGCAGGCCGAGACGCCCCTGCCGGCGGCCCGGCGCGACATCGCGCCGCTGCTGCTGGTGCCGCTGTTGATGCTGGCCGTCCTGCCCTTCGTCAGCTTCCCGACCTGGATCACGCTGACCGTGGCCGGGCTGGCGATGGGCATGATGATCTTCATCATGGCCAGCGGCCTGACCCTGGTGTTCGGCCTGATGAACGTGCTGAACTTCGGCCACGGCGCCTTCGTCTCGGTCGGCGCCTTCAGCGCCACGCTGGTTCTGCTGCCGATGCGCAACTGGCTGGAAGCCGATTCGCTGGCCGCCAACCTCGGCGCGCTCGGCCTGGCCGTACTGCTGGCAATGGCCGTCACCGCCCTGCTCGGCTGGGCCTTCGAGCGGGTGCTGATCATGCCGGTGTATGGCCAGCACCTGAAGCAGATCCTGATCACGATGGGCGGCATGATCGTCTCGGAACAATTGATCAACGTGATCTGGGGCGCCGAGCAATTGCCGCTGCCCTTGCCGGCAGCACTGCACGGCGCGCTGTTCCTGGGCGAGGCCGCCATCGAGAAGTACCGGCTGGTGGCGGTCGTGGTCGGGCTGGTCGTGTTCGCAGCGATGTTCCTCACGCTCAACCGGACCCGCATCGGCCTCCTGATCCGCGCCGGCGTCGAGAACGGCGACATGGTCGAGGCGCTCGGCTACCGCATCCGCCGCCTGTTCGTCGCCGTGTTCGCGGCCGGGTCCGCGCTGGCCGGCCTGGGCGGCGTGATGTGGGGGCTGTACAAGGAAACCCTGTCGGCCTCGATGGGCGCCGACATCACGGTGATGATCTTCATCGTCATCATCATCGGCGGACTGGGGTCCGTCGGCGGCTGCTTCATCGGGGCGCTGCTGATGGCGCTGGCCGGCAACTACGCCGGCTTCCTGGCGCCGAAGGTCGCGCTGGTGTCGAACATCATCCTGATGATCGCCATCCTGCTGTGGCGCCCGGCCGGCCTGTATTCGAAATCGCGGAGCTGAGATGCTGGTCAAATTCCTTTCCAACGACCTGCCGCGCAGCCGCCTGCTGGCCGCCGTGCTGGTCGCCATCGTGCTCGGGCTGCTGCTGGCGCCCTTCCTGTTCAGCGGCGCGCGTCCGCTCAACACCGCGGCCACCATCTGTATCTACATCGTGCTGGTGGCATCCTACGACCTGCTGCTGGGCTATACCGGCATCGTCTCGTTTGCCCACACCATGTTCTACGGGATCGGTGCCTACGGCATCGGCATTGCGCTGGCGCGCGTCGACGAACCGACCTGGGGCGTGGCCTTGGGCGGGCTGGCGCTGGCGCTGCTGCTGACGGTGGCGCTGGCGCTGGTGATCGGCCTGTTCGCGCTGCGCGTGCGGGCGATCTTCTACGCCATGATCACGCTGGCGGTGGCCTCCTCGTTCGCGGTGCTGGCCTCGCAGCTGTCCGACTTCACCGGCGGCGAGGATGGCCGCACCTTCGGCGTGCCGGAACTGCTCACGCCCGGCTTCACGCTACTTGAAAGCGAAGTGCTGGGGCGCGCCATCGACGGCAAGGTCATCACCTATTACATCGTGTTCTTCGGCTGCGTGCTGCTGTTCCTGTTTCTGCTGCGGCTGGTCAATTCGCCGTTCGGGCGGGTGCTGCAGGCGATCCGCGAAAACGAATTCCGCGCCGAGGCGCTCGGCTACCGCACCGTGGTCTACCGGGTCTGGGCCAACGTGCTGGCGGCGCTGGTGGCGGCGCTGGCCGGCGCCCTGATGGCGCTGTGGCTGCGCTACGTCGGCCCCAAGACCTCGCTCGGCTTCGAGGTCATGACCGACATCCTGCTGATCGTCGTCATCGGCGGCATGGGCACCATGTACGGCGCCGTGGTCGGCGCCACGCTGTTCATCCTGGCGCAGAACTACCTCAAGACGCTGATGGGACAGGCTTCGGATGCGCTGGCCGGCACGCCGCTGCTGGCGGCGGCGCTGCATCCGGACCGCTGGATGCTGTGGTTGGGGGTGCTGTTCATCCTGTCGATCTATTTCTTCCCGATCGGGATCGTCGGCAAGCTGCGCCTGCGCCGCTTCCTCGCCCCCGAACGCTGATCCTTTCACAGGGCACTTTCCCGTCCCCTGCACGTGCAGCGTCCGAGCGGGCGCTGCCACGATCCGTCCCACGCCCCCGCAAGTGCCGCCAGACGATACGTCGTTTGTCCAGCCCAGCCATTAGCTAAAGATCAAGGTTTGTTGTCGTTCAACTCATAAGATTAGCCCATCAATGGTCTCGTCGATGAGCCAGCGCGAGCAGTCCACCATCCTACTGGCTTCCTTGAAAGGGCTTTCCAATGAAACACGCGAAAACCTTGTGTGCGGCAGCGGCGCTGTCGTTGGCGGCAATCGGCTCCGCGGCAGCGCAGACGTCCCGCGTACAAGTCCTGAACGAAGGCTTCGAGAACATCGGCGGCCTGACCGGATGGACGCAGGTGAACAACAGTGTCCCCGCCGGCAACGCCTGGTTCCAGGGCAATGCCGCTATCTTCCCGGCGCAGGCTGGTTCGGCCGATTCCTATGCCGGCGCCAACTTCCTCAGCGCCGCCGGCGGGAGCGGCAACATCGACAACTGGCTGATCACCCCCACCCTCACCCTGTCCGGCCTCACCGACATCAGTTTTTATACGCGCCACGCCGCGGATCCTGGCTTCAGCGACCTGCTGGAAGTACGCTTTGCCTACGGCGACAGCAGCAATCCGGCGGACTTCGACACCCTGATCACCGCCGTCGGCAACACCGGCGGCTACCCGACCGAATGGGCGCTGTTCGACACCAGCCTCGCGCTCGAGGGCCCGGGCCGCTTCGCCTTCCGCTACGCCGGGCCCGCCGAGCTCTCGGGCTATGTCGGCCTGGATTCGGTCAGCGTGGTGACGGCGGTGCCGGAACCTGCGACCTGGATGCTGTTGGCCATGGGCCTCGGCGGACTGGGCCTGGCACGCCGCCGGCTGCAATCGTAGAAGGGGAACTGTCATGTCCAAGCAAAGAATCCTGAACGCCAGCGCCTTGGCCACCTTGTGCGCGCTCGCTGCGTTCTCGCTGCAGGCCAAGGCACAGCAGCAGGCGCAGCCGACAAGCGCACACAGCCAGGAAGGCATGGTCGTCGTGCGCGATGCCCAGACCGGCAAGATGCGCGCCCCTACCCCGGACGAGCTGAAGGCGCTGCAAGCCCGCAACCCGGCACCGGCCGCCCTGGCTGCCGGCACACCGCCGCCGCACCAGGCCCTGGCCCGGCGCCGCGACGGCACGCGCGGCGTACGTCTCGGGGACCGCACCATGGTCTACGACGTGGTCACGCGCGGTGCCGACGGCAAGCTGTCCAGCGAATGCGTGCACGGCGCCGCCGCTGCCGAAGCCGCCCTGGGCGCCGCCCCTGCCACCGATGCCCACGAGGAGCATGTCCATGAAACCCGCTGATCGATCCTGCACCGCACCGGCCGGCGCACCGTCGCGCCTGCAGCGCCTCGCCAACACCGCGGCCGGCGTCGGCGTGGCGCTGGCCCTGGCCTGCGGCGCCCTCGCCGTCGGCGCCTCGAGCGCGCATGCCGCCGCCACCATCATGATCGTCAACCTGAACGAGCCGGGCGTCGGCTTCAACGACGCCACCCCGGTCACGCCGGTCGGCGGCAACACCGGCACCACGCTGGGCCAGCAGCGCCTGATCGCCTTCCAGCGCGCGGCCGACCTGTGGGGCGCCACCCTCACCAGCAGCGTGCCGATCCGCATCGGCGCCTCCTTCGAGCCGCTGTCGTGCACCGCCAGCAGTGCCGTGCTGGGCTCGGCGGGCGCCACCGAGATCTTTTCCGATTTCCCGAACGCGCCGCGCGCCAGCACCTGGTATCCGAGCGCACTGGGCAGCAAACTGGCCGGCACCGACATCGCCACGCCCGGCCAGCCGCATATCCGGGCGCGCTTCAACTCGCGTCTCGGGCTGTTTCCCGATTGCCTGCCCGGCGGCGGCTTCTACCTCGGGCTGGACCGCAATGCCGGCGACGGCATCGACCTGGTGACGGTACTGCTGCACGAGTTCGCGCACGGCCTCGGCTTCCAGTCCTTCACCGACGAGGAAACCGGCGAGCAGATCGAGAACCAGCCGTCGATCTGGGATTACTACCTGCTGGACAACCGCCTCAACCGCACCTGGGTCGAGCTGACCGCGGCCCAGCGCGCCGCCTCGGCCGTGACCTGGCGCGGCCTGTCCTGGAACGGTCCGGTCGTGACCCGCAACGTGCCGCAGGTGCTCGATCCGTCCTCGAACCTGGCGGTCTCGGGCAGCGCGGCCGGCAATGCGGCCGGCGATTACCAGGTCGGCGACGCGTCGTTCGGACCGCCGCTGTCGGACCCGCCGGTGCGCGGCCAGCTGATGCCGGTGGTGGACCAGGCCAACGGCACCGGCCTGGCATGTACGCCACTGAACGCCACGAATGCGCTGGCGGTGCGCGGCAACGTCGCGCTGGTCGACCGCGGCACCTGCGACTTCGTCACCAAGGCCGCCACCGTGCAGGCCGCCGGTGCGATCGGGATGGTGGTGGCCGACAACCAGCCGGGCGACGTGGCCGGCATGAGCGGCAGCGATCCGTCGATCGCGATCCCGTCGGTGCGGGTCACGCAGGCAGATGGCGCAACCCTGAAGGCGGCGCTGCAACGGCGCTCGCGCACGGCGTCCGGCGTGGTGGCCAGTCTCGGCCTGAACACGACCCGGCTGGCCGGGACCGATGCCCGCGGCCGTATCCTGCTGTACACGCCGAGCATCTATTCGCCGGGCTCGTCCGTATCGCACTACACCACCGAAGCCAAGCCGAACCAGCTGATGGAACCCTTCATCAACGACGACCTCACCCATGAGGTGACGCCGCCGCGCGACCTGACCTATCCGCTGCTGCAGGATATCGGCTGGTAATACGAGGCAGGTAATACGAGGCCAACAAAACAAAAGGGCCGGTCCCCACAAGGAGCCGGCCCTTTCAAGCGCGCGTTACGGCTGCGCGCAGTGCAAATTACTGCTTCGACTTGTTGAAAGCCGCGACGCCGTTCAGGATTTCCTGCTTGGCGGCTTCCGGGCCTTCCCAGCCTTCGACCTTGACCCACTTGCCTTTTTCCAGGTCCTTGTAGTGTTCGAAGAAGTGCTGGATCTGGCGCAGGGTCAGTTCCGGAACGTCCTCGACCTTCTGCAGGTTGCTATACAGCGGCAGCAGCTTTTCGACCGGCACGGCCAGGATCTTGGAGTCGCCGCCGGCTTCGTCGGTCATCTTCAGAACGCCCAGCACGCGGCAGCGCACCACCACGCCCGGGATCAGGGCGAACGGGGTGATGACCAGCACGTCGCACGGGTCGCCGTCGTCGGCGACGGTGTCCGGGATGTA
>Ga0308160_10002783_pt1 | contig 20465 bp, 10 predicted proteins | sample PhyFR1_FD_201036 | JGI IMG/M metagenome (GOLD analysis project Ga0308160, IMG submission 201036) | Phyllosphere microbial communities from UC Gill Tract Community Farm, Albany, California, United States - DLSLF.R1 | ecosystem: Host-associated > Plants > Phyllosphere > Unclassified | place: USA...
CTGCTTCCCCATCCTCTGCTACCCCCAACAAGGAATAACGTCGTATGTTTACTGGAATCGTCGCCGCTGTCGGCACCATCACTTCCGTCGCGCCGCTGGCCGGCGGCCTGGACGCCGGCGTGCGTCTTGCCATCGATGCCGGCCCGTTGCCGCTGGCCGACGTGGGCCTGGGCGACTCGATCGCCATCAACGGCGCCTGCATGACCGTCACCGAAAAGAGCGCCACCGGGTTCACGGTCGACGTCTCGCGCGAAAGCCTGAACAAGACCGTGGGCCTGGACGCACCCGGTGAAGTCAATCTCGAGAAAGCCCTGACGCTGGCCGAGCGCCTGGGGGGGCACCTGGTGTCGGGCCACGTCGATGGCCTGGGTGTCGTGCACAGCTTCGAGCCGGTCGGCGAATCGCGCGAACTGATCATCGATGCGCCGCACGAGCTGGGCAAGTTCCTGGCCTATAAGGGGTCGATTGTCGTCAACGGCGTGTCGCTGACCGTCAACCGGGTGCACGACCTGGAAGAGGGCGGCCAGAAAGTCTGCCGCTTCTCGATCAACCTGATTCCGCACACGATCGACGTCACCACGCTGCGCCACCTGGCCGCCGGTTCGCGCGTCAATCTCGAGATCGACCTGATTGCGCGTTATGTCGAGCGGATGCTCTCTAGGTCCCAAGCCGTCTAAATTTTCATAAAAAATCGTTAAAAAACAAGGATTTGAAATACCAACCAGTCTTTGTTCGTCCTATTTCGACTCAACTGTTCCTTCGCTGAACAACGGTATTTTGCGGTATCATTGACGGTATCCTACCTTCATCCAAAAAATACCGTAATGGCGCTGACAGATCTAAAAATTCAGAGTATCAAGCCCACATCCCGTCCGCAAAAGGTAGCTGATGGGGATAGCATGTATCTCTACGTGACTCCTTCAGGCACAAAATCATGGCGCATAGACTATGCATTTAACGGTAAGCGGCTGACGCACACTCTAGGTAAATACCCCTACCTTACGCTGGCTGCGGCGCGCGCAAAACGTGCTGAAGTCAAGCAGCTGCTTCAGAACGGCCTGAACCCTAGCGACGAGAGGAAGAAACAGAAGGCAGCCGTCCGTGCTGTCGCCACAGACACATTTCAAGCCGTTGCTAGCGAATGGTATGAGGCGAAGGCACCTGTGCGGTCTGTCGCGTGGCGCGACGCCAATCTCCTTTATCTAGAGCGCGACCTGTGTCCTGCAATAGGCAAAGTCGCCATTCGCGCCGTTGACGCTCGTCTCTTGTTAGACATTCTAGAAAAGTGTGCCGCCAAACGTGGCCTGAAAACCGCCGATAGGGTGCGGCAGACAGCCTTGCAGGTATTTGAGCACGCAATACTTAAATTTAGAGCCGACACAAACCCAGCCGCTATACTTAAACGTTGGGCTGAAATCCCAGCTGTGATCAATCGTCCTCATCTCGCAGAGCACGAGGTTCACGAATTAATTGACGCAATGGACGCTTATCCTGGCTACCTGACAACTAAGCTGGCGGCTAAGCTATTACTCCTGACATTTGTACGAAAGACTGAACTCTTAGAAGCGACTTGGGATGAGATCGATCTTGAAAATGCGAAGTGGCTTATTCCGGCAGCTCGCATGAAAATGAAGACGACGCACGTCGTTCCTCTGTCAATTCAAGCTATAGAAACATTAAAAACTCTGCTGGAAGTTGGCGGTGGAAGTAACTACGTTTTCCCGAAGAGTAGCACGACGCTCAAACCTTTGAGTCGTACGGCACTTAACAATATGTTCGCGAAAATGGAAGGAAAGAAATACAAAGGACGATTCTCGCCTCATGGAATTCGGGCTACCGCAAGTACATGGCTTAACGAGCATCGATTTCGACATGACGTAATCGAGCGCCAACTGGCGCATACTGAAAGAAATCAGGTGCGCGCTAGCTATAATCATGCTGACTATTTACCTGAGCGTCGCGAAATGATGCAGGCATGGGCTGACTTTTTATTCCCAGAATCTTCGTTAAAGACGTCTGTCGAGGTTGCTCAAGCCTAAAGCGTAGATTAAACGATATTAACGCGACGGTCGCAAGCCGCCAGGTCGGCCACGCGGACATCGAACAAATGCCGAAAGTCCCCTTTTTAGTGTTTCATCGCTGTACCGCTTTAATGCCGAGTAATGCGATTTCAGTTCCTCTAACAGCTCGGCGGGCGGCATTGAGCAGATATATTTACCATAGATTAGAGAGCCAGAAAGTAATTTTGATGTTTTACTTTCCGCCTCAAGGTGTACACATTCTCTCAGCAAATCGGTCATATTTCGACCGCAAATCGCCTGCACGTCTCTTCGAACATTTTGCTGTGCCCTAACTACATCAAGTTGAAAAGACTTAAGGCGCCACTTAACCTCATATTCGTTGAAAGCGAAGTCTTTGCGGACGAACATTTGGTCGATCGTATATCCTACTACTTTACCTACCCCTTGCACGGTCCTGGCCTTTCCACGCCAAGTCTTCATACCTGTATTCTGATATTGCATTAATCTAAGCACGGCTGGTTCGTTTCTTGAGCGCCAACCAGTGAAATTAAGCCAAAATCTATTTGCGATAGGCAGCGTAGTTGAGTGCAGAACCCAGCGTAACCATAAAACGGCGTGAAATGTGCTCGCCGGAGTGAGATTTGGGAATGCGGCCTTAACTGCCCGTGTCGCCCTCCATAGCACATCTTGCTGTACCGGATGTAGCGCAGTGGAGCGCAACTCTACGTCGTAGAAAGCCTGATTAATAAGTTCGCGCATTCGCGCATTCCCGATTTCTCCCAAATCTCCCGTCAGATCACAAAAAAATAGCTTCTGAACGGCGTCGGTACGGCTCCAGTTTTCGTCAAAGCTTTTCATCTTATAGTCTCGTTTTCGGTAGCAGCTGCCGCAATACTACTCGGTTTTGCAGTGCAGAGTCTACCTCGTTTCATCCTCGCTCGATAACGCAGCTGTCTAACCTCCGTTCATCCTCCGGCCGTTATCTCATGCCTGTTTTTGGTGTATTGTGTCACTAGATCTTGCTCGGGTTCAGGCAGGCCTTTTGACAATATATGGAGCATACATGAAGCAACTTAGGGCTAATTCGTCAGGTACTCTGCAGAATGTTGAGACTAACACTAGCGGCCCATTAATCGGCACCCACTACTGTGGCAAGACGAAGAGCGGACGGATAAAACTGCAACGTGAAAATCTCGTCCTATACGGCATTGGAGGGCTGTACGAGGTGATTTCGAGTCGATTGGTGCAAGGTAAGCGAAAAGTAAAGACTAGCGCTATACCCACAAGACTCACACCTGACTACAAGACGCAATCAGGAAAGGACGAGCAACGCATCGCGTGCGTGGGGAGGAGGTCAGGAAGAGAATTTCGTTTTGTTGGGCGAATTGTCTCTAGAAGATCTCGCTCAAACCCTATTCAAAAGGATTCAAAAGTCGTCTCTATTTCAAATGTGGTTAGAGCAGAAGAGGCACTAGCAAGGAAGAAAAACCTGCTTGAAGAACTGCAGGTGATCTCCCGAGCACGGAACATGGGCCTTGATCCTGGCCTGAAGTTGAAACAGGTGTGCGCATTACTGCAAGAATCACGGTCTAGCGTGTATAGAAAAATCAAAATGGGCATCTTCCCACAGCAAATTAAGCGAGGGAAAGGGAGTTTTTGGTTACTTTCACAAATCGAGGAATATAGTGCCGGGAAATGGAGATCAGTGTCGAAGTAAGATTATTCAATTACCGAGAGTTCTACTCGCCCGAGAAAGCAAAGCATGGTTACACACGTAACGGCTTATATATTAATCCGAGGCGTTTTGCAAAACGAGGCACGCGAGTCATATTGCCTGGAGTAAGTAACAAATTAAGAGGAACCAAACTAATCCGATGATCTACAGGCGGATTTCGAATGTCAATGCCAAACTCCATTAGCGACTTCCGCCTGCGCTGTAGGGTTTTTGTCTCATAAATGGCTGTAAGCATATTGCCCTGTGACCAAAGCCGGTAAATTTGTTTTAGCTCAGGTTTCCAAGAATGATAACCCGTTGGTACTGGATTGCATCTAACGCTGCGCGTGAGTGCGAGTGATGACATCTTTTCTTTTGTTATTTCGTTCGCGATTTTAATTGTCCATTCTGATGCGACGTTCAGCCCGAGCTTCTTTAACGCGGGAGACCGCAATACGAACTCAGTGCGTAATAGCCCTTCGGTATAGCTCCGCAATTTTTCGCATTTATCTTGGCCAAGCAGACTTTCCGGTAGCGGGCGTGCAGAGATCTCCCTTCTTTTGTTGTAGAATTTTGCAGAAGAGACTTTACTATACTGATTAAGGTACACCGTCTCAGCCCCATAGTTAGATACGTTGAGATTTTTTTCGCGCCAGTGAAACTCCATTTCTCGAATCGCCGTCGCTACCACCTCATCTGATGGCAATCTAAAATTCACTGCTAAGTCTACACGGCTTAAGGAATATTGCCCAATATCGATGGCATGCTGATCAAAACGATTCACATCGATTTTTAATTGTTCTATTACCAATGCAAAGAGATCGCGACATAAGCCTTTTAAGTCGTTGCACCCAAAGATATTGTGGCCTTGAAAGGCTTTTATAGGGTTACCGGAGACCGCTAGAAACCTTCCATTCTTCAGAGATTTTACCTCGATTGTTGTCCCCCCGATTTAAAGTCTAGCAGTGCGGTAACCATGCCTGAATTGGTGGATGGCTCGCCAGTCGTGGTGGCATGGGAACTTTGCGGTGATATAGTCAATCATGGCTGATAAGGTCAATTTGTCTTGCTGTGGATGTATTACGGTCTCAACGGGAGGCCGTAGATTGGGCTGTTTTTGATCAATAAGAGCGCGGTCAATTTGTCCACTATCTATTTACAGTTTGCAAGGGCGTTGACACTAATAATCTACATTCAGACTCCACGAGTCATTCGATGGACTTAATACTGCGGTTTACGACGCCTTGCAACTATCAAGGCTTCATTATTCAATCTTTTCACCCTCGCGGAAAATCCAAAGGCATGAGCGAGCTTCCATGGGTGTCATATTATGGCCCTATAGTTGAAGTCCACAAGTTTTGACAGAGGAGAAGGTAGATGAAAGAATGTCGAGAACGGCGCTAATGCTGAGCGCAGCGTGGCTTAGCTAGTAATTTTATGAAAGACTAGGGTCGTGGAGAGTATTTAATTTGCCGAGCTTTTATTAGAGAAGTGCAATAAATTTGACTTGTTGAAGCTTGCCGGTAAGCGCAATGCTACTGAGTTAATTAGCAGTAAATGCAGATGCTTCTGGAATTTTATCGAAATTAAGCTGATTGCATCTGTGGAGACGGGAGTTAAGAAGGCAACTGGGATATAGCGGTAGAGGCACTGTTGAAGGCCGGGGCATGGTCTTGGGGTAGCAGAGAGATTGGCTTAGGAATAGCGACGTGGCAGTCCTCAAAACTAAGCCAGGTTTGTAGACGATAGAGCTGATTTTCTAACCGAAACGATCGTTCACGCTCTAAGCTCGTCGCAGCGCGTTAGAAAACGAAAGCTGGTATAAAGCCTGAATAATCTCGGTTCCAATTAGCAACAAATGATGGTAAGCTCTGGTTTCGATATGAATTGTGGAGCTTACAGTGGTTGAGAAGGCTATCATCTTTGTACATGGTTTAGGGGGCTCTGATAGAACGTGGGGCAGTTTCGATGACCTTTTGAATGACGATGCGAGCGTAGACTGGGACAGCTTTCACTTTTTGTACCCGTCAGCTCCGCTTGGTCTCCGTCTCTTTCCTACCCAAAGCCACTATCAACCAGTTGAGGTTCTCGCTCAAGCTTTAAAATCCCAAATCGATAACCGGTTTGAGAAATATGAGGAAATCGCGCTAGTTGGTCATAGCCTTGGGGGACTCGTAATACGACAGTACTTATTAAGCGAGAGAATCGCCAGTCGCCCGACAAAAGTACACAAGGTCGTCCTCTATGCCAGCCCTAGTACTGGGGCGGCCCTAGCTCAAGTTGGAAAGCTATTGTCATTTTTTGGTGAAAACGGCCATACGCGTCAGCTGTGCAAAAAAAGCGATTTCCTCAATATTTTGAACAGAAATTGGGCCAGTTCCGGAATTGAATCGGATCTTGATATCACGATAATTGTTGGCGGCAATGATCGAATCGTATCCCGCGAAAGTGTAGAGGCCAACTTCCGAACACAGGAACGGGAGCCGCTAGTCATTCTCGAGGCTGGGCACATAGATATCTCGAAGCCGGAGTCAGTTGACGATGATTGTTATGTTTTTTTGAAAAATGCTTTAAAAAAAAAGTCCGGCCTGACTCATTTTAAGGCTTTGGGTGGTTTGCCGGTTGGCGAATGGGGTAAGTATGGTCACAACAAAACCTTACCTCTCCACCTGGACAGCGCTCGAAGCACACAAATCACTGAAATCCAGAAGCATTTTGGTCAACGTCGCAAAGTGCTCCGTGTCACTGGATTATCTGGACTGGGAAAAACTCGTCTTGTTTACGAAGCTGCCCTCAAGTCAGAAAAGAGTCTCCCTCGTCAGATAATTTACTTCGACGCTGCACCGGAATCAATCAACATTCCAGGATGGATAAGGGACGCGATAAGAAAAAATGCCGAGGGGACTGTCGTCGTTGACAACTGTTCAGTTGATCTACATTTTAGACTTCAGAATGAAGTTGAGCGAGATGACAGCTTCATCTGCCTAGTTACCGTCGACTATTCCCCTGAGCGAATTCAAGGGGTGCCAATGATTCGTCTGGAGCGATTTTCAGACGACGATATCTCGGCAATGCTTGCTCCGATCTACAGAGAGAAGATTAGCGATTTCGAGATGCGGAAGATTGTCGCGTTTGCCCAAGGCTTCCCGCAAATGGCCGTGTTGTTAGCCAATGCTCGACTAAATGACGATCCAGACCTTGGAATTCTCACGGATGACCTTATTGCGACAAAGCTGCTTTGGGGTAATTCTCTCCCTTCGCTCGAATATGAGAAAATCTTACAGGGCTGTGCTCTTTTCGAAAATTTTGGAGTAGAGGAGAACGTCAGTGGCCAATTCAAGTTTATTGCAGAAAAGGTAGTCTGCCTTGATGAAGAGCTAGTTTATCGATGTCTGCAAGAGTTCACGGAACGTGGACTGATTGATCGTCGAGGAAGATTCGCGCAGTTGGTACCTAAGCCATTGGCGGTAAGACTCGCAGCAAAGTGGTGGAAGCAATCTCTGCGTACTCGGCAGTTGAAACTCATCGAAGACCTTCCAGAAGTCATGGAAAGCAGCTTTTGTGCACAGATCGCGCGCATGGACACGCTACCTGAGGTTAAAGAATTAACTGCCCAACTTTGCGGTGCTCAGGGCCCTTTTGGACGCGCGGAAGTGCTTTTTTCTAGAAAGGGTTCAATGCTCTTCCGCGCGCTTGTTGAAGTGAACCCTACGGCTACTGCTGAAATGATCCGGCGCATTACTGAAGCGTGCACCAGTGATGAGCTTGTGCTAATCAAAGGAGATGCGCGGCGCAATTTAGTGTGGGGTCTGGAAAAATTAAGCGTGCGATTTGAGACTTTCGAATCGTCAGCATACTGCTTGTTGAGGTTGGCGGTTGCGGAGAATGAGAACTGGAGTAATAATGCCACTGGGCAGTTTTTGCAATTATTTCGTATTCAATTGTCCGGTACTCAAGCCCCACCATCTAAACGATTTAATTTCCTAAATTCGATTCTCGAAATTAATGAGAAAGAGTTCACTTTAATGGTGATTAGGGCCCTTTCGGCCGGGCTCGAGCTAAATGGTGGAATGCGCACGGTTGGAGCTGAGTATCAAGGTATTAATAGCAAAATCCTAGAATGGCAGCCCGCGACCTGGGGCGAAATTGCTATGTATGTTGAAAACTGCTTGAGTATGTTGCAGAGAATAATGAGGCGTCAAAACCATGATATTTACGCTATAAGGGATGCGGTCGCACCTCGGATTCGAGAGCTGGTTCGTTTTGGCCAAGGTTCTTTGCTTGATGTAATTATTGCGGAAGTGGTTTCCGTTGATGGGCCATTCTGGCCGCAGGCGCTAGATTCAATAAACTCTGCATTGGAATACGATAAGGACAGACTCAATCCGGAAGTTTTGATGTATCTTGAGAAGTGGTTGCGGCTGCTAAGCGGAGAGGGCGCATCTCTAGAGGATAGGCTAAAAATTATAGTCATTGAACCTCCGTTTGAACATCGTGAGCGTGACGGCGAGTACATCGATGTCGCTGCTGAAAATGCTATTGAATTGGCTGGCCAGATTTCGCGAGAATATGCGTCTATAAAATTTGCAATCCATCTGCTGACTCAACAACATGCGCATCGTCAGACTTTTAGCTTTGGACGAGCTTTGTCTTTGGCAGTTGAGGATCCACGAAGTTTAATCCGCGAGATCTGGGCGGAGGCGACAAAATCGATAGATCCCTCTATGCGCTTGTTTCACGGTGCGATGGCTGGTCTATTCCATAAAAGTAGCGCGAACTGGCGAGCTTTAATTGAGGAATTCAGCCAAGATAAGCAACGCATAGGCCTTTTATTTCCAGATGTCTTGACGACGGGGCAGATAGAAATTCAAGATTTGAGTCTGTTGAAAGCGTTCGTTGAACAAAAATATATTAAAGTTGACTCGCTTGGAATTTTATCTTACGGTTCCGTATTACGACATATTCCTCCCGATGCAATCTCTAAATTTGTTCTCGAACTTCTTGATTTGCCGGATGGCTCCGCTGGCGCGTGGGTGGCACTTGATATTCTGTTTATGTATTGTCACGGTGATACGGGGAAGAGGGACGCTTGTCGTAATGCGTTCCGCAGTGTAGTTCTCCTATCTCCGCTCGGGGTTGAATTGCCCAGAAAGGATCTCTATCAGTGGAATAGAATTTGCAAATGGCTTTGTCCGGGTGATCCTCAATTCCGTACAGGATTGATGGAAAAAATTTGCAGTGCCCTTGAAACGACGAATTTGTCGTATTCCGAAATTGATGAGCTTAGAGCTACTGTAATTTCTGCCGTGCGGGAGATCGACTGGATAGGAACAGTAGATCACGTCGAGGCAACTTGGGAAGTCTTGGCAAATTCAATCGTAAATGCTACGGGAATTTCATATCTTCATTTCCTATGGATATTCGAGGCCAAGCGTCCTAGAGGTAATGATGAGGGGGAAAGCGTTTTCGATTTAATTCCGTCTAAAGTCCTATTGGATTGGTGCGATGATAAGTCAGAGATTGCGCCGTTTTTCGTTGCGAAATCGGTAGAAGTTCTTGTGGAAACCGAAGGGGAGCTAGAATTAAATCCGATACTGATTTCGCTTCTCTCAAAATTCGGTGGTGATGACGATATCGGCTCCGAAATCGAGTCAAACCTATTTACTCGAACATGGACCGGCTCGCTCGTGCCGATACTTCAGCGGGAATACACTGCGTTTGCAAAATTGGTAAATCACAGGAATTCCTACGTTAGACGGTGGGCGACGGAATTTTCTGCGAGATTAAGTGAACGCATAGACATCGAACAGCGCCGGGACGACGAACAAGGCCTCGGTGGCTTTTAGAGTCCTTTATCGATCAGTTTATGCTTTGACTAAGAGGGTGTAGACAAAATCAACTTTGACAAACGAGTCTATTGCACGTTATCGTCTCCGTTGTGCTCGCTGAATGGGTATTGCGCAGCCTCCGTGACATTTGGTGGTAATTTGCGTTGTCGCAACAGGTATCATCGAGCGTATTCACCTGCTGCCGTCACGGGGACCACACGCTCTAGCACGGCACCCGTAGTAGCTTCGTGATGCCGAAGTCTTAATTGAATTAAATAGAAGACCTCAAAGAATGAGAAAAACATTTAGGACGATAGGCGAAAAGGACTATCTAGAAGATAACAAATTTCGCTTATCGGCGAAAAGGCTGGACAGGGTTACTGTCCTTTCTTCAATCTTGAAGTCAATATTAGCTTTGCTGTTGGTATTGTCTTTTGTTGTGGACCCGAAAATCTGGCTCGCTCCACTCATGGGTCATTGGGCTCTGCAGATATTTCTTCTGATAGCCGTATTCGGTAGTTGCTATTGGATAGCGAGTCAATACGAGAAAGACATCAGAGGCGAATGGGTCCCTTTGCACGCTGCGGTATATCCGCGGCTGGTCTATTTTGCTATGCCGTTATTCCTGATGAGAATATTCAGTTCGTCCTTGCCAGGGCGGTATGGTGCTTTCGTATTCCTGGGGTTAGGATGCCTAGGCGGTATTCGTGACGCACTAGCGCGGGTTTTTGATCAAAATGCGGAACTGACACCTTCGCCGCCGTCAAGCAATCAACCGCCACGATCGTCGCTCAGTCAGCGTTGGAAACGTGTGCGCGCTGCAGTTCAATGGTCTCTTCGTTTTGTTGGAGAGATCTTGTCAGCCTTTTGGCTGCAAATTGTTTTGTTCCTTTCTGCTATGCGGGCATGCATCATCTTTATTGCGTACTCTCTGGTTACACTAGGCGCAATCGTAATGGTGTGCCTTAATAAGATAATAAACAGGTCGGATCGGGGAATTCGTGGTGTAGATGATAAAGAAAAAGGCAGGACGTTCACCCTTGCACATTTAAGTGACCTGCACTTCATGGGGCCTAGAACAAAGCTTGGCTTAGAAGGCCAAAATAGAAACGGCGAAACAAGAGCATTCTTTGCAAGGAATGCCCGACTTTTGAGCTCAGTAGATGTGGTGGCGGTAACAGGTGATATCACCGACACTGGCTTTGTCGATGAATGGGTCGAGGCCGACCGCGCATTCGATATCATATCGCGTGCTGCAGAAGACAATGAAAACCGCCCAAAGTTCGCATTTGTACCGGGCAACCATGACATTAACGTATTCGCGTCATTTGACAGTTCAGTCAAAGATTTACAGAAATATGATAAAAAGTTGACGCTGTTCGCGTTAGGAAAATATTCCAACCGCGGGCTGCGTTTAATTCGCTACCTCGCTTTCTGGGGTAAGTGGAGCGCGGAAAACTCGAACTTCCTTGACAAACGAGGACACATGTCTTGTGCCAGTACCCATCTTGAAGCCATAGGTCAAAACTTAAATCGTTATGCCAATTCTTCTAAGCAGAAGTCTGTTACTGCCAGTTATGTAGAAGGTAATTTTGACAGAATATTCCCCTCTTCAATAGAGGTAGCGGACAAAGCTGTGATATACACGCTCGATTCGAATGCTAGAACGTGGCACATTATCGCAAATTCCTACGGCATGTTTGGGCTAGGTCAGCTTTATCGTCTTTGGCGCATGCTTTCATTGCATCCTGAGAACCACGCAGCAGTATTCCTTCTGCACCACCACATCAGGCCAGGAACTAAAAAAGTAAGCTATAAAAACCCTACCTGGCGCAAGAGATTAGAAGAGTTTGCCATGGTGACCGTCGATGCATTCTTGTTCCGGATGATCATTCAATCGAAATTGCGGCAAAGCGCCCTAGTGTTCCACGGTCATACTCATTTCGAACGCCAGTACATGTTCGGACGTCATAGCGTAATCTGTGCTCCTTCTAGTGGGTACGGCGAGGGATCACAGGCTGATCCGGAGAACATCGCGTATATCTATGAGGTCCTTATAGACGAGTCGGGAAACGCAGCGATACAACAAATTCACAACTTGAGAACTGTTCTAAAAACCCAAGCTTCCTGACAGCGGCGGTCACTGTCATAGCAATGACCAGGCCCATCGTATCGACGGCAAGGTTGTTTTTGACCTTTGACCTTCTTGGTCGCATCGAAACGCTCTCGCCGCCCTGCGGCGAGCTACGATTAGACGGAGCGTCAATGACGATTGTGCCGTTGATTTTGTCTACACCCAGTAAGAACGCCTAACAAAACCTCCTAGTTGCTCTGCAGGCAACAGCCGGTTACACTGAGCTGTGCCGACCGTACGCTATCGGCCAGGGCCAGCCATTGCGCTCGACCAATCTGCCTCCGGTGGGCCAAGCGATGCAAATAGCTTGATGTCATCTCGCAACCTCTTCATTTTGGCGAAAGCATGAAAGTTCAAGACCTCTTCAAGGAGTTCGAAGAAAAGATTTCACTATTGCAAGCTTATCAGCGTGCGGCGCGGAGCTTAGGCAATGGGGAACTTGAGAAACTGGACAGACATCGTAAACGCATAGCCGAGTCAGGTGAAGAACCGTCTATGATGTCAATGATGAGTTTTAGTTTTCGAAGCGCCTTGGAGGGAAATCACATCTTTTATGGACGTCGAATACAGAACGTAGAAGAAGTCACTCTAGCTCTGGAGTTGCAGCTAAACAAACAGAATCAATGGCTTCTTGCGGAAGCGTATGAAGAGTTCGAGGATTTCTTAGAGGCTGCTTATGCAAGTGCTGCCTACTCTGACAATACGTTCTGGCCGCTGTCTGACTATGGAAATATCTCATTGACAGAATTGCCAGAAAAGAAGTGGGATTGGTACCTCGAGCGAGCAAAGAATAAAAAGAATAGCCCCGAGTCGATCCTGAGCCACATCCGAGCGAAGATCCCAAAGTTTAGCGCGGCTGAGAGAAACAACGCGCTGGGCACAGACTTAAGGTTCTCTATCGCCTTGATCACGCAGTTCCGGCATCACATTGTCCATACAGGAGGCAAGGTGCGCGATCGAGAGCGGTTCGTTAAACAGGTGCTCGGCAGTATAGGTCTGTCGGCACAGGGTGAGTCAGCAGCAGAACACCGAGCATACATTGGTGACTATTTCTTCCAGGCCCCACACGGAGACACAATAGCATTGCTAGATCGTCCGCATCCTGATTCAACTGGTCCCTTAAAATTTTACGTCAGTGTTTTTGACGAGCTTGTCAAAGACCTTCTAGCATCGGCACATCTGCTGACAGTAGTCTTGCTTGAGTATGCAGGGGCGGGCGCACCGGACGTTTGATCGAATGGTCGTCTTAGCACGTCTAGCGTGAATGAGCTGCAATCTTAAAGACTACATCGACGTCAAAACGAGGCATCGGTACAGCATGGAACCGGACGCAGCTGTCTGCAAATAGAGAGTCCGCACTGCTGTAAATGCTCAGTTGGGCGCAGATCTTATCGTCGATGGCGTGCATTTAAGTGCACTTCTGTCTGCCCAGAGAGGTTATGCACGGTTAAGGTATGGGACGAGGTACCAGATGACCCGCTGGTCTGTTGTAAAGTTGACCAGACGCTGATGGAGGGGCACTTGATGTTCGTCCTGCTATACCCTTCCATGCCAAACTAGTTCAGCCGCGCTGATGGGCGCATGGGCGTACACGAGTGCATTGACATACTCCATTAGTAGATCCCTCGAACCATTGTTTGTCCATTATGAATAATCAACGTGAACGTTACCTCGGTAGGGCCATGCGATGGTTTGCGTCCCTGAAGGTCCCACTATGTCTCAGCAGATCAACCAAAATTTACGGTAAATTTTGCGGTATTTTGGGGCGTGGATTTATTTATTCGTTTAAATTCAATGGCTTATGGAGTATTAAACATAATTGCGCGTTACGTCGAGCGCATGCTGGCAGCCACCACCGCCAGGTAATCGAGCACCCGGCTCGAGTCCACCGGCTTGGTGAAATGCGCATCAAAGCCGGCGGCGCTCGAGCGCGCCAGATCGTCCTGCGCGCCCCAGCCCGATACCGCGACGATGGTGCAGCGTTCGAGCCCGGCGATCTGCCGCAGGCCGCGCGCCACGTCGTGGCCCGACATGTCCGGCAGGCCGATATCAAGAAACACCACGTCCGGCACGCATTGCGCGGCCATCTGCAGCGCCTGCTGGCCGTCATGGGCGAGCGTGACGTCGTGGCCCTCCATCTCGAGCAGCATCGACAGCGTCACCGCCGCATCGACATTGTCGTCCGTGACGAGAATGCACAATGCCTGCGTAGCCGGCGTGCCCTGCGCGGCGACCTCCTCAAGCGGCGCCGCCGCCGGCGCGTCGTCCAGCGCAAGCCGGACCACGAACGTGCTGCCCTTGCCGATGCCCTCGCTGTGCGCGCTGACCATGCCGCCGTGCAGGTCGACCAGCTGGCGTACCAGCGACAGACCGATGCCCAGGCCGCCCTGCGCGTGCTGGCGGTTGCTGCCCACCTGGCTGAACATCTCGAACACCGATTCCAGTGAGGCGGCGGGAATGCCGACGCCGTTGTCGGTGACGGCGATGACGGCATGGGCGCCGTCCTGCGTCACGCGCAGCGACAGCGCGCCGCCTGGCGGCGTGTACTTGGCCGCATTGGTCAACAGGTTGCCGATCACCTGCGCGATGCGGGTGGCGTCGGCCTGTACCGGCAGCGGCGCAGCGTGCAGCTGCAGGTCGAATGCATGGCGCTGCTTGTCGATGAGCGGCAGGCTGGTTTCGACCGCATTGGTCACGATGGCATTGAGGTCGACGCGGGTCTTGCGTATCTCCACCTTGCCGTTGGTAACGCGCGCGATGTCGAGCAGGTCGTCGATCAGGTGCGCCAGTTGCCGCACCTGGCGCTCCATCATGTCGCGCACAGTGGCCACCACGGCGGGGTCGCGAGGCCCCACGCGCATCAATTCCAGGCCCGTCATCAACGGGGCCAGCGGATTGCGCAGTTCGTGCGCCAGCACGGCCAGGAATTCGCTCAGATTCCGGTTGGACCGGGCTACTTCGTCGAACAGCTCGCGCTGGCGCGACTCAGCCAGGCGCAGCGCGGCTTCGGTGCGTTTGAAGGCATCGATGTCGGTGACGATCGCCACATGGCCGCGCATGACATCGTCGCGTCCCTTGAGCGGCACGGCGGCCACCTGCGTCCAGATCTCGACGCCATCGTCGCCCAGGTAGCGCGCTTCGATGCCCGGTACGACGCGCTCGCCGCGCGACGCCCGTGCGCCGGCAAAATCACGGCGCTCGACGAGCCGGCCGTCGTCATGAAACGCGGTCCAGCGCATGTAGCGCTCTTCGTCCAGCGACGGCAGCACGCCGGTGGGCAGGTAGCGGTGCATTGCCTGGTTCGACAGTAGCAGCTTGCCGTCCTTGCCGGCCACGGCCACGCCCACCGGCAGGGCGTCGAACATCGCCACGAGCGTGTCGCGCGTCTCGTGCAGCGCCTGTTCGGTTCGCTTGCGGTCGCTGATGTCGAGCACGTTGCCGACAAAACCCAGGAAGTCGCCGTTCGCCGCAAAGCGCGGCTGTCCGGTCGCAATCACCCAGCGGTACCCATCGACGACATGCCGCAGCCGATGCTCCATGCTGAATGGCACGCGGCGCGCATTGGCATCGACGACGGCGTGCAGCGCCGCGTCGCGCTCGTCGGGATGCACGGCGCCCGTCCAGCCGAACGCCAGGCTCGTCTCCCGGTCCTGGGCCGTGAATTCGTGCCAGGCGCGCGACAGGAACGAGAGCTTGCCATCGGGCTCGGTGACCCACAGCATGGCCGGCGCAGCATCGGCCAGGTCCAGGAAGCGCGATTCGCTGCGCGCCAGCGCGCGTTCGGCCAGGCGGCGCTGCAGGATGGCGGCAGCCTGGTTGGCGGCCACGCCCAGCAGCAGGCGCTCGTGTTCGGACGGAAAGCCGGCGCGCCGCGCGCCGATGACCACGACGCCGGGCTCGCTGCCGGTGCCGAAGCGCGCCGTGCCGAGTTGCAGCGGCACGTCGCTGGCATGCAGGGTTGCAGGCTGCATGTCATGCAGGTCGGCCGACCGGATGGCGGCGTCGAGCGCCGCGCGCGCGGCCGGCAGCATGGCGCCGTCATCGTCATCGTGGCGCCGGAGGCGAATCGCGTCCAGGGGATCGATCTCGCCCTTGCCCGGCAGGTGGATACCGACCAGGTCCAGGTCCAGCGTCGTGAGCAGGACGCTCGCCAGGCTGTCGATGACCCCTTCCGGCGGCAGGTCGCCCCAGATGGCCGGCAGGGTGGTCATGGCAACCAGATCGCGCGTGGTCTTGCGCAGGCGGTCGATCTCGGCGCGGTATTCGTCGGGTGAATGCATGTGGCTGCCCACTCAGTGCGCAGGCATCACGCGGTGGTGTGCTTCGGCACCATGCAACAGGGCGCTGGCCAAGTGAACCGAATGATCGGGCATGCTCATGGATTGTTACCAGTAGAGCGCCGATGGTGCCTGGCGCCGGCGTTGATGTGTACGGAGGCGAATGCCCGCTGCAGGCACGCATAGTATAGACGATGCGCGCCGCCAGTCCGAAAGACCGGGCCGGCGCGCCTGACGGCTCAGGTGCCCGGCAATGTCGACTGACCCGGCTGCCCCGGCTGCGCTGCAGGCAGCGCCTTGGCCACATTGGCTGCCTTGGCAGCCGCTTCGGGATTGAGCACCACCTGCACATAGTTCTTCGTGTCGAAGTAACGCCGCGCCGCCGCCTGCACGTCCTGCGCCGTCAGTGCGGCCACCTGCTGCTCGACCTTCAGGATCGACGCCGGGTCGGTGCCTTCGGTCAGGCTCGATTGCAGGTTGGCCACCCAGTAGCCATTTTCGCGCAGCGAGCGGCGGTGGTTCTGGATCCAGCCGGATTTCACTTTTTCCAGCTCGGCGGCGTCCGGTCCGTTCTCTTGCAGGCGCTTGATTTCGGCAAACGTCGCGGCCACGACCTTGTCGACATTTTCCGGCCCGGTCGGCAGGTTGATGCCGATCGAGTAGTTCCCGTACGGGATCTTGCTGAGCGCGCCGCTGGCGCCGCCGCCGTAGATCATCGCCATCTTTTCGCGCAGCACCTCGATGATGCGCAGATTGGTCACTTCGATCAGCGCCGACAGGCGCAGCTGCTCGGCCTCCGAGAATACCGCCGGGCCCGTGAAGTTGATCGAGATACTGCTCTTGGGCTCGGTGCCGCTGCGCACTTCGCGCTTGACCACGCCCGTCACCGGGCGCAGCCCCACGTCGCGGTACGCCACCGGCAGCGCGGGCGTGGGTAGGGTGCCCAGATAGCTGGTCAACAGCGGCCGGATCGCTTTTTCGTCGAAGCTGCCCACCAGGATGAACGTCATGTCCTTCGCGCTCGAGAAACGCTGGCGGAAGATGGCGATGCTGCGATCGAGGTCGATCTTGGCATACTCCTCGGCCTCAAGCGAGCGTGGTGCGCGCGGGTGATTGCCAAACAGTGCCGATACCACGGCGTCGCCGAAGCGCCGCCCCGGCTGGCCGCTGGCGTTGCGCGCAATCTCCGCCTGCTTGTCGATATACGCGTGGAATAGGTCTTCGTCGCGGCGCACGCCTGCGAACTTCAGCCACAGCAGCTGCAGCATCGTTTCGATGTCGGTGGCGCCCGAGGCGCCCGCGATGACGTCGGTGTAGCTGCCCAGGCCCACGGTCACGCCGGCCGCCTTGCCGGCCAAAATTTTGCGCATGTCCAGCGGCGTGAAATCCTTCACGCCCATGCTGGCCACGATCGCATTGGAAAAGCGCGCGTTGAGGATGTCCTGGTCGGGAAACAGGCTTTGCCCGCCGGGGCGCGCCGCGCTCAGCACCACCTGGTCATTCAGGAAGTCGGTCGGTTTCAGGATCACCTTCACGCCGTTCGACAGCGTTAAACGCGTCAGGCCCAGCGCCTTGTCGTGCTCTTCGTGCGTGACCGTGCCCGGTTGCGCCGGGCGTTCCATCAGGCGCGCCGCCAGCAGTTTTTCATCGTACGCTTCGACCGGCAGGCGCGCCGCCTCGCTTACCGCCGCCAGCAATTGCGGCCCGGTGGGCGTGTCGGGCTTGGCCACGCCCGTGTACAGCACCAGCTTGCCCGAGTCTTGCGGGATCGTGCTGCGCGCGTAGGCGTTCATCTCGGCCTGCGTGATGCCCGGCACCAGGTTCTGCACGTAGCGGTATTCGGTCTCGATGCCGGGGATGGCTTCGTCCTGCAGGAAGTTGCGGATGTACTCGGCGGCGTAGGTGCCCGAATCGCTCTTGGCGCGCTCGTTCCAGGCCTGCTCGTAGGTGCGCATCAGGTTTTTCTTGGCGCGTTCGAGTTCCTGCACGCCGAAGCCGTGCTGGCGTGCGCGTTCGTTTTCCTGCACCAGCGCTGCAATCGCGGGCTGCGCGCCGCGCGGGCCGATGGCGGCCGACGCATTGTAGGCGCGGTAGCGCGGGGTCAGCTTGCCCAGCGAGCTGCTGGCGCCCAGCCACGGCGCATCGGGCAGTTGCGAGATCTCGGCCAGGCGCGCGCTGAGCATCGACGCGAACAGGCCCTGCACCAGCTCTTCGCGGTAGGCGCGCACGGTGCCCAGGTCGCGCACCGGCTGCACCGGATAGCGGATCAGCACCGCATTGCCATCGGCTTCAGGATCCGTCACGACCAGCGCCTCGGTGTCGGCGCGCGCCGGGATCGCGGCGTAGTCGCGCGGGCGCGGCGTGGCCGGATTCTTCAGGCGCGTGAAGTGCTGCTTGACGAGCTTCTCTGCCTGCGCCGGATCGATGTCGCCGACCACGACGACTGCCATCAGGTCGGGCCGGTACCAGTCCTTGTAAAAGCGCTTGAGCGTCTCGGGCTTGAAATTGCGCAGCACGTCTTCGCGGCCGATCGGCAGGCGCTCGGCGTAGCGCGAGCCGTTGAACAGGCGCGGGTAGATCTGCTTGCCCATGCGGTCGGCGGCGCCTTTGCCCAGGCGCGCTTCTTCGAGGATGATGCCGCGCTCCTTGTCGATGGCGTCAGTATCGAAGCTCACGCCATGGGCCCAGTCTTCCAGCACCTGGAAGGCGCGGGTGACGTTCTGCGGTTTATCGGTCGGAATCGGCAGGATGTACACGGTCTCGTCAAACGAGGTGTAGGCATTCAGGTCGGCGCCAAAGCCCACGCCGATCGATTGCAGGTACGACACCAGCTCGTGCTTGCGGAAATTGGTCGAGCCATTGAACGCCATGTGCTCGACGAAGTGCGCCAGGCCGCGCTGGTCGTCGTCTTCCAGGATCGAGCCGGCCTTGACGACCAGGCGCAGTTCGAGCTTGTGTTCGGGGCGCGCATTGCGCTGGATGTAGTAGGTCAGGCCATTGGCCAGCTTGCCGACCTTGACCTGCGGGCCGACCGGGATCACGGCGTCGAGCTGCAGCGCGTCCATTTTCGAGACGGCTGCCTTTGGCGCGCTGGCCTGCGGCGCACTGTGCGCCAGCGAGGACACGCACACCAACGCGGCCAGGCAGGCGCCGCGTACGAATTTGTTGCTCATTGGGGGTTCCCGGTGACTTGATCGGTGCATTTTACAGGGCGCGTGCCCGTGCACGGCTGGGCTTAAGGCTGCGCTAACGAACGCTGCAGGGACCGTGCAGCGACCCCGCAGCGCTTACAGCATCACGCTGCCCAGCGCCAGCAACCCGGCCATCTCGAGCGCCGGGATGGGCCGCCCATACAGATAACCCTGCATCACGTCGCACCCGAGCGAACCGAGAAAGTCGCGCTGGCCGATCGTCTCGACGCCTTCAGCCACGACGGCCAGCGACAGGCCCTTGGCCAGCGCAATGGTGGCCTGGGCAATCGCGGCGCTGCGCTGCTCGCTGGTGATATTGCGCACGAAGGTCTGGTCGATCTTGAGTTTGTCGAGCGGGAAGCGCGACAGGTAACCCAGCGACGAGTAGCCGGTGCCGAAGTCGTCCAGCGAGAGCGAGACGCCCAGCGCGCGCAGTTCGGCCATCTGGGCTTCGGCCGCGCTGCTATCGCCCAGCATCACGCTTTCGGTCAGTTCGACTTCGAGCCAGCGCGGTGCCAGGCCGCTGTCGCGCAGCGCGCTGCGCACCACCGACACGACCGCGCCGGCCTTGAACTGGTGGGCCGAGACATTGACGGCCACGCGCACCGGCGCCAGGCCCGCATCCTGCCAGGCCTGGTTCTGGAAGCAGGCCTGGCGAATGACCCATTCGCCGATCGGATGGATCAGGCCCGTGTCTTCGGCCAGCGGGATGAAGTCGCCCGGCGAGACATTGCCGATCTCGCCGCTGTTCCAGCGCAGCAGGGCTTCCATGCCGACCAGTGTGCCGTCCAGATGGGACACTTGCGGCTGATAGTGCAGCGCCAGTTCGTCGCGCTCGATCGCGCGCCGCAGGCGCGTTTCCAGCGCCAGCCAGCGCAGCGCCTCTGCATTCATCTCGCCCTTGAAGAAGCGGAAGCCATTGCGCCCCGATTCCTTGACGTGCGTGAGCGCCGCGTCGGCCGCCTTGAGCAGGTCGCCCGGCGCATCGCCATCGCGCGGGTAGATGCTGATGCCCACGCTGCCGGTGACTACCAGATCGTGACCGCCCACGCCATGCGGCTCGGCGACGGCGTCAATGAGCTTCTGGGCGCAGTAGATCACGTCATCGGTGTCGTCGAAATCGGTCATCAGGAGCACGAATTCATCGCCCGACAGGCGCGCCACGGTGTCGGTGGGGCCAGCCAGCGCGCTGACGCGGCGTGCGACTTCGCGCAGCACGGTGTCGCCGGCAGAGTGGCCCAGGCTGTCGTTGATGCGCGAGAGCCGGTCGACGTTGAACAGCAGCAGCGCGACCTGGCTG
>Ga0308160_10002785_pt1 | contig 20449 bp, 19 predicted proteins | sample PhyFR1_FD_201036 | JGI IMG/M metagenome (GOLD analysis project Ga0308160, IMG submission 201036) | Phyllosphere microbial communities from UC Gill Tract Community Farm, Albany, California, United States - DLSLF.R1 | ecosystem: Host-associated > Plants > Phyllosphere > Unclassified | place: USA...
TCGTCGACATCGACACCGAGCTGGCCTACCAGGGGGCCGCCGCCGCGGGAACCGGGATGATCCTCACCGCGGACGGCCAGATCCTGACCAACAACCACGTCGTCGCGGGAGCGACGAGCATCGTCGTCACCGTCGTGGCGACCGGAGAGAAGTACGACGCACGCGTCGTCGGGACGGACGCCACGAACGACGTCGCGCTCCTGCAGCTCGACGGCGCCTCGGGACTGGACACCGTGGCGATCGACGACGACGGCGGCGCAGCCGTCGGTGACGCCGTCACCGGGGTCGGGAACGCCGGGGGCACGGGTGGGACACCCAGCGCGGCGGACGGGTCCGTCACCGCCCTCGACCAGGACATCACGGTCCAGGATGAGACGACCGGGGCCGGCAAGCAGCTGACCGGATTGATCCAGACGGACGCGGACATCCAGTCGGGCGACTCCGGCGGGCCGCTCTACGACTCGGAAGGCGAGGTCGTCGGCGTCGACACCGCTGCCTCCTCCGGTGGGACCGACATCGACGGATTCGCCATCCCGATCGACGACGCGTTGTCCATCGTCGACCAGATCCGCACCGGCGTCGAGACCGACACCGTCTCGATCGGCTACCCGGCCTTCATCGGGATCGGTCTGGCCGCGTCCGGCGCAGCCCAGACCGTGCCGGGTGCCGTGGTCGGTTCGGTGATCGAGAACACGCCGGCGGCGTCGATCGGCCTCGCAGCCGGCGATGTCATCACCGGCCTCAACGGTGTCGCCATCGATTCCGCTCAGACCCTGACGGCGACCATGGCGACGCTCGAGCCCGGTCAGACGGTCTCCGTCACCTGGACCACGGCGAGTGGGACCTCGCAGACCGCTGACGTGACCCTGATCGAGGGCCCGGTCGGCTGATCGCGCGCTCGGGACGCTCGACGACTCCTCACCTCCGGCCCGCAGCCGGACCCGAGGAGTCGTCGACGTCTGGCCAGTAGGCTCGGGAGGCGGTGCCTCGCCGCGACCACCGGAAGGAACCGCTCGTGACCCGCTTTCTCGGAGTCGACCTCGCCTGGGGCGAGGGGACCGGCTCCCGCGCGGCGAACGAGTCGGGACTGGTGTGCATCGACGAGACCGGGGCGGTCATCGAGGCCGGGTGGGCCGTGGGGATCGACGCCGTCGTCGCCTGGCTCGTCGACACCGCATCACCGGGCTCCGTGATCGCGGTCGACGCCCCACTGCTCGTCCAGAACCAGACCGGCATGCGTCTCTGTGAACGTGAGGTCGGACAGCGGTACGGGCGCTGGCAGGTTTCGGCCTATCCGTCGAACCTCGGCCTGCCGGCGCTCGGTGGTGTCGCGCTCTTCAGGGCGCTGGAGGCGGCTGGGTTCCAGTATTTCGACGGACTGAGCACGCCCGCCGCGGATGCCGTCCTGTTCTTCGAGGCCTATCCCCACACCACGTTGGTGGGTGCCGAGGAGTTCGGGTACCCGGATGCGCGGCCCCGCTACAAACGCCTCGACCCCGGTCTCCCTGTCGCCGAGCGACGGCGACGCCGTGCGGAGGTCTGTGACGACCTCGTCTCGCGCCTGCAGGCGCTGACCTCGGCGACTCCGCCACTCGACCTCGACACCCACCCGGTGACGGCGCTCCTCATCGCGGAACCCTCGCCGCTGAAGGAATCGGCGCACAAGCACCGTGAGGACCTCATCGACGCGGCCATCTGCGCGTGGACGGCATCCGCCTGGTCCCGCTGGGGGCTCGAACGGTTCCAGGTCCTCGGCGCCTCGGATGCTCCGGACGACCGGGGGCGTGTCCCCACGCTCCTCGCCATGGCGCGGCCCGAGCAGCGCTCCAAACCGGATATTCCTTTCTCGGCATATAACGGTTCAGCCCCACAACGGGCATTCGCGCCACTCAGGGGGCCGATATCCCTGCAAACCACAACGGACCACGATCTCGACGAAGGACATATGAAGAAGAAGGAATACGCCCAGGACGACGCCCCGGCGGAATCGAACACGATCGAGTTCGTCCCCGGCGGAGCGGCGAACGCCGACGCGTCACCCGCGGCCTCGACGCGAGCCCCCTCCCCCGCTCCGACGACCGTCGAACTCCTGCGCAGTGCCACCTGGCACCTCGAGCACGCACGGGTGGTGGGCCACCCCGACGATGTCGAGTTCGAAGCGGCGAGGTCGGCGTTGGCGGAGGCCGTCTTCGACCTCGAGCACGTCCAGTACGGGGAGACGACTCGCGGCTAGGGCACCCGTCAGGCGGGTCCTGAGCCCGATCGGCGCCGTGTCTCCCGGTCCGCGCGTGCGCGTCGCTCGAGGATGTCGTTGCGAACCCAGCGGATCAGCAGCGACATGGCGAGCGACAGGAACAGGAACGCCGCCGCGCCCAGGGCGTAGGAGATGAAGTCCGTCGGGATGAACGTCGTGCCGAGCACGAGCGCCGAGGGCGGCCACTGGTCCGCGAGTGCGGCCGGCACGCCCGTGGCCTGGAAGCACTCGATCGCCGCCGAGAAGCCGAACGCGCCGAGGGCGATCTGCCACAGCGGACGCCGTGGGGCGGCGAAGGCCAGGAGGAGCGCGACGAGGACCGTGTACAGCGCGTTGGTCACGGGGTTCGCCCAGGCTGCCGCCACCGACCAGTGCACCGTCAGCCCGGCGACGATCGTGATGATGGCTGCGCCGAGGAGCAGCGCGCGCTTGAGCGAGGTGGCGGGGCGTGGCCCCTCGTCCGTCTGGTCGGGTGCGTCGGTCATGCTTTCGTCCTCCGGGTGCGTCGTTGTCGCCCACGGGCCCAGTCGCGGGCCTCGGTTCCGGAGAGGGCGAGGATGATGGAACAGTCGACCGCGAAGCCGATCAGGTTGGTCTGCAGGGTCAATCCGCCGGCGCCGGCGACATAGCTCGCGGCGAGGGTGGCGATGGACGTCGAGCTGAAGGTCATGGCGAGCAGGCGCGCGAGATTGCCTCCCCGATGGACCCGCCAGGCGAGGACGAGGTAGCAGAGCGTCACCACGGCCGACAGGGCCAGCACGGCCCCGACCACCCACGGGATGAGGACGACGTCGTCAGCCGTCGCGGCTGTCGCGCGGGCCTCCGAGATGACCTGCTTCCAATCGGAGACCAGGAGGGCGCCGGAGAGCACGGTGGACAGCGCCGCGACGACCATGAGGACCACACCGACGGTGGTGTCCAAGGGCCGCGGGTCGCCGGCCCGGATGAGGGAGCGCGTCGGGGGAGCGTCGGCGGCCGGCAGGGTCGCCGCCGGCGGCACGACCACGGCGCTGAGATCGATGATCGGCAGGTCGCCGTCGGTGACGATCGCGTCGCCTCCGCCGTTCCGCGAGTGGTAGCCGGTGGAGAAGTTGTCGATCACGGACGTCGACGCCCCGAGGTCTGCGGCCGCGATCGACGCGACGATGTGATCGCGTTCGTCGTCGACGTCGTCGGCGATCCGATGGGTCACCTGCAGGGTGAAGACGCTGATGCCGACCGATCGGTCGTACGTCCCGGCGGCCAGCCAATCCGCCTGGTAGCCGCCCGGGAGCAGCCAACCCTCGGGGGTCGGCCAGAACCGGACGTGGTGCCGCTTCCCGGGACTGCCGTCGACCTCCTGCTGGTAGCAGAACGCCTGGGGACGACCGAACAGGTAGAGCGACGAGACGGGTGCCTCGGAGTAGCTGCGCCTGGTCAGCGTCGAGGTCACGATCCGGAGGTTCGCGCGCAGGCCGAGGTCGTCGGCGAGCGTCCAGCCCGCCGAGAGCATCGCCATGTGGATCTGCTCCTCCCGACCACGGAGGCCGAGGTTCACGGGATCACCGAGGATGCCCTCGCGCGTGCGAGTGCGTCCGATGAAGTAGTCGGGCAGGTAGACGCGCGACAGCACGGTGTGCAGGCGGGGGAGGATGAGGTAGGCGATGACGAGGTAGATGACGAGGATGAACCAGGCTTGGGCCCACCCGCGCGCGAACGCCTCGGTGAGCAGCACGTACGCCAGGAAGACGGCCGCAGCCGTGCCGAAGGCGAAGAACCAACCGTCGACGATGCGTGCGATCCGTCCGCGACGATCCTCGGACAGGCCGCTTGCGGGCCCGATGAGGTCGCTGCGGGTCTTCGTCACCCGTCCAGGGTAGGGCCTGGTGCATCCACGTGCCGGGTGCGTGGGTGGTGGGAGGATGGTGGGATGGACTCCGTCGCCCACATCACCGACCTCGCCGACTTCATCGTCGCCTCGCCCACCTCGTATCACGCGGTCGCGGAGAGTGCTCGGCGCCTCACGGCGGCCGGCTTCACCCGGCGGCTCGAGACCGAGTCCTGGGACGGCGGCGCCGGCCGGTTCTTCGTCGAACGCGAGGGCGCGGTGATCGCCTGGGTGCAGCCCGAGCAGGCCCACGCCACGACGCCGTTCCGCATCCTCGGCTCGCATACCGACTCGCCGAGCTTCAAACTCAAGCCGAAGCCGACGACCGGCGCTCACGGGTGGCTGCAGGCCGGCGTGGAGGTCTACGGGGGACCGCTCCTCAACTCCTGGCTCGACCGCGAGCTCGAACTCGCCGGACGCCTGGTGACGCTCGACGGCACCGTGCACCTCGTCCGGACCGGCCCGTTCCTGCGCATCCCGCAGCTCGCCGTGCACCTCGATCGAGGTGTCAACGACGGCCTCGTCCTCGATCGCCAGCGCCACCTGCAGCCGGTGTACGGGGTCGGCGACCTCGCCCACGCCGACGTGCTCGCGCACCTGGCGACGATCGCAGGTGTCGACCCCACCGCGATCGCCGGGTACGACGTGCTCGTCGCCGACACCCAGGAGCCTCGGCGATTCGGTCTCGACGGTCAGCTGTTCGCCGCCGGACGCATGGACAACCTGACCTCGGTCCACGCGGGACTCGCGGCGTTGCTGGCCGCGAGCGACGGGGGAGCGACGGACGACGCCGGACACATCACGGTCTTCGCCGCCTTCGACCACGAGGAGCTCGGTTCGGCCTCGACGTCCGGTGCCAGCGGTCCGTTCCTCGACGACGTCCTCACCCGCATCGGCGCATCGCTGGGCGCGACGACGTCCGAACGGCTCCAGGCCTATGCGGCCTCCTGGTGCCTGTCAGCTGACGCCGGCCACGCGATCCACCCGAACTACCCGGAGCGCCACGACCCGGCCAACCGTCCGATCGCCGGTGGCGGGCCACTGCTCAAGATCAACGCGAACCAGCGTTACGCCACCGACGCCCTCGGGGCCGCACTGTGGGCCCGGAGCTGCGCCGCCGCAGGTGTGGCCTCACAGGACTTCGTGTCGAACAACACGGTGCCGTGCGGCTCGACCATCGGCCCGCTCACCGCGACGCGGCTCGGCATCCGGACGGTCGACGTCGGGACGCCGCTGCTGTCGATGCACTCCGCCCGCGAGCTGTGCCACATCGACGATCCGACCGCTCTGAGCGCAGCGGTCCAGGCGTTCTTCCGGGGCGCCTGAGCCGCGCCGCAGCAGGAGATCCGCGCCGCAGCAGGAGATCCGCGCGGGAGCAGGACGCCCGAAGGCGGACGGTCCTGCTCCGGCGCTGATCTCCTGCTACCGGACCGGGCTCAGCCCAGTTCGCGCAGTCGCAGACGACGTCCGTCGGGGCTCGCGTCCGGGTTCACCTCGACGAGGTCGGAGCGCGAGTTGATGAAGTCGCTGAACGAGCGGTAGCCGAGCGGCTTCTCCTTGAACGCCGGATCCATGCGGATCATCTGGTTCTTCACCTCGGCGTTCAGCAGCCAGTCCTCGTCGTCGTTCTTGGCGTGCACGAGGCGGAGCGCCCGCACGAGGAGCTCGGTCGCCGCACGCTGTGCGTCGGGGCCGGAGGGGTCCGCGGTCTCCTCGTCGGTGTCGTCCAGGTCGTCGGCGTCGCGGTGGCTGAAGACCGGTTCAGTGAAGAGGCCGCCGATGCGGGGAGGTGTCTGGGCGACCGGCGCTTCGGCCGTCGGCGTGGACCCGGACGAGGCGCGACGACGCCCGCCGGACTTGGGCGCGGACTTCGGCGCCTCCTCCGGGGAGACCTCCGCCGTGCTCTCGACGGCGGCAGGGGTCCGGGGCGTGCGCGTGACGACCGGCCGGACGATCCCGGGGATGTCGTCGTAGTCGGAGAACTCGTCACACGCCGCCATGAGCGCACGACTCGTCGCACCGGCGACACCGATCCCGATCACGTGGCGTCCGAGGCGTCGGCAGCGCTGCGCGAGGGAGATGTAGTCCGAGTCGCCTGCGACGATCACGATGTGCGTGAGGTCGGGGAGGCGGAAGAGGTCCTCGACGACGTCGACGGCGAGGCGGATGTCGGCACCGTTCTTCATCGCCTTCGTCGTGGGGAACATCTGCGTCAGGTCGACCGCGCGGTCCACGAGGTCCTTCTGATACGCGGAGTTGACCGGCTCGGACCAGTCGGCGTAGGAACGGCTGATGACGATGTTCCCGAACGACGAGGTGTAGTCGAGGATGGCGCCCACGTCGACGCGAGCGGCCTGCAGGCGCTCGGAGATCTCGTCGCCTTCGGGTGCGGCGGAGGGCACGTGGGACCGCGCGCGATCCCGGCTGAACGCCGCCTTCCCGTAGAGCTGGTTGTAGCGCGAGATGACGATGTTGTCGAAGTCGATGTAGACCGCGACTCTGGGCGTTCCGGTTTCTGCCATGACTCCATCATCCTCTGGTGGCCCGCGAATCGGCGACTTCAGTCCTCCACAGCCCGGCTTGCGGGGCTCCTCTCCACCGCTGCTGCGCCGGCCAGGCCGTGACCGACCTGGGCTGCGTACCGTGGTCGCATGCCCAGTCACGCCGTCGACATCTTCAGCCCAGGGTCGCAACCCAAGTTATACCCGGTTATACTCTCACCTGTGAAGACCGCCATCTCGTTGCCTGATGAACTGTTCACCCGCGTCGAGGCTCGCGCCGCCGAGCTCGGTGTCAACCGGTCCGAATTCTTCGCGGCGGCGGCGAGTCGGTATCTCGACGAGACCGATGCCGCCGGTCTCACTGACGCAGTGGACACCGCGCTGCGGCGTGCGGGAGTCGCTTCAGCGGAGGAAGCACGGGGCGTCGCCGCGGCCGGACGCGACCGCCTTGCCGAACTCACTGCCGGAGACGATTGGTGATCCGCCGCGGTGACATCCGGTGGGTCGATCTCGGCCCTCGCGAACGGGGGAGTGCGCCCGCCGGCCGCCGCCCGGTCGTCGTCGTCCAACATGACGCCTACACGCGGAGCGCACTCCGGACCGTGATCGTCGCGGTCGTCACGTCGAACACGGCGCTCGCCGAGCTCCCGGGCAACGTGTTCCTCCCTGCGACGGCTTCCGGCCTGCCGAAGGACTCGGTCGTGAACACCACGCAGCTGCTCACCCTCGATGAGGACGACCTCGGTCCGGCCGCCGGAAGGGTTCCCGTCACCCTGTCACTGGACCTGGACGCGGGGCTCCGGCGAGTGCTGCACCTCTGAGGCGGTGCCGGAGCGATCGGCTCAGAGGTGGCCGGTGAGCTTTCCGTGGAACGCCGAGCTGCGTTCGTCGAGTCCGGTGAACACGACCCGCTTGCCGTGTGCGGCGTACTTCTCCTGCACGGCGTCGAGGACGGCGACGCTCGAGGCGTCCCAGATCTGCGAGGCGGTGAAGTCGACGACGACTTCCGCAGGATCGGCGGCGTAGTCGAACTGCTCGACCAGGTCGTTGCTACTGCCGAAGAACAGGGGGCCGATGACGCTGTAGCGGACGGAGGCGGCGTCGTCCGCGAGGACCCGGCGGACGCGGATCACGTGGGCCACGCGCCGCGCGAAGAGCACCATCGCGAGGACGGCTCCTGCAGCGACGCCGATCGCGAGGTTGTGTGTGATGACGACCACCGAGACGGTCACCACCATCACGACCGTCTCGGGGATCGGCATCCGTCGCAGGGTCGCCGGGCGCACGCTGTGCCAGTCGACGGTCTTGATGGCGACGATCATCATCACGGCGGCCAGCGCGACCATCGGGATCTGCGCCATCACCGGGCTGAGCGCGGTCACGAGCAGCAGGAGGAAGACGCCGGCGACGAAGGTGGAGATCCTCGTCCGAGCTCGGCCCAGTTTGACGTTCACGACCGTCTGACCGATCATCGCGCAGCCGGCGATCCCGCCGTACCAACCGGCCAGGATGTTGGCGACGCCGAGGGCCCACGACTCACGCCCCTTCGACGAGGTCGTGTCGGTGATGTCGTCGACGAGTTTCGCCGTGAGGAGGGTCTCCATGAGCCCCACGAACGCGACGCTCAGCGCGGTCGGCCAGATGATGCCGAGCGTCTCGAGGTTCAGCGGCACGAGCAGCGCGGTCAGGCCGGGGAGGCCGCCGGAGACGTCGCCCTGGTCGCCGACGGTCGGCACGGCGGCGTGCGCGATCATCGTGATCGCGGTGACGACGACGATGGCGACGAGCGGCGCCGGCACCGCGGTGGTGAGCTTGGGGAGCAGCAGGACGATCAGCACCGTGATGACGAACAGCGGGTAGACGAGCCACGGGACGCCGAGCAGGTGGGGGACCTGGGCGACGAAGATGAGGATGCCGAGCGCGTTGACGAACCCGATCATCACCGAGCGGGGGATGAACCGCATGAGCCGGGAGAGACCGGTGACGCCGAACACGATCTGGATGAGGCCCGCGAGGATGACGGCGGGGAGCAGGTACTCCACGCCGTGTTCCTTGACGAGCGGCGCGACGACGAGGGCGACGGCTCCCGCGGCGGCCGTGATCATCGCCGGACGCCCGCCGAGGATCGACATCGAGATGGCGAGCACGACGGAGGCGATGAGGCTGACCTTCGGGTCGACGCCGGCGATGATCGAGAAGGAGATGACCTCGGGGATGAGCGCCAGCGTCGTCACGATCCCGGCGAGGATCTCGACACTGAAGGCCCTGGGGTTCCGCAGGGTCGCGATGACGCCCGGGCTCGGGCGGACGGCGGTGCGCATGGGGGCGTCGGGCTGACTCACCGTGCAAGCCTAGGCTCGTTCGCAACGCAGGACGCACCGGGCGAGTCGCTGCTGGTGCCGCAGGGGCGCGTCGCGACATGCGACGACCGTCCTGAATTGTGAACCGTCGGTCAGCTCCGCAACCAGGCCTCGAGACCGTCCGCGCTGATCGGGAGTGCTGCGGAGAGCACCTCGTGGCCGGTGGCGGTCACGAGCAGGTCGTCCTCGATGCGGACGCCGATACCGCGCAGCTCCGGCGGCACGGTGAGGTCGTTCGCGTGGAAGTAGAGGCCCGGTTCGACCGTCAGGACGGCGCCCGGCTGCAACGGCTCGTCGAGGTACCGCTCGTCGCCGATGCGGGCGCAGTCGTGCACGTCGAGTCCGAGATGGTGGCCGGTGCCGCTCGGCAGGTAGCGGCGGTGCTGCTGGCCGTTCGGCGACATCGCCTCGTCGACCGACACCTGCAGGATGCCGAGTTCGCGGAGGCTCGTGGCGATCTGCTCGTAGGCCGTGTTCCGCATGTCGATGAACGACCGGCCGGGGCCCACCTCCGACATCGCGGCGCGGTGGGCCCGCTCGACGTGGTCGTGGACCTCGCGCTGGGCCGCGGTGTAGGACCCGCTCGCCGGGAAGGTCCTCGTGACGTCGGCGGTGTACAACGAGCGGGCTTCGACACCGGCGTCCATGAGGATGAGATGCTCGGGGAGGACCGGACCGTCGCAGCGCGTCCAGTGCAGCGTGGGAGCATGCGGTCCGCTGCCGATGATCGTCGAGTACCCGACACCGTTGCCGAAGGTGCGGGCGTGGCGCTCGAAGGTCGACTGCAACCAGCGTTCTCCGCCGAACTCGATGGCGGCGGGCAGTTCGCGCACGACCGAGCGGAACCCGCCGACCGTGGCGTCCACGGCGGCGCGGAGCTGCGCGATCTCCCAGTCGTCCTTGACGAGCTTCGCGGCGGACAGGGCGATGAGGAGCGCTCGCGACGCCGCGAATCGACCGTCGACCCTGGGTTCCGGGGCGCCTGCGCGGAGCGCGTCGGCGGGTACGAGGGCGAGGGACTCGTCCAGCACCTCGAGCGAGCGGACCTCGATGCCGAGCGCCTCCGCCCACTGGGGGAGTCCGGCGGACGGGCCGATCCAGAGCTCGCCGCGCATGGCGTCGGCGTAGAACGCCTCCTCACCGGGACCGACGGGCTCGGCGAGGTACAGCGTCGCGTCGTGCCCACCGGCGGTCGGCCGCATGACGAGGACGGCGCCCTCCGCCTGACAGGAGGTGAGCCACACGAAGTCGCTGTCGGGCCGGAACGGGAACTCGGTGTCGTTCGCGCGCGTCACGGCGCGTCCCGCGGTGACCACGAGCCACCGGCCAGGGAACTGCGCGCTGACGAGGTCGCGGTGACGCCCGGCGGCTCCGCCGGCACCCTCGGCGAGGTCGACGGAGCGGTCCACCGCACCCCAGCCCGTCGCGAGGTACTCGCGGAACGCGTCGTCCCGGGGGAGCGGCTGGGTGCGGGGGTCACGGAACTGCAGGCTGTCTGGACACATGGAGATCAGTAAGCCACCCGCGGTGGACGCCGTCAAGCTGCGACGCCTGGAGCCAGCGGAACATCTCGTCGGTGTCGTCGGATCCGGCGTTTCGTCCTGTCCGACCGGCTCAGGTGATGGAGGGGATGGACGGATCGTCGGCAGGTTGACACCTGTTCGGACGCCTCCGCAGAATGACGGCATGACAGGAACCGCCGACACCGGCACCAGCGCCACGCTCGATTTCAACCTCGATGCGAAGGTGTTCGACATGGTGTCGTCGTCCGCGAGCGTCGTCGACGCCGACGCACCCACGCGATTCGTCTACCACGAGACGCACGGCGTGCTGTGGGGCGAATACGTCGGCGACACCGTCTCCGTCGGACGGTTCTGCGGGGTGCGCACCGGCGAACGCATCGACATCTCGTTCGTGCACCGCAACCGTGCCGGCGACCTGACGACGCGCGGCGAAGCGAGCTCGATCATCTCCCGCGCCGAGGACGGCTCGTTCATCCTCACCGAGGACTTCATCGGCCCGGACGGCCAGTCCCACGTCAGCGTCTGTCGGGAGATCGCCGCCGCCTGAACCGGTCAGGTTCGGCACGCCGCCGCCGGCGGGTCAGCGTCCGCGTCGCTCCGGCACCCGCTGGGCGCGCTCGTCGCTCGTGCGGACGAACCGCGTCATGCCGAAGCGCTCGCCGGAGTCCTCGACGCTCGTGCGTTCGGACCTCGTCATGCGGAGCGACACGTTCGACCGCTCCTCGTCCATGAGGAAGACGGTCGTCGTCGCCTTGATGGACGGCCACTGTGCGAGCCGGGTGGCGACCAGTTCGTGGATCGCCGCCACATCTGGGGCCCGGATCAGCATCATCGCGTCGTGCTCGCCGGTCGTGACGGCGAAGTACTCGAGCTCAGGGACCGAGGACAGGCGCGCGCGGAAGTCCGCCCACTGGCTCTGGCGCAGCGTGATGAAGACCATCGCCGCGACACCGAGCCCGACCGTGGCCGGCTCGATCTCCGCGTGGACCCCCTTCAGGACGCCGGCGCGGAGCATCGCCTCGTAGCGCGAGTAGGCGTTCGAGCGGGAGATCCCGAGCTCTTCCGCGAGTGCGGCGACCGAAGCCCGCCCGTCCTCCCGGAGCAGCTCCAACATGCGGATGTGGGTGTCGTCGAGTTGCATCGATTGCTCCAAACGTCCAGATTCAGCGGTGGTCCTGGCGGTCGATTGAGAGGATATGGCAGATTCGCCGCGAAATCGAGACAATTCTTCTTTGGTAACGGCTTGTGGATTGACGAATGATCGCGTATCGCACTACTTTCAGCTCATCCCTCCAACCAGATAAGGAGCTCCACCTTGTCACGATCCTTCAGCCGCACGAGCCGGCGCGGCATGGCGGCCCTCGGCCTCGCCCTCGCCGCCGGCCTCGCGCTCAGCGCCTGCTCCCCCTCAGGTGGCTCCGATGACAGTGCGGGCAAGTCGCTCGTCGTCGACGCGTCCTTCGACCTCAAGACCGCCGACCCGAACCGCGAGTACGAGACCACCGGATCGATCGTCGCGAAGGCGCTCTACGAGACCCTCCTCACCTTCACGGGCGACGACGTCACCGCCCCCGTCGACGGCCTCGCGAGCTACGAGATGAACGCCGACAACACGGTGATGACCCTCACGATGAAGGACGGCAAGAAGTTCTCCGACGGCTCCGACGTGACCGTCGACGACGCGGTGTTCTCGCTGCAGCGCGTCCAGGGCGTGAAGGGCAACCCGTCCTTCCTGCTCGACGGCGTCACGATCGAGAAGACCTCGGACACGACCCTCACGCTCACCTCGGCGACGCCGAACCCCGCCCTCCCGTTCATCCTTCCGAACCCGGCCCTCGGCGTCGTGAACAAGAAGGTCGTCGAGGAGAACGGTGGCAGTGCGACCGCCGACGACGCGGCCGAGTCGTTCCTCAACACCACCTCCGCGGGCTCCGGCCCGTACAAGCTCGAGTCCTTCGACGCCGCCTCGCAGGTCGTCTTCACGGCGAACCCCGAATACACGGGGACCAAGCCCGCGTACGAGCGCGTCGTCCTCCGCAACGTGCAGGGCCCGACCCAGAAGCTCAACGTCGAGGCCGGTGACTCGCAGGTCGCCCTCGACCTGAACCCCGACCAGGTCTCCGAGCTCGACGACTCGAAGGTGAAGATCATCGCGAACCCCTCGCGCTACATGATCTTCCTCATGCTCAACCAGGACCCCGCGATCAGCGACATCACGAGCAACCCGAAGTTCCTCGAGGCCGTCAAGCTCGGCATCGACTACGACAAGATCGTCGACCTCGCCGGCGACGGTTCCGTCCGTCCCGGTGGCTTCATCCCCTCGATCTTCAACGGTGCGCTCGACGCCGCCGACGGCAACCAGTTCGACGCCGATGCAGCGAAGGCTGCGCTCAAGGAGTCCGGTTACGCCGGCGAAGCCGTCACGCTGAACTTCCCGAACGACATCACGGTGCAGGGGCTGTCGCTCCAGAGCATCGCCGAGTCGGTCCAGGCGCAGCTGAAGTCGGTCGGCATCACCATCACGCTGGCCCCGGCTCCGGTCGCCACCGAGCTGGACGCCTACCGCGACGGCAAGGAGACCGTGGGTCTCTGGTACTGGGGCCCGGACTTCCCGGACCCGTCGAACTACCTCGCGTTCACGCCGGGCGAGCTCGTCGGCCTCCGCGCGGGCTGGCCGGCAGGCGCCGACCCGACCGTGACCGACCTCGCGAACGCGGCGCTCGCCGCGACCGACACGGACGCCCGTGCCGCCGCGTACCAGGACCTCCAGAAGGCGCAGAACGCGAGCGGACCGTTCATCCCGCTCCTGCAGCCGGCGCAGAACGTGGTCACCGCGACCACGATCACCGAGGTTCCGCTGAACCCGACGTGGACCGTCGATCTTGCCGGAATCAAGTAGCGTCGCACCGACGACGTCCAGCGCGCGAGCGGGTCTCCACCCGCTCGCGCGCTACCTCGGCATCCGGCTCGGACTCACGGTCCTCCTGATGTTCGGGGTGACGCTCGTCACCTTCACGCTGACCAACCTCGTCCCCGCGGACCCCGTGCAGGCGGCGCTCGGTGAGCAGGCCGCAGCGGATCCGACGATCGTCGCGCAGTTCCGCGAGAGCGCCGGCCTCGACAAGCCACTGCCCGTCCAGTACGTCACCTACCTCGCGAACCTGTTCCAGGGTGACCTCGGGACCTCGCAGCAGACCCGCGGCGCCGTCGCGGACGAACTCGGTCGCGCCTTCCCGGCCACGGCCGAACTGGCGCTCACCGCCATCGTCATCTCGATCATCATCGGCGTCGGTCTCGGCATGTGGGCCGCGCTGCGACGCAAGACGATCACCGACCAGGTCATCCGGGTCGTGAGCCTCATCGGCATCTCGGTGCCGTCGTTCTGGCTGGCACTCGTCGTCTACTTCGTGTTCTTCTCCCAGCTGCACTGGTTCCCGGGCTCCGGGCGACTCTCGCCCGCGGCGATCCCGCCGCCGAAGGTCACCGGGATGTACACGATCGACGCGTTGCTCGCCGGCCAGTGGTCGACCTTCGGCGACGCCGTCGCCCACCTGATCCTGCCCGCCTCGGTCCTGGCGCTCTACACGATCGGTCTGCTCACCCGGTTCGCACGGTCGGCGATCCTCGAGGTGCTCGACCTCGACTACGTGCGCGCAGCACGGGCGAAGGGCCTTCCCGGCCACGTCGTCGTGACCCGGTACGTCCTCCGCGGGGCGCTCGTCCCCATCATCACCGTGCTCGGCGTCGCCTTCGGGTCGCTGCTGTCCGGGACGGTCCTCGTCGAGAAGGTGTACTCGTGGCACGGCCTCGGCGAGTACGCGTACTCCGCGGCGACCAAACTCGACCTGCCCGCGATCATGGGCGTCGGGCTCATCGTCGGCTTCGTGTACATCGGCCTGAACTTCCTGGTCGACGTGCTCTACGGCTTCATCGACCCGAGAGTGAGGGTGGCATGACCGACGTCCTCGCCGTCCAGACCAAGCGCAAGGGCCGCCTCCGCATCTCGAAGCAGCTGCGCACCCCGCTCGCCGTCGCGGGTGGTGTCATCGTGCTCTTCTGGCTGCTCGTCGCGGTGCTCGCGCCGTGGATCCGGCCGTTCGACCCGCTCGCCCAGGACTTCGACCGGCTGCAGGCCCCGAGTGCCGCGCACTGGTTCGGCACCGACCAGGTGGGCCGCGACGTCCTGTCCCGGGTCGTCAGCGGCGCGCAGGTCTCGATCCCGCTCGCCCTCATGCTCGTGATCTTCGCGATGCTCATCGGTTCGCTGCTCGGGGCGATCGCCGGCTACTTCGGCAAGGCCCTCGACGAGACCATCATGCGGATCGCGGACCTCGTGTTCGCGTTCCCGACGATCATCCTCGCGATGGTCATCGCGGCTGCGCTCGGCCCGAGCCTCACGAACGCCGTCATCGCGATGCTCATCGTGTCGTGGCCGGCCTACGCCCGAGTGACGCGTTCACTCGTCATCGGAGCCAGGGGTGCCGAGTACGTCATCGCCGGTCGTCTGCTCGGCAACGGGCCGTTCACCTCGCTCGGCAAGGACATCCTGCCGAACGTCGTGTCGCCGGTCGTCGTGCTCGCCACACTCGACGTCGGTACGGCCATCCTGCTGCTGTCGGGGCTCTCGTTCCTCGGCCTCGGTGCCGTCCCGCCGACGCCGGACTGGGGCGCGATGGTGTCCGACGGGGTGCAGAACTTCTCCTCCTGGTGGATCGCGGTCTTCCCTGGACTCGCCATCCTCACGGTGGTGCTCGCCTTCAACTTCCTCGGCGACGCCCTCCGCGACGCCCTCGACCCCCGGTCGCAGGAAGCCGTGCAGGGGCGCGCGCTGTGAGCGGCGAGCACGGAGTGACCGATCCGAAAGGACGCGACATGACCCAGTCAGCAGGCAGCAGCGGTGGCGGGATCGTCATCGAGGGGCTCACGCTCGGCTTCGGTCGCGGCGCCGCCGCCAAGCAGATCCTCCGCGGCATCGACCTCGAGGTCCCCGCCGGTCGCATCACGGGGCTGGCCGGTGAGTCGGGGTCAGGTAAGACCATGACCGGGCTCGCGATCTGCGGGCTCCTGCCGGCCGGCGCGGACCTCGGCGGCAGCATCCGATTCGACGGCACCGAACTCGTCGGGCTCAAGCAGCGCACCATGAACCGGTACCGCGGCACGGAGATCGCGATGATCTTCCAGGACCCGACCGCGAGCCTGCACCCCATGCTCACGGTCGAGGCCCAGCTCGTCGACCACTACCGGCACCACACGGGGGCCTCGAAGGCGGCCGCCCACGCGCGGGCGCTGGAGATGCTCGGCCTCGTCGCCGTCCCGAACCCGGAGGCGGCGCTGCGCAAGTACCCGCACCAGTTCTCGGGCGGGCAGCTGCAGCGCATCGCGATCGCATCGGCGCTCATGTGCGAGCCCTCGGTGCTCATCGCCGACGAACCGACGACAGCCCTCGACGTCACGGTCCAGGCCGGCATCCTCCGCCTGCTGCGGAAGCTGTGCGACGAGCTCGGGATCGCGATCATCCTCGTCACCCACGACCTCGGAGTGATGTCGGCGCTCGCCGACACGATCGCGGTCATGCGGCTCGGCGAGATCGTCGAGCACGGCAGCCGGTACCAGGTCATCACCGATCCGCAGCACGAGTACACCAAGGCGCTCATCGACGCGCTGCCCGACACGGGAACGGAGGCGGCGTCATGACGCTGCTGCACCTCGACGACGTCCACGTGACGTACAAGCTGCCCGGTCGCGGCACGCTGAACGCGGTCGACGGCGTGAGCTTCGACCTCGAGCCGCGACAGGTGCTCGGCCTGGTGGGGGAGTCGGGCTGCGGCAAGTCGACCCTCGCGCGAGCGGTCTGCGGGCTGGAACCGACCTCGGGTGGCGCGATCACGTTCAACGGGACGCCGATCGGCAAGCTGGGTCTCCGGAAGCGCGCACCGGAGCTGCTGCGGATCCAGATGGTCTTCCAGAACCCGTACGCCTCGCTGAACCCGCGCCGCACGGTCGGGAGTCAGATCGAGGACGGCCTCCGGGTCAACCCGGTGCGCGACGCGTGGGACGTCGGTCAGCTGCTCGAGCACGTCGAACTCGACGCCGCCAGCCGCACCCGCTACCCGCACCAGTTCTCGGGCGGCCAGCGGCAGCGCATCGCGATCGCCCGGGCCATCGCGGCGGGCCCCGAGCTGCTCATCGGTGACGAGCCGATCGCGTCGCTCGACGCCTCCCTGCAGGCACGGGTGGCGAAGCTCATGCGGAAGCTCGCGGTCGAGACCGGCGCGGCGCTCCTGTTCATCAGCCACGACCTGTCCGTCGTGCGGGTCATCGCGGACGACGTGGCGGTCATGAGCGCCGGTCGCATCGTCGAGCACGGTCCGGTCGACCGCGTCTGGTCCGACCCACAGGACGCCTACACGCAGCGGCTCCTCGCGGCGATCCCGGTCGTCGACGGACTCGGCACCCTCCCCGGCGCCTAGCCGGACCCCTGCTCCGTCCCTGTCTCAGGAGCGTCTCGGCGTGTCGGGTCCCCCGCGCTCGACACGCCGAGGCGTTCCTGAGTCAGGGAACCGGTCAGCGGAGGGTCGGCGGGCCGACCGGGCCGGGGGAGTCGTCGATGAACGGGCGGTCGATCGTCTCCCGGACGAGCAGTTCGAGGAGGCGGAACGCGCCGACCGCCGCGAGCTGGACGAGGAGGAGCGGCCCGAGGAGCGCACCGGCGTACGGCAACCAGACGAGGAGTCTCCGTTCCTCCCGCCAGCACACGGCGAGGACCGCGGGTGCCATCGCGAGGCCGAGCCACCCGGGCGTCGGAGCGCCGAGCACGGGCGTGACGAGTCCGATCGTCGCGACCCAGACGGCCAGGACCCCGAGGACCGACTGCCCGATCAGTACGGCGGCGATGCCTGGAGCGTGCCTGACGTACCGCTCGACCGACACGACCGCCCACATGAGCCAGGCCCGGAGGAGCGGCACCCGCTGCTGGCGGAGTCCGACGCGGAACTGTCGATCGTCCTCGAACCGCTGCTCGAGTGCTTGGTCCGCCGGGAGCCCGTGTGCGAGGAGCGCCCGGTGGTCGTGCACGACGGCCGGCGCGGACTGCCGGCCGTAGCTGCCGATGAAGCTCCACAGGACGCCCGGGACGGACGCGAGGTCGGTCCATCCCTCCGTGCGGCCGCCGTCGTGCCCGCCGTCGGACGCCGGTGCCCACACGACGGGACCGTCAGGGGCGTGCTCCTGGAACCCGATCCGCCGTTCGAGCCGGAACCGGCGTCCGGTCGGGGGGATCTGCGCCAGATCGATCCGCTGCAGCGGCTGCTCATCGTCGTCGAGGTAGGGCATGCGGACATCCTCCCGCAGCCCACCGTCAGGTGTGAGTCCCCTGGATGTCGGCTCGTGACCTTGCTCACGAGTTTCCCGCGTCGTAGCGTGGCGTTCCGTTGCCGTTCAACCGAGTCTGGTCAGATGGTCAAACAGCTGCGATGCGGTTCGGAGAGCATCGCTCGAACGAGAGTTGTCACGTGAGTCTTCGCACGGCCGAGTACCCGAGGCCCGATCACTTCCTGCTCCATGTGAGCGACACGCACCTCCTCGCCGGCGGGGGGAGCCTCTACGACAGCGTCGACAGCGAGACGCATCTGCGTCGCCTGTTCGCCGAGTTCGAGGCGTCCGGCGGTCGGCCCGAAGCGATCGTCTTCACGGGTGACCTCGCCGACAAGGGCGAACCCGACGCGTACGACCGCATCCGCTCCATCGTCGAGCCGGTCGCCGAGCGCCTCGGATCGCAGATCATCTGGGTGATGGGCAACCACGACGACCGCCAGGCGTTCCGCGCCGGGCTGTTCGGTGAGGTGCCGACCACCCGCCCGGTCGACCGCGTCTACGACGTCAACGGCCTCCGCGTCATCACCCTCGACTCCAGCGTCCCCGGGCACCACCACGGTGAGGTGTCGGACGAGCAGCTCGACTGGCTCGCCGAGGAACTCTCGACGAAGGCGCCCCACGGCACGATCCTCGCGATGCACCACCCGCCCGTCCCGAGTGTGCTCGACCTCGCCGTGAGCGTCGAGCTGCGCGATCAGGCGAAGCTCGCCGAAGTGCTCGAGGGGTCCGACGTCCGGAGCATCATCGCCGGGCACCTGCACTACTCGTCGACCGCGACCTTCGCGGGCATCCCGGTGTCGGTCGCCTCGGCCACGTGCTACACGCAGGACCTCAACGTGCCCGTCGGCGGGACGCGTGGTCGCGACGGCGCGCGGGCGTTCAACCTCGTCCACGTCTACGGCAAGACGGTCCTGCACTCGGTGGTGCCGCTGGGTGAGACCCCGCCGCTGCACTACATCGACGCCGAGGAGAGTGCGCGCCTGCTCGCTCGCGACGGCATCGAGCTGCCCGTGTCGGACACGGTGCCGGTGCAGCCGGAGCCGCCGCTGACGATGCCGATCGGCGTCCTCGTCTAGGGCGGCACCTCCCCGCTCCCTGAACTTCCCTCCGGTCCCCGAACCTCCCCCGGTCCCTGAGCTTGTCGAAGGGCGTCGCCTTGCCCCGCTCCCTGAGCCTGTCGAAGGGCCGCACGTTCGCCGGTCCCTGAGCCTGTCGAAGGGCCGCAGCCCGGCGGGTCCGCCGTTCCGGGAGCCTCCCCGGTCCGACGCGCCTATCGTGGACGGATGACCTCCCCAGAATCACCCCGCACCGCACTCGTCGTCGGCGCCAGCGGCATCACCGGTTCCGCGATCGTGTCGCAGCTCCTCGAGGACGGTGGCTGGCGGATCCTCGCCCTCGCTCGCCGAGCGCCGGCGGCCCACCCGCAGGTCGAGCACGTCGCGGCCGACCTCCGGGACGCGGACGACCTCGCGCGCGCCCTCGGCGGCACCGGCGTCACCCACGTGTTCTTCACCGCCTGGTCACGTCAGGACACCGAGGCCGAGAACATCCGGGTCAACGGCGGCATGGTCCGCGACCTGCTGGCAGCCCTCTCCGCCGAGCCCGTTCAGCACGTCGCCCTGGTCACCGGCCTGAAGCACTACCTCGGCCCGTTCGAGGCCTATGCGGCGGGCGAGATGCCCGACACCCCGTTCCACGAGGACGAGGACCGACTCGACACGCCCAACTTCTACTACGAGCAGGAGGACGAGCTCTTCGCCGCGGCTGCGCGAGCGGGGTTCACCTGGTCGGTACACCGCTCCCACACCGTGATCGGACATGCGGTCGGCAATGCGATGAACATGGCGTCCACGCTCGCGGTGCAGGCGGCGCTCTGCAAGCGGCTCGACCGACCGTTCGTGTTCCCCGGTTCCGAGACCCAGTGGAACGGCCTCACCGACATGACCGACGCCGGACTCCTCGCCGAGCAGATGCTCTGGGCTGCGACCTCACCGGCCGGTGCGGACGAGGCGTTCAACATCGTCAACGGCGACGTCTTCCGCTGGCGCTGGATGTGGCCGCGACTGGCTGCGCACCTCGGCGTCGAGCCGGAGGGTTTCGACACCGAGCCGCGTCCGCTCGAGCAGCAGATGGCGGGCGTCGAGGGCACCTGGGCCGAGCTGGTGGCCGAACACGGTCTCGTCGAGGCCGACCTCTCCCGCGTGGCGTCGTGGTGGCACACCGACGGCGATCTCGGCCGGGACATCGAGGTCGTGACCGACATGAGCAAGAGTCGACTCGCCGGCTTCACCGGCTACCGGCGGACGCTGGACGCCTTCACCGCGATCTTCGACCGCCTCCGCGATGAGCGCATCGTCCCCTGACCGGCCCCGGTCCCCGGGCGCCCTTCCGGTCCCTGGGCACCCGTGCGGTCCCTGAGCCTGTCGAAGGGCGGTGACCGTCTCGGTCCCTGAGCCTGTCGAAGGGCGGTCAGCTGAGCTTGGCGGGCTCGATCTCGAGCGCGTTCGGCACGGCGGCCTCGCGCTCCCACGGGGCCGGGAACGGGAAGTACCGCTCGAGGAAGTCGATCA
>Ga0308160_10002786_pt1 | contig 20447 bp, 22 predicted proteins | sample PhyFR1_FD_201036 | JGI IMG/M metagenome (GOLD analysis project Ga0308160, IMG submission 201036) | Phyllosphere microbial communities from UC Gill Tract Community Farm, Albany, California, United States - DLSLF.R1 | ecosystem: Host-associated > Plants > Phyllosphere > Unclassified | place: USA...
CGGGGTGGCCGAAGAACCAGAAGATGTGCTGGTACATGACCGGGTCGCCGCCGCCGGCCGCGTTGAAGAAGGAGGTGCCGAAGTGGCGGTCGGTCAGGGTCATGGTGATGGCGCCGGCCAGCACCGGCATCACGGCGATCAGGAGGTAGGCGGTGATCAGCCAGGTCCAGCAGAACATCGGCATCTTCATCAGCGTCAGGCCGGGCGCGCGCATGTTGAGGATGGTGACGATGATGTTGATCGAGCCCATGATCGACGAGGCGCCCATGATGTGCAGGGCAAAGATCGCCATGTCCATGCCCGGGCCCATCTGCGTGGACAGCGGCGCATACAGGGTCCAGCCGGCCGCGGTGGCGCCGCCCGGTGCGAAGAAGGAGCCGGCCAGCAGCAGCGCCGCCGGCGGCAGCAGCCAGAACGAGAAGTTGTTCATGCGCGCGAACGCCATGTCGGAAGCCCCGATCTGCAGCGGGATCATCCAGTTCGCGAAGCCCACGAAGGCCGGCATGATCGCGCCGAACACCATGACAACGCCGTGCATGGTGGTGAGCTGGTTGAAGAATTCGGGACGGAAGAACTGCAGCCCAGGCTGGAACAGCTCGGTGCGGATCATGAGGGCCAGCACGCCGCCCGAGAGCAGCATGACGAAGGCAAACCACAGGTACAGGGTGCCGATGTCCTTGTGGTTGGTGGCGAACAGCCAGCGGCGGTAGCCGTGCGGATGGTCGTGGGCGTGGTCGTGGTCGTGACCGTGTTGGTGTTCGTGTGCGTTGTCGAGCGTGCTGGAAGTCATGTCAATGTCCTAAGCGAGCTGAACTTCATGAGCCACCCGATGCAGCAAGGTGACCCTGTCTCCTTGAATCCGAACTGTATGCGTAGCGTTTTTTGAACCGCTTATTTGCCGCGTGCCGCCAGCACCTCGGCCGGTTGTACGATATTCTCCTCGGCCTTGTTCGTCCAGTTATTACGCGTGTAGGTGATCACCGATGCGATGTCGGTGTCGGACAGCTGCTTCCAGGCCGGCATCGCGCTCGGGTACTTGCCGCTGTGCTTGCCGTTCAGCAGGACGGCGATCTGTTCCGCCTTGTGGCCGAGCACCACCGGGGAACCGACCAGCGACGCAAACGCGTTCGGCACGCCCTGGCCGCCAGCCTGGTGGCAGGCCACGCAGTTGGCGGCGTAGACTTTTTCGCCCTTGGTCTTGAGTTCGTCGATGGTCCAGACCTTGTTCGGGTCGTCGGCCAGCGCCGCCATCCGTTTCTTCTCGCCGCTGACCCAGGCCGAATAGTCGGCGGCCGACATCACTTCGACGACGATCGGCATGAAAGCGTGCTCCTTGCCGCACAGTTCGACGCAATTGCCGCGGTAGGTGCCGACCTTTTCGGCGCGGAACCAAGTGTCGCGCACGAAGCCCGGAATCGCATCCTGCTTTACCGCGAAGGCAGGAATCGTCCACGAGTGGATCACGTCGTTGGCGGTCAGTACCAGGCGGATCTTCTTGTTCACTGGGACCCGCACCGGATTGTCGACCTCGAGCAGGTAGTTGTCGGTGCGTTGGGCAGTCGGCGCCACGCCCGGTTCGCCGACCTGGGTGCGCGGGGTGGCCAGGTTGGACAGGAAGGAAATGCCCTCGCCCTCGCCTTTCAGGTAGTCGTAACCCCATTTCCACTGCATGCCGGTGACCTTGATGGTCAGGTCGGGGTTCGAGGTGTCCTTCATGGCGACAACGGCGTGGGTGGCGGGCAGCGCCATGCCGATCACGATCAGGAACGGGATGACGGTCCAGGCGATTTCGACGGAGGTGGATTCGTGGAAGGTGGCTGCCTTGTGGCCGCGCGATTTGCGGTGCTTGAACACCGAGTAGAACATGACGCCGAACACGCCGAGGAAGATGATCAGGCAGACCAGCAGCATCCAGTTGTGCAAACTGTAGATGTATTCGCCGATCCCGGTGACCGGCGGCTGCATGCCGAACTGGAGTTCCACCGGCCGTCCGGTGACCTCGGGTTCGGGCCGCGCCAGGGCCCAGGCCGGCAGGCTGGCCGCAAGCGCAAGACCGGACATCGACACTGTGAATCGCTTTGCATAAGTCATGTCGTCTCCAACCACCTAAAAAAATTTATTGAATTTTCTTAAAACGGTCAGCAATTCCATGAACGAACCGCCGCCGCTCCGAAATCCTTTACGCAAGCGGCCGCTCCACAGGCCGTACTTGCTTGACTTGCCATGCTTGCAACCAGTTCGACTCGTCGCGTTTATGCTTAAATTTTTAGCGCGTTGACCCTGCCAGTCGAAAAAAGTGTCATTGATTATATCTAAATGGCTAATTTTTATTCAAGGAAAATTACCTCCCCGGCATGGGATGCGCATGCACGGCCATTCAGGCCTTGGGGGGCCGGTTCTGTGGCTGAAAACGCACGATCGATTCCCCGGCCGCCGTTGTTTTCGGCGCCGGACGGAAAGCGTGGCCATAGATGACCTCGAATGTCAGGCCCAGCTTGCCGTCGCTGCGGCGTCCGGCCTCGAGTGCATCGAGCATGCGCTGCCACGCCGCCCGTCCGACCAGGCCGCGCCGGCGCGTGGCCAGCGGGTTGCCGCCGAAGGCGCGCACGTCGGCCAGCAGCGCCTGGGCGCTGTCGTAGGTGACCGTGATCTTTTCCATGTCCATCACCGGCGTCGTGAAACCGGCTTCCACCAGCTGGTCGCCGAAATCGTGCATGTCGACGAAAGGCAGCGTGTGCGGCGTCTCGTCCATCGCGGCAAAAGCGGCGCGCAGTTCGATGAAGGTGTCCGGGCCAAAATTGGAAAACATCAGCAGGCCATCCACGCGCAGCACGCGGCGCCACTCCTGGAACACGCGGTCGGGCTGGGAATGCCAGTGCAAGGCCAGGTTGGACCAGACGAGGTCGACCGAGTTCGGCCCCAGCGGCAGCTGACCGAAGTCGCCAGCGACCAGGTCAATACCGGCTTTGGCCGGCAGCAAACGGCTGAGGAATGAACGCGGCGACTGGGTCGCGCCGGACGCCGCCGCCAGCATGGCCGGCACCGCATCCAGGCCCAGCACCTGGGCCGCAGGATATTGTTTTTGCAGTTGGGCGATGTCGACGCCGCTGCCGCAACCGGCGTCCAGCACGCGCTGCGGCGCGGTCTTGACCAGCGACAGGCGGTCGAACATGCGCGACGCGATCTCGCGGCGCAGGAAATCCGAGGACGCGATACGGGCCGGATCGGCGAACAGCTGGCGCACGCGCGCCATATCGATCGGCGCGCTCATCTTGGAAGGAGTTTGGGGTGAAGCCATGGTCGACTGCAGTCAAATGAGATAATGGCGGCAGTGTACCTGTTTGTCGACAAACAAGCCGATGACCGACCGCCTGCATTTGCCGCCGAGCTTGCCGATAAGTTTGCCAATGAGGCTGCGCCGCCTGCCGATGGCGGTCGTGCGGCGGCTGCTGCCGTCCACCTGCGCGCTGTGCGGCGACGGCTGCGACGGCGTGGTGTGCCCACCCTGCTGCGCCCAGTTCGCGCCGCCGCGCGGCCCGTGCTGCGCGCGTTGTGCGAATCCGCTGCCCGTTTCGCCGCCCCCGCGCAGGCGGGAGTCCGTGGCGAGCGTGCAAGGACAGGACGTGGAGCACTCATTGGCGACAGAGCCGGTCTGCGGCAGCTGCCTGGCCGACCCGTCCGCCTTCGACGCCACCGTCGCCGCGGTCGATTACGCGACCCCGCTCGACCAGCTGGTGCTGCAGCTGAAATTCGGCGCGCGCCTGCCGCTGGCGCCCTGGTTCGCCGAACGCCTGCGCGACGCCGTGCTGGCACGCCCCGCCATGGCGCTTCCGGATGTGCTGTGTCCTGTTCCGCTGGGCCGCCGGCGACTGGTGGAACGCGGCTTCAACCAGGCACTGGAAATCGCGCGCCCGCTGGCGGCCTCGCTCGGGGTAGCATTGCACCCGAAGCTGGCCGAGCGGACCACGGAAACGACGGCCCAGTCCGGCGTCACGCCGGCCGAGCGCGCCGGCAACGTGCGCGGCGCCTTTGCGGTGGCCGACCCGGACCGGGTCGCCGGGCGCCACGTCGGCCTGATCGACGACGTCATGACCAGCGGCCATACGCTGGCCGAGCTGGCGGCGACGTTCAAGCGCTTCGGCGCGGCGCGGGTGACGAATTTCGTGTTCGCGCGCACGCCACCCCATTTTTAAGGAGAAGATGTGTTTCACGTAGTACTGGTCGAACCGGAAATCCCGCCCAACACGGGCAATATCATCCGCCTGTGCGCCAACACCGGCGCGCAACTGCACCTGGTCGAGCCGCTCGGCTTTCCGCTGGACGACGCCAAGATGCGCCGCGCCGGCCTCGACTACCACGATTACGCGACCATGAAGGTGCACAAGAACTGGGATGCCTTCCTGGCGGACGCCAAGCCGGACACGACCCGCATGTTCGCCATGACCACCCACGGCTCCTCGCCGTTCGGCGACGCGGCCTTCCGTCCGGGCGACGTGTTCGTGTTCGGCGCCGAGTCGCGCGGCCTGGACCCGGCTCTGCGTGAATCCTTCCCGCCGGCGCAGCGCATCCGCCTGCCGATGATGCCGGGCAATCGCAGCCTGAACCTGTCGAACACCGTGGCGGTGGTGGTGTACGAAGCCTGGCGCCAGAACGGCTACGCCGGCGGCGCCTGAAAAGGCAGCTTCTCAGGGACAGCTCTGCTGCATCATCTGCAGCTGCTCCTCGCGCGCTTCCTGCGAAATGTTCGGCATGGCCTGCTCGGCGATCGCCTGCCGCTCCTGCGGCGTGCGTGCACCCATGAGCTTCCGGTTCAGCTCGCACATGCCGTACCAGCTGCCGGTGCCCGCCCGTTCTCCCGCACCGGACGCGGTGGCCGCGCCCGCGCTGCTCGATCCGGCGCTGGCACCCGCGCCGCGAACCGGCATGGGCCGCTTTTGGCTGGCCATGCCCGGCTGCGACGCCTGGCAGGCCGTCAGCAAGCCCGCAAACATGAGGATGATGGGTTTCATGTGACGTTCGACTGCGCGGCCGCTGGATCGGTTCCACGCAGCGTAGCGCTGCGCTAGTCCGCCAGCGCCAGCGGCAACCGCACCTCGGCCACGAAACGGTCGCCCTGCAGGCCGGCCTGCAGCGAGGCCGACGGATGCATCAGGCGCAGCCGGTCGCGCGTGTTCGCCAGGCCAAGGCCGGCGCCAGGATTGGCCGGCGTGCCGGGGCCGGCCGGATTGGCGACGCGGATGCACAAGGTATCGCCGTCGCGCTCGAAGGCCAGGCGGATGTCGCCCGGCCCCTCGCGGCAGTCGAGGTCGTGGCGCAGCGCGTTTTCGATCAGCGGCTGCAGCAGCAGCGACGGACAGGCCACCTGCTCCAGCAGCTCGCTGACGCCGTCGATGTGGACGCGCAGGCGCTCGCCATAGCGCAGGCGCTGCAGGTCGAGGTAATCGCGCACGAAGGCCAGCTCGTCGGCGACGGTGGCGGTATTGCGCACGCTGGCCGTGAGCGCATAGCGCAGCAGGTCGCTCAGGCGCCCGATGCCGCCCAGCGCCAGCGTCTTGTCGCCGTCGCGCACCAGCGCGCTGATCGCATTCAGCGCATTGAACAGGAAGTGCGGCTCGAGCTGCGCGCGCAGCGCCAGCAGGCGCTGCTCCTCGAGCGCCAGGCGCAGGCCGAGCATGTCGGTCTGCGAGCGCTGCCAGGCCAGTTCGCGCGCCCGCGCCTGGCGCCAGTAGTGAATGGCCAGGATGGCGGCAAAGGTGCCGGTGGTCGAGAACCAGCCGACCAGCAGCATCTTCATCAGCAATTGCCACAGCTCGTCGGCGCTGTCGATCGGCAGGTAGCCGCGCAGCCAGGCCATGTACAGCCACTGGGCCGGCTGGAACACCAGCACCAGGCCAAAGAACAATCCCACCACGTTGCGCGGCCGTTCGAGCAGCACCGGCCAGCGCCCCAGCGCCAGGCTCAGCCCCGCGCTGAGGACGATCAGCGGCACCGCATATTCGAGGAACCATTTCACGAACAGCGACGGATAGTGGCTGGCGGCGCCCCCGCGCAGGTTGTCGCTGTAGGTCTGCAGCGCGCCGAGGGCGGTGATTGCCGTCCACAGCAGCACCGTGACGGCGATGGTCCGGACGGCGGGCTTGAGGGTGGGCAGGGGGCGATTCATTGCCAAAAGTATAGCAGTGGCGGTCGGCGACTGGACAGTGGATTGCCCCGAGGCCGTCACATGGATGCGGCGTTTCGTCACGCTGCGGCTGCCTGTCCATGCGGGGCGCTGCAGAATCGGCGCACCGCATCCCAAGGAGCCTGCATGCATCGCCTTCTCACCCTGGTTTTACTCCATATCCTGTGCGGCTGCGCCACGGCGGCCGCTGCTCTCCCTTACGCACTCGACGCCACCGAGGTGCGCGACGTCCACGCCCGGGCGCTCGATCGCGATTACCAGCTGTTCGTCGCCCTGCCCGACTCGTACCGCGCCTCCGACAAGCGTTATCCGGTGCTGTTCGTTACCGACGCCGCTTATGCCTTCCCGGTGGCACGCAGCATCGCCCAGCGCCTGGCCAGGCACGCCGGGCTGGAAGAAGCGATCGTGGTCGGCCTGTCGTACGCCAAAGGCGACAGCCCCACGTACAGCCGCCGCCGCGACTACACGCCCACGGTGCCGGCAGCCGGCGGCTACACCTCGGACATGGCGGGCCGCGCACCGGCCTTCGGGGAGGCGGAAGGCTACGGGCGCTTCATCGCGAACGAAGTCTTCCCGCTGATCGCCACGCTGTACCGCGCCGACATGCAGCGCAAGATCTTCGTCGGTCACTCGTATGGCAGCCTGCTGGGCGTGCACCTGCTGCTGACCCGCCCCGCCACCTTCGAGCACTACATCCTCGGCAGCCCGTCGCTGTGGTTCGACCGCGGCGTGCTGTTCGGCCGCGAGCAGGCCTACGCCAGCGCACACCATGACATGCGGGCCTCGGTGTATTTCGGCATCGGCGGGCGCGAGACGCTCGCGCCGGGCCAGAAACGTTCACGTTCGGAAGAGGATGCGGACATGGTGGCCGACCTGCGCGAATTCGACGCTGCGCTCAGGGCGCACCGTTATCCGGGCCTGGAAACCCGGCTCGAGGTATTCGCGGGGGAGGACCATGCGAGCGTATTTCCGTTTCTGTTCACGCATGGCTTGCGGGCGTATCTGAAGAAGGAACGCTAGGTAAAGCGGCGCCGGGAACGCATCGCCTGTTTACTAAAACAACGTAAACTGCGGCGCTTTTCATTCGGTTGCGCAACCTGGATGCCGGAACATGATTACTCTATTCCGAGCGCCATCCTGTCCAGAGCCCATCCACATGAAAAAAATCCTCTCTCCCGTCGCGCACCTGTTTGCGTATGCGCTGCTCCTTTGCATGGTGTCGGCGCCCGCATCGGCAGCGTCCAATCCGGCCGCGCCGATCAACGTCGCGACCTACAACCTGCGCTACAACAATAGCGGCGATGGCCCGAATGCCTGGCCCGCCCGCAGGGACATGGTCAAGGCGCTGGTCCGCTACCACGAGTTCGACATTTTCGGCACCCAGGAAGGCCTCGCCGACCAGATCGCCGACCTGGCGCAGTTGAACGAATACGACCACGTCGGCGTCGGCCGCGACGACGGCAAGGACGCCGGCGAGCATTCCGCGATCTTCTTCCGCAAAAGCCGTTTCGCGCTGCTCGGCAAGGGCGATTTCTGGCTCAGCGAAACCCCGGACCGCCCCTCGTTCGGCTGGGACGCCAAGTGCTGCCACCGCATCGCCTCGTGGGCGCGCCTGCGCGACCGCAGCACGGCACGCATGTTCTACGTGTTCTCGGTCCACTTCGACCATGAAGGCGAACAGGCGCGCCGCCAGTCGGCCGACCTGATGCTGCGCAAGATCGCGGAGATCACGCGCGGCGAACCGGCCATCTGCGTGGGCGACTTCAATTCGACGCCGGACACCGTGCAGATCCAGACCATGTCGACAACCCTGCGCGACGCCGCCCGGGTCAGCAAGACGCCGCCGTACGGCCCGCAAGGCACCTTCAACGGCTTCCACCTGGATGCGCCGATGCGCGATCGTATCGACTACATCTTCGTCGACGGTCGTTTCGACGTCCTCAAATACGCGGTCTTGAGCGATACTTTCGACCGCCGCTATCCGTCCGACCACGATCCGGTCGTGGCGCGCGTGGTCCTCAAGTAAGGCGTGGCGCGGCCGGCGTCATGGATTGGCCGGGATCCGGTTGCGTAGCCGCTGTCCGCGTTCGAAATCGGAGATGCTCTCGATCGTCGTGCGCATGATCTGCCCGATCGCCTCGACCGTGAAGAAGGCCTGGTGCCCGGTAACGATCACGTTCGGAAACGACACCAGGCGCTGGATCACGTCGTCGGTGATGATGGTCGACGACAGGTCCTGGAAGAACAGGCTGGCTTCCTGCTCGTAGACGTCGATCGCCAGGCCGCCGAGCTGGCCGGATTTCAGCGCGGCGATGGCGCATTCGGTATCGATCAGGCCACCGCGGCTGGTGTTCACCAGGATGCAGCCGCGTTTGACGCGCGCCAGCGAAGCGGCATCGACGATGTGATGGGTTTCCGGCGTGAGCGGACAATGCAGCGACACCACGTCGCTGCATTGAAGCAGTTCGTCGATGCCGACGTAACGTCCACCGAGCGTCTCGAAGGCCGGGGACGGGAATTTGTCGTACCCGACCACCGTACAACCGAAACCGGCCATGATGCGCGCGAAAATGACGCCGATCTTGCCGGTGCCGATCACGCCGACCGTCTTGCCGTGCAGGTCGAACCCCATCAGGCCATCGAGGTCGAAATTGCCGTCGCGCGTGCGGGTGCTCGCGCGCGCGATCTTGCGGTTCACCGCCAGCAGCAGGCCGACCGCGAATTCGGCCACCGAATGCGGCGAGTAATCGGTGACGCGCACGACCGCGATGCCCAGGCGCTCTGCGGCCTGGGCGTCGATATGGTTGTAGCCGGTCGAGCGGGTCGCGACCAGGCGCGTGCCCTGCGCCGCCAATATGCCGAGCACCTCGGCGTCGACGCTATCGTTGACGAATACGCAGACCGCCTCGCAACCCTCGGCCAGCGGGGCGGTGGCGGCCGTCAGGCGGTCTTCCAGGAAGCGCAGTGCATGGCCGGTGCCGGCATTGGCTTCGGCCAGCATCGTTTTGTCGTAGCGGCGTGCGCTGAATACGGCGATCTTCATGGCAGCTCCCGGCATCGTGTACGATGATTTGAATATATTTTATGCGAAAGCGTCCGAGCCATGATCTGGTCGTGGGGACAGTTTGGAGCAAAGCATGTCGAACTACATTGTCGAGCCTTTTGGCCCTCCCATTCACGACCTTGGAAATTCGGACGTGACAAAGCACGCATATTCGGGCGCCCTCTGTCTGGTAGGCTGACGCGTTCCATACCTTCCACCGAAAGGAAATCCATGAAGTTCGTCGTCCAGGCCGCGCTCGGCCTGTCATTCGCCTTCGCTGCCCCCGCATTTGCAGCCGCGCCCGCCGCCGCTTCCGCCCCCGCCGCACAGGCTGCGGTCTCCGGCCCCGCACACGTGAAAGCCGTGCAGGACCTGCTCGGCGCGATGCAGGTCGAAAAGGTGCTGAAGGGTGTCGCCGCGCGCAGCCGCTATTCGAACGAAGCGCAGCGGCAGGCGGTGTACGCCAAGATCGACAGGACGCCGCCCGCGGAGGTCTACCAGCGCCTGGCGCCGCAAGTGGCGCCCTTCATTTCGGCCGACACCGCGACCGAGATGACGCGTTTCTATAACACGCCCTACGGCAAGCAGGTCATCCACAGGAAGTACAACGGCAGTTCGCAGATCATGATGCCGGGTATGACGGCGGCCGTGCCGCCGGAAGAAAAGAAGGAGCGCAAGCGCGCCGCCTACGTCCAGGCAAGCAAGGAACTGGCGGCTGCGGAACCGATGATCGACCGCGAAGCGTTCAAGTTGCTGCAGAAGATCGACAAGGAAAAGCGCTGAGACCGAGGCGCGATCAGCCGAACTGGCGGATCTTGGCGACCAGCTTGCTGGTCGAGCGGTCATGCTGGAAGTCGATCGCGACCGCCTTGCCCCCCTGGGCGATGACTTCCTTCCCTTCCGGGATTTCGTTCATCACGTAGTCGCCGCCCTTGGCGTAGATGTCGGGGCGGGCTTCCTGCACTACTTCCAGAGCCGTGTCTTCGTCGAACTCGACGACCAGGCTGACCGATTCCAGTGCGGCCAGCACGGCCATGCGGTCGAGCATAGTGTTCAGCGGGCGGTCGTCGCCCTTGCCGAGGCGCTTGACCGAGGCGTCGGTGTTGACGGCGACCACCAGCGAGGCGCCGAGTTCGCGGGCCTGGGCGAGATAGGTGACGTGGCCGCGGTGCAGGATGTCGAAGACGCCGTTGGTGAGGACCACGGGTTTCGGCAGTTGTGCGATGCGGTCCTTGAGGGTGGCGCGGGTGGTGAGTTTTTGTTCGAAGGTGGGCATGGAGTTCAGGTTTGCGAAGCGGGTGGCAAATTTTAACCCGCCCCCGGCGCCCCCGGCTCCGGTTCTTCCTCGACCAGCATCGACAGCTCGGCCGGCTTCGACGCGGCAGCGCCCTCGGCCGGCGCCTTGCGGTCGCCCGACAGCTTGATCTGCAGGCGCAGGCCGTTGGCGGAGTCGGCATTGCGCAGGGCTTCCTCGTAGCTGATGTAGCCCTTGTTGTAGAGCTCGTACAAGGCTTGGTCGAAGGTGCACATGCCGAGTTCGCGCGACTTGGCCATGATTTCCTTGATGCCGTGGAAGTTCCCTTTGAAAATCAGCTCGCTGATGGTCGGAGTGTTCAGCAGGATCTCGATGGCGGCCTTGCGGCCCTTGCCGTCCTCGGTGCGCACCAGGCGCTGCGAGACGATGGCGCGCAGGTTCGACGACAGGTCCATCAGCAACTGGTTCCTTCTCTCTTCCGGGAAGAAGTTGATGATGCGGTCCATGGTCTGGTTGGCATTGTTAGCGTGCAATGTTCCCAGACACAGGTGACCGGTTTCGGCGAAGGCGATCGCGTGTTCCATCGTTTCGGTGTCGCGGATCTCGCCGATCAAAATCACGTCCGGCGCCTGGCGCAGCGTGTTCTTCAGCGCGTTGTGCCAGGAATGGGTGTCGACGCCGACCTCGCGGTGCGTGATCAGGCAGTTCTTGTTCTTGTGGACGTATTCGACCGGGTCCTCGACCGTGATGATGTGGCCGGCCGAGTTGGCGTTGCGGTAGTCGATCATCGCCGCCAGCGTGGTCGACTTGCCGGAACCGGTGCCGCCGACGACCAGCACCAGGCCGCGCTTGGTCATGACGACGTCCTTCAGCACCTCGGGCAGGTCGAGCTTCTCGAAATTCGGGATTTCAGAGGCGATCGTGCGCACCACCATGCCGACGCTTTGCTGCTGCACGTAGACATTGACGCGAAAACGACAGACGCCCGGCAGCGAAATGGCAAAATTGCATTCCATCTCGGCTTCGAATTCAGCGCGCTGGCGCTCGTTCATCAGCGACAGCGCCAGCGCGCGCGTCACGTCGCCGCTCAGGCGCTGGTTGCTCAGGGGCTTCATCGCACCCTGGTATTTCATGCTGGGTGGGAAATCGGCGGAGATGAACAAATCGGAACCGCCCTGCTGGTGCATGACGGCCAGCAGCTTGTGCATGTAGGCCTGGGCTTCGGCCGGCCCGAAGGTCGAGGACATGAGGATACCTTTATGGTAACAAATAAATTCCACCCAGCAACATTACTGGCCCGGCCATTATATCGTCTGCTTTAACGGTAAAATACCTTGATGTACCTGTAGTGCGGCAAATGTGTCGTCCCCAACACGTTTTTCCGTATTCCGACCCGATACGTCCATGACCCTGACCGAACTGAAATACATCGTTGCCGTTGCCCGTGCCAAGCACTTCGGCCATGCCGCCGAAGCCTGTTTCGTTGCCCAGCCAACCCTGTCCGTCGCCATCAAGAAGCTGGAGGACGAGCTCGGCGTGACGCTGTTCGAGCGCGGCGGATCGGAAGTGTCCGTCACGCCGCTGGGCGCCCAGATCGTGGCCCAGGCCGAGCGCGTGCTCGAACAGACCGCCGCCATCAAGGAGCTGGCCAAGCAGAACAAGGACCCGCTGTCGGGCCCGCTGCGCCTGGGCGTGATCTACACGGTCGGCCCTTACCTGCTGCCGCCGCTGGTGAAAAACCTGATCGACAACGTGCCGCAGATGCCGCTGGTGCTGCAGGAGAACTTCACCGTCAAGCTGCTCGACCTGCTGCGCCAGGGCGAACTGGACGCCGCCATCATGGCGCTGCCGCTGCCGGAACACGGCATGTCGGTGCAGGCGCTCTACGACGAACCCTTCGTGGTGGCGATGCCGACAGCGCACCCCTGGGCCGGCCGCGCCGAGATCTCCGCCGAAGACCTGAAGAGCGAAACCATGCTGCTGCTGGGTACCGGCCACTGCTTCCGCGACCAGGTGCTGGAAGTCTGCCCCGAGATGGCGCGTTTCTCGTCCAACCCGAACAACGGCATGCAGCGCGCCTTCGAGGGTTCGTCGCTGGAGACGATCCGCCACATGGTCGCCAGCGGCATCGGCCTGACCGTGCTGCCGCGCGCCTCGGTGCCGAGCATGAAGGACCCGAACGGACTGCTGACCTTCGTGCCCTTCAAGGAACCGGCGCCGTCGCGCCGCGTGGTGATCGTCTGGCGCAAGAGCTTTACGCGCAAGGCGGCGATCGATGCGGTGGTGAATGCGGTGGCCGATTGCGGGTTGCCGGGGGTGGAGATGGTCAAGTTGCAGGCTGCGGCTTGATTCGATAGCGCCAGCACGTCGGATACAATTCGGCTTTGCAATTTTTTCACGCCGAATCCGCCCATGAACAAGCTGGCGCTCTACTTCCGCCTGATCCGTGCCGACAAACCGATCGGCATCCTGCTCCTGCTGTGGCCCACCCTGTGGGCCTTGTGGATGGCGTCCGGCGGCCATCCCGATCCGATGATCGTCGCGATCTTCGTGCTCGGCACCGCCCTCATGCGTTCCGCCGGCTGCGCCATCAACGACTACGCCGACCGCGACTTCGACCGCCACGTCAAGCGCACCGTCGACCGTCCGCTGACCAGCGGCCGCATCAAGGGCTGGGAAGCGGTCATGGTCGCGGCGGTGCTGGCGCTGGTGTCCTTCCTGCTGATCCTGCCGCTGAATGCGCTGACCAAGCAGCTGTCCGTGGTGGCGGTGATCGTGGCCGGCAGCTACCCCTATTTCAAGCGCTTCTTCGCGATTCCCCAGGCCTACCTCGGCATCGCCTTCGGCTTCGGCATCCCGATGGCCTTCGCCGCCGTGCAGAACACGGTGCCGGCGGTCGCCTGGTGGCTGCTGGTGGCGAATATCTTCTGGGCCGTGGCCTACGACACCGAATACGCGATGGTCGACCGCGACGACGACATCAAGATCGGCATGCGCACCTCGGCCATCACCTTCGGCAAATACGATGTGTTCGCGGTCATGCTGTGCTACACGGTGGCGCTCGGCATCGACCTGGTGTGCGGCTGGATGCTCGGGCTGCGTGGGTGGTTCGTGGCCGGCGTCGTCGTCGCGGCCGGCATGGCGGTCTACCACTACACGCTGATCCGCGGCCGCGACCGCATGCGCTGTTTTGCCGCCTTCCGCCATAACAACTGGCTGGGGGCCGCACTGTTCGTTGGCGTCGCACTGGATTATGCTTTACGATAATATTGTCCGAAACACAAACAACGAAGAGGCTCTTACCATGATCGAAAAAATCCCGACCCAATCCGGCACCCGCGACCAACTGCTGTCCGACCTGAAATCCTTCGTCCAGGACGCCGAAGCCTGGCTGCGCAACAGCGGCCAGCTTACCGGCGACGAACTGAAGGCGGCCAAGGCCAAGTTCGAGCGTACCGTTGTCAAGGCCAAGGATGACATCATTCGCCTCGAAGAAGCCGCCGTCGAAAAAGCCAAGGTCGCCTACAAGGCCACCGACGAGTACGTGCACGAAAACCCGTGGCAAGCCGTCGGTGTCGGCGTCGCCGTCGGCGCCCTGATCGGCCTGCTGCTCGGCCGTAAGTAATGGGCATCCTGGCGGCTGCGGGCCGCATCGCCGCGAACGTGGTCGCCATGATCGGCACCCGGCTCGAGCTGGCCGCCGTCGAATTCCAGGAAGACGCGCGCCGCCTGCTCGGCTACCTCGCGTGGACGCTGCTGGCGGTCTTCCTCGCGGGCGGTGCCTTCCTGCTGGTGGCGCTGTTCGTGATCGTGCTGTTCTGGGACGACTACCGCCTGCAGGCGATCGGCGGCATGGCGATCCTGTTCGCGGCCGTGGCGGGCCTGATCGTGATGAAGGTGAAGTCCGGACTGAACAGCCAGGCCACACCGTTCTCGACCACGCTGGCCGAACTGCGCAACGACGTCGCCTACATCCGCGGCCACGCCGCCGCCGTGCAATCCGCGCCCGAGGAGGCCACCCATGGCTGATGCAAGCACCAAGCCCAAGCTGGCCGAACGCCGCCGCCAACTGGTCGAACGCTGCGCCGAGCAGCGTACCGGCCTCGCCTTCGAACTGCAGGCGCTGCGCCCCTCCGCCATCATCGACAACCCGGTGGCCGGCTATGTCGCCAATCATCGCAAGCTGGTGCTGGGCGGCCTCGCTGCCGTGATCGGCCTGGCCTTCACCCGCAAGAAACGCCTGGGCGGGATCGTCGCCTCGGCGATGTCGGCCTGGCGCGTGGCCCAGGCCGCGCTGGCCACGCTGGCGCATTACCGCCGCTGATTCTCTTCCCTGAGCGTTTCTTCCCGGGCCGCCGCGCTGGTATCGCTCAGCGCGGCGAGCGCCATCGGGACCGCCGACAAGCCCAGAATGAGGCCGCGCTGCCCGCGCGACAGTCCCGGCACCAGGCAGGCCGCGGCGGCGATGAACACGCCGTGCACCACGGCCATGCGGTTATGTTCGCGAAAATCCATCCATCCAAACGCCACCGGCGGCGGGTAGTCCGTCGTGAACTGGGCGCTGCCCTCGGCAATTGCCGCGGCGCCGATCACCGCAGCGGCGCGCGGATTTTTCCTGCGCATCCAGAGTGCCAGCGTGACCATGCCCGGCAGGGCGAGCTGGTCGAAGCGCCGGTGCGCGCGCGGCGAAATCGGCTTGGGAAGATGGGTTGTCATGGCGACAGCCTAGGACAAAAGACCTGGCGCCGTCGCACGGCTGTGGACTAATTATAAAGTCAGGCACATCCGTCGCGCCAGCGTAGATCCAACTCTGCCGTATTCAATCCTCGATGAAGTTTTGAAACCGCTTCGTGAGCTGTGTGGCTACGTTGCGTACCCGCTTCTGGCCGCACTCGCTTACCTGTACGCTGAGGCAAATCGCAAGCGTACGCGACTACTGTACATTTATACAGTATCATAGCTCCTGTTCGGTTATTGAAGAGAAGCAGCATGACGCAACAGCGCGCAGCCAGAACTGATTACACCGCTGTTCCATTCGATTTTCCATACGAACCCGGTGGGTCGCACTGGAATCGCTGCATGACCTGGAATATATGCGAGGAACTTGCACTCCACCTCGCAAGCGAGTGTGCCCAAGTGCAACTGGAGTCGGATCGGTCTGTCAGGCCGATCGACATCCTGTTGAAATCGTATCGTCTGGTCGAGGCGCTTGGATGGGGCGAACCACCATTATTACGGTGGGTAATCCAGCGCGTCGCGGCCTTGTTGAACTGGCCGACGCCAGACATTGCCCGACAACCATGAGCAGTGCACCAACTTGGTAACAAGTTTTATTCAAAGGAGATTAACGATGAACTTCGAACTGAATTTTCTGGAACACGACGTCTCGATTGCCGAGGACACATGGACCGCTTTAGTCACGACGGGGAGCGATACGTCGCTTGCGAATGTTCGGGCTACCATCTTGGGCGTTCTGGAGCGGAACGGTACTTTTACCATCGAGGACAGCAATGACCAGGCCGTGCGCCGCATCGAGACGGCTGCTGAATTTGAAGGATTCATGCAGGAAGTCGAGATGCAGCGCACGCAGTTTCAACAGGATCAGGCTCAATAAGATCCAGTTTGGATATGGTGGCTTGCCCGGTTGGTCTACGATTTCTTCATCTATCGTATTTTGGCTAGTGCATGGGCAACGACCGCCATTCCATACGCTGCAAACAGCGCAAGCGAGGCAAGCATTAGATGGAATACCAAGTCGGAACGGGGATTCTGTGTAATCTGACTTGCCGCCACTTCAGGACCATAGTGGATATGCGCCTGCGGACAATCGAGATCCCAGACCTGCATTCTCCTTCCAAACGCGCTAAGTACCGACCTTATCTTGGCGGTGGCCATGCAGCCTTTGAGCTGTTGCCTGGCATCGTCCGTAATCTGCGGCATATTCAGGCCGCCTTTGGGATTGCCGCCCAGAAGGTCCGGAAACGACAACCACGCGGTTTCGCCGTCGCCAAATCGGACTTTGAAATTTGGCGTTCGACTGGATATTTCCGTGATGCTGAAAGTGGCGGTTTTCAGATCGTCTGGCTGCCGCGTAGTCGAATAGTTGAACACGACAACTGAATCGAAACAGGAACCCACAGACATCCAAAGCAACAGGGCCGACAAAAACCAACAAATGCGCGCAAGCGGCGGCGACAATGGCAAATACTGATCGCCTTGCGTTTTCAAATTTGTTGTTGGCATGGTGGTCGACCCATTGAATGCGCAGCCAATACCGGACGGTCGGTATGGGCTGGTGTGCCGGCTTATCGGCCCAATTCGTCGCCCAGCTCGCGTCCGCGCGCCTGCGCCGCCTTCATCGCCTCGATGATCGCCTGTTTCACACCGGCCGCCTCCATGCTGGTGATGGCCGCATGCGTGGTGCCGCCCTTCGAAGTCACGCGCTGGCGCAGCACGGCAAGTTCTTCGTCCGACTGCGCCGCCAGCCGCGCCGCGCCCATGAAGGTGGCCAGCGCCAGCTGCTTGCCTTCTTCCGGCGCCAGGCCCATCTCGGTGGCGGCCTGCTGCATCGCTTCCAGGAAGTAGAACACGTAGGCCGGACCGCTGCCCGACACCGCCGTCACCGCGTCGATCTGGCTTTCGTCTTCCAGCCACAGCGTGTCGCCGACCGCGCGCATGACCTCGTCGGCGAGTTCCTTCTGCTCCGCGTTCACGTCCGCCATCGCCACCATGCCGGTGATGCCTTTCTTGATCAGCGCCGGCGTGTTCGGCATCGCGCGCACGATGGCGCCATAGCCGTCCAGCCAGCGCGACAGGTCCGCGCTGCGGATGCCGGCCGCGATCGACAGCAGCAGCGGCTGCCCGGCCAGATGCGGTAGCAAGCTGGCTGCCACTTCGCGCATCTGCTGCGGCTTCACGGCCAGCACGATGACGCTGCTGGCAGCGACCGCGTCGCCGATCGCGGAGGCCGTGTCCACACCGTACTGGGTGTGCAGCTTGTTCAGGGCCTCCGGGTTCGGATCGACGACGTGGATGTCGCCGGGTTGCGGTACCTTGCCGACCAGGCCGGCGATGAGCGCGGTGGCCATGTTGCCGCCGCCGATGAAACTGATCTTCATGAGATGTCCTGTCTGTTTATTCGTAAGTGCGCGAACCGAAGATCGCGCTGCCGACGCGCACGATGGTCGATCCTTCCAGCACCGCCGCGCGCAGGTCGCCCGACATGCCCATAGACAGTGTGTCGATGAAGATGCCGGCGTCGATGACCTGCTGGGCCAGCGCGCGCAGCTGCGCAAATGGGGCGCGCTGCAGTTCCGGGTCGTCTTCCGGCTCGGGAATCGCCATCAGGCCGCGCAGGCGCAGGTTGGGCAACTGGGAAACCTCGCGCGCCAGCGCCAGCAGTTCGGATGGATGGGCGCCGCTCTTGGTCGCTTCGCCGCTGATGTTCACCTGCAGGCAGATGTTCAGCGGGCCGTGCTCGGCGGGACGCTGCTCGGACAGGCGCTGGGCGATCTTCAGGCGCTCGACCGTGTGCACCCAGTCGAAATGGGTCGCGATCGGGCGCGTCTTGTTGGACTGGATCGGCCCGATGAAATGCCACTCCAGGGGCGTATCGGGTCGCGCTTTTGCGACAGCGGCGATTTTATCGACGCCTTCCTGCAAATAATTTTCGCCGAAGGCGCGCTGGCCGGCGTCGACCGCTTCCAGCACCGCTTCAGGGGGAAACGTCTTGGAAACGGCCAGCAGCTGGACGGTCGAACGGGGCCGCGCGGCGGCCTGGCAGGCGGTCTGGATTGTCGCTTCGACAGCTTGCAAGTTCCCGGCGATTGTGGACATAATGGTTTTCTATAGGAAATATTTTTCTACGCCGCAACAACCCGGAACGGGTCTTTCGCAGCACAGGGATTATAAATGGACATCTCGGAATTACTCGCCTTCTCGGTAAAGAACAAAGCCTCGGACTTGCACCTGTCGGCCGGCCTGCCGCCGATGATCCGCGTGCACGGCGACGTGCGCCGCATCAACCTGCCGCCGCTCGAGCACAAGGACGTGCACGGCATGATCTATGACATCATGAACGACGGCCAGCGCAAGCAGTACGAGGAAGTGCTGGAGTGCGACTTCTCGTTCGCGATCCCGGGCCTGGCGCGCTTCCGCGTCAACGCCTTCAACCAGGAACGCGGCGCCTCGGCCGTGATGCGGACGATTCCCTCCAAGATCCTGACGCTGGAAGAACTGAACGCGCCGAAGATCTTTGCCGAACTGGCAATGAAGCCGCGCGGCCTGGTGCTGGTGACGGGGCCGACCGGCTCCGGCAAGTCGACCACGCTGGCGGCGATGGTGAATCACCTCAACGAAAACGAGTACGGCCACATCCTCACCATCGAAGACCCCATCGAATTCGTGCACGACTCCAAGAAGTGCCTGATCAACCAGCGCGAAGTCGGCCCGCATACCCTCTCCTTCAACAACGCGCTGCGTTCGGCGCTGCGCGAAGACCCGGACGCGATCCTGGTCGGCGAATTGCGCGACCTCGAAACCATCCGCCTGGCGCTGTCGGCCGCCGAAACCGGCCACCTGGTGTTCGGCACCCTGCACACCTCGTCGGCCGCCAAGACCATCGACCGTATCGTCGACGTGTTCCCGGCCGAGGAAAAGGAGATGGTGCGCGCCATGCTGTCGGAATCGCTGCAGGCCGTGATCTCGCAGACCCTGCTGAAGACCAAGGACGGCAGCGGGCGCGTGGCCGCGCACGAGATCATGATCGGCACTCCGGCGATCCGCAACCTGATCCGCGAAGCCAAGATCGCGCAGATGTACTCGGCGATCCAGACCGGCTCCAGCGTCGGCATGCAGACCCTGGACCAGAACCTGACCGACCTGGTGCGCCGCAACGTGATCTCGTCCGCCGCCGCGCGTTCGGCGGCCAAGATCCCCGAAAACTTCCCGGGTTAATCGAGGAATACGATGGAACGCGACCAGGCCTCCAAATTCATGTTCGACCTTCTGCGCCTGATGGTCAGCAAGGGCGGCTCCGACTTGTTCATTACCTCGGGCTTCCCGCCGGCGATCAAGATCGACGGCAAGATGACGCCGGTGTCGAGCCAGGCGCTCAGCGGCGGTCACACGGCCGACCTGGCGCGCGCCATCATGAACGACAAGCAGGCCGCCGGGTTCGAGCTCTCGAAAGAAGCCAACTTCGCGATCAGCCCGGGCGACCTCGGACGCTTCCGCGTCTCGGCCTTCATGCAGATGGGCTGCGTCGGCATGGTGCTGCGCGTGATCACGACCACCATCCCGAAGTTCGAAGACCTGCAGCTGCCCGAAGTGCTGAAGGACGTGATCATGACCAAGCGCGGCCTGGTGATCATGGTCGGCGCCACCGGCTCCGGCAAGTCGACCTCGCTGGCGGCGATGGTCGGCTACCGCAACGAGAACAGCTACGGCCACATCATCACGATCGAAGACCCGGTCGAATTCGTCCACCCGCACAAGAACTGCGTGATCACGCAGCGCGAAGTCGGCGTCGACACCGACAGCTTCGAAGCCGCGCTGAAGAACTCCCTGCGCCAGGCGCCGGACGTGATCCAGATCGGCGAGATCCGCGACCGCGAAACGATGGAACATGCGATCGCCTTTGCCGAAACCGGCCACCTGTGCCTGGCCACGCTGCACGCCAACAGCAGCAACCAGGCGCTCGACCGCATCATCAACTTCTTCCCCGAAGAGCGCCGCCAGCAGTTATTGATGGACCTGTCGCTGAACCTGAAGGGCCTGATTTCGCAGCGCCTGGTCCCGAAAAAGGAAACCAAGGGCCGCGTGGTGGCGATGGAAATCCTGCTCAACTCCCCGCTCATCTCCGACCTGATCTTCAAGGGCGACGTCCACGAGATCAAGGAGATCATGAAGAAGTCGCGCGAGCTGGGCATGCAGACCTTCGACCAGGCGCTGTTCGACCTGTACGAGGC
>Ga0308160_10002787_pt1 | contig 20430 bp, 26 predicted proteins | sample PhyFR1_FD_201036 | JGI IMG/M metagenome (GOLD analysis project Ga0308160, IMG submission 201036) | Phyllosphere microbial communities from UC Gill Tract Community Farm, Albany, California, United States - DLSLF.R1 | ecosystem: Host-associated > Plants > Phyllosphere > Unclassified | place: USA...
GGCAATTACCCATATGTCACTCGCAGCATCACCCCCACCCCGGATATGCACCGACACAGATATGTAGGCATTGCTGCCTATGACTGTATCTATCGTACATATATATAGTATTCGGGCTTGAAAATATCAGCACAAATCAGAATCGAACATGTCACTTCGCTCTCTCCGACCACTATCGTCAACAGCTCGTTTGATATATCAGACACGCCGAACCATCACTACTACCTCAGCCAGGCTTTCAGGACATAAAGGCATAGATGCAGATTCCTATGGTAAGGTCAGAGTAACTAGTGGAAAGCCATTCGCAGATGGAGCCAAAGTGAAGGAAGGACCGGTATCAGGTATCCCACAAGCCCGAGAGCCCGTCGAAGGTAAGTCCACCATACTTTGCTCAGTTTGAAAAAAGGATTGCTGATTCTCAGCACCACTCGCTCGTGTCCCTCTCCCCGAGTTGTTCAGCCTCAAGCACCGCACATATGTAGTCACCGGTGCCGCCAGAGGACTCGGTCTCACAGTAGCCCGCTCACTCCTGGAAGCAGGTGCCCATGTCCATTGCCTTGATATGCTACCCGAACCAGATGCCGAGGGATGGAAAGAAGCACTCGATACCGCACAAGAACAGGGAACAAGTATAAACTACCATACGGTAGACGTTACTTCCCAAGAATCCCTCTCTTCAGTATTCTCGACCATCTTCAAATCCACACCCTCATCCACGCCAGTGAAGGGACTCTACGTCGCAGCGGGTATCAATCAATTGAAAGCTGCTCTCGATTACACACCCGCCGATTTCCGAAAAGTGATAGATGTCAATCTCACCGGCACCTTCTTCTGCGCACAGGCATTTGCAAAGGAATGGTTCGAGAAGAATCCGAATGGGAATGGTAAAGCGGGGAGTGGGGCCAGTATTGTCTTGACGGGAAGTATGAGTGGCCATGTCGCAAATGCGGATCTACTTTGTGCTGCTTATAACGCTAGTAAAGCTGGAGTGAGTTTCCCAATTGGTTGGTGGGGCGGAGCTGATGATAGGTGAATCAGCTGGCCAAGAATCTAGCTATGGAGTGGTCAGGCAAGGGGATTAGGGTGAACGTAAGTCGCCTCAATATTACACTGCGCTATGCTGAGATGGTAGTCGATATCACCAGGTTACATTCGAACAGCACTCACAGCAGCGCTCCTAGACGCCCAGCCGGAATTTGAAGAAATCTGGCACCGCAAGAAGCTCTTAGGCCGCTTAGCTACACCAGACGAGATCAGAGGTATGTCGCCTTTTGTGACAGTGAGCAAGAACTGATGGTCTAGGTCCAGTAGCATACCTCCTGAGCGACGCTTCATCGTTTATGACGGGTGCAGATCTACTCGTGGACGGGGGACATTGTGCTACCTAAGCAACGTCGTTCAATGCGTGTTTTCATAAGTTTAGCGTTGTGAATAGTCTATCAAGCACGACTAGACGTAGGTATAGAAAGATAATAAAGATATCAATTACTCCTTCTTCTTTTCTGCAAAAGCGCCCTTGCCAGCGTCGGGGGAAACGATAGTCTTGGCTGGATCCCTCTTTAATTCCTCCTCGTGCCACTCCATCTCCTTGGGTGTATCGTCCTTCTTCCCATCAGTTGAGTTCGACGGATTCGGGCTTTCGAGTTCGTGGACTCCCGCTTTAGCTCCTGGATGACCTATCCTTCCAAAGAGGTTTCTAGCAGAGCTTGTCGTCTGGTCTGAGGATGGTGCTGATCGTGGCATTTCAGGATCAGCAACATGACCTGAAGCATCGATATCGTCCGGATGAAGTCGAGCAATAGGCGATTTATCACCGTTTCCAGGTGCATTTGCTGGTTCCGCCTCGATTGTGATGTCCCCATTCGCGTTGTCGTTGGCGATGCGTGCCTTGGTGGTCTCTGCTTGACCGTTGACCGGAGATGTATTGGGTTCTTCCAATGCTCTGGGAGCCTCACGAGCACCCGCAAGTCCGACCCGGCCAATGATAGCGGCTCTTGGAGTTCCTTCCGATGCCCCTGCTCTCTCCTCCATCTCCACCGCCTCAGAATCTCCAGCTTCCTCCTGACTTGGGTCCTCAACAATGGGCTGCTCGGTCTCATCTTCGTCATCCACCAGATTTCGAGGTCGAGGTGATGGTGTGCGAGGTTCTACCGGCTCTATCATATTGTCGTTCTCGATTTTGGGCTCAGCGGCCGGTACAGCCGTTGACTTCTTTGCTGATTCCGATAAGTCATGAGAGTTGTCGTTGGCTTCCTTGGTAGGTGGCGCGCTCGTACTCTCGGTAGAGGTAGCCGGGACGATACTAGCTCTCTTCGAAGCGACACCCTTGACAGGGGTGGATGTAGTCGGTTTGACGGATTTAGCACGAGTAGGCGAAGCTGGTTGAACAGCAGCTGCTTTAGCCCTCGAAGAAGCTGTACCCTGCATCAATCTCGATGCGGAACTTGAGACTGTCGTTCGTGTCACACTAGGTGGAGTAGATTTCGGTACTTCCTTGGCCAAGCTCTGTCTCTGACTTGAACTTCGGCCTAATTGAAGACTCTGCCGTCTCTCACTTGCTTCTTTTGCTTTAGCGAGACTGGAGGCAGTATGTTTCGAGGGCGTGCCGGTGATTTGCGGTCGGAGTGGAGTTGGGGAGATTGAGGATGATCCGGGGGTGGTGGACGATGGGCGTTTCAGAGGGCCAGTATGGGATGGAGTGAGCTTGGAAGCAGTTCCTCGGGAGAATGAGGATGGGGCGGGACGAGGGGTCTTGGTGGAGGAGGGGAGGGGCGTCTTTTGAGTGGTGGATGGACGAGGGACGGAAGTGGTAGTGGCGGGTGTAGCGGCTTTGACGGGCGCAAGGGTCTTAGCTGGAGTACTAGCCTTGGTGATAGGGGGTTTGGTGAAAGGTACCGCACTCTTGATCTTCTCAGGAGTTGTCGCCTCGGAAGGCTTCGTAATCGGCTGTGACTTGACAGCTTGAGGAATCCGAGAAGAACCAGAAGTAGTCCTAGTCCGTGCGGAAGAGGTCGAGCTGGGTTGCTTGGTCGCGGATGGAGTTGGGATCTTGCTTGGTGTAGTAGCTTTAGTGGTCAATACTTTCGGGCTTGGAGGCGCAACGGCTTTGGGATCTGAGGTTGCTGATGTCCTCTTCGCTTTCGGACTCTCGGCACCAATTTGACCGGTCGATTTCCTGACCTCTAGACTTTCGATACCCACTTGACCTGTCGATTCCTTGGTAGTCGGCGACTGAGGTGTGGGCTTCGTAGATTGCTCGACCACTTTCTCAGCTGACGTAGCGGGTTCTGCTTTCCTCCCCAAAGCCTTGTCGCCCATCAAATCATTCCCACCAGCCTGATCATTACCTCTAAGTCTGTCTGTATCATCCCCCCTGACCTTCTTAGAATCATCAATATCCAAATCCTTCAATTCCTCAATCCCATCCTCCCCAGACTTCTCAAATCTCCCACTTTCAACATTCGGTGATGGCTTCGCAGAGTAGTTTTCGGAAGATCTCCTACTAGCGCTAGCACTAGCACTAGCTAGTGAGACTGTTGATGATCGGCGTGAATCGGAATCACGTTGACGAGCTGCTGATTCTTCTGCTTTGTTGGCTGCTGTTTGCCAGCGAGCTACTAATGAAGATACCTTATATTAGTTTTACGACTCTGGGATGCTGTTGATGGGGGACATACCTTGCCGGCTGATTTCTCTACTGGTAGTGGCCTGAGATCAGCGTCATGTGAGAATATGAGACCGAGTGACGTACATTGCAATGGGACAGAGAGGGTCCGTGAGACGTGGCTAGAAGGGCTTCGATGCAGGCTTATCTAAGCTACAATCGGCTAGTCGGTATCGATATGATGATCACTACCCCTGTGTCGATCTCTGAGAAGCGGATACCGATGAATGAGCAGTATCGAAGATGAGGACAATGGATGAAACAACCCCACCTTTGCTGGTGGAGTTGCCGGTCTCTCGGATATGCGGTCGCGTGGGCTCAATGACGGATGGGCTCAATTCAGGACAATGTACATATGCAGAAGAGCTCATCAAGCGCAGGGACGAGTGCAGGGAGCAAGCAGACGAATGTAGGAGATTTGACTGGAATGCTGCGTGCGATTCCCCGGGTCTCCACCTGGTGGACGGACACGGAATACGGTAGTCACGAGTGCTTGTATAATTGCATGAAACGCGTATGATCTATCATCCGCAGATCGTCAAAGTAGTTTAAAAGGTTTCCATGGGGTCGGAAACAAGGATGAGGTGAGGCTATAAATGCGTAGTGGACGTAACGCTTTACTCGGCGATTGAGCACTGGATGTTAGTTCGACTTGGCAACATTCAATCGATGTAGCTTACCGTGTATTCGGTGCTGGAGTTGGTGTTGAGAATAAGAGCGACAATGAGACCGTATAGACCCAAGACCTCGGCGAAAATGAGGATAAGAATCTGATTGTCAACATTTTGTCGTTAGTCAAATAATATTCCTAGGTAGGACAGCCGGGATGACGTACCATACCAACAAAGAGCCTGGGCTGCTGAGCGGTACCCCTGACACCTGCATCACCGACAATACCGATAGCGAAACCGGCGGCGAGACCAGCAAGACCGACGGAAAGACCGGCACCGAGCTGGATGAAACCAGTGTACAATGGCATGGGGGATGCGACTGCTTGTCAGCTTTCGAATCACTATCACGAAAGCTGCACATACGATCACCAGAGATCAGGACGGAAACGACGAGACCATACTGCATCGTCAGTCCTCATCATTTCAAGCAAAGGAGATAATAACGCACGATGGCAATGATACCAGCCATGACGACGGGGATAACACACTTCATCATGAGATCGGGACGTAGGACAGCCATGGCTGAGATTCCAACACCAGACTTGGCGGTTCCGTATCTATCTAATCAGCTCAATTCCTTCAAGCTTCGAACTAAGAGCTTACGCGGCACCGATGCAGGTGAAGACGATGGCGGAGGTACATCCCATTGCACCGAAGAATGGGGCGTAGACGGGACAAAGCTCAGCGGTGGTAGACATCTTGATTTGATGTGTTTATTGATGAGCTAGATTGTCAGCTGATTGAACCGATTGATGACAGATCGAGGTTGAACGTGGGGATTGTGGTGCGACGGCGGGAGGTTCCTAAGAGCGCCTTTGGCAGGATACCTCCCGACTTTTCCGGTTGTTCACAGTAGCGATGTGTGCTGAGTATGCCAGGAGACTTACTGTATAGGAAGGGGTGAGTGTATACTATAAGTATGTATCTAGAGAAAGGAGGAGTAGGAGCAGTAAGGTGCCGGCGTCAAGGACCGGGTGGTACGGTATTTTCGGGAATATTATAGGTGTGGCGGTGTAACATTCCCCACTCTACATTCACCATACAACACTGGGCATCATACATCATGGAATAACCATACAGGTAATACTGGTCCACATATACCAGGCAAGAGAATAGCTACGATATGGATACAACACCAAGAGCAGGAAAAAGAGGCAGATCAGATTCCCTTTCATCGACATCATCAGCCTCTACCTCATACTCCCAAGCGAGCTCATCCCGCTCCTTGTCACCAGTCAACAAGATCTTAAGATCAACCTTGACCCCACGAGTAGTTATCGAATGTAATCTCCCCCCGACATGTTTCCCGACAAGTCAAACGTTCGAGACAACCTCCGAGCTGGAGAGACATCAATTGGCATTTCATACGTTTATCTGTAGGACGCCTGTGAGGGATAAGACTGTGGATGGGGCTGCTGTTGATCCGTCTGCTGTTCCCCTGGAGTTTTCGAGTAGGAAGAGGAACGAGTGGAGAGAATGTCGAAAGATATTTCCGGATCAGCGGATCCTTGATCTCGTGAGTTGATCTTATGAAGCCTACCTATCTCATGCAAGCCCATCATGCTCCATATTGTCTTTCGCATGGGCACTGCTGGGGAGATGTTGATCGATGGCTACTGGGAACCTGACTGACATAGTAGCACCAAGCCGAGACCCACAACCCAGGTAGACGTAAACAGCATGAAGGCGTTCCCATCGTGAGCCCCTCACGTCCTCAATAGGAAGTAAGCTAATTGAAATAGTTCAAATGCTTCGTACCTCCACCAGAATGTACAAAAGTATTCCTAAACCCCAAACAACGCCGACTCCACCTAATCGATAAACATAGTCAGTCCAGCCCCCCCTCACGGTCAATGGTTATGAACTGACAAGTAGAATATCCTCGACAGTATTACTTTTCAATAACGAATCATGGGCTGAATAGGATCACGGAACAAGATGGTTTAGGCGCTTCACTTATCCGACCTGTCAAGTACTTTGAACCTCCACCCAAAGAGGTGGTTGATGTGGATATGGACGATTTAACGAAAAGCATGAAAAGCCTCGAAAGCTCTTTGAGTATGGTTCCGGCTCAATTGAGACGCAAGGGGAAAGGGAAGGGTAAGACTGGGCCTGGAAAGGTACTAGACGCTGGTATTGAGGGTTGAAATATACTACAAGACACGAGATGATACGATTTATGAATATTACGATAATGACACGACTTGAAAGGGACATGCACTAAGCCTGCGTCTCCCATGAAATGCCCGAGCTGCACCAGTATACAGATCGCGGCACGAACAAGAAATAACTGGTCTATGCAAATGATTCATTCTGTTGTACAACATGTTATTCTTTTCAATCTAATCACCAATTGTTCAAGATGTCGTACAACTCCGTCTACTTTCGCAAGATCATCTCGCTCGCATTGAAGCCACGCCCAGTCTTCAGATTCACTGAGCCGCACCGCTCGACTCACTCCTCTCGCTAGATTTCTTTGATTTGTTCTTCCGTCCCGGCCCGCGGCGGCGTAGTACAACATCATAAGAACATCCATCTTCATTCCTCCTGGAACAGTGGAAACATTTCGGTCTTGCTCCGTCACATCTATCCCATCAGTATACTCCACTTAGCGAGAATAAAGGACTTACTTCAGTTTCCTAGCTCGACAAGTGTGGCAAGCAATGACTACTTTCTTTTCATCTTCATCATGCTCGTCTTCGTGCTCGTGCTGATCTAGGGGCATTGGGTGGGGAATACTCAATTTCGGTCGTTTGGGCTTTGTATCCGTTGCGGTGGATGATGTAGCGGGTGACCGTCCATTTGAAGACGATGAGCCCTGACTGTTGTGATGAGGCGAACGTGATCGTTTCGAAATGACAGGAGCGGAGGGTAGAGACGTGGGAAGTCCGTCAATTGGAGATCGTTTCATTTGTGATGGCGAGCGAGAGATTTGAGCGGGGAGGACTTGGGTCGTAGAGCCTGCTCCACTCGAATAGGAAGACGAAGGGTGCATCTCCCTTGACCACATTCCATTCATGTTGACAGCCTCTGATCCAGGACCAGGAAGGGATTGCGAGTGTGCAATTGGCATTGCACCCATCGATCCGCTCATTCCTGCCAGCCTGGCCCGATAGGAAGGAGAGGCCTGAGGAGCGAGGTTGGATGAATCATGTGCTCGGCCACCAGACTGCGGTCTGGGTTGATATCCGGTATAAATCGACTGACCTGCGGGTGATGGGATCGCCTGAGGTCGGGTCGATGGAGGAGGAACAGAGTTGGAGTATTGAACACCCTGGATCTGGGGTTGAGCGTTCATATATTGTGTAGACCAAGACATGTCGGGTACGATCGGATGAGTGGCGGTTTGAGGAGTAATGAGTTGATGAGAGTTAGTCGAAGGGGATGATCGAGTTGATGTCGGCAGTGGCGATGCCTGAGCGAAAGTCGATGTCGTCATGGAGCTATCGAATCCTCCTTGATATGGCATGTAGGGTAGGTATCGCTGTTGTGGCGATACGCCATTACGGGCGGAGAAAGGTGTCCCGGACCTAAACTCTTGAGCTTGGGCCTGAAGCTGGGGTTGAGGTTGGGATTGATTCTTGTTGTCGTAAGGCATCGTTTGCGAGTTGTAAGGGAAGAAACCAGCTGGGAGAGCAGGGGCAACAAGATCAGGAGCGATATGAACCTGTCGGAAATCCTGTAGGTTGGCTTCTACTGCTAATCGATCCCAGGTCTGGTTCTGGAAGTTGTCGTTTGAAGGCGGTTGATATGTTTGATTTGGAAAAGTGTTGAATGCCATATTAGGCTGCTGGCTTGTATCGAGTGAAGGGTACGATGAAGTAGATTGCATGTCCATTCCGAGCTTGCGTTCTAGTAGTTGGGAGAAGCGATCGCCTGTGGGTAAATTGACAGATGGGCCGGGGAACATATCACTGGTTGTTAGTGGGACTCGGCCGAAGGCAATGTGTTTGCTCACTATTTTGCTTTGTCGTTACTGTCAGTCGGTTGTATCATCCAGCTAGCCCCGTTCATGGAAGATCCCTGTCCCATTACTCCGCCACTCCCGCTCCCACTCCCACTTCCATTGCTGCCGTTTCCTGAGTAATCCATGCTGCCCGTCGGCCTGCCATTATTAGACATAGACATCGACATAGGCATCGAATGAGCCATGTTCATCCCCATTGGCATGGATGAAGGGCCAGCCTGTGCATTCCCATTTCCATTCCCACTTCCGCTTCCATTGGTACCCATACTCATATCCATATTAGGGTATCCGAAGGGCGACTCGAATGAAAATCCAGGTGGAGAGAAATAAGATTGGTAAGCCATTTGATTGGTGAATTGACGAGGATCATCGAACGACATGATGATGAAATGGAAGGGTGGGGGGTTTGGTGAAAGGAGGTGATACCGTTGATTATTTCGAGAATGAGTAGTCGTAAAGCAATTCACAATTTACGGCGGCCGGTGTGATATGATAACGTTTGATCTCCATACAGTGGAGGGCGTCTCGGGTATCGACAATGGAATATAGGGTGGAGTTTGCGATTACGAATATAAGAAGGATTTATCCGATGTATATAGTGTGTGTTAATGAAACTGTATACGGATATCAAAGTTGTCGATACACATCCTTTACTTTATTAAAGGGCGGGGGGTTAGTCTGTGTGTCCCTCTTGTATAATGGATTGATTGATGTTTCAGTCGGTAATGTGGAGTCTAGCCTCGATGACTGCGGCGTATGCTATGGTGTGATGATGTGATACGGTGATGGTCTTGGTAGAGTATAATAAGATATTGGATTGTATAGGTATAAGGTATAGCAGAATATACAATCAATTGACTAAATTACCTAAACAAGCTATTTCATACCATCTGAGATCGGATTCCATGACTAAGGCAAGATCCCTCTAAATTGACCTCCCTCTCCGTGTCTCCTCAACCCTCGTCGATCCGTCCCGTACAGACGGCATAAACAGACAGGACTCTAGACGGTCGTCTACACAGGATCAAATCCATACATCCAAGCCACCAGGCCCGAGGGATCCCACTCTTCCTGTTTTCCCAAGAAGATCCTGAAAGAACAGACTCTCCCATTCCCCGGTCTTATCGGCCGTAAGCAAGGGTTTCGATTCATTCCTTCCCTTTTAATTGTATCACCGGAGCAACCATTACCGGGTGGCTGATAGGGAATGGAATGATGGCGTTCCCTTTGTTTCTAACACGGTCCTCTCCTCTCGCTTTGGACATGGAAACGGGGCTGTGCTGCGTACCAGATATTCGGTTCTGGAAGGGTCGTGATCGACCTTATCCGTAGTCGTACCGTAGTCAGGAACATTCTTCCGTCCCGCACTAACCCAGAGATCCTATTCTGTTTTTAGTTCAATTTCATCTGGCCCTGTTCTGCGGGTTGACTCAAAACGTGCGCGGGCTAGATAAGGCCTGGACCTCTGTACATCATGCACTAGTTTACCAGATATCAGAGGCGGGCTAGTGGTAGTTGTAGCATACGAGTAAATTACATACAAACATGGAGATATTATACCGTACGTACTCACTCGTACGCGGGTCTCCGAACGGCCTCCGTATCTTCTACTCCATATCGTGTTCTATGATCGATCTATCCCATGATTTCATTCTTCTACGGCATCCCATCCTCAATGACATCACATGATCCCACAACAACCACCCCCTGTCTCAGCAGTGTACCCACTATCCCCAGTCCCCCAAGATTCACCACCTTCAGAAGTCGAGACTGATCCTTTCCTCCCTGACCCTGTCCATGGATCAACGTCGAGTCCGGTTGGTATACGATAACAGCAAGAAGTTGAACATGATTTAAATGATTTACAGCCGCATGACGAGCTGCAGGTACAATTTGGGTCGTTTATTGAGCTGGACGTTAGTGTTGTCACTAACATAGAGAGGGGACATTGACTTACCAGATATAATTGGTTGGTGGGGCTATTTGGGATCTCATTGGGTTACTTATGATATAGGAATGATGAGGCGCGATGGGGCAGAATGGTGGGGAAGAGTAGGATCGGCCTTGATGAAGCCGTGTGGGAGGGCTGGTTGGCGACTTCGTCCAGACGATGGTGTGGTGATTGGAGCCAGTGGAGGTCTAGACCGGGGGGGGAGGATCGGACCGGTGGAGCTGGGCTTGTGGTGTTGGACTGGTGGTATCGAGATAAGGTGGTGTAGGTATCAGATGATGTCAGGTTTCATTAAAATGTAAATGAGAGAAACGATATGGAGGAACCAGTACCCATCTAAAACCTGCAGTCTCATATACGAACCTCCTCACCACAATTCACGCACCGCCTCGCTTCTCGTTTCGATCAGATTATCAATTAACGCCTGCAGGTCACTACTCGATCGATGGTTAGTAGACCAAAGGAAGGTCGTTGTTCTGAAAACAATAGAGATTGGGGGTCGTGTTGGGTCAATTGTTCTTCTTCTTCAAATGCCGGATTGTTACTCAGACACGAGGTGGGTGATGTCACAAGGAGGCATGCATGTAGATCTGCTTGTCAGTCTTCTGTTACGTGGAGCATGGAAAGAATGGATAAACTTACCTCATGTAACCGTAGCCATCATGACCCTCTCCTCCGAGATCGAACAGCATTCCACCAATTCAATCCTAGATGGACAACTAGAGATACTCATGACACAACTAGTCCCTATAAACTTCTGACCTACCACATCAGCTAACCTCATCCTTGAAATGACATACCTTCTTCAGAACCAACACGATTACAAGAGACAAATACCACTTCCCTCTCCTCTCCTCCTATTTCTACATTACGTTCTGGGGTGGGGGTACTATACCCAGGGGTAGGGTCGTGGAGGGGTAATAAGCGGGCTGCCCAGTAATTTAGATTGTTCTCTGAGGGGGCTTCTTGGTCTTGTGGGTCGGGAAGGTTTGGGGGTTCTACGGGTGGATCTAGCCAGTTCATTCTGGCGTTTAGCATTTCATCCCCTGGACTTCGAGGAGGCGCTCGGGAGAGCATGCGACATGGTACGGGATTAGGATGGAGAGGTGTAAAAAGATAACCCACGGTACGACCAAGGTGTCGACTTTGTTATCTCGACAATAATTCGCTAATTCGTACGCATCCCACGGCGCTGCTCATCAGCTGATGTTGGTGTTCCAAAAAAGTTTGACTGACCGACAAAGTCTTTCGGATTCATGTCTATCATTAACAGCGCTCGAGATATAGGTGAAGGAGAGACACACCCATACAAATCCCAATAGCAGTCCTACCAAGCGGTTCCCCCAGGTCAAAGTATTTAAATCCATCACCTACTCATTAGCCCCTCCTGTTCTGGTATATACAGGTGACGTACCTTCCCTAGCCCAATTCTTATCAGTCTCAAACCTAAACGACTTTCGATAATTCCCAACTACCTCCCCTGATGGTGCAACGATGACAGCTGAATTATATCCTACGCCCGTACCCTCTCCCTCCAAGGCTTTCATCTCTTTTGGTCCTGCTTCCCCTACGCTGCCTTCTGCCTCGCCTGACGAGCTACTGGATCCTGGTTGTGGGGCTGATGGTAAGGCTTCCGGGTATCCAGCTACGACATGACATTTTAGTCTTTGAGCTAGTGATTGAGCTAATTTTGTTGTTGGGCCCGAAGTGGTTGGTTCGAGGTATGGAAGGATGGAGGTGGGTGTTGAGAACATGTATCCTGATAGTGCCATCTCGGGGAGGACGATCAAGTCGACAGTATCCGGTGTCAAGCTATTTAATTAGCTACTCGCCATACTCATGCTCATCAGTCAGTGGGTGGGGGACGTACGATTTGGTCATTTCCTCTACTTTCGCCCTATTCTTCTCTACTTGCCCAAGCTTTCAATCAGCCACAATTCAAAGTGACGCGAGGACATACCTTGACATCAAACTGGACACAAGCGACCTTGAGCTCAGACCGCCTATAAGCAGGCGCAGCTTCCCCAGGTGCTGGACCAGGGTATGGTGGAACGCTCATTCTCCCTGTTAGATCAAAGTAAGGTTTGATCTCCGGGATGATGGTACTCCTTTTGAATCGGGTGTAGAAGGACCGTAAGGAGAACAGCGCTGCGATACGATAATGGAGGTGTTTGATGGGATTGATAGTCGTGAAAGTGACGATCATTAATCTTTGTGCCTGACTCTGCCAAGTCGCTTTAGTTCTACAGGCGTGACAACAAATGCATAATCGCGGTCGTGAATAGTCTATTGCTAGCAACTCCCTTCTTTATAGTTCCCGCCCGGAACCAGCGTACTTCCAAACACACCACCCTAAACCTGCTACTCCTGATACAGTCGCTAAACCCCTGATGATGATGGCAACGACCAAAGCCTGCCTGACGGCAGTGTAGAAAGTTGCCATGGCTGCTCCTGACCAGTTCGTACTAGCCGATTAGCTGATTCCACTCCAAAGTAGGATTGGGACATACCGACGATCCGCATGTCTATCTGGACCTTTTATGGATGCCTCCCATCCTCTGACGACTTGACGGTACCGTCTCCCGAATACCCTACTTGTCAGCTGATATTCCGTGCCAAGACGATGTAGCTTACCAGATCCAGAAGTTGACATCAGGATACGAGAATCGTGGGAACACAGCAGTCAATCCAGGTCCAACCCCACGCCTCCTTTTCCCCTTGAATCCCCTGACCGCAACCTTTGATCCCAAACTGCCCACCCTACTCAATCCCGCCCCACTGCTCCCCTCCGTCACTCCATTCCCATCTTCCTTGGTCAACTCAGCCAATGCCCGCTTTGCTTCTTCCGAATCGGGGTTTTTGATGACTTTTTCCAGTATCCTAGAATCGGCTATAACCTTGGTAGGACCCCAGTGATCATCGAAACTACTGTCGACTGTTATTGGAGTCTTTGGACCTAGAGAGTAGGCTCGTGATCGATCTGGAGAAGAGCGGGAGGAAGAAGCCTGAGATGAAGGGATGACTAGTGGTTTGGGCGTTTCGGTGGGCAAGTGTGCTAGGAGATCACTGCTTGTCAGCTTGTGGCTGAGCGCTTAGGAGAGCTGACTTACAGAGTCATGCCCAAACTCAAACCCCACAGGCGGAGTAATCTCCTCCCATCCTTGTCATCTCGCCAACTACCGCTTCCTTCTGCTGGGAACTCGTATTCTTTCTCTGGATCATATCCCTCGGCAACTTTCGACGGCTCGTCCGGTAGTAATACACATCCGAACCTAAAGGGTCAGCTTCTAGCTTACACGGGTAAAAAAGCTGACTCACTCCATCGTACCGACCATACTGCGTAAAGCCTTTTGTACGAGCTGATTACGAGGACTTAGACGGGTACTGATATCGATAGGGATATGGGACCACTGAGCGGACGAGAATGGGGGTGTTAGGGATGGTAGTGGGATCCAGTGAAGGGATGAGACTTCGGTCTACTTGTCAGCTATATACTTCAAGCGATAGCTTACAACTTGAAGCTCCGGCTCCGGTGTGATCGGTGTAGTCTGCATAAAGACTGCTCGTCAGCTACCAGCAATTAATATGGGCCAAGTAGCTCACCAAAAGGACTAAGAATCATCAACAACCTCTTCCCCAAACTCGTCGTAATCTCCCTCTCATCGAGTCGTCCCACTTGAACAAATTCCTTTTCCGCTAAATCAACTCCAATCTCCTCCCAGGTCTCCCTGTATGCCGTGAATAGTGCCGATTCATCCGACTGTTCGTGCCTTCCCCCGGGGAACGCGATGTGGGAAGACCACCTCGATTGACCGCCTGAAGGAGTATGTGATGCTGCCCTCCTAATGAAGAGGAGTTCAGGTATTGTTCCGGGGTGATTTACCCATGCTACTCATCAGTCCACTCCTCATTTTCCTACGTGGGAGAGGACATACGAAGTCTGAAGAAATCGTCTAGACCTAGACCAAGTCCCCAATCGTCCCTCTTCACCACGCTACCAGTCCAGCCTCTCGGCTCATGACCCTCGAATACTAAGTCTGGCGAAGGGCGCATTCGGAGGATCATGGCTACTGATGCTCGACGCATTTGGGTCGGGGGCGATTTTATCAGTCGTGGCGAGGTGAGGCGTAGAGAGAGGAGCATGGAGTGGATATTGTCGGCGCCATGCACCAGGGACGCTAGTTCTAAACCTTCAGCTTAGGTCTGACGCGATACCCAGCGAGCTTACCAGGCATTATTGCGCTCATGATCGCGCTAGCTCTAAAAGTGATATGAAATCGTTGTGAGTTGTTCGTTAGACCTTCAATTCCGGTGTGAATATAGTTGAAGGCGATTTCAGTCCAATTCTCTGGCTTTTGGAGTTGTTCTTGTACGTCGAGTAAGTATAATTTGTAAGAACAAACAAGTGGTATGGTGAGTATCTCTGTGTTCAAGGTGACCAACGCTGAGAGTTATGGGGGACCTTGAAGGAGGGCATATTTAAGGAACCAGGACATACTCCACAGGCGCCAGGCACGAGATAAGGGGAAAGGGAGTATGGGGCACCATTTCCAATCTTGCAATCTATAATGGGAAATCAATTACCATTACATCCTCCCTATCCGAATTTGTGTATCTTATTCGGATCATGGTCAGATACGAGATAGGAAGCATATGAGTCGTATAGGTTTGCTTCACTGTCTTGTCACTCTATTCATCTTGTCACTCCATCCCATCTTCTCATTCAGATACTCTCAGTGTATAAGTGCAACCCACAATGCCAGACGTATCCAGCCCAAATACCCGACACTACTCGCTAGAACCACCATGTGGTCTCCCCTCGCCTTTTCTCCACGACGCGACTCACCCGCCTTCAGGCGACTTGGACTCGGATGGAGAAGGACCCGATACCCTCATATCGACCATGAGCCATTTATCCGTTTCTTCCCTCGCCCATCCAGATACACCCGAACAAAGGGGAAGGAACTTGAAACATCAACACTCACAGAGGTTTCCCGATTTGCCACCTCCCAGGCTCTCTTCTCCTCTAACTTCGAGGACTGAGCAGAGGAAGATATATCTGGGACCTAAACTTAGCGATCGAGCTACTGGTGGGCCGGATGCTGGACCGCTGATTGAGAGGTTTAGTTGTTTGTTCAAGGACCGTAGGTCATTGTCTTCATGTTTACGCAAAAGCTGATGGGTAGAATATAACTGCAAGACCAATCCTAGGGGTATTGTATCCCTGTGAGTCCCCTGGCTACATAGTCACGACTTGGCTGATAAACAGCGGTGTAGCAGAGAATTTCTTGATGGAGAAGGAATGCCTCGAGGTAAGTAATCCATGAAAATAATGGTTCCAGCTGATAGTTAGCATTTTGCAAAGGCCATGAGGGAAGATTATACGCGTAACGATCTATCATACGGAGATTCTTTGTGGGGTAGTAGGCGGATCAACAAAGCACTGAGCGGCTTTTTCAACGAGTCAGTAGACCTGTGACACACCCAGACATTGGAATGCTGATGCCCAGATACTTCAACCCTGCTGAGGAAGTACTTCCTGAACAGATGATTACCGGAGTCGGATGTTCTGCTGGTACGTCCAGACAATCTTGTTGAGGTACTGACGAGGTAGTCCTTGATCAACTATTTCATACCCTGATGGATGAGGGAGAAGCAGTCTTAATCGCTGCGCCATAGTACGTCCCTGGTCCATTTGTAACGCATGAGCTCATGAGATAGCTACTCAGGCTTCGACCGAGACTTGATTCCTCGTTCCCGAATCCGCCTGATTCCAGTCGACGTAGGAGAAGGCGATACGGCGTTCCTCCCCAGCTCCATGAACGCATTTGAGAAAGCATACAACGACTTGGCGAGGCAGGGTATAACCACCCGAGCAGTCGTAAATACCATTTACCAGGTTGAAATCATAGAGCTGATTCGCAGATCGTTTGTAACCCCCAGAACCCACTAGGTCGGACATATGCTCGAGAGACTTTATTGGCCTATACGAGATTCTGCGAAGAAAAGGATCTACATCTAGTCTCGGATGAGATTTACGCTTTGAGCACTTACTCGCATCCTGGTATGTTGAGTGTCGATAGGGCGGTACTGATATCAGATTTCAAGGATGCAGAGGGATTTACGAGTCTATTGAGCCTTGATGTAGAGCGGGAGCTGGGAATGGTTTATGATAGGGCACGATTACATGGTGAGTACCAGTTCCAACAGACTTAGTGAGGTGGCTGATCGAATAGTCGTCTACGGAATGAGTAAAGAGTATGTTCATGTTCATTGCCAAGGAGGAAGGCTGAGATCAGTTTCTGCGCAAATGGCTTGAGGGTTGGAGCATTAGTATCCCAACACAACCCTCTCCTTTTACGGGCGATGGCAAGCACCTCGATGCTCATGAAAAGTAAGCCGTCCTTCCTTGCACTAGCTGAGAGGAAGTATCATCACCAGCGGATGTCATTTGGTCTTCACTCCTGAACGACAAGGCCGCTTTAGGAGCATTCATCAAGACGAACCAGTCCCGTCTTGAGGAAGCTCATTCCTTCCTGCGAGGCTGGTTTACTGATCGAGGTATCCACGTCGCTAAGTCGAACGCGCACGTCGCTCCACTGCCTCGAGGGTACGGGATACTGACGAAATAGGGGACACTTCGTATGGGTCGATCTTGGGGGACATCTAGGATTCAGGGATATAGGTACAGAGAAACGGATCTTCCAGAAACTCCTTGATGGCGGTGTCTACATTGTATGTCCAGGTTATGAGTCACATAATGGGAGAGTGTACTGATATCATAGGCTCCTGGAAACGCTTATCATAACCCTACGTACGGGTGGTTTAGGGTGACATTCAGTGTTGCTCGTGATGATCTCCTTGTTGGCCTTGGGAAGATGGAAGCACTTCTCAATCTCAAGGTGGTTGCTTATTGCGACTCGTCCACGTAGCAATGTATCTGTACGTATGCATCGGCATTATAATTATCTAGATTGTCCGTATCCTGACCTCGGGCCAACTCAAATCCGGACTAAGTAGCAGTAAGCGACCCCCTCCAATCCCCCTTAGCGAGAACGAGATCATCAATACTCTCACCCGTACCCTCCTTCCGCCTAGACCACCAATGTTTCTTCCTCCCACTACCCTTTGATTTGACAGTACTAGCCGCCGTACTAGGTTGTCGATCACTCGGAGTCTGAGCACCAGGAGTAGCAAGGTTGAGATGTAATGCTGAAGACCTCTTTCGTAATTTACGTCCACCTGTTCCTGTCCCTGTCGTGCTTTCCGTAGCTGATTCCTTCACCTGATGTGGGAGGATAGGAGGTTGGGTGTTTAGATCAAACGTGTTGACTCGAAGCTTTTGTTTGATCTTTTCGCTTTGCACACTTTCTCCCTGAGCCCGGATGGAGGGGTATGATTGATGAATCTGTTCACTTTGTGTCGTCCTTGATCGAGGGGTTGGAGCGGGAGGCATTCGGAGAATAGGATAAGCAGCTGGATGAGGTAGGAATTGATCCGATTCGTATCCCCTCGAATTCGAGTTTGACTTCGTGGATACTGTACCGGGCTGAGACTCGACAGCTTGGAAGGAAATCCCGGAATCACGAGAGAAAGGTACTTTGACTCGATTTTGAGGGCGAGCTCGGAGTGTAGAGTCATTATCAGACTCAATCCTCGGGTTTGGAGGAGTCATGAGGTTCAGGAATGAATCGTCTGTCGTTCCTGTCTGACCACCTGTTTCGGCATCGGTACTAGGTGAAGGGAGCAAGTCCGTTGGTGAGGGGAGGAATGATTCTTCCGTTCTGATCATGGAAGTGGTCATCCCTGATCGCTTGGAGTTTCGGTGCGACGGATCACCTGAATCGAGTTGTCGTCGAGGGGGTCGAGCTGGTCCTTGCTGTTCCCTCTCCTCTCTCGCTGGTGATTTACGATCTCGTCCTTGATCAGGTCCATCATCTAGGAACTTCTTGAGATCTTTCATACCCCTCATCCAGATATCTTCTGCTTGATGGATCTCCTCCCAACCCTTTTTACCTAGGTGTTCCACTTCGTCGTAAAATTCGGTGTAGAGGTTTACGTGTGAGCGAGTTCGCCTCGTCACCGATATTCGAGGTGGTAAGGGTGTATATCGATCATCGGACTGATCCTGGGAGCTGGGATCACGGGAAGAAGGGGGAGGTGGATTAAAGATTGGCCTGGTGGGGATCGACGATGCGAACGATGCGAACGAAGGCACATCTCCGTATTCTTGTTCCTTCCCTGAACTCGAAAATTGGGGAAGACCGTCATCAGGCTGAACGTCTGTCGACCAAGGCCTAGTCGGCATGGCCATCGGCATTGCACGTCCCGGCGGTTGTCCAGAAGCCATATTAAGTAAAACAGCTCCCCACTGCATACTCTCATCCGCCATTCGCTTCATCATCTCTGCTCCTTCTGCTAGACCAGTCGAATGACGCATAAGTGCAGTAGCGTGGTTTGAAAGTAAGTGAGAAGCGATAAGGAGAGGTAAATCGGAGGAAGGAGGTGGGGCCGGTTGGGCATAAGCCGATGGGGGAAGGGAAGTAGGTCTAGCCCTGGGTCCGCGGGCGTAGTTTGTAGGTATATCGGCTGGAGGCTTGGGTAAGGGTCGTTTTGATCGTGAAGAGACAATGGAGGGAGCGGGGGACGTTTGAGCCCAAACATCTTTCATCACCACCTCATCCTCTATACCATGTCCAGTCCGACTGTGCGGTGCCGAGTTACCAGCAGTTGAGGGGGTTTGTGCTCTTTGACTGACATCCGACCTGCCTGTATTGACTTGTAAAGTCCTAGCTCCATCTACCGATCTCCTCTCTGGCCTCACTGCTTTCAAAGACAGTGGCGAGCTTGTACTGGTACTGAGTTTTTGTTCGAGCGGACTCGTCGGGTGATGAGGTTTGAATGGCGTCATTGATCGATGCAAGTCATCAGGTCCACATGACTGATTCGAAGATGGCGGGGTTTGATATACTGCTGATTCCTCTGAACCTTCATCGATTGAATCTCGAGGTGGATCGGGATTACCCATATACAATGCTGGACCCATTGGATGTGACCTGACGGTTCCATTATCCGAGTCTCGCCTGGGGCGGTGTCGACCAGTGAAAGAGGTAGCAGTCATTGGTCTTGATCCTGGTTCCTCCATGGAGAGTAGGTGGGTACTTCCATCGTCTTGGATCCCGAATGTCCCGCTTGTTCGAATGACTTCAAGGGGTGGACCATCACCCTTGATCTCGTCGGAGGCTTCTTTCTCGTGAGGGATGGGTGATACTGGATGGCCAACAGGTGACGGCGTAGGTGATTTCACGCTTACAGATCCTTGAGACTGCTTTGCGCTATTCGGTTCGAAGAGGGCCAGTAGAAGAGACGGGATTCTGGATACCCTCTTACTTCCACGTCTAGAGTTGCCAGCCGATACGTCCGAGTGATTCTGTCTGTTAGCTGGCATCGTGCGAGTGTGGGATAGCTTACATCATTACTCGACCCTCCACCTTCCTCCTCGATCAATGCAGAACTCCTCTTTCCCTTCCCAGACTTCTTGGCTTTGATACTACTCGACCCAAGTGGTGAATCAACATGCCAGCTTCCAGGTCGGGAAGCATGTAGACTCATAGGTCGTTTCTTCAACGTTCCAATCCTGGATTTAGGGCTGGAAGGTCGTGATCGAGCAGGAGGAGATTCTCGACGGGCGACAGGCACGTCTGCACCGGGACTGATTAGGGACGCGATGGTGGCTGTCCTGGGAGTGGGAGCTGGGGACGAGGGGAGAAATGGGATATTCACCAGGGAATGGTTAGACGGGATCTTCATTGATAGATCGATTTGTCGCTGACCGTTAGCTCACTGCATATATCAGGTGAGACTGGAATTACCTGGCTACTACCGTGAATACTGTTTGGTCGACTCCTAGGTGAAGGGACCGGAGAAGGCATGATGGGGATATTGACCAGAGAAGGATGAGCTGAAGCCATCCTAATACTGGTTGGCCGACTTCGGGGAGAACCATGGGGCGAGGGCATCGCTGGGACATTCACCAACGAAGGATGAGCTGATAACATCCTGATGCTGGTAGGTCGACTTCGGGGTGATCCATGAGGAGAGGGAATGACTGGGATGTTGACCATTGACGAGTGGTATGTTTGGGATATCCTGTTTGCCATATCTTTAGGCTTGTTCA
>Ga0308160_10002788_pt1 | contig 20429 bp, 30 predicted proteins | sample PhyFR1_FD_201036 | JGI IMG/M metagenome (GOLD analysis project Ga0308160, IMG submission 201036) | Phyllosphere microbial communities from UC Gill Tract Community Farm, Albany, California, United States - DLSLF.R1 | ecosystem: Host-associated > Plants > Phyllosphere > Unclassified | place: USA...
ATCGAAAATGTCCAACGCGATGAAAAGGATGGCACAAGATATCGAAGATTAAGGAGGAGAGGGGGTTAGTTGGAACCTTATTCGCGCTGCTGTAGACGTCACTAGGTCATTGCTCTCATCATTTGTCAATATATCGAGGCAGTCGTCGTTCATTGAGTTCTGGAACCAGGCGAAAAACGATCGCTTCTCGACGCTCCGCTATGGGCTTACCTCGCTCGACGGGAGAGGATAGTTGTCTGCCTTCATTGCATTGACGCACATTGACGCAATTGTATCTGTTTCGAAGGGAATCATTGCACATTTGAGTGAGAGAGGGTGGTAGGAAACGAAGAAAGAAGAAAGGGAAACGAAATCGTGGTCAGGTTTTGGGAGTGAGACTGGCTTCGGGCTGGACTTCGGGCTATCGCGATAAGTAGATACTAGCTCAGCTCTCGGCTGCATCTCACCTCGTAAAGTCGAGATCGAAACTTCAAGTCTCTTGCGATTTTTGAGAAGAGAGAGGAAGCGAATAGTGCTGGCAGCAAACCGACGGTTTTCACGGCTCGGTAGACTCGGTTTCGGTTCCGGTCGGTTTTGCCTCTGTAAGAAGGACCGTAACCGACTTCGACCGCACTTCGACCGGTCAAGGTGCGGTTGCGGTTTGGCACTTTTCGCCCTCTCGTCTTTCGATGGGAAATCAAAGCGTCTGAGCTCGAGCCAGACAGTCAATGGCTGTTCTATAGCAGTGGAGCACAGTCAAACAAAGGTTGGAAAGTCCAAAAGTCTATTTGAACCCATTTTCGAGGTTACAAAACTCATGCTTCGAAGCGGAATCGAAGTTTCCCAAAAAAATTCTCCGTCCAAAGTCTGCGTTTCGCATTATTCTTCTGATTTGTTCATTTCCCATGCGAGAGTACGAGCGTGGTAGCAGATAGAGACGTGTAGTAGCTTGCCAGAGATGCGGCTTTAGATGAGATTGCTCGAACCTTGAACCGAAATTTACCGTGAAAACCGTCTTGACCGTACAGCTACCGAGTCTAGGTGCTGCGCAAACCGACCGTAACCTTATACGGTTCGGCGGCGGTCGGTCGAAGAGGGTCAAAACCGTACCGCGCCGACCGACTTTCCACCACTAGAAGCGAAAGACAACTTGACTTGGACCCACCTCCATCAATCAGACCAGCATGCTCATTAGTACTTCAGCACGCCTAGTAGCCCGTACAGCCTCAGCTACACCCGCTTGCTCTGCTTGCCAGGTGCAAAAGGTGAGTTGAAATCCTTCATCAATCATTTCACAACCGAGACTCACGCACTCTCTACGTGAACAGCGATCTGCTCACAAGCTAGTAGAGGTTCAATTAACTGCCGATGTCCCTTCACTCGGTCTTCGCGGTGCCAGAATCCCAGTCTCTCGAGGGTTGGCAAGGAATCAACTCGTACCCGCTGGTGTTGCACTCCTGATCGGAACGGACGGTCAACCAGTCAGTGCTATGAATGCTATGAGTAGGAAGAGCCTGGAAATGCAGAAGGGATTGAGGGGAGAAATGGAAAAGAGACGGGAATTGGAGCGACAACAGAGAGCTAACAAGGTGTTGCAAGGACTCGAGGACGCTGTACGTAATACCTATATTGGACTCCAGACTTGTGAGCTCATTGAGATCGAAATAGGCTGAGGATCCCGCTCGAATTGCCGAACAATCTCTCCTCGATTCACTTGCGACTGTCTCCCAACCTCTCGAATTCACTCGACTTACTACTTCCGCCACTTCTTCCGATCTATTCGGCTCAGTCTCCGTGGCAGATGTACTCGCCGCGCTGAGAGAACGAGACGTCAAGATTGAGGATGGATTAGGAGCGTTTGGAGAGAGCGATGGAGTCGAGAGAGGACGGGTGAAGAAGACTGGTACCTTCGATTGTGAGTCACTTTCCATCATGTACTGAGAATCAAAACTGATCTTGTCGTTCCTGTAGTTATTGTCAACTTCCGATCTCTCGAACAGACCTACCCTCTCCAGATCAGAGTCGTCAAAGAGTCAAAAGATGCATAGATACATTACTCGTAATGATACCGTACTTATTCACAATCATTCTGACTCAACGAGAGTGTTGTTGCTAGTCTGAAGGGAAAAGAGGATGGAAAGTATAGATTCATTTCGTACGTAAGTAAGGAAGAACGAGACGCAACAGAAAGCTATCGATCAGAAAACAACAACAGTGAAGGGTGTAGACAGTATGTGAGGAGATCTAGGTCGAGGGAGAGGGTGGCAGGTTGGGTCTGAGCGGATGTAAGTAGATCCGTAGACTTCAGCGGTGGAATCGAGAGGGTTCCACAGACAAGGTCTCACTCTAGAGTGCTTCTTGACGGTCGATCTGAGGAAGCGAAGGGGCGTCGGAGGTGTTTGTGGCGGAAGAAGCGGGAGCAGGTTGTTTCTTGATCCACTTCAAGAACGATGGCACGTCTTCACTGACTTTTCCGGGCCTGCACGCAAGATGGAGATTGGGTGTCAGTACCGTCGCTCACGGGACTCCATGGATTCGAGTGAAATGCTGGAAAAGGGGTACAGAGAGATAGGAGAAAGTGCGAAACTCACATCGCTTTTTCGGAAACGAAAGCGGGAACCATTCCTCCCGGGTCACTCGAAACGGCCCTGTTGACAACACGAATCGTCAGCCATCGCTTGACCGGCAGCCACTGATGGAACTGAAATGCTCACATGGTCCAGACGACACCTTCCGGAGTTTCTCTGCAGTTCTCGACACTGACGTATCGACCACGAACGTAGCCTTTCTCGGGAGGAGCGTCAGGGTGTGCGACAGGAATCGATACGACGATGAATGAACGTTGCGAAGGGGTCGTGGAGACTTCCGAAGTGAAAATGAGGATGGAGAAGGATCGATTCGTCGTAGGGAAGGGCATGGTATCTATTCGGCGAAAGAGATCAGTACAAGGCTAGAGGATTGTATATATGCTTCAGCTTACAGAGCATTCTCCAGACTGAGAAAGCGAGAACGACGAAATCATCAGTTTCGATCTTTCGTAAATTCGGGAAACATCAGAAGACTCACTCTCCATCTCTCCCTCTTTGATAACCTGTGTCCTCTCTGCCTTCTTGGCATCCTCGATATATTCCTTCTCGTTCAATGAATGATTCTCCAATAAACCCATTTTGAACTGCTCGTAGCTGACATCCGAGTGTTTCGATACTCGAGCGTGCCATTTGTATCCATCAGTCTCTCCCGATCCTGGTGGAGTCGGACTGGTCGAAGTGTAGGTTTGTGTTGGACATTCGGTTGGCGATGATGAAGTGTTGTAAAGTTTCACTAGCCAACTCGAGCGTTTGAGTACAGTGCTATGCTCGTGAGTAGGAGGAGTAGCTCACCTTTATTGAATCCAGCTGAACTCGAACCGTTCTCGCTCTGTTGGATCGAATCGAGTAAAGTTGAAGCAGAGTTGATGATCGCTTGTTTGTATCCCTCGTAAGATGGATCGGTTGATGATACTGGCCAATCATTAGGGAGGATTGGACCCATGACTAGAGGTGAAGACATGGCGTTCGAAGTGGGGAGGGAAAGTGAATGGGAGGAAGCCAAAGAAGCGATTTCGCAAACGATGAGCGCATCGTTTCGATTTTTTGGCTTGGGCCGATCTTGCTCCACTTCGCAGCTTCGGAATCAAGGGAATCTCATCCGAAAGGTAAGGACGGCGAGCGAAGTGTCAGTTGAGCCTAATCGACGGATCGACGACGGAAAAACTCTACATTTCGCAAGTTTCGAGGTCGCGATGCTCGAACTCGATCAGAGCGCTTCATAGCACCGACAGCGATGATTCGCGTCAAGAGTATCGACAGATATGAAGCAGGACTAGATTTTCATTGAGATTCAAACGGTGAGGACTCGACGGAAAGTTTCAATGTTTTTGTACAAAAAGATTCGAGGGAGAGGAAGTAACGAAAGGGTTTTGCGAATCACGTAGTGTTATAGAGACAGATTAGATACGTATAGCGAGCTATTTAGGAAGCGAAGTACCTATGATTGCAGAGAAGAGCGTCAGCAAACGATCGAAGGAAGAGGAGAAGCAGCAAACATACCAAGTTGGACCAGCGACAGTGTGGTTGTTGATCATCGAAAGGTTGTATGGAGTCAAGGAGACGTTCTTGTCGACCAAGGAGACGAAGACTGTGTTGACAACTTGAGGTTGATCAGGGTAGACAACTCCTTCGGGAACGTAAGCTGAGGCAGTATGCATAGCAACGGTGTTGTTCGATCCAGTCGAGTTCATGCTAGTCGAAGTAGAGTTCGAGATGTTGAAGATCGGGGCGTAGGAAACGTTGAGTTGGTTGATGAAAGCGAGGAACTGCAAACGACGATATTCGAGTCAATGCTTAGTCTCGTGAATCTGACCGGGAAGGAGCTCACCTTGGGCTCTCCAGCGACGGTAGAGGTCATGTAGAGATCATCATAACCGACGACCTTTCCAGGCTCTTCCCAAGAGAATTCGACGAGTCGACCAGATCCCGAGGTCAAAGTGTAGTTCGAGTTGATACCGGGAGTACCACCGAGAGCGTAAGGTTGGTTGGTAACGTTCAAAGCGGGGAAATTCTGCCACTGAACGCGAGGGTTGGTCTGCGAAACGCGAAAGTGTAAGATTGAGCTTCATGGAAATCGCTTCACGGCGCAATTGCAGCAGAGACGAAACTTACCTCAGGGCAAGACTTGATGAAGGGAGATAGCATAGTCCAGGCGTACGATTGAGGGAGACCGGTTTCGACTGCATATCAGAAGCGGAGTCGATGTGAGCAATGAATCGGAAAAAGAAAGAAAAAGTGGGTTCGAGGTCAGTTTGTCGCCGATGCGAGGAGAGGTAAGAAGACGTACACCACTCAGGCTGTGCGGGTAAACCTTGCAACTGCCTGAATGCCATCTGTTGCCGCGCCTCCGTTGTGATCGATTGAAGGAGGATTTGGGCGGCGGGCCTCGAGTCGAGCTGACCGAGGAAACCGTAGACACCCGCTTCACCGAATCGAGTGAGAAGTTGACAGAACTGGATGAACTCCTTGACATTGTTGTAGGGGTACTGATAGATACAGGCCTTGGCACTGCGATCGACGCCTAGCATGTTAGAAATGGCCTGTTGATGGCCAATCTCTTGTCTGTGAAAGAAGCGACGGCGAGATCACAGCATGTCAGCTATCATGCGCGGGGGGATCCAGTGTGATGATAGACGTACACGGCCATGTGCTCGATAAGGAAGCGATCATCAGCAGTCAATCCAGCAGCTTCGAATTCTTCAGTCGAGAAACGATTGAGCCCGTTGAAGAAAAGGTCAAGCTCGATCATTTCTGTGTTGTAATGCGAGCTAATCAGTATGTAACTCTCAAGGTAGAAGGGGCACTCGAACGCACCTTGATTGAGCGCAAGGTTGAGTGACTGAAAGTCGAAATTTGAGGAAACGCTGTAGGTCGGGTTCTTGATGATCAAACCGCCGGCAGGCTGATAAGGATAAGCGAGACCAGTAGCGTTCGTTCCGTTCTTGGTAGCGGGGGTGTAGATCTGATGGGCTCCAGGGAACGGTTCATTCGTTGAATTGAAAGTTTGATTGTAATACTGAGGAACCGATTCGAAAACGGGAGTGTTGAGCGAGGTGCCGTTAAAGGTGTCGTTTCTGTTGAATATTGTTTCCCGTGAGGGAGAGAGTGGAGTAGGATCGAAAATAGGAAGGAGCGATTGTCAGCGAGTTTTTCCAAATCAGCGAGGAAAGCAGCGAGAACTCACACGATGGTGTACGTAGGGTTACCCTCTGATCCTGAGACCTCAGTGGCGTTCTTGGGGAGGCCTGATCCTCCTCCTTGCCTCTTGTAGAGAGGTGAAGCAGTTGTCGAGGCGGTAAGTGAGAGGATACTAGCGACTGTGGCTGCTGAGAAGTACATCTTGTTCGTCTTGCTGTGTCGAGTGGTCGAGAACAGGACTGAAAGAAGTGAAGAGGAGGGAAGAGAGAGGGAGGGGGAGAAAGTGGAGCAAGAGTTTTTTTTGACGTTCGCGAAACTCGCTCAACGATTTCAGCGACGATTCTCGAATAGTCGAGTATCGATGTGTCACAGAACGTCGCAATCAAACCGTCTACAAAACGTCGTGCCGAAGTACCGCCGATTGAGGTTTAGCTCGATAGTCAGTCAGGATCGAGGGGAATCTCGGAGAGGAATCGAACGAAATGACGACAAAACTGAGATTCCTTTCCGACTTTGAGCCCGGGGTCAATTCGTAAAGCTCTTCGCAGTAGAACGAACACTCTTTCGGACTTCGAGTTGGAAGTTGGATTCAAAATGAAAGTCAGTAAATCGAATTCGAGACGTACAGGAAATGAATCGTGATTCAAACTCTATCGCTCCAGTCCGCACCATCCCGATATAGCTCTACCCGATTCGAATGGAGCAGAACATCGAACGAGTCGGGCAGCTCATCCTAGAACACCTGTCAAAGCGAGTCCTCCCATCTCAAATTCCCAACCTCGACTAGCTCCCTCATCACCTCGACGATAGACCGCTGATACGGATATGATGGATTGGGTGACAGTGCTAGTGTCAGTGACATTCGGATACTTGTAGGAATCGCAGGGTGAGTTCTCGCTCGTCTCCATCTATGTCTCATCTTACAACACGACTGATCTCGACTGGGCCTCACCGTACAGAGCTCCTGGAAGTGGTAAATCAACATTAGCGTACCCACTAGTCGACTATCTGAACGCGAAGCTTTTGGGTGGAGAGAAAGGGAAGAGTGTGAGCGAGGAGGAAGCAGTTGCAGTCGCGGTTGGATTAGACGGATGGCATCATTCGAGAGCCGAGCTAGACGCGTTCCCTGTATGCTACACCCTTACTCCCGCGCTACAGAGGAGAGCTGACATCCCTAATGCACAGGATCCGATTGAGGCTCGTCGTCGAAGAGGGGCAGCATTCACCTTCGACGCCCTTTCCTACGTCTCCTTCGTTCGCGCTCTACGTTCCAATCCGGTCCTACCCTCCGTACCCTTCCCACTCTTCTCCCATGCAGTCAAGGACCCAACCCCTTCCCCTTCACCAATTCTCCCAAATCACCAAATCGTCATTATCGAAGGACTCTACACTCTACTCGACATCGATCCATGGTCAGAAGCGACGAAAGAGCTGGATGTGAAGATTTGGGTCGAATGCGAACGGAGTATTGCGAGGGAGAGATTGATTCAGAGACATCTGGAATCTGGGATTGAACCAGATCGACAAGCTGCTGAGCAGAGAGGTGAGCTCATTCTTCTTTGTCGGTCTCTGAGAGTAACACTGATACATGACGCTCTTGCGCGTAGTCGACGGGTCGGATATGATGAATGGAGAGTATATTCGAGAACATTTAGTTGAACCAACGTTACGAGTAGACAGTATAGACGATCCAACCTTTGCATCAGCGCATCAGCAATAGCAGTGAACTCATTGAACTAGATACTACAAGTCATGTCGAGTGGAGGAGGGATGAGGAGCTGTATACACTTCAGCTGGACGTCACCACGTTGTTCAAAACGGAACTCTCAACCCTTCGCTGCTTCCTCCGTATATCACTTGCATACAACGAATAGATTAGTGAGCGAGCGATGAACTGCGTTGAGCTTGGCCAGGAGAGCGAGACAGACTTTTAGGGAGTTTGTGATCTTTCTCTCTCTTCCTCTTCCTCTCTTAAACTCACTTCAACTTCATCACGTACGTTCCTTCACTTCCTCTTCTCACTTCTGCAAAGTCCAAAGGACAGCACATCTACAAGGAATGGGTTACTTAGTGGGAGGAAAGCGAATCGTCTTCATTCTCAACTCGATTCTCCCAACATTCTCTCAACTAGCCTCTCAGCCCAAGTCGCCAGCACGGAACCAGCTCCGAGGCAGTCTCTTGACTATACGAACGAGCTGGATACGTTGTCTGCCAGGAATCGGTCGAGCTAGTCTGAGAAGAAAGAGGAAATCTTGTCTGTTGAATGGATGAGGAGCTGGACTCGGGGAAGGGAGGAAGGGGGTTGGGCGTGTTGACCTGAAGTCAGATACTGACCATGGTATTGGTTGAGCTGCTCGCATTCGAAGAACAGGTCGCTTTCGTCCGCGCTCAACTCTTCCAAATTCGAGGAAGCCCTCACTCTCGTCTCGCGAAACTTCCGAACAACCAGAACATTTTTCTCTCTTTCGCTATCGATTACTCTGTTTGATTCCTCACCATCGCAGTCGGAGCTGTCGCCCTTCAACGATCTCGTCTCGAGTGCTCAATTTTTTCGCAAGTTCGCCGATTTTCGATTCGACGAAACTTCTCTCTCATATTCTTCGTGAGCTCGATTATACTCCCTAAAGCTCGACATCTTATTCATTGGCTTCGAAGAAAGAGAGTTGCACAAGAATTCGATCTGCACAAACCCCTTTCTCTGCGAAATTCAAAAAGTCGAAGAGATTTCGGACGAATCCGCTCTCTTCCGTTCTCTTCTCTCTCATCTCCTCGCTCACAACCTCTACGGCAAGATATGAAGCTACAATCTACGCTCGTACTGCTACTCGGTCTATCTCATCAAGGGGAGGCTTGGTTGAAACGTTCAAAATCTGAGATTGAAGTGGGGGTCGACAGAGGAGAAGAGAAGCTGGGAGTACACCAAGGTGAGTCGTTGATATTCAGATAGCTCTGTAGAATGCAGCCAAGCTGATCCGATGTGATTGAGTAGATGTTCTCGCTGCTTTCGATTCGGATTCGTTGAATCAAGGTGAGTTCCCTCAGTATCTCTCACAGAACGCTCTCTCGACTGCAGCTGACCATCTTGGTTCGATCTCAAGCTTCCATAGAGATACCTCCGAGCCCCTCTTGCTTCTTCCTCGCTCTTTCTTCCCTTCCGACCAATTCCCCTTGCGAAACTCTCGCTCATTCCGATTCCCAAAGAAGCGAAATCGCAGTCAGAATGGCGCTGTGCGAGATTGGAACGGCTCAAAATGGGAGATCGCCGAGGGAATGTGTCGAATGGACGAAAGAGAAGGAAAGTTTAGGACATTGTATTGAGTGAGTTCCACTTCGTCGCTCGACTCCTCGAGATCGCAGGTACTGACACACACAGTCCTTCTCTTGACACTATCTCATCGCTTGTAGAGCTCTCTCACGTTCACCTCAATATTGGGCTTCTTACTCAGGTTACTTGCGAGATATAGGTTAGTCTGACATCTTCGAATTCTCCTTTCCGCCTCGCGAACGCTCACAACAACCCTCTCTTTCCAGTTACGCACTGCTCGACTTTCCGACGCTGGGCCGATATTGGTAAGGTCGAGTGGCCTCTTCACGCAGGAGTCGAGATCTGAGACTTCTCGACTGCACAGAGCTTGCTCGCGAACTTCACAAATCTTCCGCTTCAACTTTCCACGACGTGCTCGCCCGGTTACGCAAGTACGAAGATTCACGTTCAGAACGTCGAGCTCAAGAAGCTGTAGTTTTCAACGTATTACGAAAAGTGAGTTCTCGAGTTCGGATAATCCAGATTCGAAATCGCTTATTCGACTTCGGTCAAACAGGATCTTGGTTCTCTCTCGTCGAAGCTCTCCCAGTCTGCTTCAAGCATTGAGAGCGATCATACGATGCACTTCGCCAACGTGAAACGAGTGCAAGCGGAACTTTCGACCTTACTCAACGATCTCCAAACGTTGCCTACTGGTCTGCGAGACTCTCTCAGCTCTATCGCTGAGGATCATGGAGGTCTTCTAGCCCAACTCGCGAGAGTATCAGTTCAGGAAGTACAGGAAGTCCTAGAAGAGGTAAGCTTTTCGCTGATGTTGAACGAGGGAGGGGCACCTACTGAAGCGAGAGTCGCTCTTCAACTAGCATCGCACAAGCCTAAGCGAGCTTTCAACTCAGGTCGATCAGCGAATGAGCAGAAGCCTGAGTCGACTCGCTCAAGAGCTCCAGTCGGTTTCGAATCAAGTCGTGAGTTGCTCGCATCGCTTGCTACGACGATTCCTATCCCCCTCGTCTGACAGCTTATCTGTTCAGATTGATACGAACACTCGCCTCGCTTCTAGTCTCGGTACCGTCGAAGCTGTTCAATCTGTGAGTCAACACCCTGAGCTCAGCTTGACGAAACCTGAATCCTCACAGTTCAAGCGTTTCTCATGACATAGGTAGCTACCGACCTACATCGAGCTCTAGTCCATAGTCACGCTACAATCTCGCTGCAGACTTCCGAGCTCAGCGTCAGACAGGTACGCTGTTCTTTTCGCTCTCTTTCGCTGTCGAAATTGGTGTTGACCTCTGCTTGCTGTGTTGACAGGCTGACCTCGGCAGTCGTATCGAGAATAGTCTATCTCGAATCGACGATCTTGCATCAGCTCTGCAAAATCTTACGGAACAAGCTCGCTCACCTCGATTCGACTCTTTGACCTCGAGATGGGAATCTTTGATCGATATCGTTTGGTGGATCCGGCTACTATTTGGGACTTCCATATTCTTGCCATCACTGAGAGCTGCACTGATATAGATTACCTCGCAGGTTTCGTTTCGGACGGAATTGGTCTGTCGAACCTGTGTTTCGGAGTTGCGAGTATCATCGTTTCCTACTTCTATCCATCTCTCACAAGTCTCATCGTCAGTCGCATCTTCTCAGAACAGATGTAAGGTGGACTGACAGCTCGTATTTGCAGGGAATCGTCGCGATCGCACTCAATTGTCGCCGATTCTTGCGTCTTTCTCGCTCGTTTCAGGTTTTGCTCCGTCCAGGTCGTTCCTTCCCATCTTCGTTAGCAGCTTTCTAGCACGAGTCGTTGAGATCATCACTGACTTCCTTCGTAGCAGCAGGTCCTCCTCAGCTCCGTCGTCGAGGCGTTCTCCTGCCAGTCCCTTCGTACCGCCTCGATCACAACTTGCGAGCGCTTCACTGCTTACAGAGCCGACTCCGACTGTCACCTTGAGGCGGTACGACGACACTGTTACGAGATCAGCGTTGCGAAGAATCTGACTTTCCTGTTGAAATCCTCTCGAGCTTGAAAACGATTCTCCGTTTGTAACGACCTGTATCGCATCGAGCGAGAATCGAGTCATGTTGAGAGCAGTAGGTTGACAGAGCGGAATTGTGTAAAGCTCGCGTTCCAGCGACTGCAGCGAAAGGATAGTTCAATCGTTGTTGAGATTACATCGCTCGGCTACCTCGAGGCCTACTCAAGGTCTACCGTCGAGTCAAACTCGTGCGATCGAGTGTCGTATAACGATGGTCGTCCTACGATTTAGAGATGGCACTGGTCGCGGGAGAAGATGCGATTCTTTGAAGTGTTGTGAGGGAAGTATGAGGAGATTGTTGTCTGCCTCCATTCTGCGAAATGTCTGGTTTCTTCGAGGTGTCGACGATCATGGAACGACTTGCACCTTCACACCCTTTCGACGATTGTCACTTCCGTAGTTGAGAACGATACCTCGACGAGCGAGCGATTCCTTGAGAGCTGTACACAGACGCTCGCATGAATCAGCTCGACATAGATTCACGCGAGGAGACAGAGATGCCTACCAGCTTTGTCAGCGGCCTCTTCTCGAGACTCGTAGTCAAGGACCAAGCGTTTCAGCTGCTCTTGTTCCGCTTTGTTCTGTTCTCGTTGCAGAGTCGTACTTTGAGCGATAGAAGAATCGAGAGGTATCTCCATTGAGAGCGCCTGTTTGAAGAGGCAAGTTCAGAAGAGGAACGAGTAGAGTCAATAGAGATGAGACTGACCTGTTGTTTGTTTCCCTTCTTCGTCAGCAGTGTGAACTGCATTCCCTTCTTCTGCGGTTGTTCTTCACCATCGAGATCCTCCTCCACTTCTTGTCGATTCCGACGAATCATGGGGAGACCGACGTCGAGCGAGACAGGTTTTCGTTCAGGTACCTTACGGGTTTCGGCAGTGCTGACCATCATCTTGGCGAGTTCGCGAGTAAAGTCGTCTTCTTCATCTTGAGTCATAGCGTTCGGATCACGACCTCGAGATTCGCCAGTCTCCTCTTCCTCTTCGAAAGCGTCACTGTGTTCGACAGCTTCTTCATCGCTCGCAGCCTAGGCTCGCTTACGGATCAGTGCTTGAACAGATTGAAGAGGCGACGAGTAAGCGACTCACCTCGCTGTCATCTTCAGACTCTGACTCCTCCTCTCCCTCTTCATCAGCACCCTCTCGAGGTCCTTCTCGTCCATCGATCTCATCCGCTTCTTCATCGACAGGAGCTATATGAGAGGGTATCACGTCAGCTACATAGCTCGAGGCGAGAGGGAAAAGAGGAGAGCTTGCCTTCTTTCGATACTGAAGCCATCATCTCGTCGACAGCGACAGCAGCTTCGGGGAAAGTCTTGTAGAGGGTCATCTTCGGTCGAAGTTGTTCCATCGTGTCGGCGTACATGAAGCCGACGTCCCTTGGAAGACTTCCCTTGACGAGAACGTACATCTGTCAAGAAGAACCGCAATTTCAGCGACTTTCGGATTGAGACTGATCAAGTCGCGAAATCGAACTGACCTGGAAGAACATGAGGAAGTTGTCGAGCTTGCGCTTGAGGGATCCTCGATCGAAGCAAGAACCGCAGGTGTCGAGCAGAGTGCAGACGAGTCGAACTCGGAAACAGTCATCGGGTCCATCGATCGGCGAGGGCAGATCAGGCCAAGGTCGTCCCTCAGCTAGCACCATGGGAAGAGATCGTCAGCGATGTACAGATCCTAGTGCACTGGCGAAGACATACGATGACCGAAAGTAACGAGTGACCAAAGAGTGTCGAAAATTAGTCGCGAATCGACTACTCGATAGTTGTAGAGTTCTCCAAGGTACTTGACGGTAGCGACTCGCTGTTGATTATACTTGAAGTTGTTGTTCTGCAGCAGGAAGATGGTTAGCAGAGTCTCGAGCTGACTGAGCAGAAGAAAGTGAACTCGCCTCCATTCCGACTCGAATATTCTCGAGCACGTCGTCGATGACAGAAACCGAGAAGTCGGGATGATAACGACCGAGGTCGTAGAGTAATACTGCGAAGAGATGAACGTTGCTGTACTTGATCTTCCAGACTTTGACGAAAGCGTTGTGCAGTTTTCGAACAATCTGTCGACACCGAGATGAGCTAATTCTCAAGATAGGCAGGACAAGCCTAGCTTACAATGTCATTATCCCAATGCAGCTTGCGAACGAGCTTGAGGACCTTGTCGCTCGAGTTGCGAGTCAAGACGTTGTAGAAGAGATGTCGAATGTAGAGCTGCATCGGGGAGCGTTCTTTCGGTGGGATCGCGGGTCGTTCAGGAGGATCACACTGTCAAAAGAAGAGCGAGTCAGCTCGATAGTGACGGGTTGAGCGAGGGGAGAGGCTTACCTGGTAGTAAGCGTTCTCGAGCATCGTGAGTTGTCGACCGTCTAGATGCATGGCAGCCTTCTTCCTCTTGTAGGTGTCGACGACTTGTCTCATCTTCTCACTCGTGCTTTCACTACGGAGCAAGAATCGACCACATCCTTCGAGGAGAGTACAGAAATTGTCGATGTTGGGACCGGAGAAATCGTCGAGGAGAACTTTGAAGATGTGAAGAATGACATGGATGGGAGTGACCCGGAACTTTGTAAGCTCAGCAATGAATCGCATATTCTGTAGCGGGTACAATGTCAGCGACAGTAGAGCAGATGAGGAGGACATTGCGCTGCTCACCTTCGAACGAGTTTCGGCGAGATCAACGTTGCGTTTCCGTTGCAAGTAGCGGAACTCTTCGTCGAGCTGAAAGAGCAAGATGTAATCAGCGACGGGAGATGAATAGACTGCATTCGGAACTTACGACAGCGATGAGATCCTTGCCGATGTCGGGCATGTAAGGATTGAGGGTGCCAACAAGACGAGCATAGTAAGGAAGGATATCTTGACGGTTTCGACCAACGGATCCGAGAACCTAATGAGGTATACCAGCGTTAGCGCGATCAAGTGGAGTCTCGACAGGGTTTGAACTGACCTTGACCAAACGTTTTCGAGCCGCTTTGCTGTTGAGGAAAGCGAATTCGAAAGCGATAGCATCGATGGTCGCTTTTGACGAAGCTTCAGGTAGACGAGCAAAGAGAGCTGTGAGCTGAATGGCGGGACCTGCAGGTAAAGCAGAATCGGTCGACTCGGTAGGTAAACTGCGAAAGACGACGAATCAGCAATCTCGTTCGAATGCTAGTCGACAGGACGGTTTCTTACTCTTCAGCCTTCTTCGCTTCCAACTCGTCCTCATCGACAGCTTCCTCGTCCGTCTTGACTTCTTCTGCCTCAACCTCGACCGGTGGCTCGCTCGCGGTCTCCTCAGGTTTCTCTTCTGTCGGCTTCTGCTCTTCGGGCACACCCAAGATGCTGGCCGGTACTTCTCCACGTAGTTCCCTCAGATCCTCGTAAAACTTCTTCTCTTCTTCATCAGCCCACAAACTCTGCGGTCCCATGTCTTCGGCTGCTGTTCCTCCTCCTGAGGCGGCACCGGAAGTCACGAAAGAAGGGTTGAGGGTACTCTGGAGCGAGGGAAGAGTTGGAACGGCGAGTCCGAGAAGTTCAGCGAGTCTTGACAATCAAACCAGGTCAGCGATTTCGGGGAAACAGAAACGATCAGAACTGACTGTGTTACACTCGCCCAACCCCTCTCCCATGCTTTCACCGCTTTCTCGTAGCTCTTTTCCCGATCTTCGAAGACTTCTCCAGATCGAATGTAGGCTTCGTGATTTCGTTTGTCTTGCTTTTGCAATTCCTGTCGAGATCAATACAGCGAGGTCAGTGGCCGATAGCGTGGGAACAGAGTATACGAAAGATGACATACGAGATGTAGCTTCTGCTCCTTCTTGCCGAGAACGTCAAAGTACGCAACCAACAATTTCTGAAACTTTTCCTTCGTCTCCCTCGAAACGATCTCGTCTGAATCTGCTGGCTGCGAATTCTGTAGCTCGGGAAACTCGTGACTGTCTGTTCCATTCTCGGTCTTTTGATCGATCGGAGGGAGGTAGACGGATCCAAGGTGTTTTGCGAAAGCGATTGCGAGAGGAGCGACTTGTGCGAGAGCTTCCCGATTCGATGTGAGCTGTACACCGGAGCATGAGCGAAATCTCGGGCTAATTAGAGACGAGTGAGCTTACCAGATCTTTCAAAGCAGTCCAAGTAACGTCTCCAGTCGAACCTTTCCCGTTCTCCTTTCGCAAAACTCCGACCAATTCCAACTCTCCAACAATTCGTAGCAATCCCCTCTGTTTGATCACCCGCGCATTATCTTCCTTCTCTTTTACATCCTTGTCAGTTGCGTTCGACGAGCCAGGCTTGAGACCTTGTAGGAGGAGAGCCGAAAACGGAGGAGTGAAGAGAACTGGGAATCGTTGATGGGAAGCTGAAACGACCTGTGAGGACGAGAATGCTATCTCGGTAAGCGATGGATAGGTAGTGAAGAGTCAAAGGAGCTTACTTCGACTGCACCAACCGCTTCGGGCCCAGTCTTGCATTTCCCTAATCCCTCGACTACAGCTCCCACTGCTTCTTCAACGTACTTCTCGAGCGATAGTCCAGCTATATCTTTGAGTATCGCTGGAATCTGAGCCGCAGTGTTCAAGGAAGAGCGGAGTTTGACCAGGAGAGCTGTGTGTCGTTTTAACGAGGTGTCTAGCTTGCCGAGACCATCTGAATGGATCACACGGGTCAGTATAGCTTGAGTGAGTGATAAAGAAATAGCTGAGCATACCTGGACTCGATCCTCTGTCCCATGCAGCGAGATTGGCAGATCGTAATTCAACTCGTCGCTTCTGTTTCCCATCCTTTGATTCCAGAGTCGCGCTAGTAGCCGCAGAGGCCATGAACAATGGTCCTGTGTGAGCTGCTCTGAGTACCGGCGAATTAGGTGAGATCGAGGTGGAGAGGAAGAGGCAGAAAACAAAGACCCCTGAGAATCTTGCAACTTTCGCAACGACAAAGAGTGTAAAGAGGTGCGTAGTGATTACAGTAGTTTCCATGTATATGTTATCGACAAAGTTTTGAGTCAAGTTCCGAAATTATCTACACTTTTCGTTCATTCGCTTCTTCTTCTTCTCTCTGCTTCTTCTTCCTCATCCAAACACCTTTCACGAGCGTCTTGAGTTGCTCTTGACCCGACAAGAAGTTAGCTATAGAGAAGAAGTAAGTCAGTACAGCACAGCGGTCATACATTAAAACGCAGAACTCACCTCGCGCCAATTTTTCGAGTCTCTTGGTTTCTTCCTCCTTGTAATCGAACTTCCAGGTCGAGAACACCTCCAAGGGATTCTTGAAGTCTTCGTCGGGTTGTAAAGGGATGTAGGCGAGTGCGATACCATCCGTCTTTTCGACGTCCTCAATTGAAGGGTTGTCGTTACGACACGAGGCGGAAGGATCGAGGTTAGTAGATCCGAGCCAGATGCTGTGATGCATCGGAAGATGATGAGCTTTCCTTGTTCGCTTCCGAGGTCATTAACTTGAGAGACTGACCTGCATCTCGAAAGAGGAGGTTCTCCTTCTCCCTCCGCATCAACAGGCATCGGTTTCTGATCATCCCATTCCTCTCCACCTTGTCCTTTCTCCCCTTCTTTGCCCTCAGGTGATCTCGGCGCACTTCCAAGAGGAGTTGGTTGAGGGTTGTTCTCTCTGACTCCTTTTCTCTCTTCCCTCCCTCCTTCACTCTCCAACATCTCTGTCTCTTGCTTCTTCGCCATATTCACCTTCTCCTTCGCTTTCTCACCACCTTTCGAGTCTGATTGCTTGGCTTTAGGCATCTCGTCTTCCGGAGGTGGGAAGAGTTTTTTGATGTCTACGGCAGGCCAGCGAGAAGGACCACCTTGAAGAGAGTATTGCTTGGCGTATTCCGATGCACGACTGTGATTCGAGTACATCAGAGTAAGCTAGAGAACGAGGACAATTCGCTGTGTGATGAGAGACTCACGCAAACCACAAGTCTTGAGAATCTGCACTCGCATCAAGCGCAATCACTAAATCAATCTGCCTTCTCATGAGCGGTACCTGTACGCAGTACTCTCGTTTCAGCAATCTCTCTCTCTCGAGCGAAGGTCCAGTGAGGAAACGTACGTAGGGAACGTTGAGGTTGGCTCCCGCATCGATAAATCCTAACGTTGACAATTCCGTCACTGACTCATGGACGCCCTCACCAAGTTTACCCTCGAGACCTTTGAGGAAATTTGGCAATTCGGCAGGAGGGAAAGGATGAATCGCGTCGAGCTTGTGAGCGTTCTCGAGAACTAAAAGTCCCAAACGTTTCGGATCAGTCGAGCGTCATCAAAAGGTGTTGTGTGTGAGTAAGGTTCAAGCTTACCGAATTCATCAATCTTGCTGAAGAAGGGTAGAGTTTTGAGTAACGGTCGAACTTCTTTGAAGTATGAGAGTAGCGTCGAACAGAATGCACTCGCGTAGATTCCGGAGAGTACAGTGATCGATAGTTCAGGTAATCGCTCGATTGACTTTCCATTCGAGAAGACTCGTCCGAGAGACCAGGTTGGAATGAACGCTCCAAGTTGATCGCATCCTACCTGCGAAACTCGAAACGAATGAATTTTTGCGAATATTGGACCATGAGATTCAGAGCGAGCTCACCTCATAAGGACTAGTTTCGAACCAATGCCATTTCGATTCCTCTACAATCTGTTTCCCGCTCTTCCCTTCTTTTTCCTTCTTCTTGATCTCCGGCTCCGGTGGTAGATCATGTCGGATCGAACAGTAAATCGGCATCGGTGCCTCTCCTCCATCGATCAATCGTCGTTGATAGCTCGTCTTGAGGGATTGTAACGAGAGAGGAATCGGAGGTGGTGCGTGATCTTTTGAAGGAACGTAGATTCGAGTGGAGACGAGAGTTCCGTAGGCGTCTACGAGCGAGAGTTCTCCACCTTTACTCGCTTCTTTCAGGATCGCACCAGAAAGGACGCATCGAGAGGCGGGCGAAGAGGTGTCGAGGAGATCGATGAACGCTTCGGGAGAAAGGAAAGGGTCTTGGACTCGTTGTCGGAGGTGAGAGGTCGTCCAGCTCAAGTCGCCTCCTCCGATCGAATTGAGCACGTTGAGACCCCAGCAGGAACCGCTGACCGCTGCAATGTACGATGTGCAATCTAATAGTCCCATTTCGTCGGCGGCAGAGAGGGAAGCGATTGTGTTGAGCATGGCTCTGTATGATCCAAGATCAGCTCAAGCTGATTCGACGAGGAGCGAAGCTTTGAACTCACCGATAGCCACCTCCGCTCGCTGCGAAGGAGATGACTGGTAAATCCCTCGAATCGACTTCTGACTCGTCCACATCCATCTAGAGCAGAGTTTTCAAACAAACGGTCGTCAGGTACAGCTTGACGAAGTAGATTATAGAGCTCGTGGTGCAAACTCACCAACTTGGCAAACTTTGTTCTCATCCATTCCCTCCTATTCCTCAAGAACGCTCTTTCCTGATGACTCAAATCCGTTCCTAGTCTCACTTCGGCATCCCACTGAGTCTCTGGATGAATCTCTGCGTTATTCCGTTGAGCAATGATTCGTTGATAGAGCGATTCGGGCCCTAATGTGAATTCGGACTGGAATCGGGAAAGGGTCGTCGAGAGGGCGGCAAGATTCGACTTCCAAGCGTTGAGAGTCGAGGTGAGCTCGTCGAAGGATAGAGAAGGTAACGAGGGGAGTGAGGGCATAGAAGGCATTGAGGGAAGGGAGGGAGAGGATGGTAGGGAAAGCGAAGTTAGACTCTTCAATAAACTCGACTATCGACGACTTTCCCTCTATTAGCTCACTTCGAAGATAGATCTAGAAGACCCCGACGTACATCGTCGTTATCTCCCATATTGTCTCTCGCTCTCTTCTCTTCCTCCTCCATTCTCACTTCTTGCGGAGTCCACAACCATTTATATCTCCTTGCGCCTTCTCTCAACCACTCGCTCTTGCCCATTCTCATCCCTGCATATCCTCCCACTCCCGCACCAGCTACGAGTAGAGCCGTTGAACCTATTCGGGAATTTGGAAATGAAGAGGAAGTCGAATGAAGTGAGCGAGCAGTAACGGGTGTTCTCCGTAGTATAGTCGGATGTCGGGGTATTCGGTACAGCATATCGTGAAAGGGGTATAGGTAGCTCGATTTGAGTGAATGGGGAGGAATCAAGTTGGCAATTTCGAAAACTGAACATTTCACTTGCACCGCTCACTCCGACTACTGGTCAACACCCTCTGAGCTACTAGACTGATATCAGCATCATCCCTACAAGCTTCGAATCACTTGCCGTTCGCTCAACGTCGTTCTGAAGTGCTCGCAAGCAGGACCTCAGATACTCAGCAGTCGACTGATGCTGCTATATTTCTCAAGAGCTCGGAGCGCGTCGACAAAGCTGCTCAATCATTGGCTTCAGGAGGTCTCGCTCGACGGATGCTCTTGAGAGGATTCAGTCGGAGGCATCTTCGCAGTTTGGGGACAGCTAGAGACGACAAAGGGGAGAAGTCGCATACGTCCGTACCTTTCAACATTATCTACTGTCGTGTTGACGTTGACCTGCTCTGAAGAAGAGAGTCTCTCTTCTATGGACGATTTTGACTTGATTTCGCCCAATCGCTGCTTCCTATCCACGAGATTCAGCGCTCGGCCTCTCGCTATCGACGGTCGACTATACATGCTATCGCTGCTTAGGAGTAAGCATGTCCCATCATTTATTCGTCTCTCGATGCGAATTCGCAGGACTCCTGAAGTTTTGCCGCAAGTTTAGCAGCGATTCCACGAGAACTCCCACCCCCTGTCCGGCCTCGACAGGAGGTTTCTCCAATCTCAGTCTGCATAGGCCGCGAATCTCTTGCAGACACCTCGGAATTCTCTATCCGTCCCTTTTCCTGTCAAAAATTTCCCTCCTCTCTCTCTCTCCTTCCTTCCTCTCTCTCTCTTTCCTTCCTTCCTTCCTTCCTCTTCTTCACTGCGTTCGCGAAAGAGAATGGCTGGCAACCGCGGGAGGCGTCGCCCCAAAGAAACTGGTTGTTTTGTAAGCACCGAGCAGCGTTTCCCTCTCAAATCATCGCTAACTGGTCGAGCATCTCCATAGGATTGCTTCAAGCCTCGTGTATGTCTCCTCTGACTCGGAAGCTACTACAGCTCCTGACAACTCGATGCTTGTGACCAGGCTCGAAACGAAGATCCGCCTTCTCGTCCCATACCTCTCAGAACTCTCCAGGTTCGAGAATCTCAACGGCCTACAGAGTCTCAAGAACCCCCTAGGCCATCTCGACGCCTCAGAGATCAACGAGGTGCCCATAGGGCATCGATGGTGTCCTCGGTCACTGCAGCGAGTCGTCCGTTGTCTCCGATTTCCGACTATAGCCCCACAGCACTCTCTCGTGGTCAAATCCCCCATCGACACTCTTCTCGCAAATCTCGGAACCGTGCTCCCCAGTCGCCCCTTGAGTCTGACGATTCACCCATCGGAGTGGATCTGGACGATCTCTGGGATTTTACGCCTGAACGAACG
>Ga0308160_10002789_pt1 | contig 20427 bp, 19 predicted proteins | sample PhyFR1_FD_201036 | JGI IMG/M metagenome (GOLD analysis project Ga0308160, IMG submission 201036) | Phyllosphere microbial communities from UC Gill Tract Community Farm, Albany, California, United States - DLSLF.R1 | ecosystem: Host-associated > Plants > Phyllosphere > Unclassified | place: USA...
GCCTGGCCTGGAACTGGCGCGACGAATACCTGATCGCGGCCAACCAGAACGGGGCCAGCCGCAATCCGTACTACGTCGAGCCGTACCAGCAGCTGGACCTGAGCGTGAGCTACGCCATCACCGACAATCTGTCGATCGGCTTCGAGGCGATCAACCTCACCAGCGAGGACGTGCGTTGGCATGGCCGCTCGGAGAAGCAGGTGATCAAGGTGATCGACCAGAGTCCGCGCTACACCCTGGGCGTGCGCTACAACTTCTGAGTCCGGCAGGCCGCGCGCGGCGATGGCCGCGTGCGGCAACGGCGCCCACGCCGCAGCGCGTCTTGCGGGCGCGGCGCTTTGCTGCAATGGTCGCGTGGCGTCCCACCCAGTTCCGCCACCGATCCGCTGGAGTCCAGATGGCCCGATACGAATTGCTCAACAACGTGGCCCACCAGGACCTGCGAGTGATCCTGCGCTTCGGCCCGGAGTTCGGCGACGCCGCCGGCGTGGTGCAGGCATTCCCGACCGAATACGCCGAGTTGCAGCGCGAATATCCGATCCTGCTGCGCAAGGACCCGGACGGCGGCGGTTTCCAGTCGGTGGCGCTGCTGGGCTTCGAGCAGCAGGAAAACCTGTTCCTGCAGGACGCGCGCTGGAATGCGGCATACCTGCCGGGCATCGTCGCCAAGGGGCCGTTCCTGATCGGGTTCCAGGAGCAGCAGGAGGACGGCGTGCTGCGCCGCGAACCGGTGATCCACGTCGATCTGGATCATCCGCGGGTGAGTTTCGACGAAGGCGAACGGGTGTTCCTGCCGCAGGGCGGGAACAGCCCGTATCTGGAGCACATCATCACCGTGCTGCGCGGCATCCGCGACGGCGTGGAAGGCGGCGACGCCATGTTCGCCGCCTTCGATGCGCTGGGCCTGATCCAGCCGCTGCGCATCGACGTGCAGTTGGGGCAGGCGCACAACGTGCATCTGGCCGGGCTGTACGGCATCGACCGCGAACGGCTGGCGGCGCTGGATGCGCCGTCGCTGCATGGGCTGCACCGCGCCGGTTATCTGGAAGGGGTCTATCTGCTGCTGGCGTCGCTGCACAACATGCGCCGGCTGATGGCCGAGAAGCAGCGCCGCCTGCAGCATGTCGGCGTGGACGCGGTCGCCTCCGGGCAGGCCGCCTGAGCGACGTGGACGCGTTGGCGGCGATTGCCGAGCGCAACGATTGCCGGGCCGGCGCATTGCCGCTGGCCGACCTGCTCGCCGCCGGTGAGCCGGTGGTGCTGCGTGGCGTGGCGCGCGACTGGGCGCTGGTCCAGGCCGGCCTGCGCGACACCCGCGAGGCGATGGACCTGTTGCGCGGGCACAGCAACGGCCGCGCGCTGCAATATTCCTACGGCGCGCCGGAGATCGCCGGCCGGCCGTTCTACAACGACGACTTCACCGCGTTGAACTTCGAGGTGCGGCGCAGCGACCTGCACGGCCTGCTGGAGGCGATCGCCACGCACCTGGACGATCCGCGGCCGCCGGCCTACTACCTGGCCTCGCTGCCGGTGGACGACAACCTGCCGGGGTTCCGCGACGGCAACGATGTGGACTTCGCCGCCCATGGCCTGCAGGTGCGGCCGAGCATCTGGATCGGCAACCGCATCACCGCGTCCTGCCACTACGACGCGCCGAACAACCTGGCCTGCTGCGCGGTCGGCCGGCGCCGCTTCACCGTGTTCCCGCCGGAGCAGATCGGCAATCTCTACCCCGGCCCGCTGGAGCCGACCCCGGGCGGGCAGGCGATCAGCGTGGTGGATTTCGCCGCGCCCGACGTCGCGCGCTACCCGCGCTTTGCCGATGCGCTGGCGCACGGCCGCAGCGCGGTGCTGGAACCGGGCGATGCGCTGTTCCTGCCCAGCCTGTGGTGGCATCACGTGGAAGGGCTGGAGCCGTTCAACGTGCTGGTCAACTACTGGTGGAGCAGCGCACCGGCCCATCTGCCGGCACCGATGCAGGCGCTGTATCACGCGCTGTGGGCGATCCGCGACCGGCCCGAGGCCGAGAAGGAGGCGTGGCGCGCCATCTTCGACTACTACGTGTTCGGCCCGGCCGAGCGCGCCGGCGCGCACCTGCCGGCGCCGGCGCGGCAACTGCTCGGACCGATCGACGACATGCAGGCGCGGCAGCTGCGCGCGATGCTGCTGGCCAAGCTCAACCGCTGACCGCGGTCCCATCCCAGGCCGCGCGCCGCCGCGCGCGCCACCATCCATCACTGCAGGAGAGACGACGCAATGGCCCAGATACGCAAGGTGGTGATCGCGGGTGGCGGCACGGCAGGCTGGATCGCCGCCTGCGCGCTGGCGCACCAGTTCCGCGACCTGCTGGACATCACCCTGATCGAATCCGAGCAGATCGGCACGGTCGGCGTCGGCGAATCCACCGTGCCGCCGATCCGCAGCTTCCATCGCTTCCTGCAGATCGACGAACAGGAGTTCCTGCGCAGCGTCGCGGGCACCTTCAAGCTCTCCATTTCCTTCGAGAACTGGCCACGGCACGGCGAGCGCTACATCCACCCGTTCGGCCTCACCGGACAAAGCACTTTGGTTTGCGCGTTCCACCATTTCTGGCTGGAGGCGCAGCGGCGCGGCATGGCCTCCGAACTGGGCGACTACTGCCTGGAAACCGTGGCCTCGCGCCTGGACCGCTTCGCGCTGCAGCAGTCGCCGCCGGTCAACTACGCCTATCACCTGGATGCCGGGCTGTACGCGCGGCTGCTGCGCCGTCACGCCGAGCGCCATGGACTCAAGCGCGTGGAAGGCAAGATCCAGCAGGTGCGGCAGCACGCCGAGAGCGGCTTCGTCGAGGCGCTGCTGCTGGAAGACGGCACGCTGGTCGAAGGCGACCTGTTCATCGACTGCACCGGGTTCCGCGGCCTGTTGATCGAGCAGACCCTGCACACCGGCTACGAAGACTGGAAGCAGTGGCTGCCGTGCGATCGCGCGGTGGCGGTGCAGACCGAAGCGGTGGCGGCGCCGGTGCCGTACACCCGCGCCATCGCCCACGCCGCCGGCTGGCGCTGGCATATCCCGCTGCAGCACCGCGTCGGCTGCGGACTGGTGTTTTCCAGCGCACACATGTCCGACGATGAAGCGCGCGCCAAGCTGCTGCACGACGCCGCCGCGCCGCCGATCAAGGACCCATGGCTGGTGCCGTTCCGCACCGGCCGCCGGCTCAAGGCCTGGAACAAGAACGTGGTTTCTTTGGGTCTGGCCAGCGGCTTCATCGAACCGCTGGAATCGACCAGCATCCACCTGACCATCGCCGCGGTGATGCGGCTGATCACGCTGTTCCCGACCGAGGGCATCGCGCCGTCCATGGCCGACCTCTACAACGACGTCAGCCGCGCCGAGATGGAGCACGTGCGCGATTTCATCATCCTGCACTACCACGCCAACCAGCGCGACGAACCGATGTGGCAGGCCTGCCGCGAGATGGCGTTGCCCGATTCGCTGCAGCAGCGGCTGCGCGCCTGGCGCGAGCGCGCGCATGCCTGGCAGGGCAGCGACGAACTGTTCCGGGTGGATTCGTGGATCCACGTGCTGCTCGGCCAGGGCATCGTGCCGGCGCAGCACCACCTGCTGGCGCGCGCGCTGCCGGACCAGCAGCTGCAGCAGTTCCTCGACACGATCCGCCAGCCCATCGACCGCGCGGTGGCGCAGATGCCGTCGCAGCAGGACTTCATCGCGCGCTATTGCCAAGCCGGGCCGGAGGTATGGGCGGGGCGGCCCCCCGTTGCGGCATCGGCGTCGGCATGACGCGGAGTGGAGTGCTTACCGGCGCGCAGGTCGCGCAGGTCGCGTCACGCAAGCGCGGCATCGATCGGTAGCGCCGTAAGCGTTGCGCGGCCTTTCCACGCAATGCACTCGCGCTCTGCCGCAGACTGGTGTGTCCGACCCGCGGGCGCTACGCTTTCGCGGCGCGCGGCAGGGCAGGGTTCGGAGTCCCTGTCCACGCATTGTTCCCCGCTGCGGCGATCCCTGGGAGGCTGCCGTGCACACGCCAACGACAACCGCTTGCCCGGATCCGGCAGCGCCGCTGCGCTACCCGTCCGGCTATCCGCCGACCGGCGCGCGCGAGCGATTCTTCATCGGCGTCAGGTGGCTCGGCCCGGACCTGTCGTTCTTCGGACGACTCCGCGCCCAGCAGAAGGCGCGCAGCGCCGCGTTGCTGGATCTGTGGGGCGGCGGCGCGCGGCAGCGGGCGGCGCGCCTGATCGGCGCGATCCTGGCGCGGCGCCTGCGTTGGCCCGGTCCCTGTTTCCTGCCCGACGACGCGTTCGCCGTCGTCTGCGGCGGACCGCGCTTCGGTACGCTCGACATCGACTACGACGTCGAGGACGCTATCGGCGAAATAGAGGAGCAGCTCGGGATAGCGATGCCTGCCTGTTTCTGGGAGGGGACGGCGACGCAGACCCTGGGCGAGGTGGTCGATGCGCTGCTGGCGGCGGGGGCACTATCTGGCGAAGCATGCACGCCGCATGCATCCGGCTGACCGGCATCATCTGCAATAGCCCGAACTGATCGAACCGGATGGGCGGGCGCCACCACCCCGGTGCGCGCACCTACCCGCCGTGGCGGATCGCGGCAGGCGCGGCATGGCTATCATCGAACCGCCGCTCTCTCCGGGAATTCCTGCGCATGAACCTGTACGCCCTTGCTCTTTCCGTGTCGCTGGCGCTGGCCGCGGCGTTGCCGGCGCATGCCGTCGAGTTCACTAAAGCGGAGCTGGTACGCGCCACCGCGCTGCAGCAGCGCCTGCTCACCCTGGATTCGCATCTGGATACGCCGGCCAATTTCGAGCGCGGCGATTTCGACATGATGGCTGCGCACGCCGGCAATCGCCTGGCGCAGGTGGACTATCCGCGCATGGTGGACGGAGCCCTGGACGGTGGCTTCTGGGCGATCTACACCGGCCAGGGCGATCGCAGTAAGCAAGCGCATCTGGACGATCGCGACGCCGGGCTGCAGCGCCTGATGGCGATCCACGCGCTGCTCGCGGCCTATCCAAAGCAGTTCGGCTTGGCCACCACGCCGGCCGATGCGGCGCGGATCAAGGCCGCCGGCAAGCGCGTGGTGTACCTGAGCATGGAGAACGCCAGCCCGCTGGTCGCCGATCCCACGCTGCTGCGCTTCTACTACGCGCAAGGCCTGCGGCTGATGAGCACGGCGCATTTCCTCAACAACGAGTTCGCCGATTCGGCCACCGATCCGAAGGGACCGGAATGGCAAGGCTTGAGTCCCGCCGGGCGGGAGCTGGTGCAGCAGGCGCAGAAGCTGGGCATCGTCATCGACCAGTCGCATGCCTCCGATGCGGTGTTCGATCAGCTGATCGCGCTGTCGCCGGTGCCGATCCTGCTCTCGCACAGCGGCGCGCGCGCGGTGCACGCGCATCCGCGCAACATCGACGATGCGCGATTGAAGGTGCTGGCGGCGCACGGCGGGGTGATCCAGATGAATTCCTACGGCGGATACCTGATCGACAACGGTGCCGGCCCCGAGCGCAAGGCCGCCGAGGAAGCATTGATCGCCAAATACGGCGGCTGGGAGCATCTGCAGCTGGCCGACGGGCTCAAGCTCGGCGAAGAGATGAAGGCGCTGGACGCCAAGTATCCGGTGCGGCAGGCGACGCTGGACGACTTCTTTGCGCACCTGGAGCACGTGCTGGCGCTGATCGGCCCCGAGCACGTGGGCATCGGCATGGACTGGGATGGCGGTGGCGGCGTGGTCGGCATGGAGGACGTGACCGACCTGCCCAAGATCACCGCCTGGTTGCTGCGCAAGGGCTACAGCGAGCAGCAGATCGCCGCCATCTGGGGCGGCAACGTGCTGCGGGTGATGCAGCAGGCGCAGGACTGGGCGGCGGCGCAGCGGCGCGCCGGGTCTACCTGAGATCTGCGCCGGCGCGGCGCGCTTGCGCGCTCACGCCTTGGCGGTGGCGCACGAAGACCGGCTCAGGCCCGGCATCGGCGTACGCAGTGCCGCACGCGCCGAACCGGCGCCGTCGCATCGGCTAGCATCGGGGCGACCATGAAGATCGTCATCGCCCCGGATTCGTTCAAGGAAAGCCTGTCGGCGCTGGAGGCGGCCACGCAGATCGAGGCGGGGTTTCGCGAAGTGTTCCCGGCGTGGAGCTACGTCAAGGTGCCGGTCGCCGACGGCGGCGAGGGCACGGTCGCGGCGCTGGTCGCGGCCACCGGCGGCCGCGTCGTCGGCCGCACGGTGACCGGGCCGCTGGGCGCGCCGGTCGAAGCCTTCTTCGGCATCACCGGCGATGGCCGCACCGGCATCGTCGAAATGGCCGCGGCGAGCGGGCTGGCGCTGGTGCCGGCGGGCCGCCGCGACCCGCTCGCCGCCACCAGCTACGGCGTCGGCGAGCTGCTCCTGGCGGCGCTGGATGCCGGCGCGCGCAAGCTCATCGTCGGTGTCGGCGGTAGCGCCAGCAACGACGGTGGCGCCGGCATGGCGCAGGCGCTGGGCGTGCGCCTGCTCGACGCGCACGGCCGTGCGCTGGATCCCGGCGTGGGCGGTGGCGCACTGGCGACGCTGGCGCGGATCGATGCCAGCGGCCTGGATCCGCGCTTGCGGCAGTGCGCGATCCAGGTCGCCTGCGATGTCGACAATCCGCTGACCGGGCCGGCGGGCGCTTCGGCGGTGTTCGGGCCGCAGAAGGGCGCCACCCCGGCGCTGGTCGCCCAGCTCGACGCCAACCTGCAGCACTACGCCACGGTGATCGAAGCCGACCTCGGCATCGCGCTCGCCGGATTGCCCGGCGGCGGCGCCGGCGGCGGTCTGGGGGCTGCGCTGGTCGCGTTCCTGGGCGCGCAGCTGCGCCCGGGCGCGGACATCGTCGCCGAGGCGCTGGGGCTGGACGCGCTGGTGGCCGATGCCGACCTGGTGATCACCGGCGAGGGCCGCCTCGACCGCCAGAGCGTCCACGGCAAGACCCCGCTCGGTGTGGCCCGCATCGCCAAACGCCACGGCAAGCCGGTGGTCGCGATCGCCGGCGGTCTGGGCGCCGGTGCCGAGCTTTTGCATGCGCACGGCATCGACGCGATGTTCGGCGCGGTGCAGCGCGCCTGCACGCTGGAGCAGGCGCTGGCCGAGGCCGCGGCGAACCTGCGCCTGGCGGCCAGGAACGTGGCCGAGGCGATCAGGATCGGGCACGGCCTGGGGCGCTGACCGGAGCGTGGCGTCGCGCGCGCCAGCGGCGCATGCATGCGGCGTCTGCGGCGTTCGCAGGCCGGGTTCCTGACGCCTACCGGCCCGGTGTCGATCCGGTGCCTGGCTCCTATGCCGCCCACTGCATCGACGGACCATGCGCACCAGATTGGTGCCAATCTGGGCCGCGTATGGTGCGCAGTAGCCTATTCAGCTACAATGAAAACGATTACATAAAAGGAATTGCGTCTCCATGAGTACCCAGAACCTCCCCGAGCGCGCGCCGCTCAGCCCGAAGTGGCAGTTTCGCTTCGACTTCTTCGACCGCCACGGCGGGCCTGCCTCGCCCGGCTTCAAGCCGGCGTTCAAGGCGCTGCCGTCGTTCGGCGACCGCCTGAAGATCAACATGAACTTCTTCGCGTTCTTCTTCGGCTGGATCTACTTCTTCATCCTCGGCCTGTGGCGCAAGGCGATCGTGCTGATCGGCATCTCGCTGCTGATCGGCGTGCTGTCGTTCTTCCTGCCGCGAATGGTCGTCAACGGCCTGGGCGTGGCGTATTCGGTGCTGGTCGGCATGATCGCCAACTACGCCTACTACCTGGAAGTGAAGAAGGGCAGCACCAGCTGGAACCCCTTCGAAGGCATGCGCTGGTGGTAAGCGGTCTGTAGCCGGGACCGGGGACTCGGGACTCGGGACTCGGAAAGCGGCGCCGCGGCGCTTTGCCTTATGCTTTTGCTCTTCCGGGTCCCCAGTCCCGAGTCCCGGCTTCAGGTTCCCATGTCCCCACACGCTTCCCAGGCCGATGCGGCACCCGCCGGCCTGTCCTCCGGCCTGATCGCGCTGTTCGCCGCCGCTTGCGGCCTGGCGGTGGCCAACATCTATTTCTCGCAACCGCTGATCGGCATCATCGCGCCGGAGCTGCGCCTGCACCCGGGCCTGGCCGGGCTGATCGTGGCGCTGACCCAGCTCGGCTACGGCGCCGGCCTGCTGTTGCTGGTGCCGCTGGCCGACGTGGCCGAGAACCGGCGCCTGGCGATCCTGCTGCTGGGCGGGGTGGTGCTGGGCCTGCTCGGCATCGGCCTGTCGCAGTCGGCGGCCGGTTTCCTGATCGGCTCGTTCGTGGTCGGCGTGTGCGCGGTGGCCACGCAGATCCTGGTGCCGTTCGCCTCGCACCTGGCGCCGGAGGCCAGCCGCGGCCGCGTGGTCGGCACGGTGATGGGCGGGCTGCTGGCCGGGATCATGCTGGCGCGGCCGTTCTCCAGCTTCGTCGCCGCCAGTCTGGGCTGGCGCGCGGTGTTCTTCCTGTCCGCCGGCATGATGCTGCTGCTGATGGCGGTGCTGCGCTGGCGCCTGCCGCAGCGCCGGCCCGCGCAGCGCGCGTCCTACGCCGCGGTGCTGGCCTCGCTGCCGCGCCTGTATGCCGCCACCCCGCTGCTGCGCCGGCGCGCGTTCTACCAGGGCATGATGTTCGCCGCGTTCAACGTGTTCTGGACCGGCTCGCCGCTGCTGCTGGCGCAGTCCTTCGGCATGGACCAGCGGCATATCGCGATGTTCGCGCTGGCCGGCGCCGCCGGCGCCCTGGTCGCGCCGCTGGCCGGGCGCATGGCCGACCGCGGCTGGACCCGTCCGGCCACCGGCTGGGCGCTGGCCGCCGCGGCGCTTTCGTTCGGCATCGGTGCCTGGGCCGCGCACGCGCATGCGCTGCTGTGGCTGGTGATCGCCGCGCTGGTGCTGGATGCGGCGGTGCAGGTGTGCCAGGTGCTGAGCCTGCGCAGCATCTACATGCTGGCCCCGGAGCAGCGCGGCCGCCTCAACGGCCTGTTCATGACCTCGGTGTTCGTGTGCGGCGCCACCGGTTCGTTGCTGGCCGCGGCGGTATTCGCCTATGCCGGCTGGCCGGGGCTGTCGCTGCTGGGTGCCGGCTTCGGCACGGCGGCGCTGCTGTTCTACTTCAGCGAATTCCGGCGGGCGGCGGTGCCGGCGCGTTGAGCGCGCTTCTGCTTGGATCGGGTGAAGCTCGCATCCGTTCCAAGGCATGCAGTTATGTCAACGGACAGTACCTGGCGCCGCGCAATTTGTCCCTCTCTCGTCGAGAGAAGGCCCCCGCAGGGGCGGACGAGGGGGCGGGCGCAGCCTCGTGCATCCAAACTCGGCGAGACGCTTTCGCGCCGTGCCCTCACCCCAACCCCTCTGCCGAGGGGAGAGGGGCTATGGCTGTTCCCTTCTCCCATCGGGAGAAGGTGGCCTGCAGGGCCGGATGAGGGTACGGGCGCAGCCTCGTGTACTCAAACTCGGCGAGACGCTTTCGCGCCTTACCCTCACCCCAACCCCTCTCCCGGGGGGAGAGGGGCTAGCGGCTGATCCTTCTCCCATCGGGAGAAGGTGGCCCGCAGGGCCGGATGAGGGTACGGGCGCAGCCTCGTGCACCCAAACTCGGTGAGACGCTTTCGCGCCGTGCCCGCACCCCCACCCCACGCCCGAGGGGAGAGGGGCTATGCGTGGCGGTCGTTACTTTTTCCAGAACTGCCACTTCGGTGCCGGCTTGCTCGCCGCCGCCGTGGGGGTTTGCTGCGGCGCCAGGGTGCCTTGCAATTGGGTCAACCGATCCAGCGCATCGAAGCCAAGCGTGATCCGGCTGCCGCCGCGCGTGGCCACCGTCTGCTCGGATTCGCGCTGCAGCGCATAGCCCTGGTCGTCGAGGAAGCCCTCGGTCATCGCACGGTGGTCGAGCGGGAACTGCGCGATCAATTGTCCGAGCAGGCTGAGCACACGCGGGTCGTCGCAAGGCGCGAACACCGTGGCCGGAACGTCGTCGACCAAGAAAAACAGCGCGCCACCGCGGTACGGGCCGCGGTAGTAGCAGCGCGCGCTCAGCGCAGCGGCGAGCAGGGCCAGCGTGTGGCCGTCGTCTTCGAGCGGCAGCGAGGCCGTGGCTAGTTCGGCCGGACCATCGCGCTCGCCACGCTCGCGCAGCGCGGTCGCCGCGACCAGCAGGTGCTCGGGCAGGTTGCTGGCGGTGTTGGCCCAGGCCCACAGCCAGCTGGCGCTGTCCTCGGCGGCGCTGCCCAGCAATTGCACCGGGAAGTGCAGGTCGTCGCCGAAGTGCGCAACGCCTTCGGCCAGATCCAGGCGCCAGCCGCGTTCGCCGAGCAGGTCGGCCAGCGCCATCTGCCGGGCGAAGGCGCTGCCGATGTGGCGCGTCAGCAGGGTCTGGAAGGACGGCGTCACTGCTGGGTTTCCCCGCGCCGCAGCAGGCTGTGGCGGCGCCCGTAGAGCAGGTAGGCGACCACGCCGATCGCGTTCCACAGCGCGAACCACTTCTGCGTGGTGTGCGGCAGGCTCCAGAACAGGTACAGGCAGCCGCCGATCGCCAGCGGTGCGACCACCCACGCCAGCGGCGTGCGGAACTTGCGCTCGCGGCCGGGCTCGCGCACGCGCAGTACCAGCAGGCACGCGGCGACCGCGATGAATGCGGCCAGGGTGCCGGCGTTGGCCAGCGCGGCGATCTCGTCCAGCCGCGCCACGCCGGCCAGCGCCGCCACCAGGATCGCGGTGAACAGCGTGGTCGCCACCGGCGTGCCGGTGCGCGCGCTGACCTTGGACAGGCCGCGCGGCAGCAGCCCGTCGCGCGACATCACGAAGAAGATCCGGCTCTGCCCGTACAGGAACGCCAGCAGCACCGTCGGCAGTGCGATCACCGCGACGATGCCGATCGCCGCGGCGGCCTGGCCATGGCCCAGTTCGCGCAGGATTAGCGCCAGCGGCTCGGAACTCTTGCCGAACACGGTGAAGCTCATCGCGCCCACCGCGGCCAGCGCCACCAGCACGTAGATCAGCGTGCAGCCGACCATCGAGCCGATGATGCCGATCGACAGGTCGCGCCCGGGATTCTTGGTTTCCTCGGCCGCGGTGGAAATCGCATCGAAGCCGTAGAAGGCGAAGAAGATGATCGCCGCCGCCGCCATCACCCCGCGCTCCACGCCATCGCCGCCCAGCGTCTTGGGGAATCCGTACGGCATGAACGGCTGCAGGTTCTCGCTGTTGAAGGCCGGCAGCGCGATGGCGACGAACACGCCCAGCGCCACGATCTTGAGCAACACCAGCACCGCGTTGAGCGTGGCGCTCTCCTTGGTGCCGGCCATCAGCATGCCCGCGACCAGGAAGGTGATCACCACCGCCGGCAGGTTCACGATGCCGCCGGCATGCGGTCCGGCGACCAGCGCATGCGGCATCTGCACGCCCAGCCATTGCAGGAAGCCGACGAAGTAGCCCGACCAGCCCACCGCCACCGTGCTGACCACCAGCGAGTATTCCAGGATCAGGCTCCAGCCGACCACCCAGGCGATGCTTTCGCCGAGCGCGATGTAGCTGTAGGTGTAGGCGCTGCCGGCGGCCGGCATCATCGTCGCCATCTCCGCGTAGGCCAGCGCGGCGCAGGCGCAGATCGCCCCGGCTACCGCGAACGACAGCAGCACCGCCGGGCCGGCCTTGTCGGCGCCGACCCCGATCAGGGTGTAGATGCCGGTGCCGACGATCGCGCCGATGCCCAGCGCCACCAGGTGCGGCCAGCTCAGCGTGGGCACCAGCCGGCGTCCGGCTTCGTGGACGGTGACCAGATCGAGCGACTTGCGCCGGAACAGGAACGACATGCGGGCCTCGGGGAACGACAGGACAAGCCCGCGAGTGTCGCCGAATGCGGTGCAGCAATGCTATGCCCGGCCGCCTTGTCCGTCGGCGGGACTGCGGCGAAGGATGGCGCCATCGGGACGCGCGGCAACCGTCCCCGTCGCGCGCGTTACAACCCGATCCGCTCGGCCAGCCGCACCAGTTCGGCGAGCGATCCGGCTTTCATCTTGCGCATCGCCTGGCCGCGCCGCACCTTGACCGTGATCTCGCTGAGCTGCAGCCGCGCGGCGACCTGCTTGTTCAACAGCCCCTGCACCACCAGCCGGGTCACCTCCTGCTCGCCAGCGGTCAGCGTCGCCCAGCGGCCGCGCAGTTCGGCCAGCGCGGCCTCGCGCTGGCGGCGCTCGCGGTCGCGGGCGATGCCGTGCTGGATCGCGTCGAGCAGGTCCTGGTCGCGGAACGGCTTGGTCAGGAATTCGATCGCGCCGTTCTTCATCGCTTCCACGCTCATCGCGATGTCGCCGTGGCCGGTGATGAAGATGGTCGGCAGGTTCAGCCCGGCCTCCAGTAGCTGCCGGTGGAATTCCATGCCGCTCTGCCCGGGCATGCGGATGTCCAGCACCATGCAGCTGGGTACGTCGGCCAGCGCGTGCAGCAGGAATTCGCGGCTGGACCCGAACGCGTGCACCTGCAGGTCCACCGAGGCGAACAGGTCTTCCAGCGCGGCGCGGATCGAGGCGTCGTCGTCGATCAGATACACCACCGGGCGCTGTTCGGACAGCGGCAGGTTCATGGGCGTGCTCCTGGTTTTGCGATCGGCAGGCAGACGCCGAACACCGCGCCGCACGGGCTGCGGGGCGCGGCCCAGATGCGCCCGCCGCTGGCTTCGACGATGCTGCGGCTGATGCTCAGGCCGATCCCGATGCCATCGGGCTTGGTGGTCCAGAACGCGTCGAACAGGCGCGTCTGCGCCTCGGCCGACAGGCCGATGCCGGCATCGGCCACGGTCAGCCGCAGCGAACCCGCATCCTCCTGCGCGGTGCCGACCCAGATCGACCGCGCATCGGCCGGCGTGCGCGCCATCGCCTCCATCGCGTTCAACAACAGATTCACCGCCACCTGCTGGATCTGCACCCGATCGGCCAGCACCGGCGGCAGCGTCGGCGCCAGTTCCACCCGCACCGCGATGGCGTTGCGTTCCAGCTCGCCGCGCGACAGCGCCAGCACGTCCAGCACCGCGGCGTTGAGATCGAACGCGCTCTTGCGTGGCGCCTCGCCCTTGCTGAGGCTGCGGATCCGCGCGATCACCTCGCTGGCGCGGTTGGCGTCGTCGAGGATCCGCTGCAGCGCCGCCTGCGCCCGCTCCAGGTTCGGCGGCTGCTGGCCGAGCCAGCGCTGGCAGGCATTGCCGCTAGTGACGATGGCGGCCAGCGGCTGGTTGACCTCGTGCGCGATGGAGGCGGTCAGGCTGCCCAGGCTGCGCGCGCGCGCCAGGCGCAGCAGCTGCGCCTGCGCGGCATGCGCGGCCGCCTTGGCGCGCTCCATCTGCACCGCGATGGACGTGGTCACCGCCACCACCACGATGCTGATGGCCGAGTTGATCACGCCCACCCGGTACGCGCCGGCGGAGCTGAGCTGGAAGCTGAGCACGATCAGCGCGATGCAGGCGCCGGCGAGCAGCAGCATGCCCGCGCGGGTGAGCAGCCGCACCGCGAACAGGATCACCACCGTGTAGAACAACGCGGCGGCCACCCCGTAATCGGTCAGCGTATCGGCGGCGAAGATCGCGCCCAGCGCCAGCAGCAGCGCCGCCAGCGCGAGCAGGCGGCGATGCGGCGAGGGCGAAGTGAAGCAGCGGGTCATCGGCGTCATGGCGGTGGGCGAATGCTGGTGCGGGGCCGAGCGATCAGCCTTCGGCCCCGGCGTTCCAGAACGCCTGTTGTACACCGGGTTCGCCTTCCAGGTGCTGGATCACCGTATCCAGCTCTTCGGCGCGCACCGCGGTCGCGTACAGCGTCGCGGCGATCTCCACGTCGTGCTGGCCGAACGGATGCTGGTCCACCTCGCGCGCCGGGTAGTGGGCGGCTTCCAGCAGCTCGATCAGCCGCTCGCGCACCGCGCCGTGCACGCCGCGGGCGCAGATCACGTAGAACACGTAGGTCGCCTCGATCGAGGATTCCTCCAGCGGCCGGCGGTTGATCCGGTTCACCACCGGGCGCAGCAAGGTGTTGCTGAGCAGCACGAACACCGCCGCCAGCACCGCTTCGGCGACCAGCCCGGCGCCGGCGCAGGCGCCGACCGCGCCCGACCCCCACAGCGTGGCCGCGGTGTTCAGGCCGGTGACGTTGGCGCCTTCCTTCATGATCGCGCCGGCACCGAGGAAGCCGATGCCGGAGACCACGTAGGCCACCACCTGCACCGCGCCCTGGGTGCCGCCATGGATCTCGAACAGGCGGTCGCCGAGCGAGACGAAGATGGCCGCGCCGACCGCGACCAGGGTGTTGGTGCGCAGGCCGGCGGTGCGCTGCCGCACCTGCCGCTCGAAGCCGATGACCGCGCCCAGCGCGAAGGCGGTGGACAGGCTCACCAGGGTGTCGAGCAGCGAGGCGAGATTGAACAGGCGCAGCGCTTCCATCAGCGCGGCGACCGGTGGCGGAGCGGATGGGTCATCGCAATGCCTGCGGAGATGTCGGGCGACAGGGACCGGGCATGATGCGGCAGATGCGTGGCAATCGCGCGTCGCAGCGCCGCCGCCGAATCCGACCACCAGCCCAGCGCCCGCTGCCGCCAGCCCGGCACCGCCGCCATGGCGGGACCGGGCTGGCGCAGGCGCCGCCGCGCCGACCGCGATAGACGCACCAGTACGCGGATGCGGTCCTCGCCCGGCAGCAGCGACAGCGCATCGGCGAGCACGCGCGCGGGGAAGCCGGACAAGGCCCTGGCGAACGCGCGCACGCCATGGGCGGCGAGCAGCTGGGACAGGATGTCGGTGCGGTGCATGGCCACCGCCGCGCGCAGGGCGCGGTGCAGGGCGCGTTGGAAACGGGACGTGTACAGCAGCATGAGAACCTCCTTCCGGCGCGCTGCCGGAAGGAACGCCTCAACCTTGCGGATGGGCGGACGTCTCCGGGGCGGGACCGGGCAAGCGTGAAAAGGACAGCGCAGGCGGGAGCGTGGCGATGGCGCCGCGCGGATGCGGGTCGGGGTCCATGGCAGTCTCCTGATGAGGGCGGAACGTGCGCGGTTGCGGCGTCGGCGACGGACGCAGGCCTCGCGGGCGTGGACGCAGCGGCGGCGTCGGCGCTGCGGCAAGACACGGCATCCGTACGTCGCCAATGCGGGCGGAAGTGGGGATGCACGGGGTCTTGCCGCGGTGCCCGGGATGCAGCTTCGCGACGCGGCAAAGCTTGGCATACGTGGCCTGGCGCCGGCCACCGCGCATGCGGCGCTTTTTCATGGCCATGCGCATCGCCGGCCTATACCAACGTATCGCCGCGGGCAAGGCAGTACCGCTGCGGCACGCGCTGCGCCAAGAACGGCTACGGGATGCCGTTGCGTCCGTGCGCCAGAAAGCCCGGGCGTGCCGACAGGCGTTCGTAGTACGCGGCCACCGCCGGCAGCGGCGGCCGCGCCATCGGCGTGGCCATCCAGCGCTGGGTGGACAGGCCGAGCACGATGTCGGCCACGGTGAAGTCCGCGCCCGCCGCGTAGGCGCCGGTGCGCTGCAGCTGCGCGTCGAGAATGCCCATGTGCCGGTGCCAACCGGCCACGCCCTGCGCCAGCGCCTGCACATCGCGATGCGCGGGGCTGTCGCGGACCAGCGCCATGAACGCATAGCGCCACGCGTTGTTGAGTTCGGTGGCCTGCCAGTCCATCCATTGCTCGACCGTTGCCCGCGCCTGCGGCGCGGTCGGCAGCAGGTCCGCGCGCTGCTGGCGTGCCGCCAGGTAGCGGCAGATGCTGTTGGATTCCCACAGCACGAAGTCGCCGTCGCGCAGCACCGGCACCAGCGCGTTCGGGTTCAATGCGCGGAACGCCGGCGTGTCCACCGCGGCGAAGCCGGTGCCGTAGGGCAGCTGCTCGATCGCCAGGTCCAGTTCCGCGCACAGCCACAGCACCTTGCGCACGTTGATCGAAGAGGATTTGCCGTAGAGGGTGAGCATCGAATCCGAGCCGGGTGCGGGCGAAGCAGCGTGCACCGGCGCGGGTGCCGGCGCAAGGCCGCCGCGCCGGCGGCGGCTGTGTGCTGGCCCCCGGCTGCGGATGCGTGCTCGCGCGGCGCAGCGCCTGAGACGCGGCCGGCTACACTGGCGGCATGCAAACCGATCCCCATTTCCTGATCCTGGCCGGCCTGCTGTGCGCCGTCATCGTGCTGCTGCTGGTGGTGCTGCTGCGCCGAACCGACCACACGGCGCTTGAGCAGGTCCTGCGCGAAGAACAGCGCAGCGGCCGCGGCGAACTGCGCGAGCAGCTCGACAGCCTGGCGCGGCAGCAGGACGCGCGCAGCGAAGGCTTCGCCCGCCATCTGTCCGACCTGTCCACCCGCACCGACCAGCGCCTGGACCTGCTGCGCGAAGCGTTGACCGAGGACGCGCGGCGCGGCCGGGTCGAGGCCGGCGAGGCGCAGCAACGCGTGGCCGAACTGCTCAACCAGCGCCTGGTCGAGATGCGCAGCCAGCTCGACGCGTTCGGCCAGCAGCAGGATGCGCGCATGCTGCAGTTCGGCCAGCAGCAGAGCGAGCTGATCGCGCGCATCGACGCGCACCTGACCGGGCTGCGCGAGACCCTGGTCGAAGACGCGCGCAAGAGCCGCGTGGAAGGCGCCGAGTCGCAGCAGCGCTTCGCCGACACGCTCGGCCAGCGCCTCAACGAACTGATCCAGCGCAACGAGCAGCGCATCGGCGAGATGCGCAGCACCCTGGAAGAGCGCTTGAAGGAACTGCAGGCCGACAACGCGGCCAAGCTCGAGCAGATGCGCGGCACCGTCGACGAGAAGCTGCAGACCACCCTCAACACGCGCCTGGACGCCTCGTTCAAGCTGGTCTCCGAGCGGCTCGAGCAAGTCCAGCGCGGACTCGGCGAGATGCAGCAGCTGGCCACCGGCGTCGGCGATCTCAAGCGCGTGCTGAGCAACGTCAAGAACCGCGGCGGCTGGGGCGAAGTGCAGCTGGAGAACATCCTGGAGCAGACCCTGACCCAGGAGCAGTACGCGCGCGGGGTGCGGGTGCGTCCTGAGCGCAACGAGGCGGTCGATTTCGCGGTGCGCCTGCCCGGCCGCGGCCACGAGGACACGCCGGTGTGGCTGCCGATCGATGCCAAGTTCCCGCGCGAGGACTACGAGCGGCTGCTCGACGCGCAGGAACAGGGCGATGCGGAGCAGGTGCTGGCGATGGGTGCGCAGCTGGAGCGCGCGATCCGGGTGCAGGCCAAGTCGATCAGCGACAAGTACATCGCGCCGCCGCACACCACCGATTTCGCGGTGATGTTCCTGCCCACCGAAGGCCTGTACGCCGAGACGCTGCGCCGGCCCGGCCTGGCCGACCTGTTGCAGCGCGAGCACCGTATCGTCATCGCCGGCCCCACCACCGTCACCGCACTGCTCAACAGCCTGCAGATGGGCTTCCGCACGCTGGCCATCGAAAAGCGCTCCAGCGAAGTGTGGGGCGTGCTGGCGGCGGTCAAGAGCGAGTTCGGCAAGTTCGCCGGCATTCTGGAAAGGGCCGAGAAGCAGATCGGCACCGTCGGCAAGAGCCTGGGCGATGCCAGCCGCAAGACCCGCACCATCGAGCGCCGCCTGCGCGGAGTGGAGACGCTGGCCGATGCGCAGTTCACCCCGCTGCTCGATCTCGAGTTGCCCATCGCCGATGCCGACGCGGACGAGGATCCGGCACGCGACGAGCAGGAATAGGCGGCACGGCGCACCCGTGCGCCTCGCTGCGCCGGGCGTCGAGGCTGGCCGGTACGCAGCTCTCGCCGCTTTGAGTTGTCCATCGCGCTGCCGAGCGTAACGACGATCTCACGCGCGAGGACCGGGAATAGGCGGCATCGCACACGCCGATGCACCCTCTGGCGACAGGCGCATTGCGATACTGCGCGCCGGAACCGGCCGAATGGAAAGAGCGATGTCGATGCGATGGTGCATGCCCCTATTGTCCTGCCTGCTGCTGGCTGCCTGCAGTAGCGGTCCACGCCCGCAGGCGGGTCCCACGCCATCCGCGCCCCAGGCGGGCACCGATGGCGCCGCTGCGGCCGACGCTGCGGCGTGCACGGCACAAGGCGGCAGCCTGCGCCCGCTCGGCCGGCGCGGACTGCTCAAGTGCGTGATCCCGTTCGCCGATGCCGGCAAGGACTGCAGCGACAAAAGCCAGTGTCACGGCGACTGCCTGGCGGTCGCGCCGGTGCCCACCGGCACTGCCGCACAAGGCGTATGTCAGCGCGACATCAGCGAGAACTACGGCTGCCGGCAGACCGTGCAAGGCGGCGTGGGCGGATCGCAGATCTGCATCGACTGAGTGCGTGTGCTCCCGTTCCGAGCGGGGCGCACTGGGTCTGCCATCGCCAACCCGCGCCGCTCCTCCGCGTGTGCGGGACGGCGTCATGATTCGGGCATGGGCGCATGTCCGCTTTCTGCTCCGTGCACGGCCAGGAGCGGCGCGGCTTGTTCGGGATAATGGACACGCCCCAGGTCGCCGCGCGATAGCCGCTGCGCGGCCATGCGCCTATGCTTGCGCTCCATCTTGTTGCAGGAGTTGCACGTGAGCCAATCGATCTACGACATCCCGTTGACCACCATCGACGGCCAGCCCGCTTCGCTGGCCGCGCATCGCGGCAAGGTGCTGCTGGTCGTCAACGTCGCCTCCAAGTGCGGCCTGACCAAGCAGTACGAGGGGCTGGAAGCGCTGTATCGCGAAAAGCAGGCCGACGGGCTGGACGTGCTCGGTTTCCCGGCCAACGACTTCAAGGGCCAGGAACCGGGCAGCGAGGCGGAGATCCAGCAGTTCTGCCAGCTCACCTACGACGTGACGTTCCCGATGTTCGCCAAGATCGCGGTCACCGGCGAGGCGACGCATCCGCTGTACGGCGCGCTGATCGAGGCGCAGCCGCACACCGAGGGCGAAGGCCCGATGCGCGAGAAGCTGGTCGGCTACGGCATCGAACCCAATCCGGCACCGGGCGTGCTGTGGAACTTCGAGAAGTTCCTGCTCGGCCGCGACGGCCAGGTGCTGGGCCGCTTCGCCCCGGACGTGACCGCCGAGGACCCGCGCCTGCGCACGGCGATCGAGGCGGCGCTGGCGTAATCGGTTTGCGGCGTTCGCTGCCGCAAGGGATGCCTGGGTTGTCTGGATGCGTGTAGGAGGGGCTCCGCTGGCATCGAGCCATGAGTCCCGACAGGTCGCCGGAAGCTTTGGAAATCTCCGCTCCGCTCGTCGCGGCTGAAGCCGCTCCTACAGTCGCTATGCGGCTGGCTTGCTGAGTCGCGATTGCGCGAGTCCGCTGCGTCGCCGTCGCCGTCGCCGTCGCCGTCGCCGTCGCTGTTGCTGTTGCTGTTGCTTTGGCTTTGGCTTTGGCTGTCGCTTTTGACTTACCGGGTTCCCTTCCGCAGCGGCGGATGGACCGGGGAAAAACCCGAAGGGCGGCGCACATGGATGTGCGCCGTTCGCGGCAGGGGCAGGATGCCCCTTCCGCGAATCCCCGGTGCATCCGCGGACCCGGAGCGCGCAGCGCGGAGGGCGCAAGGCAGGGCGCGCTTTCTTTTGGTTACTTTTCTTTGCGCGAGCAAAGAAAAGTGACCCGCCCTAGGGCGGAAGCCTTTGCCTTTGCCTTTGCGGTTGCCGTTATCTTGGTTCTGGCTTTGAAGCTTTGAAGCAAAAGCAACAGCTTCCGCTGGCGCGGGTCACTTTTCTTTGCTTGTGCAAAGAAAAGTAACCAAAAGAAAGCACACCCCGCAGCGCGCCCTCCGCGCTGCGCGCTCCGGGTCCGCAGCCCCGACGGGCATTTTTCGATGGCACATCCCTGTGCCAACGAAAAACGTCGCGCATCCTGCGCGACGCCCTTCGGGTATTCGCCCGCCGGGTCTGCCGCGCTGAGGGGACCCGGTAAATCAAAAGCGAAGCAACAGCAGGAGCAGCAACAACGGCAACGGCAACGGCAACGGCACTAGCAATGGCAGGAGCAATGCCTGCTGCTGGCATGTGTCTACCGGACTGCCTGCCGGACACGCCGCTGTAAGTCGCGCGGCGATAGCTGATCAGAATCACGCTGCTCCCGCAGCGGGAATGGCAGAAAGGATTCACCCATAAAAAAACCCGGCCGAAGCCGGGTCTTTTGCGTGCCGCCAGAAACGCGCGCGGCTCAGCGGCTGCCGCCGCGCCACTCCGGGATCGGCATCGCGTCCACCGGCACGGTCGGATTGGTCTCTTCCTCGCGCAGATAGTCGGGCAGATCGTTGTCCTGGCGCTTGTTGTGGCTGTGCAGGTCGCCTTCGATCTGATAGCTGCGGCGCTGCATCCACGCGTCGCGGGTCAGCTGGTACTCGTCCGGCGCGTTGTCGCGCATGCTGTCCAGCGACAGCAGCTGCGCGCGCGTATCCACCAGCTGCAGGCCCTGCAGGCCGATGC
>Ga0308160_10002790_pt1 | contig 20420 bp, 26 predicted proteins | sample PhyFR1_FD_201036 | JGI IMG/M metagenome (GOLD analysis project Ga0308160, IMG submission 201036) | Phyllosphere microbial communities from UC Gill Tract Community Farm, Albany, California, United States - DLSLF.R1 | ecosystem: Host-associated > Plants > Phyllosphere > Unclassified | place: USA...
TGATGCTTCATCCTTTCATTTTGCTTGTTTCAGTTGATAGACAAAGGCGAGTGTTTCAGCGAGCGCCTGATAGAACGTTTCATCCACTGCCATACCAATTTCTGATTGAGCGAACAACGCCCGCGCCAGCGGACGGTTTTCAACAATCGGGACATCAGCTGCTGTCGCCTTCTCCCGAATCCGGAACGCGACAGCATCTACGCCTTTAGCAACGACAATCGGTGCCATATGTTTTCCGTCATCGTATTGGATCGCTACCGCATAATGGGTTGGGTTCGTGATGACGACGTCGGCATTTGGTATTTCTTGCATCATCCGCCGCATCGCCATCTCCCGTTGTTGTTGTTTGATTTTCCCTTTGATTTGAGGGTCACCCTCTGTGTTTTTATGCTCATCTTTTAAATCCTGTTTACTCATTCGGATCGACTTCTCGAAATCAAATTTTTGATAAGCGAAGTCCAAAATGGCTAATGCAATCAAAGCGATACTAACAGATAAACCGAGTAAAAATGTTAAATGACCAATGATAGCTAATGCATCACCGATTGGTTCCGAAGTCAACCGTGAAATTTCGACCTTGTTATTCCATAAGACCGTGCCGCTCGTCACACCGATGACAAGCAGTTTAAAGACCGATTTTAAAAATTCGACGAGCGCTTTGACACTAACAATTCGTTTGACGCCTTGTAGTGGATTAATCCGATCCAGTTTCGGTTGGATCGCCTCGCCACTCAAAAGTACACCAATTTGAACAAAATTCCCGAGAACACCGATGACGACCGCTGTTAAAAAGAACGGTGCGACGAGAATTCCCATTTGAATCAGCATCTCGACTAAAATCTGTTCAATTCGTCCCTCCTCAACAGCCTGCAACACTTGACTTGCACTTAGACCATCTTGTAGAACGAGGACGAATCGTCGTCCTAGAAATGGACCAAAAAAATAGAGGACGAGGAACATCGCGAATAACATAAAACTACTTGTCAGATCCGCTGATTTTGCGACTTGTCCCTTCTTGCGGGAATCATCCCGCTTTCGAGGTGTCGCCTTCTCCGTCTTCTCACCAGCGAAGTACTGAAGGTCAAGGCGTAATCGATATGAATGCATGTCCTCAACCTCCTAGTAATCGAATGGCATCTGCAAGTACATCTTGTAGTAATGGAACGAATCGACCGATTCCTGTGATCGTCGCTCCTGCTAATAAAAACAGAATCGCGTATCCCATCAATAGTTTGACGGAAAAACCAATCGCAAAAATGTTGAATTGGGGAGCCGTTTTCGCTAGGAAACCGAGCGCGAGATCGACTAAAAAGAGTGAAACGACAAGTGGCATCGCCATTTGTAAGGCAGTCAACATCGCAAGACCGACAACACGGATGACAAGGCTCATTCCTGCGTCGCCCGATACCGCAATCAGGCTACCTGGTGGAAAGATTTGAAAACTCGTGTAGATTCCGTCAAGTAAAATCAGGTGCATATCAGAAGCGAGCAAGACGAGTAATGTCAGCATGTAATAAAAACGACCAACGATGGGAGACTGTCCACCAAACATCGGGTCATAAGCGGAAGCCATTGCAAGCCCCATTTGCAAATCGATGATGGAACCGGCAATTTGTGGCGCATACAATAAAAAACTGGCAAGTAACCCAAGTGCTAGACCGACTAAAACTTCCGTTCCCATTCGAAAGAAAAAATCGAAATCTTCTACGCGGACATCTGTTTTGACGGCATAACTTGCAAAGTAAGCTAGGCCTGCCGCCAATGCTAATTTATGTTGTGCTGGTAGTTGCTTTGAAGAAAACAACGGAGCTGCAACGAGAAATCCGACGATCCGACCAAAGATGAGTAAAAAAACACTCAAGAAAGAAAGTAACGTCATTTGCGGGAAACCTCAGCGATTTGTTTGAATAGATCAATTGTAAAGGTCTGTAGCTCCTGCATGATCCAAGGACCAAAAAAGACGAGTGCTAAAAATACGGCAACGATCTTTGGAACGAACGATAACGTCTGTTCCTGAATTTGCGTCGTCGCCTGCAAAATACTAACGAGCAGACCTACGACGAGCGAGACGAGTAGCAAGGGAGCCGATACCTTGAGTAATGTCCAGACGGCAGAACTTGCAAGCTGTATGATCATTTCTTGAGTCATTCGGATCCCTCCCTAACGCATACTGACGAGCAATGATTCAACGATCAGGTGCCAGCCGTCAACTAAAATAAATAACAATAATTTAAACGGTAACGCAATCATGACCGGCGGCAACATCATCATTCCCATCGACATCAGGACACTTGAGACGACCATATCGATGACAAGAAAAGGTATGAAGATCATGAACCCGATTTGAAAGGCAGTTTTTAATTCACTGATCGCATAAGCTGGAACAAGTGCGACAAGTGGAATATCTTCAATTTTTTCTGGTTTTTCATAATTACCGTACTTTAAAAACAACTCTAAATCGTTTGTTCGCGTGTGTTTCGACATGAACCGTTTCATCGTATCTCCCGCTTTATCAAACGCTTCATCTTGACTGATTTTATCTGCCATATATGGTTTTAAGGCCGTCGTGTTTAATTCAGATAAGACAGGCGACATAACGAATAATGTAATGAACAAAGCGAGTCCAACGAGGAGCTGGTTTGGTGGCGTCTGTTGTGTTCCAAGAGCAGAACGGACAAAAGACAACACAACGACAACACGCGTAAAGCAGGTCATCAAAATGAGCAGTGACGGCGCAAGTGATAACAACGTCAGTAACACAAGTAGCTTAATCGATGTCGCTGTTCCTGACGGAGTATCAAGTGATATCAGATTCTCAATCGTATTCATGAGCGACCTCGATTCTTTTGCAGTTGTTCGAGTTGTTGTTTAAACGTCTCAAGAAACGGCGAAGGTGAGGATTTCGGAGAAGACTCTTCAAAATCCGTTGGTTCATATCCTTCCAGATCATCCAATGTATCTAATAATTGTACGTTTTCACCGACACCGACGACGTAAATCTTATCTTGTATCTTGACTAACTGAACCGATCGATCTTTCCCGAGTGGTACTCCACCTAAATGGGTCAATCGTCCGGAATGTCTGACACCTCGCGTTCGTTCGTGAATGAATCGTGTCACAAGGATGAATCCGCCGATCAAGACGATAAGAACGACGACTCCTTTAAAAATAGTCAACGCCATGGAAGGACTCTCATCGACTTGCTGAGTCGCCGGTGCATCGTTCTGAGTTGGATTTAATTTTTCTTCGACTGTTTCTGCACTTACGGGAACCGAAAGCAAAAACAGCAGACAAATCAGCAAAGTCACTTTTTTCATGACGAGACAGTTTTCGAAACCGCTTCAAGTACACGATCTGCTTGGAACGGTTTAACGATGAAATCTTTAGCACCTGCTTGAATGGCATCGATAACCATTGACTGTTGTCCCATTGCTGAACACATGATGACTTTGGCAGCCGGATTAATTGCTTTAATTTCCTTTAAAGCAGAGATTCCGTCCATTTCTGGCATCGTGATATCGAGTGTGACGAGATCTGGTGTTAATTCCTTATACTTTGAAACAGCCTCTAATCCATTCTCCGCTTCGCCAACGACATCGTAGCCATTCTTCGATAAAATTTCCTTGATCATCATTCGCATGAAAGCAGCGTCATCTACGATTAATACTTTTGCACTCATTTTATAGTTCCTCCTTAGAACATCCGAAGACGTTCTTTTGTATTTACGATTTCTGTAATGCGTACTCCGAAGTTTTCTTCAATGACTACAACTTCTCCGGTTGCAATCAACGTGTTGTTTACAAATACATCTACTGGTTCACCTGCTAATTTATCAAGTTCAATGATGGAACCTTGCGTCAGTTCTAGGATATCTCTAACCGATCGTCGCGTACGTCCTAGTTCAACCGTGACGTTCAACGGTACGTCATACAACATACCAATATTAGCCGGCGTACCGTCTACTTGTGCATCACTTAATTGACCGAATTGGACAGGACTGACAGCAACACTTTCTTTCACTACTTGCTCCTGAACTGGAGCAGGTTTTGCTGGTGGTGGAGAAGTTTCAACGGCTGGTGACGGTTTAGGTTGAATTTGTGCTGCAGGTTGAGCCGGTGAAGGCTCATTTGATACTTCAGTACTCGCTAAGAACAACTTTTGAATGAGTTGTTTAGAAAACTCGAGCGGTGCCAACTGTACGATTTTCGAATCAATCAATGTCCCGATTTTCAAATCGAACTCAATGATGACCATACTGTCCCAAAGAGAGAAACTATCTACGATACTTTTCTCTTGCGAAAAATCAAAAATTTCAACAGCTGGAGGTGAGATATCAATTCTCATGGAGAATACCGTGGACATCGATGTAGCGGCAGCTCCCATCATTTGGTTCATTGCTTCTTGTACAGCTGAAAGCGCAATCGGCTCCATCTCAGCAGTTTCATCAATGACACCATCTCCGCCCATCATTAAGTTCGCAATAATGGAGGCATCCCGTTGTGTTAAGATGAGGACATTTTCACCTTTAAAACCTTCTGTATATCCAACGCGTAAGGCAACATGCGGAATGGGATAGCGACTTCTTAATTCATCCATCGTAATCATTCGAACATGTGGCGTCGTAATTTCTACTTTTTGATTCAACAATGCGGATAAAGCGGTAGCTGAATTTCCTAATGAAATATTCCCTACTTCTCCAAGCGCATCGATTTCCATCTCATCTAAAACTTCTTCATCCGATTGGGTATCGCTTGCATCATCAGAATCAGATGGTGTTCCTCTTAATAAAGCATCGATCTCATCTTGCGAAAGCATATCGCTCATGTTATTCCTCCTCAATTCGTTGTATGACTTGTAAAGCGAGATGCTTCCCATTTAGACCTGGTCGCGCCTTGAACATTTTACGATCATCGACGAACAGTTCAACCGGATCAGATGTACGTGTCTTCAGGGATAGACAGTCGCCAACTTCGAGGTGTAACAACTCACCAAACGACAGATCCGTCTGGCCAAGCACTGCTTTCAAATCGACGACAGAACTCATTAATTGAGTCTGCATATGTTCAGACGCTTGATCATTGATTGACTTACGCTTATCTTGTTGCATCCAAAAATGACTGGATAGTTTAGGTAAAATCGGTTCCAATGTGACGAAAGGTAAACATACATTTAATGTGCCACTCACTTCACCGACCGTTACATAAATGGACACAAGAATGACCGTTTCGTTTGGAGAGACGAGCTGGAGAAATTGTGGATTGATCTCAAGATCATCGTATTCGGCTTCTAATTCTGTAATGGATTCCCAAGCCGCTCCATATTGCACGAATGCTCGTTTAAACAGTTGTGTCAAAATACGTGTTTCAATTTCGGTTAAGTTCTCAATTTTGTTCATTCCTTCGCCCGGTCCACCAAGCAGACGATCTAACATTGCATACGCAATATTTGGATTCACTTCGAAAATGACTTTCCCGTCTAATGGTTGAAGGTTGACCAAATTGATTAATGTCATATTTGGAATAGAATGAATGAATTCGTCATAAGGCAATTGTTCCACTGTATTCACTGTAAATTGGACATATGTTCTTAACTGAGCTGAAAAATGAGTCGTTAGCACTCGAGCAAATTGCTCATGAATGCGCGTTAAGTTTCGTAATTGGTCTTTAGAGAAACGAAGGGCACGTTTGAAATCATATACCTTAACGCGCCGCTCTTCTTCTTGACTCCTGATTTCCTCAACTTCCATATCTCCACTTGAAATAGCTGATAGCAAGGCGTCAATTTCATGTTGTGATAATACTTCGCTCATGCTGCCACCTCACTGGATGATTTTTTTCGTAGTGTAGACACGTTGGACATCACCCTCTTGGATGAGTTTTTTGAACTGGACACGTAATTTTTCTTCCAGTTTCTCCATGTCGGCTTTCGAATCCAAATCCGATTTTTTCATGGTAGATAAATCCCCAAGAATGATGTTGTTAATTTGGAATTTACGCAATTCTAAATCATCTCGTGTTTTTTGATCATCGGTTACGATCGTAAATTGTACATTCAAGAAACGTTCGTCTGAAATGTTCGTCGTCAAATCATCAGTCTGAAGACTACGTGCATCAAGCTCTTCTCCAGTCGGCTGTTCTACTTTTGCTTTCGTTTCATCTGGAGCAATCAAATATTTCATTACCATGTACCCAGCTCCAACCATCATGAGAGCAACGATGACCATGATCAATGGTAATTTAAGCTTACTTTTCTTTTTCTCTTCTTCCGCCATCATCGATCCTCCTTACACTCGTCAAACCGGTCAATCCGATTTGACGATAAAATTGAATTGCCGCCTCCGTTACTTCCTCCATCGATTCTTGTACGACATACGTTTGTCCACCAATGAGGTGAATTGTCGTATCAGGAGTCGAACGAATGGATTCAATCAAGCTGGCATTAATGACTAATGGTGTTTTTCGTAACGTCGTTAACTGAATCATCGTTTCAGATTGACGAGTTCTTCTAACACTTGGTCACTCGTTGTAATGATTCGTGTGTTTGCCTGGAAACCGCGCTGTGCAATGATCATTTCCGTAAATTCTTCTGACAAATCGACGTTTGACATCTCTAAAGTTCCTGAAGTAACTTGTCCTAAGCCATTTAGATTCGGAGTACCATTAACGGCTGTACCTGAGTTTTGAGAAGCTGAGAATAAGTTAACACCTGATTTTTCCAAGCCGCCAGGGTTTGGGAAGTTAGCTAATGAGATATACCCTACATTTTTCAATGTTCCTGTGTTATCAACATACGTTACTAAGCCATCTTTACCGATAGCCAAGTTTCTAGCATTTGATGGTATATTTAAAGTTTTATAGCTCCCACTTAAAGGAGATGTAGGTGCAGTTCCAATGTTGCCATTTGCAGCTGTACTACCCACAACATAGTTCCCATCACCAGTAACAAGGTCCCCATTTACATCTGTGTAGAAGTTTCCAGATCTCGTATAACGAACACCTTCCGCCGTCATGACTTGGAAGAATCCATCTCCCGAAATCCCGACGTCAAGCGTCCGACCGGTATTTTGAAGTGCTCCTTGGTTGTAGACGTTATCGACTGTTGACATCGATGCCCCAAGACCGACTTGTTTCGGGTTTGTTCCCCCGACTCCGCCACCCGCACCAGAAGCAGATCCGACAGATTGGTTAACTAAATCCTTGAACGTAACACGCCCTTTTTTGTAACCGAATGTATTGACGTTTGCGATGTTGTTACCGACGACATCCAATTTCGTTTGGAAGTTTTTCAACCCACTGATTCCTGAATACATTGAACGTAACATTATTTTTCCTCCTTAGATTTGATTTGCGTCAGGTCATACACACTGACCCGTTTACCGTTCGATAATTCAGCGATGACATCCACACCATCTCGTTTGACACTTAGTACAGTAGCTGACTCTTCCGTCGAAGACGTTTCATTCTCAGCGTTAGCAGACGGTGTATAACTGACATCTTTCCCAATCAGGTTACTGTACGTCATCAACGCACCCGCATGCTGATTTAGGATCATCGTTTCCATTCCTTTTCCAATCGATTGCATCTGTTCTAACGAAGAAAACTGAGCCATTTGGGCAATGAACTCTTTATCTTCCATCGGAGCTGTTGGATCTTGGTTCGATAACTGGGCGATTAAAATTTTCATGAACATATCTTTATCCATCGAGTTGTTGGATACGGTTTGCTTTTTTTCAGGTAACTGAAACGAAGAACCGTCATTTTTAATCCCTTCCGTCATCTTCTTCCTCCTCTCGCTCTTCTTCTTGCTGATGTGAAGAAGATTCCTGTTTTTCCTGTTCACGTCGTTCTGAAGAGAATCCTTGTTCAAATTCTCTTGCAGCAGTCGCAATGATACCTGTTTCGATTTTCACAACCGGACTCTGTTGATGTAGTGTCGTATGTAGTTTTCCGAGTTGTTGTTCGATCAATTGCTTCGTTTGCTCATTCGCCATGAAAAGCTTAATCGTAAGTTCATTTCCTTTTCGATCTACTTGAACGACTAGTTCACCTAACTGTTCAGGATATAAACGAATAGAGATTTTTGAAGAACCATCTTTACCGTTTATAAAAGGTGCTTGCTTTAACGCCGCTTCGATTCGATTCATGATTTGCTCATCGACCGGTAAAAATGGAACTGTGCGATTCACGCTATTGAAAAGGAGCGCATGATTCATTCGATTTACACTTACTGCCGGTGCTGCTGTATTCGCTTTAATATCTTGTTCCAGTGCTGAGGAGGGCTCTTGACTTTGTTTCTGAATAACATTCACTATTTTATTCTGACCCGTTTCCATGAACTTTTCTTTTGACGACATCAGTTCATTTTTGACGGGTAAAATCAACTTCTCCATGTTTTCTTCTACTGGAGCCGTTCCAATACTTTGCACGGAATTTACTTCTGGCTTCAATTGCTGATTCTGTTTCTGCAATACATTTCCTACCAACGTATTAATTTGAGCGGGAGTGATGGATGATTGATCGAGTAGCTGAACAGCAGATTCGATATTTCCTTCTTGAATCGCCTTTAAAATCTGAACAATCTCTCGATGCTTCACCGAATGAATTGGAAGGCTACTGACCTCAGGTTGCTCCAGCACTTCTAAAATCATTTCTGGATGATCCATAAGAGACTGGATATTTTGAAGCAATACAGCCTTTTCAGATTTTCCATCTACATCTACACGTTCCGAATCTTTTAGTGATACATCCGGTATTCCTTGATTTACAGTCAACTCATTGTTCGTTAGAAATTGTAAAAGTGTCGCAAACTTACCTGTTGCATCTGTTGCGTTCCCCATCTCATCGGTACCTATCGCTGTTCCTTGTACCGGATTCATTTGAAGATCTGAAATATTCATGATCTCACCTCTATTCCGAAGCTAATAATTGAGTTAATGCTGCTGCTTTTTTGGCATCCATTTTGGCAATGATTGCAGCTTGCTGTTCTGCATCGATGTTTTCAATGATCGAAACCACTTCAGTTGGGCTGAGTTCATTAAAGATTAACGCCGCTTCTTTAGGTGACATTTCTGCATATACATCAGATACTGGTGTTTTCTTAGTTTTCTTCTCACTCGTAGAAGTAGTTGAAGCAGCAGGAGTTGATGCTTTTTTTAACTGATCCCGTTCTGAGATTAGTTTCGTGATTTCTTGTTCTTTCACTTGCAACGTTTGCTTTTGTTCTTCTTTTTCATTGCGTAATTTCTTAATTTCATTGTTTGCTACTTTTAAACGTTTGACCAACTCTTGGTCATTAGAGGTAGCAGTAGATTTTGCTGTTTTTTCTGTATCGAACGGTAAAGATAATAATGGTCTTCCGTTCGCATAATTCAACACGAAGTATGCTGTCAGCAAGATGATGATAAACGGGATGATCACTAATGGTAATATCCACTGCTTTGACGTCTTTTGTTCACTCATATCGTTTGACCTCTTTTAAAATGTAGAAGAGATAGCTCATCTAGTTGATTTTGTTCTACTATTGCAAGTTCTCGCCGCACTTCAATAAAATGATTTTCTTGTAGTTTGGTGAATTTTTTCTCTTCAATCATGGCTTCTTTTAATGCCAATTGCGCTTTTTCATAAACGTTCTTAGCTTGCGTGACGAACAACTGTTGTCTCTCGATTTGTTGCTTCACTACATCCCTGGCTCTTTCACGATATTGTGAATCAACCAACTCAATCCGTCCGATTTGATCCTGTTCTTTCAAAAACGTTTCGTACCGGACCAACAGTTGATACAGCTTCTGCATTTCCTCTTCATAACGCATCTTTTTTTCAGCTGTTTCTTTTGAGACTCGATCCTTTTCCGCTTCAGCGAGCGGAATGATTCGTTCATATATCGTTCGCATGTCCGCTCCCCTTATGGAATAATCTGAAATAGTCTTTCAATTGCGGCATCTAAGTCACTCACTTCATGGACAGACTGTTTTAGAAATTCGATGAGTTGTGGATAGATTTGAATGGCCCGATCGATTTCTGAATTTGTTCCGCTTTTATACGCTCCAATGTTAATCAAATCTTCCGCATCTAAATAAGTAGAGAGAAGCTGACGAAAAACGATGGCCTTTTGTTTATGCTCTTCTGAAGTGATTTGATTCATGACACGACTGATGGAGCGTAATACATGAATCGCAGGATATTGTCCTTTGTTCGCCAAATTCCGATCCAGTACAAAGTGACCATCCAAAATTCCGCGTACAGCATCTGCAATCGGTTCATTCATATCATCCCCATCAACCAAGACGGTATAGAATGCTGTGATCGAGCCTTTTTCAGTCTTACCGCTTCGCTCCAAAAGTTGTGGGAGTAGCGCAAAGACACTTGGTGTATATCCTTTTGAAGCGGGAGGTTCACCTGTTGCTAGTCCGATTTCACGTTGTGCCATTGCAAATCGTGTAACGGAGTCCATCATCAGGACGACATTTTTCCCTTGATCCCGAAAGTACTCAGCAATCGCTGTTGCAGTGTAAGCACCTTTAAGTCGTACAAGGGGCGATTGATCACTCGTTGCTACAACGATGATCGACCGACTCATTCCTTCCTCACCTAACTCCGCTTCGATAAACTCTTTGACTTCACGTCCACGCTCTCCAATTAAAGCAATCACGTTGATATCCGCTGTTGACCGTTTCGCAATCATTCCTAAAAGTGTGGACTTTCCGACGCCTGATCCTGCAAATAACCCAACACGCTGTCCTTCACCTACTGTTAATAACGTATCAATTGCTCGTATCCCAGTTGAGAGTACTTCGCTAATACGTGGACGACTTAGCGGACTTGGTGGCTTTCTAACAATGGATGTTGTTTTTAAATACTCTAGGTTTTCACCGTCTAATGGTCTGCCTAGTCCATCTAACACTTGACCTATCAACTCTTCGCCTACAGGAACGTGTAACGGTTTACCTGAAGCAACAACGATGGACCCTGGAGCGATTGCTGTCGTTTCACCATAAGGCATAAGTAGAACATGCCCCTCTTTAAAGCCAACGACCTCTGCTTCAATTTCATGGTGTGCGTTCAATTGAATAAAACAGCGCTCTCCTATTGATACAGCAGTAGGTCCTCTCGATTCGATCATCAAACCAATAACTTGGACCACTTTACCTGAATGTCGAAGCAAATCATCAAATTTAATGTCTTGAATCGCTTCTTGCAAATGTTGAACTTTATACATCCGTCAACACCTCAAAAATCTTTTTCTCAAGATGTTTAAAACTGGAGTGTAACCCACCCGTAATCGCTCCATTTTCAGAATCGATTCTAAAATCACGTGGTGACAATTCTGGATCTAACCGGAGTTGGACACTCACTGTCGCTCCAAGAATAGATTGAATCTTATCTTCCATCATGACTAAGCGTTCAAAATCTTGAGGCGATGCATAGACAAATAATTTCTCGCGATCTCTAAACTGAATCAATAGTTTATGAATCATCTTATACAATGTCTCTTCATCGGAATCTAATAGATTTTCTAGAAATAAATGCGTCGTTTGAAGAGCAGCTACACATAGATCATGTTCCATCATCATAAGTTTCTCTTGAAAACGTTGCTCTAACTTCTCACTTAACGCATTTAAGTCGGACATTGCCTTATCATATGTTTCTAAGCCGCTTGATTGTCCTTCAACAAATCCTGCTTCATACCCTTGCAGCGTTGCCGCCTCGAGCGTTCTTAACTTTTCTTCTTCCAATTGCGTTAGTCTTGATTCGTGTTCTTCCATCAAACGTTTTTCTAAAAGTGTCAATTGATTCTGACGTTCTAACCATTCTTCTTCATAGGAAATCGTAACGAGATTACTGTCATGATCAACGTTTTCAGACGATGCTACTGGCTGATGAATCAAACGCTGCGATTTAGACAAGACACTCTGCCGTTTAATGACGTTAGACAACGATATCATCTCCTCCACCGCGTGCGACGACGATCTCACCCATATCTTCTAAACGACGAATGATACCGACAATTCGACTTTGTGCTTCTTCGACATCGCGTAATCGAACAGGACCCATGAACTCCATATCTTCTTTGAACGACTCGACCATCCGCTGAGACATATTTCGATACACCATGTCTTTGACGTCATCAGATGATACTTTCAATGCTAAAAGAAGATCCTCATTTGAAACTTCACGAATGATACGTTGAATTGCACGTGCATCCAATGTGACAATATCCTCAAATACGAACATCCGCTTTTTAATTTCCTCAGCGAGTTCAGGATCTTGAATTTCAAGCGTATCCAAAATCGTTCGTTCTGTCGTTCGGTCAACCCCATTCAACACTTGAACCACTGCTTCAATCCCGCCTGACTGAGCATAGTCTTGCATTCCTGCTTGAGACAGATTACGTTCTAAAATCAACTCAACTTCACTAATGATTTCTGGATTCATTCGATCCATCGTAGCAATTCGTCTCGCTACATCCGACTGTGCCTCTGCCGGAAGCTCAGAAAGGATTTGTCCTGACTTCGCTGGATCCAAATGAGCAAGTACTAGAGCAATCGTTTGCGGGTGTTCATTTTGAATAAAATTCAATAATTGTTTTGAATCTGCTTTTCGTGCAAACTCGAAAGGACGCACTTGAAGTGTTGACGTGAGACGATGGATCAGTTCCATCGCCTTATCTTCGCCAACAGCTTTTTCTAATACGGATTTTGCAAAACCGATACCACCTTGCGTGATATAGTTCTGTGCCATTGCTAAATCATGAAATTCATCCAGAACACCTGCTTTATCTTCAGGGTCAATTCGTTTCATGCTTGAGATTTGTAACGTTAACCATTCCATCTCTTCTTCACTTAGATGCTTATATACGTTCGCCGCGACTTCTGGACCTAATGAAATCATTAGGACGGCAGCCTTTTCACGACTATTCATCTCTAATTTCTTCATAGGATCAATCCTCCGCTAACCAAGTTCTAAGCAGTTTTGCAAATTCGTCTGGATTTGACGCTGCTAATTTTTCTAGTTGTTTTCGTTTTTGTGCTTCATTGCTATTATCTTCAGTCGATAACTCAGGAATTTCTGTTTCAATCGGTGTCCATTCCTCTAAGCTTTCCTCTTCTTCTTTTTTACGTTTACGAACCATGAAGAAAATCATGCCTATGATGACTAAAGCTGCTGCACCTAATGCAAACCAAACCCACATCGGAATTGTTTCTGAAGTAGCAGTCTGTTTAGTTGTCGTGTTAGCAAATGGTCGAGACATGACAACTACTTTATTTGTCAGTTCCGCATCTGTTAACGTCGTTTTAGCATCTTGTTTTGTAATGGACGTACGAATGATAGAATACATCATCGTCTGTAAGTCCGTTTGTAACTGCGGATCAATTTGTGTCTGACCCTTTGGTGGTTCTACTATGATTTGAATACCTAAGTCACGAATTTCATATGGTGCCCCAGAAATCTGTTTCGTGATTCGATTTACTTCATAGTTAATAATATCGTGTGTTTTTTCACTCGTATCTCCAGCTTCACCATTTCCTGTCGGGAAATTGATTGTTTCATTTTCGCCAGTCCCAGCAGTTCCCTGATTCGCTGCACCTGTGTATGCTTCAGCTACTTTTTCAGCAGATGTGACGATTCCTTCGATTTTATCTGGATCTACTGGTTCTACTAATTTTTGTTCTTCCTGACGTTTCGTAACATCTACGTCCGCTGTGACCGATACGAGTGCTTTTTGCGGTCCAAGAACAACAGAAAGCATTTGTTGGATCTGTTTCCGTAAATCGTTCTCTGTTGCTTTTTTAAGTGCCATCGGATCTGTTCCACCTGCTGTTTGCGTCGCATTGCCCGGTTCATAGTACGTGAAGTACTGATCCATGATCGTAATGTTTTCTTCTTTAAGATTTGGAATACTTTTAGCGATCAAATGATACAGACCTTGAACCGTTTGATTATTTAAGTTACTACCTGCGCTAGAGGTCAATACGACCGATACTGTTGAAGATTCTTTCTCATCCGATAAAAAGACACTCTTTTCTGGGAGCGTAATCATGACTTTAGCTGACTCGATTCCATTGACTTGTGTAATCAAGTTTTCGAGTTCCGTCTGCATCGTGTCGCGTTCCAAGATGTTCATTTCTTTATCCGTCGTTCCGAAACCCGCGTTTTCACTAAAGAAGGAATAATCAATTTGACCAGACTTTGGAATACCAGCTGTTGCTAATTCGACTTTCAAATTCTCAACATTCGCCTCTGGAACAAGAATGGTCACGCCATTAGCTTCACTAACAACTTCAGACTGAATACCGTCCTCGTTTAGTTTTTCCGTCACTTGTCCGGCTTCTTGTGGTGATAATTTTGAATAAAGGGGTGTCATCGTTGGTTTAGATAACCAGAGAATAGCGACGATCAACGCTGCTAAAACGACGATAATACTTCCAAGAATCATCGCCTTTTTAGCGAGTGACCATGATTTCCACGTTGTATTAATGGTGTTCCATCTTGCTTTTAATCCTTCGTTCATTCAACATCTCCCACGCTTTCCTTAACATTCACAGTTGCATACGCATCATTTCTTGGTATGCTTCGATGCCCTTATTACGGACCTCAATGGCGAGTTGCATAGAGAGAGATGCTTCTTCTGTTTTAATCATAATATTATGTAGATCTGTTGACTTTCCCGTCGCCAAATCTACTCGTGCTTGAGATGAAGCGCTTTGTGTCGCATTTAATCCATTCATTGCTTGACTTAACACTTCGCTAAAGTCACTTGGTGTTGTTTTAGGAGTCATTTGATTTTGAAGAATGGGTTGTAATCCCTGAATTGCTTGAATTGCCATGGTCATTCATCATCCCTTCATTCTTACTTACCGATCTCCATCGCTTTAACAAGCATTGCTTTCGTCGCGTTAAGAGCTGTCACGTTTGCTTCATAAGATCGTGTCGCGCCCATCATATCGACCATTTCTTTTAAAATATCGACATTCGGCATTTTGACGTATCCAAGCTCATCTGCATCCGGATGACTTGGGTTGTATTCTAATTTAAAAGGCTCTTCATCTTTTCGAAGTTCGCTAACCGTTACACCGTTAGCCGTTTCCTTAAGCACTGCTAATTTACGAGCGTAGGGTTGCCATTGACCATCTACAAGTTCCCCCCGTGTCGTTTGAGCATTTGCAATATTTGCTGAAACCGTATCAAGCCGGAGACGTTGTGCAGTTAACCCTGATGCAGAAGTATGAAATCCACCGAACATACTCACTTTTATCTGCCTCCTCTAATTACTGATTGGATTCCTGAAAATTTCCGATTCAGCTGTTCTACTAATGCCTCATACTCGATTTGATTGCGTGATAATTCAGACATCTCAAAATCAATATCGACACCATTTCCATCGTTACGCATAGAAGTCGATTGCTCAACGATCGAACCTTGCGCATCAATTCGAGCATGACGTTTTAGACTCATTTTCATTTGAGAGTCTAATACATCCGAAAACACTAAACGTTGCGCTTTGTATCCAGGTGTATCAACATTCGCGATATTTTTAGATATTACTTTTTGAGAATCTACAGTACGATTGACTGCTTTAGTGAGTAAAGAATAATCGGAGCCTAACCAATCCATGTATCCGCCCTCCATGTATGAATAGTTTGGAATTGAAGAATATTAAAACTAGTAAGTCATTAGTAACATATCTGAAATAATTGAAACAAATAGGTCAATGTTTGAAAAGGATAAATTTTAAAAAAAGGGTAATGAGATGTTCATTTTTCACCTTTAATTACCATTTTGTTCAAAAATGATAAATATTACCTATGCACCTACGAATAGAAAAAAGTTTAATTAATAAAAATGGACTAATTTATGATTTACAGAAAATGTCTAAACTAAGATTTAAAATATTTCATTCATGAGCAACAGAATTGATTATACATCTAATACAGAATGAAAAAAACACCAAATTGTAATTTCTTTGAATAAATATAAAAATAGTTCCTTCTCTTTTAACTTTTTTATCCACCCCTTTTCTTGGTATTTTTCATTGATACTCTACGATAATCATTTAAAGAACAGTGGATCTGCATTGCTTCTTCTATAACCTGCTAGATGTTTGTAAGAAATCGTCTTTAACAAAAAAAAGCGCTTCTTCTCACATTGGAGAAGAATCGCTTATCTAATACAGACATTAAAAACGATTAACGAAAAATACGCTGTATCTCATTATTTTTTTAGTTCGATTTAATACGCTCTAACTCATAAAGGAAATTGTCGTTCAAAATTTTGATGTACGTTCCTTTCATTCCAAGTGAACGCGACTCGATGACTCCTGCACTTTCGAGTTTACGCAGTGCGTTGACAATGACAGAACGCGTGATACCGACACGATCAGCGATTTTGGAAGCGACAAGTAGTCCTTCATTGCCTTCAAGCTCTTCGAAGATATGTTCAATCGCTTCAAGTTCTGAATAAGACAACGAATTGATCGCCATCTGAACGACCGCTTTCTTGCGTGCTTTATCTTCCGCCTCATGTGCCTTTTCACGAAGGATTTCCATCCCGACGACTGTCGCACCATACTCCGCAAGCACGAGGTCTTCTTCGTTGAAGTCTTCCACCATACGACCAAGGACAAGCGTACCAAGGCGTTCGCCACCACCGATGATCGGTACGATCGTCGTTTTTGACGTTTCGAACGTATCACGGTTGTCGACCGGGAATGCCGTATGTTCGCTATCAATGGCAATGTTTGCTGTCGTTTCAGTGACGTTAAACAATTTTTTCGTGTAATCTTCCGGGAATTGACGTTCTTCTAAGAAACCACGGACCCGGTCATTTTCGATTTGTTGCTTGATTGCGATACCCAGTAACTTACCGCGCCGACTTACGATGAATGTGTTTGATTCCATGACTTCGCTGAGTCGATCAGCCATGACCTTGAAATCAACATGTGTACTCGCTTCCTGTTGTAACATCGTATTCAGCTTCCGCGTTTTCGCCAATAAATTCATTTTTTCTTCCTCCACTTTATAAGATGAACTGACTTAAGTCTCGATCATCCGCTACTTTTCCAACTCGATCCGTCACGTATTGTGGCGTGATCGTCACATCCGTCTCCGGCATGTCTGCTGCTTCGAAGGATAATTCTTCAAGGACGCGCTCCATGATCGTATACAAGCGTCGTGCTCCGATATTATCCGTCTCATCGTTTACCTGTGCAGCAATCCGTGCGATTTCACGAATGGCTTCTTCTGTAAAGGTGACATGAACGTGCTCTGCCCCTAATAATGCTTTATATTGTTTGAGTAATGCTTGATTCGGTTCAGTTAAAATCTTAACAAAGTCATCTTCTGTCAAACTATCGAGTTCGACACGAATTGGGAAACGACCTTGGAGTTCAGGAATCAGATCAGATGGTTTCGCCATATGGAATGCACCCGCAGCGATGAACAAGATGTGATCCGTCTTGACTGGACCATATTTCGTAACGATCGTCGATCCTTCAACGATCGGTAAGATGTCTCGTTGAACACCCTCGCGTGAAACACCAGCTGAATCATGTCCTTTTGTCGCGATCTTATCGATCTCATCGACGAAGATGATACCCATCTGTTCTGCACGACGGACCGCTTCGTCATGGACTTCGTTCAAGTCGAGCAACCGCTCCGCTTCTTCCGCTGTCAAAATCGGACGGGCTTCCTTGACTGTGAGCTGACGCTTCTTCGTTTTCTTCGGCATGACTTGTCCAAGCATATCCTGAAGATTCGCGAGCCCCTCCATGCCTTGTTGCCCAGAGAATAAATCCACTTGGCGTTCTTCGACATCGACCTCAATCATTCGATCCTCGAGTTGCCCTGTCAGTAATTGCTGACGAAGTAACGAACGGTCGGCTGTCGCTTCCGATGTATCTGGCTCTTGTTGCTTCTGGTTCCCGCCGAACAACATCTCAAACGGATTCGTTCCACCACCGAGACCAGATGACGCTTTTTTACCAGATAACGCATCGACGATTCGTTCGTTCGCCACTGCTTCCGCTCGATCTTTGAGCGCTTCTTTTTTCTCATCTTTGACAAGACGTAGAGACGCTTCCACGAGATCCCGCACCATTGACTCCACATCACGACCGACGTACCCTACTTCCGTGAACTTCGTCGCTTCGATTTTGACGAACGGCGCACGGACGAGTTTCGCGAGGCGTCGCGCAATTTCAGTCTTTCCGACTCCGGTCGGTCCGATCATCAGGATATTCTTCGGTGTGACTTCATCCCTCATCGATGCATCGAGTAATTGTCGACGGTACCGATTACGTAAAGCAATCGCCACCGCACGTTTAGCATCCGCTTGTCCGATGACATGTTCATTTAACTTCTCGACGATTTGTCTTGGCGTCAATTCATGCATGGTCATTGCCTCCGATCGTTTCTAGGATGATTTGATCGTTCGTAAAGACACAGAGTTCACCAGCCGTCTCAAGCGCTGCGCGGGCGATCTCCTCTGCTGTGAGATGACTTGCATGTCGAGCTAACGCGCGACCTGCTGCAAGCGCATAATTACCACCTGAACCGATTGCGAGAATGCCGTCATCTGGTTCGATGACTTCCCCGTTTCCGGATACAAGTAAGAGATGTGTTCCATCCATGACGAGTAAGAGTGCTTCTAGTTGACGCAGCATCTTATCGCCTCGCCATTCCTTCGCTAGCTCAACTGCTGCCCGTTGTAAGTTCCCGTTATACATTTCAAGCTTCGCTTCGAATTTTTCAAAGAGTGTGAACGCGTCCGCGACACTTCCAGCAAATCCGGCAATGACTTTGCCACCATAGAGGCGCCGTACTTTTTTCGCACTTTTCTTCATGATGACTTGGTTTCCAAAAGTCACCTGTCCGTCTCCGCTCATCGCGGATTGTCCGTTATGTTGAATCGCAAAAATCGTCGTTGCATGAAACATCAATGTTTCCTCCCTTAGGCACGAGGATGTGCTTGTTGATAAACATGTCGTAATCGTTCCGTCGTTACGTGTGTATACTGACCGGTCGTCGACAGTGATGCGTGTCCAAGTAACTCCTGGACCGCTCGCAAATCGGCGCCTCTTTCCAGTAAATCTGTCGCAAAACTATGACGAAGCGCATGTGGTGTCACATGTTTCCCAACGAGTTGCTCCCCTTTTTTCATGATTTTCCGAATCGCATCCGTCGTTAATCGACGCCCTGAATGAGACAAGAACAATGCTTGCTCATGACCTGCGACTGGATCTCGTGATGGTAAGTACAGTTCTAATGCATCTTTAGCAAAGGTTCCGATTGGTGCGATGCGTTCTTTCCCACCTTTTCCATACACATGGACGTAGGAGAGATCAGTCGCGAGATCACGAAGATCCAGTTGAACGACCTCGCTGACCCGCATACCCGTCGCATATAAAAGTTCTACTAACGCCACATTCCGGTTACCAAGCGTATCACTCGATCGAAAGGCATCGAGGAAACGTTCATATTCCGTTGGGACGAGGAATGTCGGAAGTCCTTGTTGTCGTTTTGGTGCTTTTAATCCATCGAATGGATTAGGCTCATCGGTGTCACGAGTCAAAAAACGACCAAATTGTTTGAGGCAGGAAACTTTTTGTGCAATCGTCGCCCGCGCCAGCTCTTGATCGTAAAGAGCATACAAATAACGCCGTGCACTTGCCAATTCAATCGATCGTAATTGATGATCGCGGCAAAAAGCGGCGTATTGTCGAAGTGTTTGATCATAAGAGCGACCCGTGTTCGGAGATAATTGACGTTCAATATGAACATACCGCATAAAATCTTCTAGCAGTCGCTCAAAAGCAGTGTCTATCCCCATGAATGCGCCCCCTTCTGACCATTTCATTCTCGAATCGCCCTTAGCATAGCACAGACCAAGTAGTCTGACAATAGACCAAAAACCGAAAAATTAACGAAATTATCACGCTTTTATGACAAATTAAGAAATGGGGAGAAAGAGCGCTGAATCACGCCTTTCTCCCCATCAACAATCACATATCTGTGAAATCTTTGATTGCTTCAAGTGCTCGCTCTGCGTAGAGCGCATACTTCTCTGGTTTTTTCATTCGTACTGGATGACCAACGAGTGCTGGTACCAATCCGAAGTTGGCATTCATTGGTTGGAAGTTCTTCCCTTCCGTCGTCGTGATATAGTGAGACATCGCACCCATCATCGTTTCCTGCGGGAACGTTACCGGTTCCGCCTCATTGACGAGACGTGCTGCGTTAATTCCTGCCGTCAAGCCGGACGCTGCTGACTCGACGTACCCTTCGACACCTGTCATTTGGCCAGCAAAGAACAAGTCGTCACGTGTACGTGTCTGATACGTTGGCTTTAACAAATTCGGTGAGTTGACGAACGTGTTACGGTGCATGACACCATAACGGACGATTTCTGCATTCTCAAGACCAGGAA